>Ga0302237_1002713_pt1 | contig 10689 bp, 7 predicted proteins | sample AAG_UR_Ala_MG_FD_193530 | JGI IMG/M metagenome (GOLD analysis project Ga0302237, IMG submission 193530) | Enriched activated sludge microbial communities from anaerobic digester in WTTP, New Holstein, Wisconsin, United States - AAG_UR_Ala | ecosystem: Engineered > Bioreactor > Anaerobic >...
CAAGTGCGGTCCGGGCCGGGCGCTGAGCGGCGCGGTCGGGATGCTGTTCGGGCAGCCGGAGCGGGTGAGGCGGGCGATGGAGGGCATCGAGTCGCTGCTGGACCAGTGCTTCCACTTCGACGGCTTCTGCAAGGAATCCCCCAGCTACTCCAGCATGCACCTGAGCAACATGGGCGAGATTCCCGATCTGTTGTCGGGCTACTCCGATCCGCCCGGCTACCTCCCGCCTGCCGGCGAGCGATTGCAGGACTTTGATGCCTACCAGCATTTGTCGCGATACCGTCTGGCGCTGCAAAGCATGGCCCAGATGCTGCGTCCCGACCGGAAGATGCCCGTGATCGGCGACACGCACGCCGGCAGTGGCCTGAGCGCCCAGTATGTCGAGATCCTGGCGGATCACTACGGGCCACGTTACGCCCGGCTGTTGGAGACGGTGCTCGGCGGGCCACTGGAGAAGAAGGGCAGCGAATACGCGCTCTGGCACCGCGATCCTGAACTGAAAGCGCCAGCCGACGGCGTGGACTTGGATCTCCGCACGGAGTACTTTCCCGGCTGGCAGGTGGGCGTCCTGCGGAGCGGCAACGACGCCAGCCGGACCGCCTTCTATTTCAACGGCTACTGTGTACACGGGCACCGGCACGATGACACGCTGGGCGTCATCTATCACGCCTACAACCAGGAGTTGGCTTCCGATCGCGGCTACATCTGGGACGACCCGCGGAACGCCTGGACCAGAAGCACGCTCGCGCACAACCTGGTGACGGTTGACGGCAAGAGTCAGAACGCCAAGCAGCGGCGTTCGCGCCTGGAGCTGTTTGGGGCCTCGCCGGGCGTGGAGGTGATCCAGGCCTCGGCCGAGGCCTACGCCGAGTGCTCCGAATACCGCCGCACATGCGCCCTGGTTCGCCTGCCGGAGGGCGGCAACTATGTGGTCGATTTGTTTCGCGTTCAGGGCGGCCGGCTGCACCAGTACGGACTGAACTGCAACGGCCGGTTTCTGGGGCTGGGCGGCGTAGCGACAACGCCGGTCGACGAGCAGATCCGTTGGCTGGCGAACCTTCGCGCGGCGCGGAAGCCGCCGGAGATCTGGAGTGCCGACTGGGACTGCGCGGGGACGCGACTGCGGCTGTGGATGCTCGGGCCGCTGGACCGACTGTTGGTGGCCGACGCCCCCGGCTGGCGTAGCTACAAGGGCGACCAGCTGAACGCCCCTCCGATCACCCAGATCCTGGCCGAACGCGAGGCCGCTCAGGACTTGCGGAGCGTGTACGCGGCCGTGATGAGTCCCTTCCAGGGCGACGCTTCGCCGATCCGCACCGTCCGGCTGGTGCCTGCGGAACCTCAGACCGATCACGCCGTGGCCGTGGCCATCGAGCGTGACGGCGCCACCGACTATGTGCTCTCCAGTCTGGACGATCAGCCGCACGTTTTCGGACCGATCCGCATGACGGGCCGGTTCGGCATGGCCGCGCTGGATGGTTCGGGCCGGCTCGTGCGGGCGTACCTGCTGGAGGGCACCGAGTTGAGCGCCGGCGGCCGGAAGTTGACGGCGCCCGCGGCCCGGCTCACGCGGAAAATTACCAAGATCGACGACCGGCAGATTGAACTCGACGAGCCGCTGCCGGAAGATGTGGCCCGGCCGGGGCGGTATTTCCAGACGGGGGAGACGGGCTTCGAAATCGAGCAGGTCGAAGGCCGCCGGCTCACGGTCCGCAGCTATCCGTTCGTCGGCGGCCAGGAGTTGACGCTCTCCGCGGAGGTGGGTTGGGACGGACAACACAGTATCCGCATCAACGACCAGTTCCGCGTTTGCTTCCGTTGGACAACCGCGGGGGCGGAAGACGTCGAGATCGTGGACTATCACTGAGGGAGACGGATTATGCCGAAGCTCAAGCCTGTGACACCCGGCGAGTTACTGCTGGAGGAATTCCTGCGACCCCTGGGCATCTCCAAGTACCGCCTCGCCAAGGAAATCGGCGTGCCCGCTCGGCGGATTGGCGAGATCGTGGCGGGGAAGCGGGCCATCACCGCCGACACTGACCTGCGCCTGTGCCGATTCTTCGGGCTGTCCAACGGTGACACGTCATGGTGGACGAAAGGCCACATCTCACCAAGGGGGGAACGTCGGCAGAAGCGACTGGAATAGACACCGCGCCATGCACGCCCCAGGCCTGTCCAGGCATCCCCGGGCGTGGCCTTCGTAGCAGACGTGGCATCCCGCACGCCCCGCTCACAATGGCGCTCGGTTTTTTTTGCGTCACCCCCTTGACAGCGTCGGCCTCCGGGTAGGAAATAAACGAAAATCTACTGGAGGATACATCAAGATGCGGGAAGATACAGGAAGCAACCAGGTACTGACGTTGCCGGAAGCAGCCAAGTATCTCAGGGTTAGTCAGAAGACTTTGGGCGACATGGCCCGCCGACGGAAGCTACCAGCCAAGAAAGTCGGGCGCGAGTGGCGCTTTAATCGAGTAATCCTTGAGCGTTGGCTTACCGGCGAGTTGGATGGAAATGCAGTTGCCGCACGTTCGACGGGACTCGCCGAGACCGATGCGAACAGCGCAGCTGAGACGTTAGTGCAGTACGAACTCTTCCCCACGACGTCAGGCTTTCGCGACACCGCGTTTACCGAAAACCGCGATCAGACGCTGCATCGTTGGGTGCCTTGGATTGCCGGGTATTCCGCTTCTTTCGTCGCCGACGTCCTGAAGCGGACGTGCGGGCGACGCAAGGCAGTGGTCCTTGACCCGTTCGCGGGTGTTGGCACGACGGTGGTGGAAGCCATGAAGCACGGACACGACGCCGTGGGCTTTGAGATCAATCCCTATGCCGCTTTGTCCTGCCAGGCTAAGACTCGCGTGCGAGACTACGATGTCGATGTTTTGTCGGAACGCATCGCTCGCTTCGGCGCCCATTGTCGGCGATCTTCGACGAGTCGCGCCGCACCAAAGTCCACGCGACCCCATCTGTTCGTTAGTCGCGTCCCTTTTTTCAGTCCTGATGTTGAACGTCAGGTGCTCATCGCCTTGGATTTTATTCGATCCGAGAAGATTGAGTGGGTACGTGACCTGTTTCGCGTCGCCTTCGGATCGGTGATGGTGAGCGTGTCCAACTACTCGTACGAACCGAGCCTCGGCACGCGGGAGGCAGCAGGAAAAAGCAATGTCGAAACAGCGGATGTCTTCGGGGCGATCGTCCGCAAACTCCACGAAATGACCGAGGACATCGCGAAGTTCCAGAAGCTACTGGCTGAATTGCCTTCACCGCCTACGGCAACCATTTATCCAGAATCCTTCTTCCATGCCACGGAGCACCTAGCTCCCGCTTACGTGGACGTCCTGATCACATCGCCGCCCTACCTGAACAACTATCACTACATCCGCAACACGCGTCCGCAAATGTTCTGGTTGGAGTTGGTGCACTCGCCGAAGGACCTCAAGTCGATGGAACAGGAAAGTTTCGGCCAGTTCTGGCAGACTGTCCGCACCGGCCCAATTGTTGAACTCCAACCCCACATCAAAGTCATGAAGGAGGCAATTGAGACGTTGCGCACGCGAAACGCCGAAAAAGGGCCGTACGGAGGCCCGGGTTGGGCGAATTATGCGACAACGTATTTCAATGACTGCGACCGTTTCTGCCAGGTAGCGCAACGAATCATGAAACCCGGTGGTACCGCCGTGGTCGTTATCGGCAACAACATCCTTCAGGGAATCGAGTTCCCGACCGACGTTTGGTTCGCTGAGATTGCCAACCAGCACGGCTTTGAAACCGTAGAACTCCACGAAGTCCGAAGGAAACGGACCGGCACCAGCATCGTCAATTCCGCAGTCCGCGTCGGCACGGTCGAACAGAAGGTTCGCCTCTACGAAACAGCGGTCGAATTGAGGCGCAAATGAGCTACGCGTCCCCAGCAGGCAGTCGGCGTAGCACTTGCTCCACCGTCTCCGCGGCCTCCAGAGCATCCGCCCAGGCGCGTCCTGGATGAAGGATGTCCCAACGGGGTTTCTTGGTGCCAGCTCGTCCCGCTCCGGGAGCGTGATTGCCAAAGCCGTCGATCACCGTGTTCCAGATTGGCCTAAAATGCGTTATGAGGAAGCGTTCCGCCAGAGTAATCCAAACGGGCACGACGACGAGGTATCGACAACGAAAGTCGGCCAGCTCCAAGTTGCTGGCCTGTTTGATCGATTTTGCGTGGTCCATAAGTCGTCGGTGCAGCTGACGTCCTGAAGCATCTGAGCCTTCTTCCGCTTGTCCCTTTCGCCCACCAGTCGGCACGGCCTTGCCGACATAAATGGGAATTTGACAGTCTTGACCGGCAACTGACCGGTAATAAGCGAGACGGCCCGTGTAGTAGATCGCATATACCCCATTGCCCTCAAACGGGTCAGGCTCGCCCAAGGGGATGGGTTGCTTTTCAAGCAACGCCCCGACCACGTTTCGGGCAAGGTTCGCGTAGGTTAACGGGTCGTAAGGTAGTTCCATGAGGGAGTCCTGTTCAAGTCGGATGCAGCACGCCGATCAATGGCTTTTCCGAGGTGGTTGCCCCCGAAGATAGCGAATGGAACGAATCGATTCCATACCCCTTATTCACGTCCCAGTCTCGGTTCGGTCGTTGCCTTCCTTGCCCGACCCACGCGCCCACGCTAAAATCAGTGTCGGGATTTCATCCGCAGAAACGAAAAGAAGTAGAATGTCCCCTTTGTACCGGAGATTTCCCGTTGGTCGCGCGTTGAGCGCCGTGCTGGCCTTGGCCATCGGCCTGGCATCTCCGTCGCTGGTCCTCGCCCAGCAGACCATCCCGGCGCCGGCGGAGGGGCAGGCTGCGCGCCAGCAAGCGGCGCGGCTGGTCCGCGAGGCTTATCTCGCGGCGGTGCGTGTGCGGCCCCCGCGGGAATTGCCGATCGGCGTGTTCGACTCCGGCACCGGCGGTCTGGCCGTGCTGGAGGAGATTCTGCGTTTGGACCAGTTCGACAACAACTCCGGCTCGCTCCGTTCCGGCGGCGACGGCCGAGCGGACTTTGCCGGCGAGCAGTTCGTGTTCCTGGCCGATCAGGCCAACATGCCGTACGGCAACTACCCCGCGGCCGGAAAGCGATCGCTGTTGGTCGAATTGGTGCTCAAGGACAGTCTCTTTCTGCTCGGCGCCGCATACGCCGAGGGAACTCAGGCGAACGTCCCGGTTCGAGTGCGGACCCCGGTCAAGGCGATCGTCATCGCCTGCAACACGGCCACGGCGTACGGCGAAGCGGAGATCGAACAGATGATCCGGGAGGCGGACATCGACGTGCCGGTGATCAGCGTCATTGAAGCCGGCGCGGAGGCCACGGTCGAGGCCCTGTCGCTGACCGGAGAAGGGGCCGTTGGAGTGCTGGCCACCTGCGGCACGGTCGCGTCCGGCGCGTATCCGGAGGCAATCGCGGCCGCCGCCCGGCAGCGCGGGCGCAAGCCGGTGTGCGTCGTCCAGCAGGGCTCCGTCGGATTGGCGGGCGCCATCGATGGCTTGCCGGAGTTCGTGCTGCCCCAGACGGATGCCGCTCGGCCGCGGCGCGAGTACCTGGGCCCCTCACTGGGCCATCCGCAGGCTCCCATTGATCCTGCGCTCTTGCCCCGTTACGGCTTTGATTTCTCCCAGGGGCGGATGATTTGGGAGGGAACGGTGGAGCAGCCGACGGCCCTGCAGATCAACTCGGTCGAGAACTACGTGGCCTACGAGACGGTCAGTCTGCTGGAGAAGCTGCGCAGGGAGCCCGGCGCCCAGCCGCTGGTGGCCGTCGTGCTGGGGTGTACGCACTATCCCTATGTCGCCCGGGCCTTCCACGACAAACTGCGCCAGCTGTACGACTATCAGGAGAACGGCCGGTACGTCTACCGCAGCCTGCTGGCGCCGGACGTCGGGTGCATCGATCCGGCCCAGCACGTCGCCCGCCGGCTGTATGCGGTTCTCGCGGCCAGTTCGAAGCACAGGCAGGCGGTGGACGCCGTGGCGCAGCCGACGCGCGGCGAGTTCTTCATCAGCGTACCGAATCGCGACCACCCCGGCGTGCAACTCGCTCCTCACGGCGGATTTACGCAGGACTACAAGTACGGCCGCACCCGGACGCTGGGGGTCGAGGACGTCGATGTCGTTCCCCTCACGACCCAGTTGCTCCCGCCGGATGTGGCCAGCCGACTCCAACGCCGGCTGCCGCAAGGCTGGAGGCTGCTGCGCGATTTCAGTGCGCGTCTCGGACAAGTGCGGTAGCGGGACACACCGTCCCGAACTTCCGGCCCTCAACCGTCCTTCCTCGCATTCCGCTGGCGTTGACGAAGTCGCCCCCCGCTGTGGCACGGCCTACTTGTTGGCCGTGTCCGCGGCCTCGTCCAACTGCCGGCAGAGTTCCTTGGCTTTGCCGACAATCCGTTCTTCGATCCCGGGCGCGTAGGCCGGCGCTTCGTAGCCGCCTTCGGCCAGTACCCGCTCGCTGGGAATGTAGCCGAAGTAGCCGTTGGTGTAGCCGGCCACCCACACCATGGCCGGCGGACAGGCCAGTTCGCGCTTCAGTCGCAGCGAGTAGTCGACCACCACCTCGCTGGCCAGGGTGATGATGGTCACATCCTTGCCGATCCGTAGCACTTGAACGGGGTAACGCCGCAGCTCCCGCGTCGCATCGGCATAGGGCAGATCGACGTACTCCAAGGCAGAACGCAGCGCCCCGTGCAGCGGCCGCGGGTTGGCGAACAACGCCGCCTCCACAGCCGTGGCCAGGCTGCGGCCGTGCCGTTGAGCCAGCTCGACTTCGCGCCGCGGGTAGGGATTCTGGTCGGCCCCGCAGCCCATCAGGAACATGGCCGTCATGCCGGGATGGTCCACCTGCAGGTACTCCTGCGACCAGCCGGCGTAGTCGCCGCAGAACTGGTAGAACCCCAACGTCGTATTGTGGCAGGCGTAGCCGAACAGGACGGCCCGTTCAGCCCCCTCGGCGTCCAGCACGCACAGCACGGGCACGTCGTGGTCAACCGGGCCGTCCGGGTTGGGAGCCTTATTGGCGTTGATGTCCTCCTTGGGCAAGGCATAGTTGCGGCGGCGATTCATGGCAAACCCGGCCCGCGCGTAGTTGTAGGTCAACCGTGCGGGACGCAAATCGGCCAGGGCCTGACCGACCAACCGCACCAGCGTCGATTCCAGGAACTGGTGATAGTTGCGGGCCTCGTCCTCACGCCCGGTGCGTTCGCGGTACTCCGGGCCACAGTGCGTGTGCGAGGCGTTCAGCACCAGGGCTGACGGCGGCAACTGGTACTGCTCCTGGACCTGTTTTTCCACGCTCTCGCGCACCGTGACCAGGACGCCGATCAGGTCCAACGTGACGATCACCACGCGCTGGCCTGTTTCGTCTTCCAGCGCCAGGGCCTTGGCGAAGAGTTCCTGCAGGGTGCCCTCCGCGGGTTGCTTGCGGGCCGCATAGCCGGCCATCCACATCCGCGTGTTGGGGGTGATACGGGCCGTCGACACCCCGGCCTTCCAATCCAACGGCGGCCCCGCAGGCACTTTCTTGCTCGCCGCGGACGGCTTGGTGATGTCTGCCGGCTTGGCGGCGGCCGCCGGCTTGGTGGTGTCCGTCGCCGGCTGCGCGGCCTTCTCTTCCGCCGCCTGGAGCGGAGCAGCCAGCAGGATCAGGAATGTCCAACACGTCCGACGCGCGAGTCTAGCCAGCATGACGACCTCCTGGGTTGGGGCGTGAATCTTTGTGGCACGCGCTCTCCGAGCCGTGCCGTCATCGCGACAAGACCATGATATAGTCAGTACGGACGCTCCAGTCTACCCTGGCGTCTCAGGACGGATAAGATTGATGGGATTCTCGTTCGTGCCACGTTGGTACGGGCTTCGAATTGACGCCGACAGCCGGATCAGCGTCTGGTATCAGGCCCCGGCAGCCGTGCAGAGCATCCGGGCGTGCGAGTTGGACGGCCAGTCCCCGGCGCGCGAGATCATCGCCGGCTGTGCCGACGAGGGCGTGCTGGCCCTGCAGCTGGTCGGCCGGTGAAGGAGCAATCGTCCGCGGTCAACGCACCCGCGGCCCGCGGCGGAAACGTGACGACTGCGAGAAGACAGCTGGGCCGCTTCCCCAAGGGTTTGTCTGCCCCCTTACTTCTGTTGATTGAACAGGCCCCGTAATTGTGGTATTTTTGCTCGTATGACCAGCCAAGAGAGGCAGCCATGATCGACCCGGCACGTCTGAACGCCGCGTATGAACGAGTCCGCGGCCAACTGCTGGCCGAGCGGTCGGCGGCCGGGCATTGGATCGGCGAGTTATCGACGTCGGCGTTGTCGACGGCGACGGCGGCAAGCGCGCTGGCGATCGTCCAACGGCATTCACCGCCGCACGATCGTTTCCGCTTGCCGATTGCTCGCGGGATCGCCTGGCTGTCTGCGCACCAGAACGCGGACGGCGGCTGGGGGGACACGGACCGCAGTTACTCGAACATCGCCACGACCATGCTCGTCCGCGCGGCGATTCAACTGGCGGGGCGGGCGGAGGGGTTTTCCGAATCGCTGGCTGCCGCGCAGCGTTACATCGACAGCAAGGGCGGGCTGGACGGCTTGCGAGCCCGGTACGGCCGGGATCGGACGTTTGCCGTGCCGATCCTCACGAACTGCGCGTTGGCGGGCTTGGTGTCCTGGTCCGACGTGCCGCCGCTGCCCTTCGAACTGGCCTGTGTGCCGCAACGTTTCTACCGTTTCGTCCGCTTGCCGGTCGTCAGCTATGCGATCCCCGCGCTGGTGGCCATCGGGCAGGCCCGCCATCATCACTTGCCGTCCACCTGGCCTTGGATGCGGCTGGTGCGGCGAGCGGCCATCGAACCGAGCTTGCGCGTCCTGCTTCGCATGCAGCCGGCCAGCGGCGGCTACCTGGAGGCCGCGCCGCTGACCAGCTTTGTGATCATGAGCCTGGCCGCGTCGGGGCGCGTGGAGCATCCGGTCGTGCAGCAGGGCGTGAAATTTCTGCTGGACTCCGTCCGCCCGGACGGCAGCTGGCCGATCGACATGAATCTGGCCACCTGGACCACGACGCTGGCCATCAACGCCTTGGCGGGAACGGGCGAGGATCTCGCGGCGCTGGGCTGCCTGGACTGGCTGTTGTCCTGCCAGCACCGGCAAGTGCATCCGTTCACCGGAGCGGCGCCGGGCGGTTGGGGCTGGACCGACTTGAGCGGCGCCGTGCCGGACGCGGACGACACGCCGGGGGCGCTCTTGGCGCTGGCGGCTTGGCGTGATGCTCCGTGGTGTTCGGCCGAGGATCGTGCGCGGATCGACGAGGCGGCCGCGGCGGGGCTCGGCTGGCTGCTGGGGCTGCAGAACCGGGACGGCGGCTGGCCCACGTTCTGCCGCGGCTGGGGAAAACTGCCCTTCGACCGCAGCGGAGCGGATTTGACCGCGCATGCGCTGCGGGCCCTGAAGGCATGGGAGCACGTGGCGGCGAGCCGGTCATGGGAGAAAGCGGTTCAGGCCGGTTTGCGTCACTTGGCTCGCCAGCAGCGTCCGGACGGCAGTTGGGTGCCGTTGTGGTTCGGCAACCAGGACGACCCGCAGGAGGAGAATCCGGTCTACGGCACAGCCAAGGTGCTGCTGGCCTATCGCGATTGGGGGGCGCTGAGCGCGGAGCCGGCAAGGTGCGGCGTGGACTGGCTGTGCCGCAACCAGAACTCCGACGGCGGCTGGGGCGGCGGGGCGGCGCAGCGGACGGCCAGCGGCGGACATTGCTCTAGCAGTGTGGAAGAGACGGCGGTGGCGGTGGAAGCGTTGGCCCGGATTTTTCACGAGAATCGCACCAAGGTGCTCGACCGAGCCGTGAATTGGCTGCTGGACGCGGTCGAACAAGACCGCCACCGCAACGCATCGCCGATCGGTTTCTACTTTGCCAGACTGTGGTACTACGAGCGGCTGTACCCGCTGCTGTTCACGCTGAGCGCGCTGGGGCAGGTCCGTCGAACGCTGGGCGCGTGAAGAAGCAGGTAGGCCGGTGGGCTCACGCCGCACCGTTCGCCAGGGGTTCCGCAGTCAAATAGCCGCACTTGGGGAACAGCTGCTGTTCTTTCAGAGCGGCCGCCACCGGTTCGATCAGTTCGCGCGGCAGCGGAACGCCGCCGTGCAGCACGGGCGGGGGACGCCGCGCCGCATCCTCGCCGTAGGCCATGACGTGATCCAGCAGCTTGTTGGCATGGGTGAACGGATTGCCCATCGCTACGCCGGCCACGATCTCGAAGCAACGGGACACCACGCGCTCGATGCGTTGGGAGAGCGCGTCCGCTTCTTCTCGCCGGCCGCCGGCCACCAGTCGCTGGACTTCCGCCAACTGCGGGGCGAAGTTGTTGGCCGAGCTGAGCAGCAGTCCGTCGTACGGTCCGCCGGCCGCTTTGAGCCAGCGGCTATACCCGCCCTCGGCGCCTCGGACCAGAAACACGCCGCCCGGATCGATGCCGGCGCGGGCAATCCAGTCCTGGCCGCTGGTGTCTTTCAGCAGGTACAGATTCGGGTAGCGTTCGACCACCTGCAGGAACGTGGCCGGCGAGATCTCGTTCTCGGTCACCTGCGGCAGTTGGTATAACGCCGTCGGATGCCGCAACTGCAGCACCTGTTCCAGTGCCGCGAGGATCTGGTCCTGTGTCAGTTCGTCGCCACGCGGCGGGCAGACCGTGAACCCGACAACGCGA
>Ga0302237_1002718_pt1 | contig 10675 bp, 10 predicted proteins | sample AAG_UR_Ala_MG_FD_193530 | JGI IMG/M metagenome (GOLD analysis project Ga0302237, IMG submission 193530) | Enriched activated sludge microbial communities from anaerobic digester in WTTP, New Holstein, Wisconsin, United States - AAG_UR_Ala | ecosystem: Engineered > Bioreactor > Anaerobic >...
ATAAATGATATTTATTGCGCTGCCATCAAATTTGGGCATGCAATATATTTGATTAACCGAATTAAAAAGCTGTTTGTTTCTTTTATTCAACCAATCCATGAAAGAATCTTCCATGTAATTAGTCTGGCCTTTTTCAGAAGAAGTCTGAATTTTAGCCAAAGATTTCATAGGAGTAGGATGCGGGAAGTCAAAATCCTTACGTTTTGAACCCACCTGTTCAATAACCTTTGACCCAGCATTCTTCAGTTCCTTCTCGAGAACATCAAAAGCAGCATCCGACATAATCGGGTGACCATCATAATAGGCAACTTTGGCCTTCAAATACTGAGTTTCAAGATTCCTAATATCCATAATACCTTAATTTATATAGCAAATATAATCAATTTTTCTGACACGAAAAAATTTTTGATGAACTATTTTACAGTTATTTTAGCAGCTTCGAGTCTTGCGAATATATCGTTTCCTATTTTCCAATCTTTTGGCATATCAGTTTTGAGACCAAGCTCGCTATCGAGTTTTTTGGCCTCTTCATTAGAAATAATGACGATAGAAAGATTGTTTTTAATCATAGAAGCTATTTCCGTATCTGTGCAGTTCTTTTTAACCATTTCAACTGCCTCACGGATAATAAAATCACAAGGAACAATATGTTCACGGTATCTATTTTCCTCTGTAACGGAAGTAGATTCTCCGATGATTATAAGGTCGTCAACTGCGTCAAAACCAAGAGCAGTACGATTAAGAAGATGAGGATATTCATTAACCACAGCAAAACGTATAATTTTAGCGGTTTTGTAAAAATACCCCTCCTGATTGAAAGCTACACTACCTCTTTTAAGGCCGTGACGCTGTTCAATTTCAAAAGGAAGATTTTGAACAATTTCAACAAGTTTGTAGAAATCTGCGGGTTTTGGGTTTTTTGAGAATCTTACAGAGGGAGTTGAATCTGACGAGTGAACGCTGTTATTGAACTTTTCGTTCATTAACGCTTTAAGATTTTTTCGGTCATCATTGTTGTTTTTCCATCCAACAACCAAACAAGCTGTATCAGTGTTCCATTCGGCCTGTACGCCATTGATGAACGTGCAAATACCCCACGACTTATTAACGCAAGGTAAATTGTTATCTTCGAGGTATTTTTGTATCTCGAGATCATAACCTTTCATTTCGGGTGTGTAAGCGTTCATAATTGTTCAAATTTAATTTGTTAATGTAAATATAATAAAAATTCTTGACATGAAGAAATTTTTATGACTTTTTTTAACAAAAATTTAACAATTATTGTGGAAAGACTATCTCGAGTTTATGTTCTTTATCTAAATGACACATATTGCTCTGCAAAATTTCAAATAAAACGGTAGGTTTTCCATACTGTGAAAGAGTATAAACCTCGATGTTTATTTTTCCTACAATTACATCATTTATATAATAAATGTGTTCTTTTTTATTATCTTCAAATTCAAGCATACGATCATAAATAACCTCAACCTCGTCATCTTCAGGAACTGTATAAGTTATTCGTATTTTTGAACGGAATTTATCTTCAGAATAGAATTTAAACCCCAAGGGGAAATCTCGAAAATATCTATCTTTATTTTTAGAAAGTACGCTATATTTTGCTATTCTTTCTACGCCATCTATCCGGAATTCTGGTTTTGTTATCGAGAACCGACACGTAGGTAGAATATACTTATCAACGTCAGGTTTTCTTAGTTGTCTAAGTAATAGTATTATTGCGATTATTACCGCCAGTAATAGTATAAAGTTTAATAACATCGATTATTTGTAATGTTTTATTTATCATGTTATTTTAGTTCTTAAGTCATTAATTTGTTTCTGTAAATCAACTATCATATCAATCAAGGATAATCCGTTAATTTTTACATCGTTAACCGATATATCTCCTCTAATATCTATATTTCCTTTTTCATCAACTAAAAGAACATATTCATTGTAGTTTCCCGAGGTTACTCCAAAAATTGGTCTATTCGTTAAAGGCGTGTTATAAGTACTTCTGCCATCAAATAAAATTAACGGAACTCCAGAAGAAACATCATTACCGGCTATTCCTACAAGATATAATCCGGTATCAGTTTCATCACTTCCTACACCTATGATTTCAGGAATAAATCCTTGTTTTGTTCCATTTCCCATTGAAAAACCATAAGTTCCATCACCTATGTGAAATGCGGTTACCGTATCGTTCTTGGGAATTGCAAGATCAATTCGATATTTATGTAATGGAGCTCTTCCTATCCCAATTCGCCCTTCATCATAAGAAACATTAGGAATAAGTTCTTTAAAAATAAATGCCGAACCATCCGGAATTAACTGATGTATAAATATGTTTCCTTTATTGTCCATTAATTTGATTTATTTGATCTTCAATGTCGTTAGATGGTTTTTTAACTTTAGAGTTAATTATTGTTTTCCAATCACTTATTATTTGTGTTAATGTAGTACATATTTCATAATCTTCTTTACTTTTAAATTTTTCAAGTAAACTATCCAAGAACTTTTGTACTTTAAGACTTTCTATGATAATTACAGCCTTTTTATCTGCATATATCGTAAAAGGTTCTTTTTCTTGTTTATTTTTTGTAATATACTCATAAACCTTTTGTGAAAACTTATAGAATTCATCATGATCGTAGAATTCTCGAGATTGATCATCTGGATTATATGAGAACAATATTCTTTTATCCGGTGTTGCGCCAAGAGTTGATAATTGAGGAAGATAATCAATTTTATTTTCGTAATCAGCTGTTGCGGCCAATTCATTAAGAATATTTGCTGCCGTATCATCAATTACTTTCTTTAATACTCCGAGAAATTCGCCATAACTTTTATATAAAACACTGTCTGTGGCTTTCCAGTCCGGATTTATTTCTGAGTCATGTACAAATAATGCATGTGAATAAACGGGTTCCTTTAAAATATCAGCTGCGATTCTATTAAAATCGTTTGAATCATTTATTGCGTTAACTCCATATATACACCAAGTATTAATCAAAGAAGCGATTCGTGTTGTCTTTATCTCTTCAAATTCATCAAACAAAGATACAAGTTCATCTTCAGTAAAGACTAATTTTTCTGGTCTATAATCTTCTGTTATTCCGTTTCCGTATAATAATACACCCATGTTTTTTGTTTATTTTTCAAATCGTTTTCTTGCAGCATCTGTTATAAAAATGTATTGAGCTTTTCCAATGAATTCATCTAATGTTTTAGCGTTACAATAACTCATTGCTGATCTCAAATAATCTTTAAAGTTTTCTGTCCATTGTTCTAATGTGTATTCAACTTTTTGATATTTTGTTATTCCTTCTGCTGTTACTAACTCCGTTTTTCCCCAACTTCTTTGTACAGCCTTTGTACTCATGCCCCTATACTTCTTTTTAATTGGGAAATCATATCTCCAAAGTAATTCAGCTATTTTATTATTTATCTTAATTTTCCACAGATAATTAAACCCGGCAGACTCAATTGATTTGTTAAAAATTGATCCTATCATGACATAATCTGCACCTAATGCAAGCGCTTTAATGATATCGGAGTAATTACGCATGCCGCCATCGGCTACTATCTTTGTTTTAAGAGCATATTGTTTACGTAATTCATAACATTCTGAGATAAGTGATCCAAGCGGATAATTAATAGATACGTTCGCGGCTGTCGTGCAGCCTGCGCCTGTACCCACGCTACATCTTACATAATCAGCACCAGCCAACCCAAGATTTACGAATGTTTCCGGATTCGCTACATTTCCTACCATCAATGTAACATTTGGCCATCTTCTTTTAATTTCTTGGACGATAGGTATAAGTTTTTTCATGTGGCCATTAGCGATATCTATGAGTATATTGGGATATGCTCTAAAATAATTAAAATTGTCTTCCTCAATTCTTAATTCTCTTTCAGCATCACATAATCCAATTGACATAAAATACAAATTTTCACCAATCATGTATTTATCTCCGTTTCCTCGAGGTATACAAGGAATTATTTTGTTATTAAAAAATTTGTGGTAATTTTGTTCGGATACTACTGTATCCATTGGGCTTGCCATTAATGGAAGCATTCCAGAATCAGGATCTATTACTTCACACTCTTTTCTACTTGTGATATCGCTTTCTTCACTAGGAATTAACACAATATCATTTAGATCAAATTTTTGTTCTTTCATAAATTTGGATTATTGATATACAAATATTTTATGATAAAATGGAGTACAAGTTTTATGAATGCTAAATCTCAGCAGCATCTATATTCTCAAGGTCTCTATCTCGATTAATAACATCGGGTGGTGTAGGTTTTTCTTCGATAGTATCATCTCTTTCGATTTTTTCACCTATATTTTGCATTTTATGCCCTGGAATCTTAAATGTTCCACCCTTTGGAGTTCTTGCGTAGAATCCACCATAAGGGTCTTCTCCTATAATTTCGATTTCAACGTTTTCTCCTTTTTTATTGAGATAATTACGTTTATCGCCTATTTCAAGAACATCGGGTGCTTTTTCTCCGGCAGCTTTAATGGCTTCTTCACTTCCTTCATATTCGCTTTGATCTATCAATTTCCATCCTGGACCCATTTTCTTTAATGCCGCGATGGCATCTTTAGGAGTCATTTCAATTACTTCGGTAGCTCCAGTTTTAGGATTATTGAAATAGAATGTTTGTGTTTGGTCTAATGATTTAACAGGCTTAACCTTTGATACTTGTGCTTCGGGTTCTTTTGTTTCGATATCTACTGGCTTATCATCAACTGTAAGTTCTGGTTGTTCAACTGGTTTTTCTTCTGGTGGAAGTTCTGCTCCTTTATCTCTAATTGCAACATCACCACCTTCAGGTTTATCCTTAACCATAATTACCGGCTTTCCTGTTTCTTCGTCTTTTTTAAGAACTATTTCCTTACTTCTTTGTGATACTGATCTCCAATCCATTTTTTCAAGATCGTAGAAAGTTGCAACTTTAGGTGATGATGGACGAATGCCCTTTGGATGTTGAGATTGAGGCACATATTTCATCATTGTAGTCCCTTTTGCTGGTCTTATTTCTCCGTTAAGTTTTATGAATTCAAAGTTGAGAATTTTTTGACGTAATAATGATCGTAATTCAGGAACTGTTACTGGCTCACCATATAACAATTTTTCTAACATAAGTTCCTCATAAAGATAATCAACGATCCATTTATCATCCAATGATTCGCAAATACGATTGCCAAAAAGTTCTTCAGCCAATATATTTTTTATGAGAAATTTAGTCATTATAACGTTCTTTATTTATTTATTCATTTCAATTGGGTCTCGAAAAAACTCTGCGATTTCCTTTTTAAATTTGTAGATAAAAAAATCATAGTTTTGATTGCCTTTTATTTGCGGCGGCACTTTTACATAATGATACATTCCCGTTTTAATAATTAAATCAGCTATGTATTCATTAACATGGAAAGCGTATACAGTAGTATTAACCATTATCCACATTCTTCCGTCTGTTAAAGCAATTTTGTGAATGACTATTTCTCCGCTTTCATCTCCATTAATTTTCAACATTTTACGAGCAGCATTAATCACATCTTGTTTTGCTCCAATACCCATATTTCTAACTGGATCACCCACCTCTATAAATTTTTCAAGCAAAGATTCTCTTACAAGTTTCATCAATGTAAGTTTTATTTATATATTTTAAATACGAAAGCTCCAATTTCTTGGAGCTTTTATTTTAGAAGGAGCTAGCTCCTCCCCATTCTCTTTTAAAATCCTGTTCGTTTTTATGAGATTGAAGATCGTTAATATCAAATAAAATATTCGATTCTCCGTTAATATCATCGAATTCATAATACTCAATTTGGCATCTATCAAGTTCATTTTTAATATCTTCCCAATCGGCGTCAGCTCCGTAAGAACCTATAATTGCTACATCTTTTTTATCTACACCAAACTCTTTTAGTGATTCATAAAATGTTTTTGCATAATCTGGATCTTCTCCTAAGCTATCTTCCATATCAACAAAATAAACGAGTTCATCTTCAAGATCAACATCTTTATGTTTCTTTGGCTCAAGTTCGTCCTCTTGTTCGAATAAAAATTCTTTTACTACAGTTTTTTTCATAAAATTAAACATTAATAATCTTCTTCATCTTCTTCAAAATCATCACCTTCTAATCCTTCTAACACTTCAGGAAGATAACTTTCAAGATCTTCAAATGGCTGATGATCTGGTTCTAATGTCATTGGATCACCGGTTATAATCGGGCTAGCGTCATACCAAAATTGAAATGATTTATTTCCGTCAAAATCTTCTAAAACTTCAAGAGTCAATAACTCTGAGTTGTTACCTTCAAATGAATATTGAGAATATGCTTTGCAATCTTCATAATCGTAATTTTCTCCTGGTTCTTCAAAATCTTTTACAACTTCAATTCCATAAGGATTAAATAAAGAATTAAGATAAGAAGTAACATCGTCTCCCATAAGTTCTTCATTAAGACTTTCTTTAACTAACTTTTTCATAGTTTTTATTTTATTTATTCATTAGCATTTTGAATATTCGCAACTATCACAATGTACACAACCTTCTTCTCTAATTAATTTACCTCCGCAATTAGGGCATTTTTCTTCTGTGTTTTCTACTTCAACATAACGAGATAATACTCTTCTACATGCAGAACTAAATGAAGTGATATTTTCATCAACTTTCTTTGCAACATTAACTAAGTGTTCAACAGGGGCGCCGTGTCTCAATAACATACTTAAGAAAATGGTGTGTGCTCTTTGTTCAACTCTTTCTGCTGCTAATTGAATGTTGTCGATTTCAAATTCTCCGTTAATGAATTTGTAATGGCCTTTTTTAACTTTTACTATTCTACCGTGAGTATTTTTATCCATTGGCGGATTTTCAAACGCGAATATTTCGTAAGGATGATTTGTATCTTTCCATAAGCCTATAATAACAGCGTATTTGATTCCATTTGCAGAAGTTACGTAATAATCAGCTTTTAATTCCTTTGGACGTTTAGGCGCGTTGTTGATTTTTAATTCATCATCTTTTTTGGTTATCAATACTCCTTGTCTTGAACCCTCTCTATAAATCGTGCAGCCTTTGCATCCAGATTTCCAAGCTTGAAGATAAATTTTGTTTACTTCTTCAATGGAAATTTTTTCAGGTAAATTATGTGTAACTGAAATACTATGATCTATCCATTTTTGAATAACTCCTTGCATGTTAACTTTTTCAAGATAATCAATGTTATGAGATTCAGAACCTCCCCAGGGAGAATATCCAACTATTTTATCTAAGTCTTCATCACTGATGCCTTCAATTTTAACTTCACTTAATTTTGCCCAATTAAGAAATTCTGGATGAAATACATTGTATTCTTGCCAGCAATCGCCATTTTCGTCTTTAAAATCGATTTTAACTCCTTCTTCATTAGAGTTAATTTTTCTTCTTCTTTTATAATAAATCTTGAATACTGGTTCAATGCCAGAGGTTGTTCTCGCTAATAGTGCTAAAGTTCCTGTGGGGGCAATCGATAGATTGGCAATATTACGTCTTCCATACGTTAAATAGTCATTATACTCTTTCGTTGTAAAATGATTACTAATTACACGAATAATAAATGGATTTTGAGCCTCTTTATCTGCGTTCCATATTGGAAAACAACCTCTTTCTTTGGCAAGTTGAACCGATTCTCGATAAGAGTTTACAGCTATAGTTTCAAATACTTTGTCAATTAATGTAGTTGCTTCCTTTGTACCATATTTTATTCCGAGTTTTGCGAGCATATCTCCAAGTCCAAGAACACCTACTCCTGTTCTTCTTCCTTTTTGAAGCACGTCCAAAACTGTATTCCACAATTTTAATTCAGTTCTTTTTAATTCGGGATCTTCTGGATCACTTTCAATTTTAGATATAATATCCTTTATCTTTTCCTCTTCGAGTGACACGATGTCATCCATGAGCCTCTGTGAGACTCTTGTTACTCTACTTAATAATTCATAATCAAGTTCCGCTTTCTTCGTATAAGGATCTTTGACCATATTACTTAAGTTAATCGAACCAAGACGACATGAATCATAAGGTGATAACGGTACTTCACCGCATTGCAAGTTATTGACAAATATTATTTTTGTTTTATTTGATTTTGTTTTTTCTTCAAAACCCCCACAAAAGAAATTATGATAATTATCAACAGTCCCGTTATATACATCCTCATATCCACATAATTCAACAGAAACCACTTTATGATTATGAAATTCGGCGTTTTCTTTAATTTCATCAAACGATTGAAACCCATATTTCGTACCCAATCTAAATGGTATATTATTTTCTTTACATTTATTTACCCATTCATTATAATTTGGTTCCCTGTTTAAAGAAAATTTTAAATCACTAAATATTTTTATTTGATTTTTTGTTTTTTCTCTTCCCTTTAATTTATAAGTTTCATTTATACTATTTTTTCTTCTTTCATTAACATCTGTATTTTTATTTAAATATACATTGGTGCACGATTTTGAACATAATGCATATTCTCTTGTGTCGTAATTTGTCCAAAACGTGTTTTCGCATTCTTCACAAACTTTTTCAACTAATAGTTGATTATCATCAGTTATTTTTGCGTTATATCCATTTGTTAATGCCTCTTGGTATCTTCTCAAAAGTCTTGTGTCTTTATCATTATATTCATGTCCTAGTCTTGAAGCAATATACATAGCGAATGCTGACGTTCCATTAAATCCCCTAAACGGATGCATAAATTTGGGTAAGTTATTTTTTTCAGCGTATTCAATCCATTCACTTTTACTGAATCTTCTTCCTAATTCTTTTCCAAACTTCATACCCATATTTATAATTTCGTTAGTTGAAATCTGATATGCAGTATGATTAGATAATCCGGAGTGAGAAGCAAAGTTTTGTTTCCATTCGTCTGTCATTTTATGATAAGGATTATTTTCTCCTTGTATTAACATTCCGTGGTAGTTATCATGTTCTTTTTTAGACATATTTTCAAGATTTTCAAATGTATTATTTAATGAATTAAAATCTTTGTGATGAATTACATGTCCGCTTTCAATTTTATTATAACTTAGTTGTTCATAAATAAATCTATGTTCTGATTTATTTGTTTCGCTTCCGTTTTTAAGCCACCAATAATCTGCACTTCTAGAATTTGAGCCTTTAAAGATTTCTTCTAATGATGCAACATACTTAGTTAAAATATGCAAACTATCACCATATTTCAAATCCTTTGCTTCTTTATATAGGCCGGATGTTAATCTAAATTTATGATTACTGGTTACTTTTATTTCATGTCCATTTTCGAATATAACTTTATATATGGGTTGATTATATCCAGTTATACGTGGATTACGCATAGTTTTAATAGATAGTTTTCCTTTATCATTTAAACAATAAACCGGAACATCTTTTCCTTCTTCTGCAAGTTGTTTTATAGATACTGCATTTCTTCCATCTGCCACAGCTATCAACGTATTTCCTACTACACAGGGATTTGTTCCAAGTGTTTTAAAACCAAATTCTTGATAACAATCTGCGGGAGATTCTTTTAATATGTTATCCCAAAATAGAACACCCGGTTCTGCTGTTTTATGAGCTTGACGAACAATTGCGTCCCATATTTCGCGAGCTTTAACTTTCATTATATAAGACCCGTCTTCTCTTTTATACAATTTGTTATATACAATTTGTTCCATAAAAACTGGTTGTCTATCATCAACCGGCCATTTAAGAACATAATCAGCATCATCTTCAACAGCTTTCATAAATTCATCTGTAACTTTAACTGATACGTTTGCACCGGTGACCTTTGTGAGATCATCTTTCATGACAATAAACTTCATAATATCCGGGTGATCAACGTGCATACTTATCATTAAAGCACCTCTTCTTCCATCTTGAGCGACTTCACGAGTTGAATGTGAATATCTGTGCGCAAAAGACACCGCGCCTGTTGAAGTTTGTGCAGCGTTATTAACTTTTGCTTGTGATGGTCTAAGACTTTCAAGTGTGATACCTACACCACCTCTACGTTTCATTAACTGAACCATAGATTCGTCTATATTGAAGATTCCTCCGTAGGAATCGGCACCATTATGAATAAAAAAACAGTTTCCTAATGATGATATTTGATATTTGTTTCCAAGGCCAAATAAAATTGAGCCGCCTGGTAAAAAATGTTTGAAATGTTCTAAGTGTTCTGTGATTTGTTCTTTTGATAAAGGGTTGGGGAATTTGTTTTCCATTCTTAAGAATTCGTCTATCATTCTCTGAATTGTTTCGGTTGGATGGCCTTCTTCCCATTTGCCGTTGTTTTTGAGTGCGTACTTTTTAGCCCACACGTCGGAAGCCAGTGAATCATTGTTAAAATACGATAAACCGGCCTCAATTAGTTGTTTTTCACTATAATCATTACTCATTTTAGATTTAGACATTTTATTTTAGTTTTGTAAGATATGTAGAAGTATTGTCAAATTATTTATTATCCTTTAACACTTTTTAATTGTTAAATTTGAGAGACTTTTTTTCGCTCCTGAAGTATATGGCTGAGCGCATCGGCCTCCTTCTCTGCGGTTAAAGAAACTTTCTTTGCATCTTTTCTTTGTTGGTAATAATTTGTAAGAATTTCCGCTATTAATGGTTCATAAGATGA
>Ga0302237_1002730_pt1 | contig 10642 bp, 10 predicted proteins | sample AAG_UR_Ala_MG_FD_193530 | JGI IMG/M metagenome (GOLD analysis project Ga0302237, IMG submission 193530) | Enriched activated sludge microbial communities from anaerobic digester in WTTP, New Holstein, Wisconsin, United States - AAG_UR_Ala | ecosystem: Engineered > Bioreactor > Anaerobic >...
AGCTTTACATTTAGTGGGAGCATAGCTCAGCTGGGAGAGCATCTGCCTTACAAGCAGGGGGTCACAGGTTCGAGCCCTGTTGCTCCCACCAAATTTGGTCCGGTAGTTCAGTTGGTTAGAATGCCAGCCTGTCACGCTGGAGGTCGAGGGTTCGAGCCCCTTCCGGATCGCCATTTTATTTGCTGGTGTAGCTCAATTGGCAGAGCAACTGACTTGTAATCAGTAGGTTGCGGGTTCAAGTCCCATCACCAGCTCCATACGGAGGAATTCCCGAGCGGCCAAAGGGGGCAGACTGTAAATCTGTTGTCACCGACTTCGCTGGTTCGAATCCAGCTTCCTCCACCAATTTAATGCGGGTGTAGCTCAGTGGTAGAGCCCCGGCCTTCCAAGCCGGTTGCGAGGGTTCGATCCCCTTCACCCGCTCCATTTACAAGATGCGCTTGTAGCTCAGTAGGATAGAGCAACGGCCTTCTAAGCCGTGTGTCCGGGGTTCGAATCCCTGCAGGCGCGCCACTTTAGGTGTTGGGGATTCGCCAAGTCGGTAAGGCACAGGACTTTGACTCCTGCATGCGCTGGTTCGAGTCCAGCATCCCCAGCCAACTAACAGGACCCATTAGCTCAGTCGGTAGAGCATCTGACTTTTAATCAGGGTGTCCCGCGTTCGAGTCGCGGATGGGTCACCAGCTTTATTTAATTCAACATAGCAATTACGGAGGGGTACCGAAGCGGTCATAACGGGGCGGTCTTGAAAACCGTTAGGGTGCAAGCCCACGTGGGTTCGAATCCCACCCCCTCCGCCATAGCAAGCCCAGATAGCTCAGTCGGTAGAGCAGGGGACTGAAAATCCCCGTGTCGGTGGTTCGATTCCGCCTCTGGGCACCATTTAGAAATCAAGCAAAGCAATCTTGGCGGCATAGCTCAGCTGGCTAGAGCGTTCGGTTCATACCCGAAAGGTCACAAGTTCGATCCTTGTTGCCGCTACCAAGATGGGCCTTTAGCTCAGTTGGTTAGAGCGCCCGGCTCATAACCGGTAGGTCCGGGGTTCGAGTCCCTGAAGGCCCACCATCTTATTTTCAGCTTGCTTGATTCAAATTCGAGGTGTAGCGCAGTTTGGTAGCGCACGTGGTTTGGGACCATGGGGCCGGGGGTTCGAGTCCCTCCACCTCGACCAACAAAATTATGGTGGGTATAGCTCAGGTGGTTAGAGCGCCAGATTGTGGCTCTGGAGGCCATGGGTTCGAGTCCCATTATCCACCCCAAATTTTCACGACCCATTAGCTCAGTCGGTAGAGCATCTGACTTTTAATCAGGGTGTCCCGCGTTCGAGTCGCGGATGGGTCACCAATTGATGAGGCGGCATAGCCAAGTGGTAAGGCAGAGGACTGCAACTCCTTCACCTCCAGTTCGAATCTGGATGCCGCCTCCAATTAACAACTTAATGTGCGGGTGTGGCGGAATTGGCAGACGCGCTAGACTTAGGATCTAGTGTCCAGTACGTGGGGGTTCAAGTCCCTCCACCCGCACCATTTTTTATTTTTCAGGTTTTTGCGCTCATAGCTCAACTGGATAGAGTGTCTGACTACGAATCAGAAGGTTCGGGGTTCGAGTCCCTGTGGGCGCACCATTAGCAAGGCTTTCAAAGGATACTAATCTTTTGGAGGCTTTTTTATTTACCCTGGGATATGAAAGGAATAGCTATGTGCTACGTATATATTTTGTTATGCAGCGACGGAAGTCTTTACACAGGCTGGACAAATGACATCGAAAGAAGATTCAGGACGCACAGCGAAGGCAAGGCGTCAAAGTATACCAGAGCCAGACTTCCGGTGAAGCTGGTCTATTTAGAGGAAACAGAAAATAAGATAGACGCTCAAAAACGCGAATGGGCGATAAAGAAATTCAGCAGGAAACAAAAGCTGGAACTTATAGAGAGTAAAAGCAGCAAAACAGATTTAAACAGCACGAGTCTAATCAAGTAATAACCTCAAGATGTGTGCTTAGCGAATTTAATATGAACGGAACGCGCAGTGGAGTAATTTTCTATCGGGCGCGTTTTTTTATTTTAAAAATGCTTTTAAAAAAATGTATAAGGGTATATTTTTATTAATACCACGTTTTTCTAGTAAGAGTAGGCGTGGATAATACACAATAAGGGGAATAATCTAAAAGAAAAGGGGGAATTTGTATGGATTCGTTTGCTATCAGCCAATTTATTTCTCTGTATTTAACAAAGATAATAGGGGCAATAGCGATACTTGTCATAGGTCTTTTGCTTGCTAAGTATATAGCATCAGGCATTGGCAAATTGATTGAAAAGAACCCGAAAATAAACGGATGGGTGAACAAGTTTTTCGGAGAAACTGAAAGAGAAATAAAATTCGGCAGGATTGTAGTAAAGACAATATACTATATTCTAATGATTTTCGTAATAACGGCCGTATTTGAGGCGCTGGGCTTCACTATTTTGACGGAGCCCCTCAACAAGTTCCTGGGGAACATATCCAGTTTCATACCCCAGATAATAGGAGCTGTAATGCTGCTGGCAGTAGCTTGGATTCTTGCCAGGATAGTGAAGTTTTTTGTTATAAAGGGACTAATGCTAGTCAAGTTTGATGAAAAAATGGCAGTTGAGGAGGGAAGAGCACCGCTGTCTCAGGCGATAGCTGAAATTGCCTACTGGTTTGTTTTCCTGATATTCCTTCCTGGAATCTTAAGTGCACTTTCGCTTGGCGGCATACTCCAGCCTGTGCAGAACATGCTCAATAAGATTCTATCTGTGCTTCCAAACCTTATAGGCGCAGGTCTGGTAATCGCTATAGGCTGGTTCATAGCCGGAAAAATCAGGGAAGCGGCAGCGCAGATATTAAGATCTGTAGGAATAGACAGGATAGGCAAGGAGGAAGTCGAGGAGAAGAATAGGCTCTCAGAGATAATAGCGAACATAGTGTATGTGCTCATACTAATACCTGTGCTTGTAGCAGGACTTGACATGATAGGCCTTTCGGCTGTAACCAGGCCAGCCACAAACATGCTTGACAGAGTGCTTGGATTCATTCCAAACCTCTTCTCTGCATTTGTAATAATATATGTGGCCTATTTTATAGGCCGCCTTCTTGGAGACCTTGTCTCAAGAGTTCTTGGCAAGATGGGTATAGAAAAGCTGCTTGCAGACATGGGGCTTATAACGCCTGAAGGCGCCAAGACTACAATCTCCGTAATGGCAGGGAATTTTGTAAAGATAGCAATAGTATTCTTTGCAGCGCTTGAAGCCGCAAATATACTCGGACTAGATATGCTTGCAGGGCTTGTTGATCAGTTTATAGTGCTGGTTGGCCACATAATACTCGGTCTTGTTATTATAGGCGTAGGTCTTTATATAGCACAGTTGGTAGCTGCTGTTATCAGCAGTAAAAAGTCTGCATCATCTGACATGCTTTCGACGATAGCCAGGATATCAATAATAGTCCTTGCAATAGCAATGGGACTCAGACAGATGGGAATAGCCAACGAGATTATAAATATGGCATTTGGATTTACGATAGGAGCAGTGGCAGTGGCTGCAGCCATAGCATTTGGAATAGGCGGAAAGGAAATGGCAGCAAAGGCACTTGCCAAGCTTGAGAAGAAATCAGAAGAATAGAATGAAATAAATATAGCAACTAAAAAAGACATCTCCACAATCCAAAGTGAGATGTCTTTTTTAGTTTGAAATATCAATGTTAATGTCTAGGTCAATGTCTGATTCCATAATGCACCATCCCTTTTATTTATTAGAATTCAAAGCTTCCGCATCCAAAGTAATTGCAGTTGCTCTGAGAAACCTCATGTCTGAATTCAGAATTATTGCCTGATTCGTTTTCAAGAGAGCTATAATCTACAGCAGGTGAGTATACATCGTATGAATTTTCGTTTGAATATTTTTTTGAGTTTTCCATAATAATATTCCTCCTAAATTTTAATAAACAGATTATAAATTGGGTGAGCTTGCTAAAGCCAGATACTAATAAAGCTCGAAGTTGCCACAGCCAAAGAAGTTAACGGGTGCATTTACAACATCATTTCTAAGTTCATCCTCGAATGATTTGCCAGTAGAAAAAAGTGAGCTGAAATCCATGCTGTAAGAAGCAGGCTCGAAACATCTTTCGTCTGAGTACATATCGAATTTCTTTTCCATAATAATATTCCTCCCCAGTAATTAAATATGATTGACATTGTGTATACACAGAATATTCTGATAATTCAGAGATAAAAAAAAGCGCTCGACTCTATGAACGTATATAGACCATCCATAGGGACGAAAGCTTATGCTTCGCGGTACCACCCTACTTTGCGGATTAGAAATCCGCCTTGTCGTTCAGGTCAAATTAACCCTAGCCATATAACGCTGGCGTACGTCCAAATCTACTAAATTTCGAGATGGAAGCTCAGGAGTGATTATTGTATGCCGCACGACGCTAATTTCCACCAACCATTAGCTCTCTATAGTCTTGCCGAGGCACCTTTGTCTCCGTCATAACTTTTCTGAATATTCTGCACATTTATCTTACAATTGTTATTATAAAGGGGTATTAAAATAATGTCAACATGTTTCTTGAAAATAATTTAGAATTTTCTGAAAAAATATAAACGCCAGAAAATCAATAGTCTGAGAGCTTTGGAAGAAACGATTTCCGAAAAAGGCCAGCTGAAATTAATCAGAAAATTCATTTTTTTTCGAAAAAAGTATGGACAACTCCTGCAAAGGCTGATAGAATACTTTACAACAACTCAATTCCATAAAGATGCAACGAAGGAGAGCGCATTTTACAGGTAAGCTAAAGAGAGTCGGCGGTTGGTGCAAGCCGATGCTTCAGAGAAAATGCTACTAGCTCCAGAGCACCGCTTTTGAAATAGCAGTAGGAAGCGGCGGAGGGTACCGTTAGAGACCTGGACATAGAGAATGTCCATTGAAGAGAGGCCTTCACAGGCAATTAGGGTGGTACCGCGAGCATATTCGTCCCTGAACATTGAGTTCTGGGGCGTTTTTTATTACTCAAACATTATGCATTCAATGTGCTGAATACAAAAGACATAAGGGGGATAACAATGGCAAAGCAAATAAAGATATTCGATACGACACTTAGGGACGGGGAGCAGTCACCAGGCTGCAGCATGAATCTTAGCGAGAAGATACAAATGGCAAAGCAAATAGAAAAGATGAAGGTGGATGTAATAGAGGCGGGATTCGCAATAGCGTCAAAGGGTGACTTCGAGTCTGTAAGCGAGATAGCAAGAAACATAAAGGAATCCAGGGTGGCAAGCCTTTCGAGGGCACTAAAAAAAGATATCGACTGTGCATGGGATGCTGTAAAGCATGCAAGGCTTCCAAGAATACACACTTTCATAGCAACATCCGACATACACATGAAATACAAGCTTAAGATGAAGCCCGAGGATGTAATGGCCCAGGCTGTTGAAATGGTAAAATACGCAAAGGCCTACTGCGAGGACATAGAATTTTCTGCAGAGGACGCAACCAGAAGTGACGCGGAATTCCTGTACAGGATAATAACTAAGGTAATCGATGCCGGCGCCACGGTAGTAAACATACCGGATACCGTGGGCTACACAACACCGGATGAATACTTCAAGCTTATAACAGGCATAAGGGAAAACGTGCCGAACATACACAAGGTAGACATATCTGTTCACTGCCACAACGATCTTGGCATGGCGGTTGCAAACACTCTTGCGGCGGCCAGGGCGGGAGCTACACAGCTTGAGTGCACTATAAACGGAATAGGCGAGAGAGCTGGAAACGCCGCACTCGAGGAAGTGGTTATGGCGCTCAACACAAGAAAAGATATATATGGCGCCGAGTGCAAGGTAGACACCACTCAGATAATGAGATCCAGCAGCCTACTTACATCTATTACAGGCGTAAAGGTCCAGCCTAACAAGGCTATAGTCGGAGCAAATGCATTTGCGCACGAATCGGGCATACATCAGCATGGAATGCTTCAGGAAAAAAGCACATATGAGATAATGACTCCGGAATCTATAGGTTTAAACAAGAACAAGATGGTGCTTGGAAAGCACTCAGGAAGGCATGCCTTCGAGGACAAGCTAAAGGATATGGGCTACGAGCTTACTAAGGAAGAGCTTGAAAAGGCTTTCGAAAAATTCAAAGCCCTTGCCGACAAGAAAAAGACCATATTCGACAAGGACATAGAAGCCATAATAGCAGAGGACTTCGCAACGGAAGTCAGCGAGGCATACCAGCTTGAGAGCTTTATAATAAACAGCGGAAACGCCATAACTTCTACCGCCACAATTGCTCTAAGGCACAACGGCGAAATCCTGGAAGAGGTGGCTGCGGGAGACGGCCCGGTTGACGCATCGTTTAACGCTATAGAAAAGATAATAGGAAAGAAGCTCAACCTCCATGATTATACAATACATTCGGTCACAAGCGGCAAGGACGCTCAGGGAGAGGCCGGCGTGAAGCTTTCACACAAGGAGCGAGTCTACAAGGGCAAGGGACTAAGCACAGACATACTTGAAGCCAGCATAAGGGCTTATATAAACTGCGTAAACAAGATGGAGTACGACAATGCGCTGGGCGACAGCGAGACAGCGTAGAAATAGAAAGAAGCGGCAAATAAAAAGGGAAATATGTACGATTTAAATACAGAAAATTTGGAATATTCAAGAAAAAGAATGGAGGAAGCATAAATGGGAATGACTATGACACAAAAGATTCTTGCAAAGCATGCGGGCGTGGAGAGTGTAACGCCGGGGCAATTTATAGAGGTAGAGCTTGATATGGTGCTAGGCAACGACATCACAGCACCTGTTGCCATAAAGGAATTCGAGAAGATGGGTGCCACGGATGTGTTCGACAAATCCAAGGTTTCCATAGTTCCGGACCACTTTACACCAAACAAGGACATCAAGACTGCCCAGCAGTGCAAGTTTATAAGAGATTTTTCGATGGCGAAAGGAATTGAAAACTATTTTGAAATAGGCGAAGTGGGCATTGAGCATGCGCTGCTGCCTGAAAAAGGGCTTGTTGTAGCGGGAGACGTAGTCATAGGAGCGGACTCGCATACATGCACCTACGGAGCTCTCGGAGCCTTCTCCACAGGAGTAGGCAGCACTGACATGGCGGCGGGAATGGCAACAGGCAAGGCATGGTTCAAGGTGCCAAGCGCTATAAAATTCAACGTCACAGGCAGCTTTCAAAAGTGGGTGAGCGGCAAGGATGTAATACTCCACATAATAGGAATGATAGGAGTCGACGGAGCGCTCTACAAGTCGATGGAGTTTTCGGGGGAAGGTATTAAGAACCTTTCCATGGACGACCGTTTCACTATAGCTAACATGGCAATAGAGGCGGGAGCCAAGAACGGGATATTCCCGGTGGATGAGCAGACAGTTGAATACATCAGGGAGCACTCAAAAAGAGAATATGTCGCCTATGAGGCTGACGGGGACGCAGAATACGACGAGGTGTACGACATAGACCTTTCGAGCATAAGGCCTACAGTGGCATTCCCTCATCTTCCGGAAAACACAAGGACTATAGACGAGGTTGGGGATATTACAATAGACCAGGTTGTAATAGGCTCGTGTACAAACGGAAGGATAAGCGACCTTAGGGCTGCAGCAGAGGTGCTAAAGGGCAGGAAGGTCAAGAAGGGCGTAAGGGTTATAATATTCCCGGCTACTCAAAGCATATATCTTCAGGCCATGAAGGAAGGCCTTATGGAGATATTCATAAATGCGGGAGCCATAATAAGCCCGCCAACATGCGGTCCATGCCTGGGAGGCCATATGGGAGTGCTTGCGGAGGGCGAGCGCTGCGTGGCCACTACAAACAGGAACTTCGTAGGAAGAATGGGCCATGTTGAGTCCGAGGTATACCTTGCAAGTCCGGCAGTAGCTGCGGCATCAGCAGTTGCAGGTAAGATAGCAGGTCCTGAGGATTTGGAATAGAAAATGAGATTAATAATATAAATGAAACTCCAAATAAGCTGAGAGCAAATTATTAGGATATAAAGGAGAGATAACGATGAAAAACAAGGAAAATGAAAATAAATTCAACTCTATAGACGACATGGGAGGGGCAGCCTTCGAGAGCAGCGAAGCAAGAGTATCGACAGAAATAATGGCAAAGGACCAGATGCACATGCCTTGCAGCGGCATCAATTTCTTCGGATGCGGAGCAGGGGGGGAGTTTTAATGGGAAAGGCATTCAAGTATGGAGACAATGTGGACACGGACGTTATAATCCCGGCAAGACATCTTAACACCTCAGAACCTTCGGAGCTTGCAAAATTCTGCATGGAGGACATAGATAAGGACTTTGTGAAGAATGTAAAGTCGGGTGATGTCATTGTAGCAGGGGAGAATTTTGGTTGCGGTTCTTCAAGGGAGCACGCACCGATAGCCATAAAGGCGAGCGGCGTATGCTGCGTAATAGCCTCTTCGTTTGCAAGGATTTTCTACAGGAATTCATTCAATATAGGCCTTCCTATATTCGAGTCAAAGGAGGCCTCTAGCGCCATACAAATGGGTGACGAGGTGAGCGTTGACTTTGAAACAGGCGAGATAACTAACATCACAAGGGGCGAAAAGTATAAGGCTCAGCCTCTTCCGGAGTTCATGAGAGCCATAATAGATGCAGACGGACTAATAAACTATATCAAGAAGAATATAAAGTAGGAGGAGCCAATGGAATATAAAATAGCAGTTGCAGCCGGAGACGGGATTGGTCCAGAGATAGTGGAGCAGGCAATAATAGTGCTTGACAGGATAGGCAAAAAGTTCGGACACAAGTTCACGTATGAAAACGTGGCAGTCGGAGGAGCGGCCATAGACAAGTACGGCGACCCGCTTCCTTCAGAGAGCCTTGAAGTATGCAAAAAAAGCGATGCTGTGCTTCTTGGGGCTGTGGGAGGCCCGAAATGGGACTCACTTGAGAGCTCAAAAAGGCCGGAAAAAGGCCTGCTCAGATTAAGACAGTCGCTTGGACTCTACGCAAACATAAGGCCTGCTGTGCTCTACAAGGAGCTAGAAGATGCATGTCCGCTTAAAGAGAGCATCATAAAAGACGGAATAGACATATGCGTGATGAGGGAGCTTATGGGTGGCATATATTTTGGCGAAAGAGGCCAGAGGCAGGGCAAATACGGCGCAGAAGCCTTCGATGTGGAGTGCTACAGCGAATATGAGGTAGAAAGGATTGCAAGATCGGCCTTTGAAATGGCAAGTAAGAGAAGGAAAAAAGTAACGAGCGTAGATAAGGCCAATGTCCTTGAAAGCTCGAGGCTTTGGAGAAGGGTTGTAGAGAGGGTAGCAGCAGAGTTTCCGGACATTGAGCTAGAGCATATGTACGTGGACAATGCTTCAATGCAGCTTATTAAAAACCCTTCAGGCTTTGACGTGCTGCTTACAACAAATATGTTCGGGGATATACTCTCGGATGAGGCGAGCATGATAACGGGTTCGATAGGAATGCTGCCTTCAGCAAGCCTTGGCACGGAAGGAGTTCACATGTATGAGCCTATACACGGCTCGGCTCCGGACATAGCCGGAACTAGAAAGGCAAACCCTATAGCCACAATACTCTCGTGCGCAATGATGCTAAGAGATTCGTTTAATTTGAGCGAAGAGGCTAAGGCGGTAGAAAAGGCTGTGGCAGAAGTATTGGCAAAGGGCCTTAGAACGCCGGACATCATGAGCCAGGGCATGACTCTCGTGGACACAGTCCAAATGGGAGAGGAGATAGCCAAGCTTATTTAGAAGCTGTAGCCTTTGAAGGAGGGATTTAAATGTGCAGGACATATTGCATAATGGCCGAAGACGGAGCGGAATCGCTTCTTAGGATAGTAGGAATGCTCAGAAGAAAGAAATTCGATATCAAAAGCATAAACATGCAGCCATCCGAGGCTAGCTGCGGCTCAAATCTAATAATTTCAATAAATGAAATTGCAGGGTGCAGCGCGGGAGATGCAATAAATCATGTGAAAAAGCTTTTTGGAATAAAAAAAATAACAGAACTCAGGGAGGACAAGTAAAATGGCAAAGATGTACTATGAAAAAGATGCAGATATGAACGTATTAAAGGGCAAGAAGATAGCAGTAATAGGCTACGGCAGCCAGGGCCACGCCCATTCGCTCAACATGAAGGAGAGCGGGCTTGACGTTGTTATAGGACTTCACGCAGGAAGCAAGTCGGCGGAGAAAGCCAAGGCTGCAGGTTTTGAGGTTATGAGCGCAGCAGACGCCGCCAAGGCAAGCGACGTGATAATGATACTTATACCTGACGAGAAGCAAAAGAGCGTGTATGAAAGCGACATAGCGCCGAATCTGAAAGCTGGAAAGGCGCTTGTGTTTGCACACGGCTTCAACATACACTTTGGACAGATAAACCCGCCTGAAGATGTTGACGTATTCATGGTTGCGCCAAAGGGACCAGGACACCTCGTAAGAAGGGTATACACAGAGGGCAAGGGAGTGCCTGCACTTTTTGCGGTGCATAATGACGCTACAGGCAAGGCAAGAGACATGGCAATGGCGTATGCAATGGCCATAGGCTCTGCCAGAGCGGGCGTGCTTGAGACAACATTCAAGGAAGAGACAGAGACAGACCTTTTCG
>Ga0302237_1002746_pt1 | contig 10598 bp, 7 predicted proteins | sample AAG_UR_Ala_MG_FD_193530 | JGI IMG/M metagenome (GOLD analysis project Ga0302237, IMG submission 193530) | Enriched activated sludge microbial communities from anaerobic digester in WTTP, New Holstein, Wisconsin, United States - AAG_UR_Ala | ecosystem: Engineered > Bioreactor > Anaerobic >...
CTTTTACTACCGATGACGGTTTCTCGCTGGAAAGAGGTAAGGCAATGTTTATCTCTTTTGCGGAAAGACCTGTAACTCTATCCGGTTCTGCAGACCTCTTTATTGCGTCAATTCCCTGATATATTTAGAGCAACATATTTATCAAATCCCGCGTAAAAAGGTTGAAACGGTTGAAAAGGTTTAGAACCCGGAAGGTTGAAATCCTCTTCAACTATACTTTACAATCTACTTTATTACCCCAAATTAATAATCAGGAAATAGTTGAATTACAAGTGAATGACGAACTTGCAGTTCTTCCGCAAGCGTAAGCCCCTCGCTAAATTCCTGTTTTATCAATTATAATATTCTCTTTTCTGTTCCTTGAAAAGCACCCATCCTCCACCCATCCTTAAGGAGAGTTGATGTTGGGTAGAACATCAGTTAACAGTAGGAAACGCTATATCATTGCTCTTGTGAATAAAGAATTTTCTGCTATCTGTTTCCGTTCATTAAAATTGAGGATTATTCAGGCATAGATATTGGTTAATACCTAAAACCAAAATTCCACTCCAAAAGTGAAGGTTTCAATTATTTCATCTTTACCTTTGATTTTACCGTCATTATTGATATCGGTATAATATTCTCTGTAACTTCCAACCAAATTGGCATTATCCGAAATGGAATATACCAGGCGTCCTAAAATATTGGCATTTTCATTTCTGGGATATTTGAAGTTGATATAATTTACATTGCTTTGAGCGTAACAAACTGATGCTTCCTTCAATTTAGGAACAATAGAAGGACATACAGTAACGCTTGCCCACAAGGATTTGCCCAAAAAGCTTTGCTTGCCATACATATCCTGATAGGCAATTTTAGCATAGACAATATTAAAAAGATTGGCTCTTAAATAGCCAAACCAGCCGAGAGAGGACTCAACATCTTTCAGTGTTTCTTCTTTAGTCGTTAAATACCATATTTGATTTCCGTTACCATCAGAAATTATATGCCTTACCTGAGCCCGCTGTTGATCATATTGCCTGTCAAAATATCCTGGCAAAAATTGATCGCCAAAATTGCGGAATTCCAAACGAGCATCAAAAATAAAGAACTTACTGCTGAATCCAGGAAAAATCATACCAGTTCCGTAACCGTCAATTTTGGCTATTTCTCCATAATGAATCAGGTTGAAACGCTCGGATTCTATTAAAGGTAACTGGTAATCCAAACTGTAAACAAGAACCTCATCTTTTTCGGTGTAGACAGCTGCACTATCGGGTGTTACATCCATATCCAAATCATAACCAAGATCCTCTATTCCCGGAAAATGTACATCTACATAAGGATTAACAGAAGGATGGTCTAAAATATTATTACCGTTAATATCTATATCATCATTATCTGCAATCCCGTCATTATCAGTATCCAAATACCTGTTTTTATCCTTGGGAAATTTATCATAAACATCCGGAATGTTATCCCCATCTTTATCTTCATACTTTCCATATTGGTCACGATCTATGCCAACATTAACTCCTACTCGCAATTTCTCCAGCAGAGGAATATTGGTTACAGCCAGGGGTTGAAAATGCACTCTACCGGCTAAGATCTCATTTTTGTGCAGGTTATGCGTATATGCTTCAAAACCTAATCCCGAAAGATGAGTATTTATTCCTACATAACCACCTACATTTTTCACTTGAGGATAGAGCGTCATATTGGAATAATGATTGAAAATCAAACCATTACCTAATGTATAATCCGGGATACTGCCAACCTTAAAATAGAAAGGATCGTTGCGTTGAGCAAATCTAAGAAATAAAATTTTGTTTACATAATCCTGCCATTCATCCCAGTCCTCTTTCCGCACTTTCCCTTCTGCATCAATTATTAAATCAATATCCAAACCTAATCCAAATTTCCAAACCTGAAGTTCGGGCTGTAAACGAATCTGAGAATAGGTCTGATTATCAATTGTAACGGCTCCAACAGCTCCTCCCATTCCCCAATGTGTTCCTTCTGTAGTTTCTGTTTCCTCTTCCCACATTGGGTCACCTGGAATGCTGATTTCACCATAACCTGCCTGTCCCAACAAAATAACAGGCAATAAGATTAATACTAAAAACAAATACTTTTTCATCTTGGTCTCCTTGTCTATAAGGATTTTTTTCTTTATAGCCAAAGTATATTATTGTGTCAAGAAAAATCGTGTTACTAAACTTATTTATTTCACAATCTTGCCACTACCAACTCTAAATCAACTTCAATCTATTTCAAAACACAAACTACCTATCTATAATTAACTTTCAAATGCACACTAACAAAAGATTGTTTTTTTCCTATATTCTGAAAAGAAAATGGCTTTTTTATATTGACAGATTCTGAAGTTATCAATAAAAGTTTTTTTAAGATGGGAAAAAAAGTTTTAGAGAAAAGAAAAAATAACTTATTTATTCGTTTGAATTCATTAAATATGAGGAAAAATGTCACAACAACTTGAGTTTGATCTCAAAATAGACTTATGGGATAGCATAACTGATAAGCTTTCCAAGCCAAGCGGATATAAAGGTCTCTCTGCTCTTCATAAATACTGGGGCAAGAAACCAATGGAATACCTGAGTTTTTTAATAGAGCATTTTACAAGGAGGGGAGATATAGTTCTTGATCCTTTTTTGGGTTCAGGTCTTCTTGCCCTGGAAACTATAAATATGCAGAGAAGATTTATCGGAATTGATATCAATCCAATATCTATTGAATTAGCCAGGTTTTTTACCAATCTGCCTTCTTACGAAGAACTAAAAGAAGGTTTTTTAGCCGTAGAGAAGGAGGTTAAAGATAAAATAAATTCTACCTATTTAACTAAAAATAACAATATCGCTACTCACTATTTATATGATGGAGAAATAATTAAATCCGTTTGGATTAAAAACGAACATAAGCAAAAGAGCAAATTAATACCAACTGAATTTGATTTTCAGCTTGCTCATCAATTTCATAACTATAAACCCGTTAATATAGGCACCGGAGAGTTCTTTCAAAATAGCAGAATTAATACCAAAGCCGATATGACTATTAATGATCTCTTCACAGGCAGAGCCCTTTATTGCATTGACCTTCTAATACAAAGCATAAATAAAACAAATGATAAAATTAAAAGTGCTTTGCTGCTTATGTTGACATCCGCTTCCGGACAAATGTCTAAAATGGTTTTCGCTATTACAAACAGAGGTAAAAATAACGGAACTCCTTCTAAAATTGATATAGAAGTTGGTAGTTGGGCAATTGGATATTGGAAACCAAAACTCCATTTTGAAATCAATGTATGGAATTGCTTTGATAATAAGGTTCAAAAACTGCTTAAAACTCTCAAATATCAGGATACTAATAACTATACACAAGTTGACGATCTCAATACTTTTTGGGATAGCAAATCTGACTTATGCCTTATAGAAAATGATTGCAAAAAAATATTAAACAACATCCCGGACGACACAATTGAATTAATTATTACCGATCCACCCCATGGAGATAGGATACCTTATTTGGAGCTAAGTTCTTTATGGAATGCACTGTTGCATAAAAAACCCGACTATGTATCAGAAATTGTTGTTTCCAATGCCAAAGAGAGAGAAAAAAACATCGCCTCCTATAATTTGGATATGAAATCGGTTTTATGTAATATGATCCGTATTCTTAAGCCACAAGGAATATTGGCTCTTATCTTTAATGCAGTGGATAAAAAATATTGGGAATTTCTCACCGATATAGATTTGAAATCTAAAGGTACTACTTATCTTGGTTGTTTTCCATTGAATTACTCGGCAAACTCACTGGTTCAAGATAATAGACAAGGTGCATTGAAACACGATTATGTGTTAATTTTTAGAAAGGTTCAAAACCACGATAATACTGATGCTATGAGTGTATTTAATAAAATTCAAGGATGGTCTATAAATTTCCCGCTTCCTTTGGGGGAGGAGAAATAATGAATCTAACATATCATAACGCTGTAAACTTATATAAACAAAATCAAATATCCTCAATTTCAGAATATGGAACTGAAGGTTTGAGATTCCTGAAGCTGAGATCAATGTCACGCCCAAAATACCTTCGTCTTCTAATGATGAAAGCTAATTTAGCAATACCTGATGATAATAAAACAGACCTCTTAGAAATTTGTTATCATAGCCATAAAATAACCCTTGAGCTTATTGATAAAGTTATTAAAGAAATTTATCAGGAAGATAGAAATAGCAGAAAAGAAAAAGAGGATGAGCTAATTAACGAACTTTACAAAGTACAGACCCTTGATTGGGGAGGTTTGTATCAAAATAATCTGGAGCAAACCATTATTAATAATTATGTAAAGAAAATCAGGTCTTATGATTTACTACAATCTAAAATAGATAATGAATTGGCTGATAGCTTAAGGGGTTATGTTACATCATCATGGTATAATCATTGGACTTCTATCATCATTGAGGACATTTTTAATGATCATAATTTTATTATGCCCGCTGTAGGAAAAGTTAAAAATATTGATTTTTTCTACAAAAACATCCCCTTAGATTTAAAGGTTACTAACTTACCTGAAGGATATATTAGTGAGAAACGCAATGAAATGGGATACGAATCGGAAATAAAAATTCTAAAAAAATGCGCTCAGGCAAATAAAATTAGCTATCCTAAAAATTTGAGACCGGCAAGATTGCTGGAATTCCTCTGGAGTAAATTGAATGATATACCTGTAACTTCAATTCAAGAAACGCTTTCTTCAATTAAAACGGTGAGAAATAATATTATTGATAATGCCCTTTCTGACACCAGAGATTTAATTCGCTGGTTATATGAAAATCAGGGAACAAGAAGATTTGATGCCTCTTATCGCTTATATTTGGTAATAATTAATAAGTCAGATTATTTTAATTCGTGGAAACTGAAACGGGCAAAGGCACTTTTATCAAACGCTATTAATAGTTTTTTGGATAGTAATAGGGGAATTTTATATAATATCCAATTTTTATGGGAAGGAAATGTCTATCAAACAAAAGCAGGAGCCATTATAGTTCTTCAAGAATAGCTGATATAAACCCAAATAATGAAGTAGAAATAATGGTTAATCTTATTTCCCTAATCAGCAATCATATATTGTAGTAAAAATTCCGTAGGAACGACAGATATTAACAACGGGTTTTAACCCGGTGAAAAGAAAAGAACCTACAAAACTATATTTATTGGGGAAAAAAGTTCCGTAGGAACGACAGATATTAACGACGGGTTTCAACCCGGTGAAATGAAAAGAACCTACAAAACTATATTTATTGGGGAAAAAAGTTCCGTATGAACGACAGATAGTATAGAGAGGTTTTTAACCTGGAAAAAAAATTCAAATTTGTTATTTGGTTTACTGAATTCTGAGTTACCATAAATAGAGGACATATATTTTTCAGGTTTCTGCGAACTCTTTGGCAAAGAGGAATTTGCCAACCCATTTTTCCTCAATTGTATTATTTAAGTTTAATTCAGCAGCATCTCTAAAATATTTACCGGTAAAGCATCCTGGTAGGAATAGGGTTGGTTAATTTCCATTCCCAAAGCATCAATAAGGACTCTTCCTTTCACGGAATATCTTATTTCTCCTTTAACTGCGCCTTTCACAGCTCCCAGAATGGTTTTCAGATTATTCAGCTTAAAAACCATTACTCCATCCTGAGAGTAGATATTTTCGTTGAATTTAAGCTGATTTTTCAGGTTTCCCGTGCCGGCAAATTTATCGCTGATATAAATTTCCGCGGGAAAGCCCTTGAAATTGAAAGTTAAACCGTAAGGATTCAAAATAATAAAATGAACCTGTAATTCCGTTTCGCCAATGCCGATCTTTTCAACAGTGGTCTTCGTTATTTTGAATAAACTTTGTCCATTAGTGCTGAATTTGGGAATAATGCTTTTCAGTTGTTCCTTTAAATCAAGCTCGTAGGGCTCATCAAATTTGAACTTTTTCCCAATCCCCAAAACTTTGCCATGTCCTTTACCGGTTATGAAAAATTGCACTTTCTGGTCTATGGAACTAACCATTTTCACAACTGGACGCGTTTCCAGTTCCACATTGAAATCCAAACACATAGCTGACTTTTTGGGAATTTCCACTACATTTTGCAAATAAGCGTTTCCAACTTTGTAGCGGTCTTTATTCAGCAGTTCCACATTCAATTGATCCAGTTTCAGTTTATAGCAATTAGGATTACTTACTATAAACGATATTTTAATAGTGCTTTTATCGGGAGTGATGGAAATCACTTTCACATCCTGAATTTTTGTCACTGTAGGGCTCTTGAAGAGTTTGCAGGAACTGAGTGAAATAAGCACTAAGCTAAGAGCTACTAAATATAATATGTTTTTCATCAATATCCTCCTGAAGGTTTATCTACATACTGTCTGAACCAAAGTTCCAAAGCGATAACATTGAATAGCATTTCCACCTGTTTGTTGTCTCCTGCCAAATATTTATGCCAGTAATGATTAATCTTGGGCAAATTCCAAATTCCTCTTTGGCGAAATGCACTGCTGGCAAAAATATCGGAAATAAAAGGTTTTAATTCCTGTTTCATCCAGACCTGATAAAAGGGCGAAGAAAAAATGCCTTTATCCTGCCGGTAATATATTTCTTCCGGAATCAAATCTTTCATTGCAAAACGGTGAATTACTTTGGTATAAGGTGGCTGAACCTTATATTGTGACGGCAGAGAAAAAACAAAATCCACCAAACGGTAATCCAGAAAAGGAACTCTACTTTCCACAGAATTTGCCATAGTCAAGCGGTCTTCAAAATGCAACAATGTTTGCAGGGAAGTGTTATGCATCATATTATACAGGAAATTGGAAAGCCGTGATGCCTTAATATCCGCAATCTTTTTCAGAATTTGTTCGCCGCAGTTTTTTTCGGCTTCGTTTGTAAAAGCACGATTAAAGGGCTCAAAGCGGTAATAACAAAACTCCAGATTGTAAAGTGATGACTCCGGTAAAAAAGTGGAAAGCATTATTTTTCCCAGTTTGGAAAATGCCTTATTATCTTTTTTCAAATAGATAGGCAGTTCTTTCCCTAATCTGCCAATTTGCATACCCCTAATCAAATCGGCAAAATAACGGTATAAAGAATGTCTGTAACCGGCAGAAATTTCATCGGAACCCTGCCCCGAAAGCAAAACCTTAATTCCTTGTTGATGTGCTTCTTGCATCACTGCATTGATAGATACAAAAGCTGCAGATAAGGGAAGGTCATTCATATAAGTCAATTTTCCCCACCAGCCAATGGCATCTTCTGCCTTAGGACTAACCAAAAAAGAAGTGCAGGAGGTCTTTTGCACGATTTTTTCCATCCACTTGCGTTCATCCAGTTCCGGTGTAAAAGCATAATAGGAAGAAAAGGTTTTTAGAGGTTCACCCTTTTTTTGCACTGCAGAACAAACAATTGCCGAAGAATCCATTCCTCCGGATAAGGTAGCTCCAATTTCTACATCACTGCGAAGTTGTAAGGATATAGAATCCAGAAAGATATTTCTATATTGCTGAACTGCCTGTTCAAAAGCAAGATGGGAGCTTTCAAAATTGGCAATATCCAAGTCATAATATTGGTTGATCATAATCTTGCCATTGGCTGCAAGCAAGTTATGCCCCGGTTTTAAAGAGTGAACATTTTGCCAATAGGTCTCATCATCATAAACCAGAAATGAATTTATCTTCATACTACGCCAAATCATTGCTTGGTTTAATTTCTTATCTATAGGGGTAAGCAAAAGCTGTTTAATTTCACTGCCCCAATATATTACGCCATCTTGAACAGCATAATAAAAAGGTTTAATGCCATAGCGATCACGACTGCAAAAAAGCAAATTTTTTCTTTCATCCCACAAGGAAAATGCCCACATTCCGTTAAAATGAAGCACACAATCCTCACCCCAAAAATGATACGCCTTAATTATTACTTCTGTATCGCTATTGCTGAAAAATTTATAGCCCTTTGCCTTAAGCTCTGCTTTTAGTTCCAGATAATTATATATTTCACCATTATAGCAAATAGCTATGCCAAGTTCTTTATCATACATCGGTTGATGCCCAATAGGTTTTAATTCCAAAATGCTCAAGCGCCTGAAACCCATTCCCAAAATAAAATTACCCATTTTAAAAGGATTAACCGAAGAATATCCCTTAGCAGGAAAAGTGCTGTCTATTTCAACATTGAATAAAGGATATAGTGATTGTATTTCTGCTGGTGAATCTACTCCCGACAAAGACCTAATTCCGTTTTTATCCTTAATTAAATAGCCCTCATCATCAGGACCCCGATGCTTGATTACATCCGTCATTTCTTTTAATAGAATTGCATTTGCAACATTTTGCTTAAAACTAACCGCATTTTTAACCGGGTTATCCTTTCCTTTTCTGAAATTATCCTGCTTCTTATCTAAAATAACTGCTTCTTTACTAAAACAGTAGATACCTGCTATTCCACACATTCATTCTCCTTTTACTCTTAGTTCCTTTTTTCATAATTACATTTCCAGTCAAGCGTTTTATCATTTTATATAAGGGACAAATTTATTAAATTATCAAAGTTATGATTGCTATGATGGCTTACCTGTTCAATTTCTTAGATTATATGATTTTTTCCTTTGTATCCATCAATCCTGTAAATTATGATAACCTTATTTATATATTTTTCTCTCTTAATATCCTTTTATGGAAATAAATATGTATAAACTCAAATAATGCCGTAGAAATAATGGTTAATATTATTTTGATATTCATTAATCATATATTGTAGCAAAAATTCCGTAGAACTGGCAGTTAGATAACTAAGGGTTTTAAACTGACGAAAAAATATCGCTACAAAAGAGAGATAATTCCATAGGAAAGACAGATATTTTAGAAGGGTTTTAACCCTGAGAAGATAAGACAAATTTACCTTTTTGGTTGCTGAATTCTGATGCGGCAAAAAAAAGTATAAATGTTTTTGTAGTTTTCTACGAACTCTTTGGCAAATAGGAAGTTGCCAACCCATTTTCCCGCAATTGCATTATTTGGAATAAAATACTCGTTCACTTGCTGAAGTAATAATCTTGTAACATTCAAGTAACGACCAAGTAACGGAACTACTGCAGTGTTAGGGAAGTGTTACGGATGTGTTACGGGGTCTTCTTACAAGAGATTATGTTTCAGATAATTAAGTGATTAGGAATAGAAAAGGCAAATTATATAGATAATCACTTATGATATAAGATGTTAGGGAGATATGATAGAAATTTTGCTGGTGGATAATTAGGGAGATAAATGCCGAAATTTATAGTCAATTTTTATGCAGGATATATAATAATAAATCGTGATTAGGATGTAATGTTTTTGATTATTTCCGAGGGGCTTACGCACCCTTCTACATCATTATGTCGCCCTGACGGGCTTTTAGGAAAAGGGAAAGTTAAAAGAAAAGGATTATTGTGTCTTTCCTTTTACGAGGGGCTTACGCATCCTTCTATATCATTGTGTCGCCCTGATGGGCTTTTAGGAAAAGGGAAAGTTAAAAGAGAAGGATTATTGTGTCTTTCCTTTTACGAGGGGCTTACGCATCCTTCTACATCATTATGTCGCCCTTTGGGGCTTTTAGGAAAAGGGAAAGTTAAAAGAAAAGGATTATTGTGTCTTTCCTTTTACGAGGGGCTTACGCACCCTTCTACATCATTGTGTCGCCCTTCGGGGCTTTTTTTGAGCGGGAAAAGGAAAAAAAAGAATGCGGAGGAACAGCGTCCTCCGGCTACATTTGCAAAACTTCTTGACACAATAAGTGCTTTATAGGACAAAGATTTTTCAAAGAAGAGGAGAAGACAAAAAAATGAGCGACCTGACAAAATACATCCAAAAATACAGGCAAAGGATTAATCTTCGCTTTGCTTTGCAGGCAATTATCAAAGCTCTAATCAGCTTTTTGTTGGCTTTGCACCTTTATTTTTTGTTATGGTTGAATTTGCCTTCGCAATCAATGGCACTTTTTTATGCGAATATTGGCATACGTACTTGTCTTATCCTGGTGATAATCTATTTTATTTTAAGCGGTTATCACAATTTTTGGCATAATTTAGCGGTAGCGCGTTTTTTGGATAGGCAGATTGATTTTAAGGATGATCTTTTTCAGAATACTTTGGAACTTGCTGAAAAGGAAAAAGATAGTCCGATTGTGGAAAATTTGGGCACAATGGCAAAAAAGCGGATAGAGGAAAATCGTTACAAAATTCCTGCTCTATATCCTTCCTGGGTTGTCTTCGCTATCCTCTTTCTTATCTTAGGTTTAGGAACTATTTGGGCATATTCTTATGAGGATTTTCGTTTGGCATTCAAGCAATTTTACACCAATCAGGGTCAGGAAGTTATCTATAAGAATTTTATAGAGTTAAGCCCTGGCAACCTCACTATTGGCAGAAATGAAGCGGTAGAAATAAAGATCCTCAATCCCGATCCGCGTTTGAAGCATCGTCTTTTTTACAGGATAGATAAACAATGGCGGGAATTGGGTTTGGCAGATAACCGCTATATTTTTCAGCGACTTGATAATAGTATTGAATACTATGCGG
>Ga0302237_1002753_pt1 | contig 10560 bp, 3 predicted proteins | sample AAG_UR_Ala_MG_FD_193530 | JGI IMG/M metagenome (GOLD analysis project Ga0302237, IMG submission 193530) | Enriched activated sludge microbial communities from anaerobic digester in WTTP, New Holstein, Wisconsin, United States - AAG_UR_Ala | ecosystem: Engineered > Bioreactor > Anaerobic >...
AGACCAAGGACGGCGCCCAGTTCCCGGCCGCCGACCTCGATCTGCGGCTCGTGAAGGTCTGGTACCAGAACCGCAATGCGTGGTTCAACTATTTCGGCGACACGGGATTCAAGCTCGTCCCCGAGTTGCTGCTCCACGACGAGGACCTGATCCGCGTCGACGAGTCCCAGGAGGCCAATTACGCCCGCATCACGGCGCCGGGCTGCGGGCGGCCGGAAGAGATGTGGATCAACCCGCCGCGCCAGATGAACCGCCGGTTCCTCGACCACTACCGCCAGACGTACACATTCGCGCCGATGAAGCCCGGCTTCGCCGATGCCGCGTCCCTACGTCCCGTGGCGCTTCCGCGCGGGCGCTTCGTGCAGTTCTTCCTCACGGCGCACGTCCGCGAAGACGCAAAGCCGGGGACGTATTCTGGTGCAATCGAGATCTCCAAGCAAGGGAAGACGCTGGCCTCGGTTCCGGTGACGCTGCGTGTGCTGCCGTTCGTGCTGCCCGCGCCGAAGGCGTACGGCGACCCCCAACGCGATTTCCTGGTCGCCTCCTACACGTACATCAACATCGACATGATCAAGGAGGAGAACGGCGGCGACGCCGAACTGGCGCGCCGGCAGCTCGTGGCGATCCTGCGCGACCATGTAGCGCACGGCCAGACGATCCACTGGAACCGCGGCAACTGCAATGAGCAGACGCTCGAAACCATCGCGGCCATGAAGGAGGCCGGCATGAGGACGGATGTCCTGCTGGGCGGGCTCTCTCCGCAGCACAACGCCCAAGGCTCTCCGCGCGACTTGGCGCTCGTCGCGCGCCGCCAGCGCGAATGGTTCGACCGCCATGTCGGCCACCACAACGTGTTCATCGGCTACGGTGACGAACCCGGGGCCAGTTGGCTGGTCAACGCGCGGCCGGTCTTCGAGGCGTACCAGCGCGAAGGATTCAAGTTCATCCTCGCCGGCGGAAACAGCGTCTTCTACAAGACCGGCTACGTGTTCGACTGGCACAACGTCGCCAAGGACCCCGCCGATGATTCCTCCACCCGCCTCTGGAACCAGGTCGGCCATGCGCACGTCGCCTGGTACGCGGTGCAACACGTGGGCGCGGAGAACCCGGACTACAACCGCCGCCAGAACGGCCTGCTGCCGTACCTCTCCGGTTACAGCGCGCTCTGCAACTACGCGCACCATCTCGGCCCGTACGACGACGCCACGACGTACCGCCCCATGGTCTTCGTCTACGGCATGGCCGACGGCGTCATCGACACGCTCCAATGGGAGGGCTTTCGCGAGGGTGTGGACGACATCCGCTACGCCACGCTCCTGCACGGACTGGCCGTCAAGGCGGCAGCAGCCACAAATCTCGACACCGTCTACAGCGGGCGCAAGGCATTGCAGTGGTTCGCGCTGTTCGACAAGGACAGCGCGGACCTCGCCACCGCGCGTCTCGAAATGATCCGCATGATTCTGCAACTGGCGTCGCTGCCGGGCGTCCGCTAGGCAACAAGTGGCGTAAGCTTCCAGCTTGCGGTACCACCATCTACCGCAAGCTGGAAGCTTACGCCACGGACGCAGTCAACGCAGCACACCGCACGAAGGAGTTGGGCATGCATACGAAAACGCTTCATTCCAGACTTGACGCCGGCAACCGCTACCTTTTCGGCTTGTCCGCGGCGGCTATTCTGGCCCTGTCCCTCGTTCCGCTCTGGGCCTCTGCGGCTGCGGAGTTCCCGCCGGATGCCGTCGCCGCCCTCGCCAATCTGGCCAGCCCCAAGATGGACGCCAACGCCAAGGCCAAAGGCATCCAGGACGCGCTGAACAACATCCGCGGGAAACTCGGCCGGCCGGCGCTGGCCGCCGAGTTCCTCGACGCAGTCCTCGCCGCCGAATCCGGTCTGGACGCCGAGTTGCGCGGGCGGTTCTCCTGCGACCGCATCAGCGTGCTGCGCGGGATCAACCCCGTGGACGCCGCCCTTGTGGAGCGCCGATGCCGCGAACTGGCCGAAAACGCCGGCATCCCGGGCACCTACCGCGCCCGGGCCGTGTGGCTGTTGCTGGAAACGCAGTATGGCACGCGCGACGCGGCGAAACGCGCCGAAACAATCGCTAACGCTCAAACGTTGTTGGAAAAACACGCGACGACCGCGCCGCGCGACGTCATCGAGATCCGCTATCGGCTCATGCGCGTGGCGCGAGAAGCCGGCGACGCCCCGCTGCGCGCCGCTACGGCGCGCGCGCTGCTTTCCGATAGCAGCGCGCCGGCCTCCATCCGGGTGGACGCAGCGTCGAACCTGGCCGCTCCGCTGATCGACTCCGGCGACTTCGCCGCCGCCGAGGCCGTCCTGCGCGAACCGTGGGGCATCCCGAAGATCGGCGCCAACGAGGCCGTCGGTGCCGTGGCGCGCCTCCGCGCGCTGGCCGGCGACCAGGACGGCGCCCTGACGCTCTGCCGCGAAATACCCCGCCTCAACGCGACCCCGGCCGCCACGAACCTCGCCGAGAACCTCCGTGGAGAACTCCTGATATCGTTCGGCCGCGCTACCGACGCCGCAGACATGTATCTCGCCGCGGGCCGCCCCGCCGACGCCGCCCACGCGCTCGACATCGCCATGCAGAAGGGCAAGGCGCGCGAGATCAGGCTGAAGCTGCTCTCGACGCCGATGCCGGACGGAAAACCGTGGGACGCCGGCAGGCGTCAGGCTTATGAAAAGCTGCTCGACGCGACGCCCGGAAACATGGACGTGATCGAAAAGTACTTCGACCAGTACGCCAGCGCGAACACCAACACGGCGCTCAGGCTCTTCCAAAACCCGATCGTCACGGCGCAGCAGCCCGCCTTCCTCTACTACGGCGACTTCGCCAACGCCCTGCGCTGCTACACTCTGGCGCGGCGTCTGGTGCCGGTTCCGGACTTCAAGCTCGCGCAGGCCGGCATCACGGCGTGCGCCGGCCTGGGCGATCTGGCCGCGGCGGCGGACATCGCCCGCGACGCGCTGGCCGGGGAGGGACTGCAGCCGGCCGAGGCGTACCAGTTGCGGCTGGCGGCGCGGCTGCTGCCGATCGCGGCCGGCGAAGGCCAGCCCGATGCGCTGGCCAAGACGATCAAGTCGGCTGCGGAAGAAGCGGTCAAGAAGTTGAAGAAGAAAGACGCCGGATTCAAGCTCGCGACGGCCGACGCCGTGGAGCGGCTCTACCGCATCGGGTCGCTGGCGCAGCTTGCGCGCCGCGAGAACTTCGCACGCGGCGTGGCCGCGTACATTGCCTCGCTGCGCGTGCCGTCCCCGCGCAAGGAGTACCGCGTGCGCTACCGCGCCGCGCCGATTTCCGGCCTGAGTGACTGGGACGCGATCCCCCAGGCCGAGCGCCCCGTGCTACTGCCGCTGGACCGCGCCTACGGCGGCAGCATGGACTTCCTCGAAACCGACGTCACCACCGGCAGCCGCGGCGGAGCCGGCGCGGGCTCGGCGGCGGCCGGCAAGGACGAAGCCGAGAAGCTCGGCGCCTCGCTGGGCGTGCTCTGCGACGAATTCGGCGTCCACCTCCGCTTCGAATACAACGATCCGCGTGCCAGGAATATCGAGGCACGCTTGCTCGGCGGCGGAAGCTACGAAATCTACCTGGCGCCCGGCGCGAACCTCGCCCACACCTGCCTGCTGCTCGACGTGCAGACCGGCCGGCTCTCGTTCGCCAACCTGACGTACGACGGTCCCGAATTCACCGGCATCAAGACCGACCGGCCCGACCTGTACCGCAGGGAGCACAGGTTCCATGACGACCGCGTGGTGAGCTATGTCTTCCTCTCCTGGAACGCGTACGGCTACGCGCTACCAAGCCACGGCTCGGTATGGGAGTTCGAAACCGTGCTGTGGGCCAGACGGGGCAACTTCGCCTGGAACGGCACCGAGTCCATCCACGGCCGCTCCACCTGGGGAAGGCTCGTGTTCGACCTGCCCGCATCCGCGCGCACGGCCATTCTGCGTCACCGGATTTTCACCGTGCTCGCGACGTACCAGGCGGAGAAGGCGACCCGAGCCGAACACGCCGGAATTCTCGACTGCTGGCAGGACCCGGTGCTGGGCGACCCCGAATTCTACCAAGTGCGAGTCAAGCCGCTGGTGGAGAAGCTCGACGCGCTGGTGCCGCTGGTGAAGCCCGGGATGTCCGACGAAGAGATCGCCCGCGTCGCGGCCGGCGCGCTGCAAGGCTGGGCCAATATCCGCTACACGGTCGATGCGTTGCGCCGCCAGTGGCTGGTCGAGAGGCTTTCCCACTAGCCTCACGTTCCTCCTGAGTGAGCGACGAACGCAGCGCGACCTTGCCCGCTGAACCGAAAGGAATGATATGAAGCCCAAGTGCCTGTGCGTGGCGTTCATGCTGATGGTGGCGACCGCCTCGGTCGCCGTGGCAGCTCCGCCCGGCGGGGACACGAAGGCGGCGATTGGCGCGCGGCTGGATCGCGCGGCGGCGGCGTGTGAGGTCGCCCGGGCCAAGCTCTCGCCGATGGAGCAGGACCTGCTCTGGCTCCTGAACTTCGAGCAGCCGGATGTGCTGCACACCTGCGACGACGGCTGGGTCCCCGTCAGTCTGGAGAAGCGGCACTTCGCTCCGGGCCGGTTCGGCCGCGGCTACTACTTCGAGCTGCCGCAGTGCAACTATCTTCCCCCGGCGATGGCCGACGTGGAAACGGACATCTCCGGCTTCGTCAAGCAGTCCGACGCGGTGCTGGATAGCCTGCCGGCCGAGACTGCCTTCGGCCAGCGCGTCCTGTCCGTCGCCTGCCAGGGCGCCGGTGCCGGCTTCGTGACGGTTCCCATCGAGGTCGAAGTCCTCCGTTACGGCGCCGGGCATCAGCCGACCGTCACCCTGCTGGCCTCCTGCTATCTCAAGGGTCCCCAGGACACGAAAGTCCGGCTGCAGCTGCAGTTCGCCCCAGCCGAGTTGATCGATCCGAAGACGAAGCAGCCGGCGGTCGATCGCAAGCCGGACACCAGCGAGCCACTGGAGGTCACGCTCACCGGCACGTGGCAGCGGGTCGCCTGCACGGCGACGGGCGACAGACGCCTGAGCGCGCGGACGGCCACGCTGAGCGTCGCGCTGGCCGGCAACGGGGAAGCCCAGCTCCTGGCCGACGGCTTGCCGTTCGAGTCTTGCCTCTACTACCCCCATCAGCGGCTGCAGCCCACCACGTGGATGCCCGGCGGCACGAGCGTCCCCGGCACGGGCCTGAGCTTCTCCACACCGAGCATGCTGCGGGCCTTCCCCCGCACCGCGGGCACGCTGGCCTTCTGGACCCGGACGCCCCCGTCGGACTGCAACCTCAAGGGCCCAGGGGCGATCGATTGGTTTGGCTTCCTGCGCGGCTGGACCGATCCGCAGTGGGGTCTGAGCACCTGCACCGTTCACGCGGGTCGAAACGTGAACGAAGACGGCAAGGTCATCCCGGTCTACACCGGCAACCAACTGCTCCCGGCCACCGATGGCCAGTGGCACCATCTCGCGGTGGTCTGGAACGAGCAGGCGGCCATCGTTTACCGGGACGGCCAGCCGGTGCTCAACTTCCTCCGCCAGAACCCGGACATCAGCGATCTGGTGGACACATATTCTCTGAGCATCGGACGTGGGCGAGGACAGTTCGCCAACTCCGTGCTGGATGAATTCGCCATCTTCCGGCGGGCGCTCACCCCGAAGGAGATCGCTCAACTAGCCGGGGGCGACGCCGAACTGCGGACCGGCGCGGGACCGGCCGTCCTGGCCACCGGCCCGCGCAGCGTCTTCTACCGCGACGAGACGGCTGCGCAGTTCGTGGTGCCGATCGCCGGCGCCGGACTCCCGAACACGCCGCTGACCGTGGACTGGTCCCTCGACGACCTCGTTGTGGGCACCAGCCAAGTCACGCCCGAGCAGGGACGCGCGACCGCCGTCCTCGACTTCTCGCCGGCGCGGCTGAAGCCGGGCGACTATGTCGTTCGCGTGGCCATCTCGCGGGCCGACGGCGACCCGATCGCCTATCGCGAATTCCCGGTGCAGGTCGTTCCCGCCTTGCGGGACGACAATTTCGTGATGTCCACCTGGCACGGAGGGCTGACTGCGGCCGAACTGCAGTATTACCGCGACCTGGGGCTGAACGCGATCAACGCCGCTGCGGAACCGGGCACGGTCGAGCGACTGGGGGCTCTGGGCTTCTCGTTCGACTGGCACTTTCGGGGCGGCGAGGATGCGGCCCAGTCCACCGCCAGACAGATTGCCGTGATGCCCAACTGGTGGCGCATGCTCCTCAACTCGGAGACCGGCGCCGGGGGTCTGCCCAGCAACGAGGCCAGCCGGGCAGAGTTCGATGCCTACGTGCTCAAGGAATTCGGGGCGCCCGTCCCCGCCGAAGGCTGGAAGTTCGGCTCCTCCCACAACCACATCATGTGCAGTTTCCCGGCCGGCCAGAAACCGGGGGCGGACGGCGTCTATCGCACCGCGCCCGAAACCTTCCGCTTTCTGTGGTGGTGGGAGGAGGGCGGCAGCCTCAACTGGCAAAAAAACTTCCAAGCGGCCCGGGCGGTCAAAGCCGTCCGTGCGGACGTCAGCACGTGGACGGATGCCGTTCAATCCCGGGGGCAGTACAACGAGCTGGATGCTGGCGGTTCCTGGTCGTACTCCACGGACCCCACCGTCATCTGGAACGAACTGCAGCAGGCATCGTTCATCATGCGCAGCGCCGGCAAGCCCTATGAGGCGACGCTGGGGCTGAACTACGTTTCCGTCGAGACCACCGAGCCGGACGGAAAGAAGAAGAACCTGGCGCCCACGCCGGACGACGCCATCGGCCAGGCTTGGGTGGCGACGGGCCTCGTCCCCTCCGACGCGCTCTACTACTGGGACGTGAACGGCTATTTCGACGGCGAGCTGGGCCAGAACGGCCGGTACGCGATGCCCGGCAGCACGCAGGCGCTGGGCCGAGCGTTGAAGGAAGAAATCGGCCCGCTGGGAACGATGCTCCAGGGCGTGCCCAACGCACAGCGGCCCATGGCCCTGCTGCTGCCCCAGAGCACGCTGTGGTTCGTCGCCGGCGAAGGCGGCTGGAACTGGGGCGTGACGCACTATCCCAACATGTGGAAGAAGGTGCTCGCCAACTCCGGGATCCCCTACGACATCCTCGCCGATTACGACATCACGCCGGGGCATCTGGCCAAGTACAAGGTCATCTTCTTCCCCGCGGGGATGTACGTCCAGGAGCAGGTCTACCGAGAGTTGCTGGCGGCCGCCGAGGCGGGCACTCGGATCGTGGTGGACTCCTACTGCAAACAGAGCTACCCGCGGATGACGAGCCTGAAGATGAAGTACGAGTACTGGTGGACCTTCCCGAAGGAGAAGCAGGACGCGTACTTCGCCGAGGTCCGCGGCCTGCTCGCCGAACTCCACGAAACCTTGCGGCCGGGGCTCGCTGTGTCCGCCCAGGGGAGCGAGGGCCCGCTGCTGGTCAACACCCGCGAAGCCGATGGAATCAATTACGTGGTCGTGGTCAACAACAACCGCCAGACAGGGCCCTACAGCCAATGGACCAAGAAGCCGGATTGGAGGCCGTACGGTAAGCCGCAGACGGCCCGCGTCAGCATTGCCGCGCCGGCCGGGAGCGTGGTCTACGAATTCGTCACCTCGAAGCCGTTGGCCGCGGACGTCAAGGACGGGCGGCTGGCGGTGGAAGTGGCTCTGCCGGCGGCTGGGGGACGGCTGCTGTGCGTCTATCCCGGGGCGTTCGGGCAGATGGCCGTGACGGGCGGGCCCGCCTTCACCCGCGGGTCATCCGGGACGCTGCAGGTGACCTTGCTGGACGCCGCCGGGAAGCCCGTCAGCGGACGCCAGCTCGCCGACGTGCGGATCGTCGACCCCGCGGGGCAGCCGCACGACGAATCGGGACTGTACCGACTCGAACGCGGGCGGGCCACGGTGCCCTTCCGTCCCGCGCTCAACGACGCTGCCGGCCAATACCGCGTGACCGTCACCGAGCGCTGTTCGGGGCTGCACGCGGAAACGCGTCTGGTGGTGAAGTGATGCAGGTCAGCCGAGACAGGACGAAGACGGTTTCCGGCTGGGCCGCGGCGTGGTAAGCTGGATGGCCAAACGAGCCTGGATCGGTTTTAGGCTCAGTGCATCGGGGGACTGGGGAATGTCGGGGTGTAAACTTGAAACCGTTCTTGATTTCATGAACAACAAGGAGCGAAAAAAATCATGAGAAGTCTCCCAATCGCTCGCGAGTGTTTGATTCTTAGTCTGCTGGCGGCCGGCACATGGTCACCTGCCTCCTGCGTAGCTGCTGAAAACGAAGGAGGTGCCGCCTGCCTCAAACTCGGGTGGGCATCTGCCGATATCACGCCCGACAGGCCCGTGGTCATCACGGGTGGCTCGGCAGCACGAGTCTCCCAGGGTGTCAAGGATCATATCTATGCAACTGCCCTGGCCCTGGAGTCAACCGGAAACAACGGCACATCGGACATGGTCATCATGGTCTCGTTGGATCTGGTGGGAGTAACCGACCTTCTCTATTCCCGGGTCCAAGATTTGGTTAGAAAAGAAACACCCGAAGTTTCCGCCGACAAGATTGTTCTTAACGCCACGCACACCCACACTGCTCCTGACCAGGGCACTGCGCCGGACTTGGTAAGAATGCACTCGCAGCACGGGATCAAGGTCCCGGTTAACTGGGCGAAATGGGGGATCGACCTGGGCGTCATGTCGGCAGAAGAGTACGTCGAGTTTGCAGCAGAGCGGATCGCGAAAGCCATCGGCCAGGCTTGGAAGGCGAGGAAACCAGGCGGGATCAGCTTCGGCCTGTCGTACGCCATAGCGGGACGAAATCGCCTGATAGCCTATGATAACGGCACATCGGAGATGTATGGCAACGTAAACACCCCGGATTTCAGTCATGTGGAAGGTTACGAGGACCATTCACTTGGCTTGCTCTACACCTGGGATGTGAAAGGAAATCTCACGGGAGTAGTCATCAACCTTGCCATGCCATCTCAAGTCGCCTATGGAAGTCAGATCTCAGCCGACTTCTGGCATGAGACACGCAAGGAGCTTCGCAGGCGTTTGGGTGAGGAGATCTTCATTTTGCCACAGGTTTCTGCCGCCGGAGACCAGTCGCCGAAAGTCCTGGTAGATGAACGCGCGGAAAAACGGATGGAGAAGCTCACCGGACGCACCCAGATGCAGCAGATCGGCATCCGGATTTCAGGTGGTGTGACCTCCATACTTCCGTTCATGAAAGCGAATATTGACCGAAGTCCGGTGCTCAAGCATCGCGTCGCACAGGTCGAACTCAACCGGCGAGTCATCACGGAGAAGGACCTGACGACGCGGCGCAGCACGTTTCATAACAAGAATGTCGAATCGGTGCAGGAAACGTTCGATCGGCTGCTTGGCGAATACAAGAACATGGTCAAGCGGTTCGAGGAGCACCCGGAGCTGAAGAGCAAGCCGGGCTGGTATGTTTCGATAACGGCAACGCACTGGTTGCTGGCTAGGGCCTGGCGCACCTTGGAACGCTACGAGCTACAGAAGACCGTGTCCACCCTTCCTGTTGAAGTCCATGTGGTGCGGATTGGCGACATGGTGATCGCCACCAATCCATTCGAGCTGTACCTGGATTATGGCTCGCAAATCAAGGCGCGAAGCAAGGCGGTCCAGACGTTCGTGGTGGAGCTGGCCAGCCCCGGCGGCGGCGGCCATCTTCCCACGCAACGTTCGGTTCAGGGAGGGGCGTATGGCGCCATTCCACAAAGCACCCTGATAGGACCGGAGGGCGGGCGAGTGCTGGTCAACCGAACCCTTGAGCTGATCGAGTCCCTTTGGGATGAAGAAATCCAGTCCGGAGGCAAATCATGACACTCAAGGAACTCTCGCGCCGCGGTTTCCTTCAACTCGGCGCCGCGGCCGGCGGGGCGGTTTTGACCGCATCGCAACGCGTTCACGCAGCAGGGTCCGACGTTTTGAAAATCGGGCTGGTGGGCTGTGGCGGGCGTGGAACCGGCTCGCTGCGCGATTCCCTGACCGCCATGCCGAACGTCCGAGTCGTCGCGCTCGGCGATCTCTTCCGAGAAAGGGCCGTCGTGACGCGTGCCGCGATCGCGGCGTCCGACGTCGGCAAACGCATCTACGGTGCGACCCGGACCGCCCAGAACTGCTTTACCAGCAATCTCGACGTGTTTCACGGGACCAAAGGACGCATGGTCTTCAACGCCACCGGAATTCCATTCCTGACCGACACGCGGGGGAACGAACGCTGGCGCCCGGAACCGAAAGACCGGATCCGTTCGATGTACGTGCAGGAACACTACGCCCTGGTCAACTCCATTCTGGACGGCAAACCGATCAACGACGGATTCCGCATGGCGAATTCGACGATGGTCGGCGTCCTGGGCATGATCGCCAGCTTCACGGGCAAGCGGGAGTCGTACAAAGAACTGTTCGAGAGCCGGTTCAAAATTGAGCCGAACGTCGACCATCCGTCATTCGAAATGCCCGTCGCGTCGCCGGGCGCGGACGGCCTCTATAGAATTCCCGTCCCGGGACAGTATCA
>Ga0302237_1002761_pt1 | contig 10535 bp, 10 predicted proteins | sample AAG_UR_Ala_MG_FD_193530 | JGI IMG/M metagenome (GOLD analysis project Ga0302237, IMG submission 193530) | Enriched activated sludge microbial communities from anaerobic digester in WTTP, New Holstein, Wisconsin, United States - AAG_UR_Ala | ecosystem: Engineered > Bioreactor > Anaerobic >...
GACTCGCCCAAAATCGGGTGTATAATGCATTTAAGGGACAGATGCTTGTTTTAAGCACCTATCCCTTAACTTATACAATAAAACTGCATCAGTTTTTAGAGTTTACACAAAATCTGAAACATACCCCATTTTTCATGCTGACACCTTCTTTTTATTCGCTGTTATATACCCATTTATATACCACTTTGTCTGTTTTTAAAGCAAAAAAGGAACCTGGATTCAGATTCCTTTTGGTATTCTCATGCTCTGCTACTGCAGTTCCTTAGCAGACTCATATACGGGAAGGGATTTATTGCAGGAAGAGCCAGATTCAAACCGGCAAGTATTTAAACATCATCAGGTAGAGTCTCTACGAACATAACCTTGTCCGCAGGTATTCGGACTGCTATGGGCTGCTGCCCGAGTCTGACCTTCTCCCAGATCTCCCTTCCAACATCCCACGCCAAATGATTGCTGCTGTCCTTGGAGAACTTTAGGTGTGCCCTGACTCTGAACGGCGTCTCTGAAAAGCCCGTTATCCAGGCTTTCACAACATTTTCTCCGTTTTCATTGTCATTTGAGGCTTCATGGAGCATTATATGGCTTGCCCTTATGCCTACATGACCTTCTCCGCAGCATTCGCCACCATTTGCTTTGAGCCTTAGATTCCATTGGGGTATTTCAACATAGCCATCAGAGATTGCTCTGGCTGGAGCTATGTTTTCACAGCCGGTTATCTTAAGCGCCTCAAGCGTCATTGGCCTTTCCATAACTTTGTTTTTTTCATCGAACGCATGCACCCTTCCTCTGCTCAGCACTGCCAGATTGTCGCATATTGCAAAGGCTTCCTCTATATTATGGGTAACTAGCATTGAGCTTTTCCCAAACTCCTGGAGACGCTCCCTCATTTCCTCTATCATTTGTGCTCGCAGATGAACATCCAGCGCCGAAAAAGGCTCGTCGAGAAGAATGATGTCTGGCTGGGCTGCAATCACCCTGGCCAGGGCGATTCTTTGCTGCTGTCCTCCTGAGACCTGAGAGGGATATCTCTCAGCAAGCCCATTGAGCTGGAATTTCTCAATTAGCTCGGCGACAGCCTCTCCACGCTCCGCCTTAGGCTTATCACTGATTCCAAATTGTATGTTTTCCCTGACAGTAAGATGCGGAAAAAGCGCATAGTTCTGGAAGAGCAGTCCCACTCTACGCTCCCTTGGCTTTAAGTCTATACCCTTTTCGGAGTCAAAAAACGTCCTGCCGTTTACCACAATACGTCCATCATCCGGCCTTACAATACCTGCTATGCACCTTAGTGTCATGCTCTTTCCTGAGCCTGACGCCCCGAGCAGTCCTATAGTTTCACTACCTCCTAAAAGCTTCACGTCAAGCTGGAATCCAGCCAGCTTTTTCCTAATATCAACAAGGAGTTCCATGCTAATTTCTCCTTCCCTCGCCGGAAACCAGCCTCTTATGGTATTCGTTCCAATAGTTCATCAGAGCCATCATAGCCAGTGATATTGCAAATATTAGCATCACCCAGGCGTACGCTTGTTTCATGTCGCCTCCCTCTGCCGCAAAGAAAATCGCCAGCGGTATCGTCTGTGTCCTGCCCGGTATGTTGCCTGCAACCATCATGGTAGCTCCGAACTCTCCCAAAGCCCGGGCAAACGACAGCAGGAATCCAGCTACTATGCCCGGCCATGCCATGGGAACAGCCACACTTAGGAATACCTTCCACTCTGAAGCTCCCAACAGTCTGGCGGCGTCTAACACATTCCTGTCTATCTGCTCGAATGCGCTCCTGGCCGTCTTGTACATTAGCGGAAAGGCCACTACGGCTGCTGCTATCATGGCTGCCTGCCATGTGAATATGAGCGACATGTCCATGCGCTCAAGCAGCCTTCCTACAAAACCCCGCTTTCCAAGCAACACAAGCAGAAAAAAGCCCGCCACTGTGGGCGGGAGTATCATGGGCAATGTGAGTATGCTGTCTAGCAGCCCCTTGAATCTCACATTGTACGAGGCTACAATCCATGCTGCCGGCACACCAATTATTATGGTTATAAGCGTTGCGCTGAGCGAGGTTTTGAGCGATATCAGCAGTGGAGAGAAATCGCTTATCATATATATCATCCTTTGCTTATTTTTCTTTAGACCGTCACCGCTTCCATTGGGATTACTGTTTGCTGCCTATGCTAAATAGGCTCCGTGGCAATATCAGGCCTTAAGTCTCTCATGTGTTTTATTTTTGCTTCGTGCTTTACGGAAACTATCTCCGCCATTATACCAAGCGCTATCTCCTCCGGAGTTTCCCCGCCCGTGTCTATGCCTATTGGAGCGTAAACCTTCTCAAGCTCCTCCCTTGAAATTCCCTTTCCAATGAGATTGTTAAACACCATCGCTGTCTTTCTCCTGCTGCCTATCATGCCGATATAGGCAGCGCCTCTTCCCAACAGAGCCTCGAGCGCCTTTTCGTCCTGGGAATGGCCCCTTGTGACCACCACAGCATAGCAATTCCCATCGACCGGATAACCGCCAAGGTTTTCAACTATGTCCCCCAGCACTAGCTCGTGGGCATTTGGAAATCTCTCCCTGCTGCAGAATTCCTGCCTGTCCTCGAATATTACCGTATTGAAGCCCATTATCTGGGCTATTTCGTAGAGCCTCAGGGCTATGTGGCCTCCTCCTGCAATGAGCAGCCTGTTGTCGGGTACAAAAACCTTTATGAAAACCTGGGCTCTTCCTCCGCATATCATGTCGAGATTCTTTTCTTTCTCGGTGAGCAGGAAGTCATAATGTCTGCTCGCCCCATCATTTATGCACTCAAGAGCCCGCTTTATAGTCTCTCGTTCTATGGCCCCACCGCCTATTGTGCCTTCAATCTCACCTGAGCCTTTTATAACCATCATGGAGCCTTCTCCCCGTGGAGATGAGCCTTCAATCATTGTAATTATCGCCATGGCAGATTTCCTGCCGGCTTTAAGCTCTGCCGACACTATGTCAAGTAGCCTATCTTCCATTGGATTACCTCCCTTTAGCCTTCAGCCTTCCTTTTTTGAATCCTATGTGGAGCACAGCCTCAAGCACTCCTCCAGCCACGGCCAGTGCCTTTTCGGATATGGTAAAGCAGTTGCGCACTTCGCCCCTTGGGTCAACGTCGCCCATCTTCATTCCCCTTGTCACCTTAATGCCATCGTGTATTATGCCCCTCAGGACTCCGCGGATAGGGGCAGCCACCCGGACTTCGCCCACATATGCTACAGTCTGTCCCTTCGCCACAGTGTCGCCTATGCTACATACATGCGTTACAATTCCTTCAGCAGGGGCTCTTACTATCCTTTCCTTTGAAAACCCGGCTATTTCGCCTGGTATTCCCGTGTCAGGCGCTGCCGAGCCGCTGTATTTGGCCCTTCCAAGCTCGTGCCCCCTAAGCGTCTCAACCACAGCGTCTACATCATCGCCGGCAGTAAATCCCGGTCCAAGGCCTATTGTAATATCCGCCATTCCTCGATTTGTGCCCAGGTTGCGCTTTGATATTGTGGCGTCTATTAGCACATGTGCCTTGACTCTGCCGAGTATGGCGCAGCCTTCATCTACAATTACAGGCACTTCACCGCGTTCCCATGCAGCTTCAATCTGTTGAAGGTTTTCTGACAGCACCGCTCGCACTCCTTCAACCTCTACGCTTTTTTCAAAAACTGCCGAAGCAAAGGCCACGGCCCTTCTTATGACAGTGGGTCTTGCCGTTTCAAGCATGAGCAGCCTGAAGCCGCACACATGCAGTCTGTAGGCTACACCTGTGGCTATATCGCCTGCTCCTCTTATTACAATGAGATATTCATTCATTTATCATCTACACCCATCTATTGTTTCACTTGTGTTTTCTAGCATCATATATGTTTGGCTTGGAATTTGTCTTCTTCCATAGGGCTTTCAGCCTCTCGAAGTCCCCTTTTGTATCAATATCCATGCCGCTAAGACTGTTTCCCGTCTCGACAAAAATCACGCGTTCACTGAATTTTTCAATTATTGCCCTGCCGCCCTCGTCTCCCGATAGCGACATCAGCTCTTCCTTCAAGCTCGCGGGGAATATTGCCGGATTCCCGCGCACGCCGTCATAAAGCGGCACTACTATGGATTCGATATTCATGGAAAACTCATGAATAAGCATATCTATGACGCGGCTTTCAAGGAGCGGCATGTCGGCCGCAATGAACATAAGGCCGTTTGCCTCAGAATTTGCACTGATAACACCCAACCTTATAGACTCGCTCTGTCCAAGCTGTGCATTTTCATTGACTACTGCCGAAGCCCCGAGACTTTCGGCAATAGTCAATACAGCAGAATCCCTGCATACGACTATGACTTCGTCAAGCTCTGATATCACAGCTGCAGCTATCACACGCTCAACTACGGTGCGCTCGCCAAACTCAAACAGGAGCTTATCAGCTCCCATCCTCCTTGAAAATCCGGAGGCCATTACTATTCCAGAGATCATCGTTCCCAACTCCACTTTATGAAAGCATTCTTCAGGTAAAGACTTGCTGCGCAAAATCCGTCTGCCGGATGACCGCCGCCGAGCAGCAAATCAAGCGTCTCAAGAGCCGCACATCGCTTTTTTTCTCCTTCGGCTTTGTTTAGGAACACATATCTTTTGGAGCCTTCCGGTGCCCCCTTGAAGAGCCCATTGTCTGCCTTTATAAGCCTTGACACCATCCTGGGACTCACATAATCACCAGCTGAACAGCCCGTTATTTTGCAGAACTGCTCACTCCTGTGTACATACTTCGAATAAACCTTTTCACCCACGCAGTCAAGCCCGATCATGCCTATTATCCTGTCTGTATTCCTTGGAATGACAGGCTCATTTTCAGCCGGCGCCTTTATAGGCGCTCCCCTGGAACCATCAGCTTCGACTATTATAAAATCGAAAATGCCCAAGTCGCGTATTGAATCCACAAGGTCCGGGTCAAAACCCTTAAGCTTTACGCCATCTGAAAACTTTGCCGCAGCAGTTATCCCGTCTGTCGGGCTACTGAGGAATATGAATTCTTTGAAGCTGTTTTTGCCCAGGAGCAGCCTGTCGATGCTCCTTTCGCCGGGCATGTATATAGCAGTAGTAGTTGTTATAAGCACACGCTTGCCCGCAGCCTTGAGCTCCTTGGCAAGACGCATCATTATGCTTGTCTTGCCGCCTCCGCCCACAATGCTTATAAGCTCTCCTTTGTTGGCATCTATGTCCAAAAGCTCCGTAATGAGCATGATTTCACCTATATCCCGATGGCATCTTCAATTTTCAAAATTCCATCCTCCAACTATTCATAGGGTTCCTTGGCTGTTACTCTACACACATATACTTCTTTAGCGCACGCAGCTGTCCCATATAACCCGTACATCTGCAGAGGTTGCCGTTGAGATAATTCTTTATTTCCGCTTCAGAAGGGTTGCTCAATTCTCTTTTCATTGCAAGCACTGTCATTATGAAGCCCGGGCTGCAAAAGCCGCACTGTTCTGCTCCCTCAGCCACAAGGAAGCTTGCAAATTCCTCGGCCTCCTTCTGGACCCCTTCTATTGTAGTGATTTCCGCTCCATTCGCCCTTGCAGAAAGAGTGGAGCATGAGAGCACAGGCTTTCCATCCAGCCAGACAGTGCAGAGTCCGCACGAGCTCGTGTCGCAGCCCTTTCTTATGCTCAGATAGCCGTATTTTCTTAGCGTCTCAGAAAGATAATCATCGGCATCTATTTCAAATGTCATATTTTTTCCGTTTATTTTTACATTAATATCCATATTAAACCTCCATCAGTGCTCTTTTTACGAGCACCTTGCACATTTGCCTTCTGTAATCAGCGCTCGCCCTCATGTTGCTTCCAAAGTCAAGCTCTTCTGCTGCCATCTGGGCGGCCTTGTCTATATTCTCCTCGCTCAGCTCCCTGCCAGTTAAAAACTCACTGGCAGCTTTTGCAAGCTTGGCCCTGGCAGGTCTTGCACCTGCAGCTATCCTTATAGCGCCGTCCTTTGCGGCTGCGCAGACATTAAGTATCGCATAGTCGCCCGCAGAATTTCGGAGCATCTTGAACGAAGCCTTATCCATGCCTTTTTTTATTACTATCTGGGTGAGTATGTCCCTTGGACAACCCTTCTCAAGGAATTCATCAAGGCTCATCCTACCACCCTTGTAAAGGTCCACATAAGTGTCGAGCGCAAGCAGCGCCGTTATTGGATCTGAAAAACCATATCTTGAATACACCGTGCCGCCGACTGTTACTATGTTTCTAAGCTGTACGCCAACTATGTGCTTTACTGATTCTGCAACAGCCCCCGAAAAGTTCTCAAGCAGTGCGCTAGACGTTTCAAGCTGCCTGAGTGTAACCATGGCGCCTATTCTGATTTCGTGCTCATCTTCCTCTATATAGTCAAGCTTCAGCTTTGAAAGATCAATTGCCTTATTTATCTTCTTTGAGCCCAGCCTCAGGAAAGCTCCGCCCCCGATAATAGTGTTGAACCTGTTTTTTAAAAGTATCTCATGCGCTTGCTCCAGTGAATCCACAAGCTCATATTCTCTTATGCTAATCATAATGCTATCCCTCCGCTTCATACTGCCTCATCATACGCAAAAGTACTATTATGCGCACAATTATCCCATGATATATTACATTTAATTATATCACGAAACGGCAGACGTGGAGAATTTTTAACTACTTATAACTACTTATAACTACTTAATTGTTATTTGAATATATCCAAACAGCTTGGCAATGTTTCATTTCGATTGCAAGCATTCAAATAATGAAGTAAAATATATTAATATATAGAAAATTCAAACGAGTACTAGGACGTGACAATCCCCAGATTCATAGGCCGTTTTTACCATACAGTCGCAGCAAGTCACTGACCAATAATACTTTATTGAGAAAAGAGGACTAGCACACAAATGAAAATTATTTACGGTAATATTCCTACAGGAAAAGCTGTGTTTATAAGCCTTACCGTCATTTTTCTCTCGCTGCTTTTTTCAACACTTCCGGGATTTGCTTACGACAAATACGACTCCCCCCAAAAGACTCCTATCGACGAAATCCGCGTGGTGATGGAAGATACTTATCCGCCTTATTCATTCAGAGCCTCAGACGGCTCACTGCACGGAATACTCATAGACCAATGGAAGCTTTGGGAGAAAAAAACAGGCGTCAAGGTGATAATCGATGCGAAGGACTGGAACAATGCACTGACTGAAATGACGCAAGGGAAACATGATGTAATAGATGCAATTTCTTTCAGCGATGAACGCGCCGAATTTTTTGATTTCACAAAACCATATTCAAGCGCCGAGGTTCCAATATTCTACAGCAAAAACATATCCGGCATAAATGGTATACGCTCTTTGAAGGGATTTTCAGTGGCCGTTGAAAAAGGCGACATAGTGGCTAATTTGCTTAGAAAAGCTGGAATAAATAATCTTGTCGAATATGACAGCTATGAAGACATAATAAAGGCAGCCAGCAAAGGAGAAGTCGTAGTATTTGTAATGAACAGGGCTCCCGCAACGCATATGATTTTCAAATACGGTCTTCAGAGCGAATTCAACTCGACAGATTCCATATGTACTATCGAACTGCGAAGAGCCATCAAAAAAGGCGACACTGAACTCTTAAGCCTCGTCGAAGAAGGTTTCAACCAAATCACACCTTCAGAATATGACGATATTGACAGCCGATGGTCCGGCTTCCAGAATCATAACACTGAAAAAATAACCTCCTACATAGAGACAGCGGCAATTTTTGTGTTTTCAGTACTTATACTTCTTATTGTATGGAATTATGCACTCAGAAGAAATGTAAGCGCAAAGACGTCGGAGCTTACAAGTGCTATTGCTGAGCTTAATTCGAGCCGCGAACAGCTCCAGGCTATAATAGACGCCATGCCCGACATGATATTCATAGTAGACTCCGGCGGTGTTTTTATCGACTATCTCTCCCAGACACAAAGGGAAGATCTGCTCATTCAGCCTGAGGATTTCATCGGCAAACGAATTTCAGATTTATTTCCCGAAGACATCACATCCAAATTCATGAAAGGGATAAACGTAGTCAAAAACACCCACAAAAATACGATAGTAGAGTACAGCCTTGGCAATACTCACTATGAAGCGCGCTATGTCCCCCTTAGCGAATCGAGGATACTCAGCATAATCAGGGATATAACGGAGCAAAGGCTCTCCCAGGAAAAGGTTTACAGGATGAGCATATACGACGAGCCTACGGGACTCTTCAACAGAAACTACTTCGAAAAAGAATTCGAAGTCATAAAAGCCGAATGCAAGCCTGGCATGGCCGTCGTAATGTGCGACATAGACGGACTCAAGCTTGTTAACGATACTCTGGGCCATCTTGAAGGCGATGGGTATCTAATAAGTGCTGCCAACATTATAAAATCGCACTTCTCAGAGTCGAGGCTTATGGCTCGCATAGGCGGGGATGAGTTCGCTATCATTCTTGAAAGCGCAACAGAGGAGAGCATACTCAAAACCAAGGCAAAAATAAAGGAGCACCTGAATCTTGTGAACCAGCGAGAAAGCCTCCTGCCTATAAGCCTTTCCATTGGCTATGGCATAGTCAGCCGTATCAGCCCCACAATCGAAGACGCCTTGAGGGAGGCAGACGATTTCATGTATCGTGAGAAGCTTCACCACAAGCTGAGCTTCAGAAGCAAAAATATAGATTTTATCAAGAAAATGCTCGAGACGCGTGACTTCATAACGGAGGGCCACGGCAAGAGAATGGAGGACCTTTGCATAGCTCTGGCGTACAAGATGGGGCTTTCACAAAAGGACGTAAAAGACATGGCTCTTTTTGCCCAATTTCACGATATTGGCAAAATAGGCATAAGCGACTCGATACTCTTCAAGCCGGGAAAGCTCACTCAAGAGGAGTTCGAAGAAATGAAAAAGCACGCCGAGCTGGGCTACCGCATAGCAGAATCGTCTCCCGACATCATGCACATATCGGAACTCATATTCAAGCACCACGAATGGTGGGATGGAAGCGGATACCCCTTTGGCCTTAAGGGCGATGCAATACCACTCCAGTGCCGAATACTCTCAGTGGTGGATGCCTACGACGCTATGACTAACAGCAGGCCTTACAGGAAAGCAATGCCAAACGAAGATGCCATACAGGAACTGAGACGTTTCTCCGGCGTTCAGTTCGATCCGGCCGTTGTTGAAATGCTGATAGAAATACTTGAAATTCCGGAGGATTCAAATCTCCTGCACAACCCGAGCTAGCAATTGAAGAATCAAAGCCAAATTACGTAACATTAGTTGCGTAATTTTTTATTATTATTTCATTTGGTTCCTCATTTTTGAAGTTCAAATAGCTTATGTTCCTATTAACCTTAACTTTTGTAATCTCATAAGAGTTAAACATATCACATATTAAATCATTGTATGAATGTGATATCAGAAATTTTACACCTTTTGCGTCAAGCCTGTCGCATATATGTTTGAGTCTTGCGCGCCCGTTGAAATCATAATATTTTTGCGACCTGAGGTTGTTTTCAGGTGCTATGTATACAAAAGAATCCTTCGGTATGCTCTCTGCAAAGCTTTCAAATTTTCTGCTTATAAGCTTAACATCCTGTTCATTTAAATACTCGCTTAGTCCCTTTAGTAATATCTTGTTTTTAAACTGGGGATTTTTATAAGATCCAAAAGAAACATCAAATCGTCCGCTTTCATCTTTTCTGAAAAAACCGTTAAAGCAGGTCTTATTAAGATATATGTTCCTTGCCGCATTTTCAACAGAGCTCATTTTGGCAGTATCCATATCTCTGAGCTCATAGTAATATTCTTTTTCATTTTTATGTTTTTTGAGTTCTTCTATAAGAGCATTGACATCATCTCTTATTACCCTGTATATGTTGTATAGTTCTTCATCGCAAACATTTACCACTGCTCTCTTGTGATGTATATAAAAAAGAATCGCTCCTCCTCCTGTATATGGTTCCCAATAGCTTGAAAAACTTTTAGGAATATGCCTTTTTATTTCCTCAATTATATGTTTTTCATTTCTTATCCATTTGAATATTGGCGAAATATTTATTTTGTTTTCTCTCATGGTGCTAATTTTGTCTTCTAAATTAAGATTTTCATGCTCTAGTCCAAGTGCAAAACTCATAATTATCCCCCTTTCCAGCATCTACTGCAAATATTTCTGTGGTTAGTTTGATTTTTTGTTTTATTTTTGTCTAGAACCCCAAATAAATAGGTGGTCAAAGACCACCTATTTATTTGCACATGCCTTGCATGTTTTTGGAATTTACTAGTCGTTGAAATGGCAGAATTGCTCTCTTATTGACTTCATTTCAGCTATTATCGAGTCAACATCAAGAACCATTTCCATCATACCTATTTGCTCATCGTATATTGCCGCATCTACAGAATCCTTGAATTCTGGCTCAACTGCGTGGAATACTCTTAGTCCCAACTGGACTCCTGCAAGTGGTCCTGCGAATGTAGGGTCTCCTGCTGTAACAGTCTCTGCAGCTAGTCCTGCTGATT
>Ga0302237_1002762_pt1 | contig 10535 bp, 5 predicted proteins | sample AAG_UR_Ala_MG_FD_193530 | JGI IMG/M metagenome (GOLD analysis project Ga0302237, IMG submission 193530) | Enriched activated sludge microbial communities from anaerobic digester in WTTP, New Holstein, Wisconsin, United States - AAG_UR_Ala | ecosystem: Engineered > Bioreactor > Anaerobic >...
CGAATCCCTGCGGCGACATAGCCGACCAAGGACTGGCCCCGCAGTCCGGGCGCGTGGCCGTCGACCGGCGTCGACCGCCGGCGGGCGGCCAAGATTTTAGCGAGCACCGGCGCTTGGCCGTCCAGCACGGCGGGGAAATCCATCACCTCGGCCAGTCCCAGCACTCGCGGCAGTTGCAGCAACCGCTGTACGGCGGCCGCGTCGAGCGCGGCGCCGGCATCCTCCCAACTGGTCGCCGGCACGCACGACGGGGCCATGAAGAAGATGTCCAGCGGCAGCTGCTCGCTGGCCGCCAGCATCATCTCGACGCCGGGAATCCCCAGCACGTTGGCGATCTCGTGCGGGTCCGCAATAATGGCCGCGGTGCCGTGCGGCACGAGCGCGCGGGCCAACTCCGGCGGCCACAGCAACGTGCTCTCCAAGTGCATGTGGGCGTCGATCAATCCGGGGACAACCGGCCGGCCGTCCAAGGCGATCGTCTCTCGCGCCTGCCAGTCGTACGATCCGACGCCCGCGATCCAACCATCGGCAATGACCACGTTTCCCGGTTCGATCTGCCCCGTGAAGACGTTGACGATCCGCCCGCCGCACAGCAACAGATCGCCCGGTTCGAGCCCGCGAGCCACTCGGATTCGCCGCTGCAGTAGTTCCAAATCGTCCATGTCTACTCGTCCCCTTTCACGTGACCGACGAAGGGAAGTTCGCGGAACTGCTCGCCGCAATCCAGACCGTAACCGACCACAAACCGATCGGGGATTGGGAAGCCCACGTAGTCGGCCTGGACCGGCACTCGCCGCCGTTCGGATTTGTCCAGCAGTACGCACAAACGCAGGCTGGCCGGGTTCTTTTTCCGCAGGTGGTCCAGCAGCCAGGCGACGGAGACGCCCGTGTCCAGGATGTCATCTACGACCAGCACGTCGGCGCCCGCCACCGGTTCGAGGACGTCCAGCAGCAGCTTCGGCCGGCCGCTGGTTTCCGTTCCCATCCCGTAGCTGGTGACGCGGACGAAATCGCAGCGGACCGGGATCGTCAACTGCCGGACGAGGTCCGCCATCAGGACCCAGGCGCCTTTGAGGACGCCGACCACCAGCGGTTGCTTGCCGGCGTAGTCCGCCGAGATCTGCACGGCCAACCGCCGGACGCGCTCAGCGATTTCGTCGGCGGGGATCATGATTTCGACGCGGTCCGGATCGATCGTCGTGCTCACGGTTACTATTCCTCCAAACGGATGGCAAGTCTTTTGGAGTGCGGCGCCTTGTCGTCGCTTTGGCTTGATGGCACCCAACCACCGTCGCTTTATGTTCCACGGCACCTCGTGGGATCTCCTGAACCCAATCCGCTGCAACACTGCAGGCCGCTGCACAAAGCGGTGACAAGGCACCGCACTCCAAAACCGGCGGCATGGCCGGTTGCTGCGATTGTCCCACTGTAACGCCCAAACGCGCCGGCGGCAATTCCGTTTCGTTGCCGTGTGGCATGTCCCGCGGTTTCTTGTATGCTTTACCGCCGAAGGATCTGTTATGGTGTGGGATGTGGTGGTGACGGACGCAGCTGGGATCATCGCCGCGTTCGGCCGGCAGGGGCGGTTTCTGTATTCGGCCCTGGCGGCACTAAGTCCCGACGACGTGGTGCAGATGGTCGAACGCGAAGGCGTGGCCACCAAGGTCGAGGCAGGCGGCAAGGTGTTCCCTGCCAGCGATCGAGCGGCCGACGTGCTGAACGCGTTGCTGCGTCGTTTGGGACGCAGCGGGGCCATGTTGTCTTTCCGCGAGCCGTTGCTGCGGCTGGCGATCGGCGCCGACGGTTTTCGTTTGACGACTGCACAACGCCAGCTGCAGTCTCGCGCCGTGATCCTAACCAGCGGCGGCATGTCGTATCCGGGCTGCGGAACGAGGGGGGACGGCTACGCCTGGGCGGCCGAACTGGGCCATCGGATCGTGACGCCGCGGCCGGCCCTGACTCCGGTGCTGACGGCCGCCGAATGGGTGAAGCCGTTGAGTGGCGTGACCATCCCGGACGTCGCCGTGCAGGTTTGCGAGTCCGCGCCGGAGGCCGGCGAGTCGCCGGCGGCGAACAAGCGCCGGAGCCGGGATAAAGCGCCGGCCGTGCTGGCCGCCGCCCGCGGTTCCTTCTTGTTCACCCACTTCGGTCTGTCCGGCCCGGTCGTCCTGGACGTCAGCCGGGCCGTCAGCGCCAGCCCACAGCCGCAGGCCCTGCACTTGCGCTGCGACTTCTGGCCCGCCGAATCAGCCGGCGAACTCGAACGCTGGCTCGACGCGCGGTGCCGCGGCGAGGGCGGCAGGCAATTCGAGAGCTTTCTGGCAGAACGCTGGCCCCGCCGCCTGGTCCAGGCTGTGGCGGATGGGGCGGGCATCCCGCTGACGCAACGCGCTGCGGAGACGCCCAAACGAGACCGCCAGCGATGGATCGAGGCGATCAAGGGCACGCGGGTGCCGGTGCGCGGCGTGATGGGGTTCCGCAAGGCGGAAGTGACCGCCGGCGGAGTGAGCCTGGACGAAGTGGACTCGCGGACGGTGCAAAGCAAGCGCGTCGCCGGCCTGTACTTTGCCGGTGAACTCCTCGATCTCGACGGCCCCATCGGAGGTTACAATTTCCAAGCGGCCTTCAGTACCGGCTGGTTGGCAGGACAAAGTGTGTAGCTGAATCCAACGTGCCGCAATGCCACCGCTCCACAAGATTGGGCCGGATGGCTAGGCGTCCTGTGCCCTAAGCAGCGTTCGAGAGAGAACTGTCCGGTGTTTCTTGCTGATCATCACACGGAGTGTGATGGCTACTATTTCTCGAACGCTGCTGAGCCGCCGTGACTGCTACCAGACCTTAAGTTTGAGCATTCCCTGACCGGGATTCTCGAATGAGCCGGGCGTGGGATTGGCTGCGTTGCGCGGCTTGCCGAAGTAGTCGCTGTCGATCTTCAGCGGCGAGCCGTCAACGTTTTCGTAGGGCAGTCCCGGAATCTTGGCCTGGCCGAGTAATTCGGTGGTCACGAGCGTGGTCTTCGCTTGCCGGACGGCTGGAGCGTACGTCAGTTGCAGAGACCGATCAACGAGGCTGACTTGGGGATCGAATGCCTCCAGGGCCACCGCGCCGGCTTCCTGCGCGTAGGGCCGCGCGCCGTTCAGATACACGTTGCCGCCCGTTTGCAGCGGAAACTCGCGGGTGTCGTACACCCAAAGTCCATACCCGGCGACTCGACGGTGCCGATCGTCCTTGTTTGAGGACGGAGCTGGCGTTGGGCCTGCGCCAACGAAGAGGTTGCTGTAAAAGCGGTTGTCGCCGCCATGAATGTTGACCAACCCGGCGACCGTCGTGGAATGCGCGGGATGGTAGGGCGTTTCGCGTCGCAGTTCCTCGCTGCTGACAATCTTGCCGGTGATCAGGTTGTGTGCATAGGCCCCGCCCTGAGACATGTCCAACAGCGTGGTCGGGGAGAGGAAGATGTTGCTGTCCACCAGGAACGGCCCGTGGTTGACTTCGACGAACAAGTCTTCCGTGATGTTGTCGTGAAACAGGTTTCGTGAGACGCGCGTGCCTTGCGCCATCCAGTCGAGCCACAGCCCGCGCGTCGTCCGGTAGATGTGGTTGTTGCTGATCTCGGTATCAATGGCGGCGTGGAACTTGATGCCCGCCATCTCCGCGCCGGTGAACAGCCGCCGCACGTGGACGTCGTGGATGGTGTTGCCGGTGACCACGCTGAACGCGGGGCCGAGGCTGCCAACGATGCCGGCTTGTTCGCAGTGCGAAACGGTGTTGTTGCGGACGACGTGGTGGCCGATGTTCTCCTTGGTCCAGGCGATCGTGTGGGCATGGGCCCGTTCGATGGTCGTGACGTAGCCTTCGGCCGTGTTGGCCGAAGTATTGTCAAACTCGTCGCCGTGTTTCCCGAGCGCAATGCCGGAGCAGACCGAGTGGCTGATGACGTTGTTCTCGATGATCCAGCCTTTGCTCCAGTGCGTGCCGATCAAGCCGATCTGCTCGGCCGTCGGCGGCGCCCAGGGCGTGGCTGCATGGCGCATCGTGAAGCCGCGCACGGTGATGAAGTTCCGTCCCGGCTGGTCGGGATAGAACACGGTCCGGCGCACGTTGATTTCGACCAGTTGCTGGTTCGGGTCCGCGCCGGGGAACTGCGCCCAGATCGTTGTGTTGTCCTGGTCGACTTGGGCAAACCATTGGGGGGTACGTTCCACGTCCTCGTTGGCCGCCGTGGCGGTTCGAGCTGCGGGCTTGAGCACGTCTTCCAGTTTGGCCGCCTCGATCAGCCAGTTGCCGTTCAGGTAAACCGCGCCGGTATGGTGTTCGCGGCCCTTGCCGTTGAACCAGTCGCCGCGGATCAGGTCGCTGTACGGATTGAAGCCCTCGAAAAAGGAATTGGGCAGCGTCACCTTCCAGACATCGTCTTGAACCCTCACCCAGTTGTTGACGACTTCGGAGCCTTTGATTTCCACCTTCTCGCCCGGCGCGGCTTGATAAACGATCCGCTTCGCGTCGGATTGGCCGCCGCGCGTCGGATTGATGCGTTCCCGGTAGACGCCTTGATGCACGGTGATCACGTCGCCCGGCTGCGCCAATTCGGCGGCGCGTTGGATCGTGCGCAGCGGCGCGGCTTGCGTGCCGGGGTCGGAGTCGTTGCCGCCGGTGGCGACGTGCAACTCGGCGGCGCCAATGGTGGTGGCCAAGGCGAGGACGCTGGCCAGTGGGATCAGTATTCGAGCCATGTGATCGTCCTTTCCTGAAGTGCCATCGTTCGATCCGATCGGCGACAGGGTGCTGGCAGGCGTGCCGTTGCGTTGCGCCGTTCCGGCAAGGGGTCCGGCGACCTCGTTGCCATTGATTCTGCCGTTCGGCGCGCCCAGAGGAAAGAGGTGGCTGGTGCCGCCAACTGTTCCCGGCGAAAAAAATGTCCGATTCGTCCCTGGAAAGCCGGCGGGACGGCCATACGATAGGCTAGACGGTCAGCGCGCCACACAACCTCGTCGAGCGCTTGGCCAGTCGAGGGCAGTCCGAAATCCTTGTCTCGGTGCGATTCGTGGCAGGGGCTCTCATGTCGCAGGAGTCCTCTTCGCCGGATGCGCGCTTTCGCAGAAAAAAACGTGGGGAGGCAGCCATGCGTCGGACATTCGTGCTGGCGTGCGGAGTTCTCGCGTATCTGAGTTTCCAGGTCTCCTTCCTGTTTGGCGACGCGCCACTTCACACGGCGCAAGCCTGCCTGGCGGCCGCCTCGTCGGCGTACACCGACAACAGAGTGTCGGCCAGCTTGAGACGCTGCAGCGTTTCCAGCACCACCTCGCTCAGCCCGAACAGTTTCATCACCCCGGCCCAGGTGTTCATGCGGTTTTGGGCGATCAGCAGCGTGTTGATCAAAGCGGTCGAGCAGTACTGGACGTTGCCTAGATCCGCCAGCAACTTGCCGGGCTGCTGGCGTTCCACGAAGTCCACGAGAGCATGTTGGAGTTGGGCGTAGTGGTCGGTATCGAAATACCTCGTGTCAGCGATGCGAACGATCGTGACGTCTTCGCCCTGTTCGACGGCGAAAGGTGCGGTGCCGGTCATTTCTTGTCCCTCACTTGAACTCCCAACTGCCAAAGGAATTGCTTCAGAACCACCGAGGCACACTTCCTTTGTAGCAAGCTTAGGCGAAGCGTCAAGTGCTCTAACGACGACTACGGTGATATCGTCCCTGGGTTTTTCGGCCCCTGCGTATTCGCAAGCGGACCGGTAGAGCGCGCCGACGATCTCGGCTGACGGACGTTGCCGGTTGGCCCGGAAAATCCGCCGCCACGATCGCCGGGCCCAGTCCATGACCGCTGACATCGCCCAGCACCACCAGCAACGATCCGTCGAGCAGCCCCTGGCGCCGGCCTGCTTGCGTTCGGAAATGTCCGAGAAGATCTGGCAGGCCCAAGCCACAGCCGCAGATTGCCCCAAAACAGCAAAAGTGGGCCATTCAATATATTCCCTATTTAGTGCATGTTTCTTGCCAGTCATGGGCGCAGCCGGAGCGTCAGAGCAACGTTCCCTCCACGAAGGGCCGGCCTGCGGCAAGGCGGTGGACGTTTTCCACAGTGACGCGGGCGATGTCTTTCAACGCCTCGCGCGTCAGAAACGCCTGGTGGGCCGTGATCAGCACGTTGGGAAAGGTCAGCAGTCGCGCCAGCACATCGTCCTCCAGGACCTGCCCCGAAAGGTCCTCGAAGAAAACCCCTTCCTCTTCCTCGTAGACGTCCAGGGCCACGCCACCGAGACGGCGGGACTTGAGGGCCTGGATCAGCGCGGCGGTATCGATCAGTTGCCCGCGGCTGACGTTGACGAGAATCGCCCCGGGCTTCATCAACTCGATGGTTTCCCGGCGCACCAGATGTTTTGTTTCGGGAGTGAGCGGCAGGTGCAGCGACACCACGTCGCTTTCCTGCATCAGCGTCCGTTGATCCGTATAGACGATGCCGTGCTGGGTCGCCCAATCCGTCGCCGGATACGGGTCGTAGGCCAGCACGCGCATTCCGAATCCCTTCAGGATTTCCGCCACGATGCGCCCGATCTTGCCGGTGCCGAAGAGGCCCGCCGTCTTGCCGTGCAAATCGAAGCCTTCGAGTCCCGCCAGCGAGAAGTTGAGTTCCCGGATCCGGTTAAAGGCCCGGTGCAGCTTGCGGTTCAAGGCCAGGATCAGCGCCATCGTATGTTCGGCCACCGAGTAGGGCGAGTAATTCGGCACGCGCGTCACCGGCAGCCCCAACTCTTTGGCGGCCGGCAAGTCCACGTTGTTGAAGCCCGTGCAACGCAGGGCCAGCAGGCGCACTCCAAGCCTCGCGAGCTTCTCCAGCACCGGCCGGCCGGCATCGTCACTGACGAACACGCACACCGCCTGAGCGCCGGCGGCGGCCTGCACGCTGTCCGGGCCAAGACGAAAATCGAGGAACCGCCAGTCAATGGTTTCCGCGCCTTCGACACGCGCCAGCGATTCCCGGTCGTAGGGCTTGGTGTCATACACCGCAACGGTCGTGTTCATATTTCCTCATCTTTTCGTCAGGGGTCTTCTTCTGTGTTTGTCGGCCTCCACAGCATTTCGGCCCCGACCGGGCCGCCGTCGGATCGCAGCTTGCGTGCCGGGCTGTTGGGGCCGAGCCGGTAGTCGCCTTGCGCCGCATCGGCGAATTTCGGATCGGCGAATTGCGAGTTCGCATCCAGTCCGGTCTTTTCGCGGTACTCGTCGAACCCGTCAACGGAGTCGGCGGCCAGGGCGGCGGCGTGGTGCGAGCGATGGCCGCACCGCAGCGGAACATCGCGGCCCTCTGCGATGTGGATGTCCGCGACACGTGTCGTCTGACGTGCCTCACCGCGCCGAGGCGATCCCGGTCGAGCTGGCGGCGTCTTCCACGATCACACGGAAGCCCACGTCGTAGACTCTCTGCCAGAGCTCGTAAGCACGGCGGACGGAGGCGCCGGCGTTGGCGGGGCGGTCGGCCCAGGAGCCGCCGCGGGCGACACGCCGCTCGGTGCCGCCATCGCCGTTCCGGCCGTCGTCGTCGCGGTACGGATAAGGCCGATAGCTGCTGCGGGTCCATTCGCTGACGTTGCCCACCATGTCTTTCAGCCCCCAGGCATTGGCTTCGGTCTGGGCGACATAGTCCACGACGAACCACGGGTCGCGGAACCGCTGGTCGTGCAACGGGAAATTCATCTCCGGCGGATAGGGGTTCCGCCGCTGCAAGGCGCTGGGGCCGTCATAGCCCATGGCGTACCAGCGGAGCGCCTGGTCGGCCAGGTTGGCAAACCGGCCGAAGTCGGTGTCCATCGTGCCGTAGAAGAACTGCGTGTCGGCTCCCGCGCGAGCCGCCCATTCCCATTGGGCCTCGCTGGGCAGCGTCACCGCCAGGCCCGTCTTTGCACTCAGCCATTGGCAGAATCGCATCGCTTCCGACCAGGTGACTCGGGCCACCGGCTGATCGGGATGATTGGCGATGTGCCCCGGCACGACGCGGTCCAGCGAGTGCATGTCGATGTACCGCGTATCGTGCTGCGGATCGAACAAGGCGTACTGCCCGTTGGTCACTTCGGTGACCGCCATCCAGAAGGGCCGGCTGACGCGGACCACGGATCGAGGCCGCTCGTCCGGGGCGCCGTCCAGGCTGCCCATCACAAACTGGCCGGCGGGAATCCAAGCCAGGGTCAGCGTTACCCCGTGGCCCAGGTCGATCGTCTGCCGGACTGCCGCGGGGCCGGCCTGTTGCAGCCGGCCTGCTTCCGGCGCCGCAAAAGGAAAACCGGCCGCTTTCAGACCGTCGGGCTCCGCGGGCTGTTCCGGCGGGGGAGCGACGAACGGGACCGGCGTGCGGTTGCGGAACCGTTCGGCCGCCGCCGCGTACTCGCCTTCCGGATCGTCGTCGTTGTCGGCAAACGCCTTGGCTAACTCGCAGCGCCGTTGCCGCTGGTCGCGGCCCTGGAATGGCGGCGGCTCCCAACTGCCGGCGCGGGGTACGTTCAAGTCGATCCAGGTGTACAGCCGGTCCCGCGCTTCGTGACTCATCTCGGCCAGTTGCACCCCGTGATGTCCTTTCTCCAACATCTGGATCAGCAGGCTGGTCGAGGCGTGGTATTCCATCGGATACAGCAGCGCCATGTCGGATTCCACGCCGGGCCGATGGATGTACGGGTGCAGCGTGTTGTAGGCGGTGTCGGGGTCTTTGAAGCAGGGCTTGCTGCGCGGGCCGACCGCCGGCGGTTTGTCGTGGCAGCCGATGCAGTACTGCTCCAGCACGGGGAAGACCTCATGGGCGAAGCCAAACGGCCGCGGGGCGCCGTACCAGGGCTGCAGCGGTTCCGCCCGGCGGTCGTGGGCCAGATTGCGGCGAATCGGCAGCGTCTCCCGCCGCTTTTCGTGACAGCCCACACAGGACACTAACTCGCCCGGCATGCCCACCAGCCAGCTGCGCATCAGCTGGACCGCTCGACCTTCCGCGTCCAGCGGCTGGATCGAGACGGGCACGTTGGCCGGGATCTGGAAGAAGGCCGAACCGTCGGGCTCGACCGTCGCCGTGCCGAGCACCCGCTTCATGTCCCAGCCGGCCTGCGTGCCGACCAGCGGGAACCCGGCCTTGGCGTTGTAGCCGAAGTGGTACGAAAACACGCGCAGGCTCTTCACGGTGCCGCGCGGCACGCCTTGCAAGCCCGGACCGCTGTAGATGTCCGCGATATGGACGTCGGCCGTCCGCGATCCGGGCTTGACCCGGTTGGGAATCACCGGCGGCCGGGAGCGGGCGACGAACGGCTGCGGCTCGAACAGCCCCATGCCCTCGACTTCCGCGATCAGAGTCGCGTTGTCGAACACGTCCACCAGGTAGATGCCCCACAGACTCTGCTGCGTGGGTTTCATGGATACCAGGAAATACTTGCTGCTGAGCGGATGGGGATGCGTGGTCAGCGCCGGACGCTGCTTGCGGTATACGTGCCCGATGATGGCGTCGCACACGGTGCCGGCCACGGTCTGGCCTCGGCCGGGAATCAGCTGCACAAACCCGGTCTGCCCGGCCGGCAGGATGTCCGGCGTCACCGCGATCGGCTCGCCTTCGACTCCCCATTCTTTCGACGTTGGGCGGAAACGAAACGGATAGGCGCCGGCCAGCCCCGGATCGAGAATCGCCATCCGCCCGCAGTCGCCGAAATCGTGATGCCCGCTGATGATGCCCACGATCCGCGCCGGATGGTCGGGAACCGGCTTGGCAAAGCGGAACGCCGTGGGGAACCAGGAATTGCTGCCGTGAAAAGCCAACTGCCCCGTGCCGTCGGGATTCATGGTCATCCGCCGCCGCGAGAAGTAGTGCGGAATATCGCTGTACTCCCAGCGCTGGAACAGGACGCGGCCGTCGTTCAGCACGGTCGGGTCGGCGTCGCTGTCCTGGTCGAACGTCAGTTGCCGCAGCGATCTGGTCGCCGGGTCCAACAGGTACAGGCTGGCAACCTGCCCGCCGCCGTTCAAGCACGGCAGCCCGATGTAGTTGCCCGTCGAACACAGCACGATCCGTCCGTCGGGCAGGTAGCAGGCGTCGAAGTAGTCCAGGTCCGGGTAGTCGGTGGGAGTCAGCTGCACGAGGCCGCTGCCGTCGCTGCGCACCTCGAAGATGGCCCAGCGGCCGTTGGCGTCGATACTCGAAAACAGCATGCGATCGGCCGGGAAGTCCAGCCGGACGTCGCGGACGATCTGATCGCCGGACGGCTTGTACAGCGGGTCGATCCGCGGCTGGCCGCGCAGGTTGGACAGCACGGCGATCTCGTTGTCCCAGCCGCCGCGCGGCATCGAGGTCTGGTTCTGATAGTTGGCCGCCACGAAGCCTGCGTCCGAGCTGGCGACGTGCCGGGCCCGCGGGCCGCCGAAGTTCCGGCGTACGACCAGCAGCCGGTCGAAATCCAGCAGCGGATTGGCCAGCAGCGCGGTGCGGATGCCGGCCAAGACCGCCTCGACCGGCACGCTCGCCGCGCCGGTACCGTCGGCCTGCGCCTTGAGGAGTTCCGCCCGCTCGCGTTCG
>Ga0302237_1002764_pt1 | contig 10534 bp, 10 predicted proteins | sample AAG_UR_Ala_MG_FD_193530 | JGI IMG/M metagenome (GOLD analysis project Ga0302237, IMG submission 193530) | Enriched activated sludge microbial communities from anaerobic digester in WTTP, New Holstein, Wisconsin, United States - AAG_UR_Ala | ecosystem: Engineered > Bioreactor > Anaerobic >...
TAAGACAAAAAGCATTTGAATTATTTTTTGTAAAACATAAAGAATAAAAATAATGCAAGGAAGGAATTTACTATGAGAGAAGTAGTGATTGTAAGCGGCGCCAGGACAGCCATCGGTGATTATATGGGCTCTCTATCGAGTCTAAAACCAGTGCAATTAGGCGTGATCGCCCTCAACGGTGCAATCGCTAAAGCGGGAATTGAGAAAAAATTGATCCAGGAAGTCGTATGCGGGCATGTGAATCAGGCTGGTGCCCCAGGAAACACTGCCCGGCATATCGCGATGAGCGCGGAACTACCCGTGGAATCTTTCGCCTTTACGGTGCATCAACAGTGTGCTTCTTCTATGCGCGGCGCGGAATTGCTTTCCCAGGAAATTATGCTGGGAAAGATAGATATCGGCGTTGTCGTGGGTGTGGAAAGCATGAGCAATGCTCCTTATTTGTTGTTTGGGGCACGTAAGGGGTATCGCTTGGGGGATGCAGAGCAGATTCAGGACAGCCTGATGATTGGCGGCTTGGTGGATGCTCTTCTGGGCTATCATATGGGTATTACAGCCGACAACATCGCCGACCACTACAAAATTTCTCGCCAGGAACAGGATGAGTGGGCGCTGATGAGTCATCAGAGAGCCTGTGAAGCAATTAAAAAGGGATGGTTCAAGGATGAAATAGTTCCTGTGGAAATCAAAACCAAGAAGGGGCCGGCCATGTTCGACATTGACGAACATCCGAAACCTGATACCTCGCTGGAAAAGCTAGCTCAACTCAAACCGGTGTTCAAAAAAGACGGAACGATTACAGCCGGAAATGCCTCTGGATTAAATGATGCCGGATCGGCTATGGTTATCATGGCTGCGGAAACAGCCGCAAAATTGGGCGTCAAACCTCTCGCCAAGGTTATTGCTTCTGCTCCAGGTTCAGTCGAACCACGCATAATGGGAATGGGTGTTGTTCCGGCAGTACGTAACGCCTTGAAGTTTGCACGAATGAAACTCGAGGATATCGATTATTTTGAACTCAACGAAGCCTTTGCTGCTCAAGTCATTGGTTGTAACCGTGAATTGAAAATCGGTCTCGATAGGATTAATGGTGTGGGTTCCGGGATCAGCCTTGGTCACCCTGTTGGTGCAACCGGAGCAAGACTGATTATTACCATGATTAATGAACTCAAACGTCGGGGCAAGAAGTACGGTTGTGCGGCTTTGTGCGCCAGCGGTGGGCCAGCTCATGCGTTTATTGTTGAATCCATCTAAAAAATTAGAACAAAACAAGGATAGTGTAAAGAAAAATCTCTGTGTTCAAGAAACACGGAGATTTTTTTATTCGCCGATAATTTTGACGAGAACCCTTTTTCTTCTTTTACCGTCAAATTCACCATAAAATATTTGTTCCCAGGGACCAAAGTCGAGTTTGCCTTTGGTAATCGCCACAACGACTTCCCGCCCCATCACTTGTCTTTTTAGATGAGCGTCACCGTTATCTTCACCTGTACGATTATGAAGGTAACGGGATATTGGTTCTTGCGGAGCGAGCCCTTCCAACCAGTTTTCATAATCTTGGTGAAGGCCCGGTTCGTCATCATTTATAAACACGGAGGCGGTTATGTGCATGGTATTTACCAGTACTAACCCCTCATGGATACCGCTTTTTTCCACGCAGTCTTCGACTGATTGGGTAATGTTGACGAATCCTCTGCGGGCAGGAATTTCGAACCACAATTCTTCACGGAATGTTTTCATTGGTAATTGCCCTGTTTAATTTAGGAAAACATACTAGAAGCTAAATGGATTGTCAAAGCTCAATATATGTGAGCAAGAACAAATAATTATGCAATTAACTTTACAAGGTTAAGGCCTTGTGTTAATAATTTAAGTCACTAATAGTTAAATTGTTTAGGAGAAAAATATGTCCGGCCATTCCAAGTGGAGCACGATAAAAAGGAAAAAAGGCGCACTTGATGCTAAACGCGGTAAGGTATTTACCAAAATTATTAAGGAAATAACGCTGGCGGCAAAACTGGGCGGCGGCGATATTGAAGGAAATTCGAGGCTCCGACAAGCAGTTGCGGCGGCCAAAGAAGAAAATATGCCCAAAGATAATATTGAGAGGGCAATAAAGAAAGGAATTGGCGGGGGTGAAGGAGCAGCCAATTATGAAGAAGTAACGTATGAAGGGTATGGGCCGGGAGGAGTGGCTGTTCTTGTTGAGGTGATGACGGATAATAAAAATAGAACTGTGGCAGAAATCAGACACATCTTTTCCAAGCACGGCGGAAATCTCGGCGAAAACGGATGTGTGTCATGGATATTTACAAAAAAAGGAAGCATTATTATTGACAAAAAGGAGATCAATGAAGACGCTTTAATGGAACTTGCTTTGGATGCGGGGGCAGAAGATGTTAAAGGCGAAGAAGATGAATACGAGGTGATTACATCACCTGCTGATTTTGAGGTGGTAAAAAAAGCTCTTGATGATAAAGGAGTAAAGCATTTGGAGGCGCGCATCGGAATGATTCCTTCGAATACAATCACACTGGAAGCGAATAAAGCTGAGCAAATGCTGAAAATGATGGAAAAGCTCGAGGATAACGATGACGTACAAAATGTGTACGCGAATTTTGATATTGATAAAGAGATTATGGAAAAATTAAGTCAATAAAGATAATAATTTATTTAATGGTATAAAACTTGCTAATTTTGGGCGTCGATCCGGGCAGTAGAAATACAGGCTATGGCGTTGTTTTAAAAGAAGGCAATCGTCTTCAGCATATTGTCTATGGAGAAATCAAACCGCGAAAGGAAGAAAAATTCTCTGGAACGCTAATTGAAATATATGAACGATTATCTGGAGTAATAGGAAGGACAAAGCCGCAAGCCATTGCACTGGAAAATATTTTTTACGGTAAAAATGTACGCAGTTTGGTTATGCAGGCGCAGGTAAGAGGCGTGGTTATTTTGTCCGGTGCTGAAAAAAATACGCCAATTTTCGAATATTCTCCTCTGGAAATAAAAAAAGCCGTCGTTGGTTACGGCAGAGCGGAAAAAAGACAGGTGCAGGCGATGGTAAGAGCAATTTTGAAGCTCCCTGTTTTGCCTCCGGCAGACGCGGCAGACGCATTGGCTGCTGCAATCTGCCATGCGAATTTTTTTAAGGAGACGTCACTTTAAAATGATCGCCATGATCAGCGGCAAGATCGTTTATAAGGGCATTTCCCATGTTGTTATTGATGCGCAGGGCGTGGGGTATCGTGTTTTTATACCGCTGACCACTTTTTATGTATTGCCGGAAAATGGTCATGACGTTACGCTGCATATACATACTCATGTTAAGCAGGATGGAATAAACTTATTTGGTTTTTACACGATTCAGGAAAGAGACATTTTTGAATTAATGCTTACCGTAAGTGGTATCGGCCCCAAAATGTCTATAAATATTCTTTCCGGCATTTCCGTTTCTGAATTATTGAACGCAATATCCAAAGGAGATCTAAAGAAATTAATTAGCATACCAGGATTGGGGAAAAAAACAGCGGAGAGATTGATCCTTGAATTAAAAGAAAAGGTCATCAAAAGAATGATTATCGAAGAAACTCCGGAGGGAACGGATGGACAAAGAGAAAAAGATATTATTAAGGAAGATGCTCTTTCCGCACTGGTTAATTTGGGGTATAAGAATAGTATTGCACAGGATGCCTTGGATAAAGTGATGATTGAATTAACAACGGATTTGGCGATGGAACAGATTTTGAAGAGAACATTAAAAATTCTGTCGGATTAAAAAAGGTGTAAACAATAATGAGTGATCAGCTTAAGAATCCTTTAATTAATCCTGTTTGTGAAGATGAAGAATGTAAGTTTGAAGTCAGTTTGCGGCCGATCAGGCTGAATGATTACGTTGGGCAGGAAAAAGTAAAAAGCAATCTGGATATTTTTATTCAAGCGGCGAAAAAACGACGAGAGTCACTTGACCATGTTTTGTTGCATGGTCCGCCGGGACTGGGCAAAACAACTTTAGCCTATATTATTGCCCGGGAGATGGGTGTGGACATTAAAGTAACATCGGGGCCTGTTATAGAAAGGCCGGGAGATTTAGCCGCCATTCTAACGAATATGCAAGACCATGAGATATTGTTTATTGATGAGATACATCGGCTGTCACATGTTGTGGAAGAAATTTTATATCCAGCGATGGAGGATTTTTATATTGATATTCTGATCGGGCAGGGACCATCCGCCAGATCAATGAAACTGGACATTCCCAAGTTTACGCTTGTTGGCGCGACTACACGTGCGGGTTTGTTAACATCGCCGTTACGGGATCGTTTTGGCATGCATTTCCGTCTGGAATTTTATTCTGTGCAGGAACTGGCCGTTATTGTTAGGCGCTCTGCTTCTATTTTGAAAATAAAAATTTCCGAAGAGGGAGCGCAGGAGCTGGCCAGTCGTGCACGCGGCACGCCGCGTATTGCCAACAGATTACTGAAGAGAGTCCGTGACTATGCGGAAGTCAAGTATAAGGGAAAGATCGATGATAAAATTGCTCGAGAAGCGTTAGATTTATTTGAAGTTGACCAAAAGGGGTTCGATCAGATGGACAGAAAGCTTCTTTTGACCATTATAGAAAAGTTCAACGGCGGACCTGTAGGGTTGGAGAGTATTTCCGCGGCCATGGGCGAAGAAAAGACAACAATTGAAGACATATACGAACCTTATCTCATACAGGAAGGGTACTTACAAAGAACTGCCAGGGGAAGAATCGCTTGCGCGAAGGCTTACGAACATTTTGGTCTGAAAAGTTCCAATGAGCAAAAAGGATTGTTTTAGTTGTCACCATTACGGTTAATGGCCAGAGGATCATGAAGCTTTTGATGCATATTTGCTGTGGACCTTGTGCAATTTATCCATTAAAAGAATTGCGTACCAAAGGGTTTGAAGTCACAGGTCTTTTTTATAATCCCAATATACATCCTTATCGAGAATACAAAAAAAGAGGCCAAACACTTAAAGATTACGCCCAAAAATCATATTTTAATGTTATTTGGCCGGATTATCCAATGGAAGAATTTATCAGACAGACCGCTTTTAAGGGAAAAGACAGATGTGTCTATTGCGTAACTGATCGTCTGAAATATACGGCCAAACTTGCCGCTAATGATAATTATGACGCATTTACGACCACTTTGCTGTACAGCATTTACCAGAGGCATGATTTAATTAGAGAAATCGGAGAAGATTTTAGCCGCCAGCTGGGTACAAGTTTTTATTATCAGGACTTTAGAGTTGGTTGGTCGGAGGGCGTTAAAATATCTCGAGAAATGGCGCTTTATCGTCAACCTTATTGCGGTTGTATTTATAGCGAAAAAGAAAGATATTTGAAATAAATCTATTCCATACTACTGTGGCAAAATTACCACATAAAGTTAATATCGGCCTTAATTAAATATTATTAATTTTATAAATTCGTAATAATTATAATATATTATCAATTTAAAAAATATTTATATAATGGTACAGGATTTGCTCATAATAAAGGCAAAAAAAATTCTGATATTGGATTATGAATTTACAGCGTACTTTAAATAAAGAAATTAACTGTTCCAGCATTGGGTTACATACCGGACGTAAAGTGAAAATGAAGATAAAACCGGCGCAGGTTGATACCGGAATTACCTTTAAGCGCCGTGATATTCCGGAAGCGCCAGAGATTCATGCGAACTTCAATAATGTTTGTGATACGACATTGGCAACATCATTGGGGACTAATGGTACCAGAGTTGCTACTGTAGAACATATTCTGTCCGCATTTTGTGGGATGGGTGTAGATAACGCGATAGTAGAATTGGATTCATTCGAAGTACCTATTATGGATGGAAGCGCACTTCCGTTTGTTAATTTATTTAAGGAGGTGGGAACGCATGCTCAGGAAAAAACCAAAAGAATGTTGTTAATTACAAAACCTGTTGAGGTGCAAGAGAAAGATGCAAGCGCATCTTTCTTGCCCGCTGATGAGTTTAAAATTACTTATGAAATTGATTTTAGTCATAATGTAATCGGGAAGCAGTCATATAGCATGACTTTTTCAGATGAAGTTTATGAAAAAAATATATGCTCCGCCCGAACCTTCGGTTTTTTAAGAGAGGTAGAATACTTGCAGGCTAAGGGACTGGGGCTGGGAGGATCGTTGGAAAATGCCATCGTTCTTGATGACGAAAAGGTTATTAATAAAGACGGATTGCGTTTCCCCGATGAATTTGTCAAACATAAAATTCTTGATGCAATAGGTGATTTGTTTTTATTAGGCATGCCCATCATCGGTCATTTTATTGCTTACAAATCAGGTCATCGCCTGAATAATTTATTGCTGAAAAAATTGATGAACAGCACAGATTCATGGAAGATTATCCACTGCACGGACCTTCGGCAAAATTTTTCTAAAGTTAATTCTTTTAAAATCACACCTTTTAGAATCCTTGATTCAGTTCAAGCATAACTTAAATTAATCTTGATTTTTATCTTCATGTTACCTAGTATAAAAGGCTAAGCTTACATAGGTGGCTCGGGTTTTTGTAATTTATTATTTAGTGTTATCAGTATGTTATCCTTCAAGGCAAGGGGTAGCCGAAAATGATGATAGCATTCTCGAGGTAGTAATAGATTTTTTATTAAAAAATAGTTATGGATAAAATGAAAAATATATTCAGCACGGTACTTTGTATTCTTCTTCTTCTGATAATTTGCGTGGTCGTTCAAGCGCGAACAGCTAGCCCAAAAATTGCAGATTTTCTAATTACTAATGATGAAGAAAAAGTTCTTTTATATGCTCGACTGGTAGATGGATTTAAAAGTGAAATGAAATCGGAAATCCTGGCAGGAGTGCCACAAGATGTCGTTTTACGAGTGAAAGTTTACGAGGAGAGACCATGGTGGATATGGGATAAAAAAATAAACCAGAGTGAAATCAAGCGAACTATCAGGTATGATAATCTTATAAAGACCTTTACTATTACGACAAATGGCAATCCTGATCCGGCCGTGTTTCCTGATTTATCAAGCGCTCAGAGCGCGATGGCGGATTTCAACGGTGTTGTCGTTACTTCTATAATAGCTCTCAAAAAAGGTAAAAATTATTATCTGAAGGTGAAAATAATAATAGAAAGATTTCGCCTTCCCTTGGGCATGGAATATATATTTTCTTTCGTATCTTACTGGGATTATGCAACTGACTGGTACAAGCAGAAATTTATATTGAAATAGATTGTTTGTAAAAGAGACTGTGTGGGTCAATGGTTAAAAAAAGCAAGAAAAATTATCTTGATGATAAGGAAATAAGAAAAAGGCGACGTGAACGAATTATCATGGTTGTTGTCGGCTTTTTAGCAATAACCTTTACCGTGATAGCCAGCCATGTTTTTAATAAAGAAGGCTTGCCCATATCCGCTAATATTTTTGTTTATGGATTATCCAGCATCAATGTCATCTTGATACTGCTTCTACTTTTCTTGATTGTACGAAACATCGTTAAACTTTTTTATGAACATCGTCGCGGCATTATTGGTTCAAGATTAAGGACAAAGTTAGTTGCGGCGTTTGTCGGCTTGTCCTTGGTGCCGACAATTTTGCTTTTTCTATTTGCGATAAACTTTTTGTCTTATAATCTTGAGTTTTGGTTTAATGTTAAAACAGGAGAAGCGTTGAATAAGTCTCTTGAAGTAGCGCAGATTTACTATCAACAGGCTGCGGAACAAGCAAAATTCAATGCACGCCAAATAAGCGCAGATATTACTAGAAACAGATTGTATCAACATGACCGTTTGGAATATCTGAAAAGTTTTATTATTCAGCGTCAAAAGAACTATAATCTGGGCATGGTGGAAGCGCATTTTGATTTTCAACCAAACAACATGATGTTTCCAGACGCGGAGCACCCCGAACTGAACTTTCCGCTGTTGACACCGAAAATGTTAGAAGACCTTTATTCAGGTAAAGAGATATTCACGGTAGAGTCCACAAACGTTGGTGAAATAGTTGTAGGAGTTGCCCCGGTTTTTTCATACGCAGTGCCATCGGAAGTAATAGGCAGGGTTTCTGTTGGTTATAATATTCCTCAAGGTTTGGTGGAAAAGCTAAGGAATATTGCCGATGCTTCTCAGCAATATGGACAAATCAATATTCTAAAAAATCCTATAAAGTTCAATTATCTTGTCACCATGTCCATTGTGACCTTAGTGATTATTTTCTTGGCAACGTGGTTTGGCCTTACTTTGGCTGGCAATATTACTGGTCCGATTCAGAATCTTGCCGAAGCAACGAATAAAATTACTCGGGGTGATCTGGATATTCAAATTGATGTGGAAGCTGATGATGAAATAGGATTGTTGGTAAAATCGTTTAATAAAATGACGAAGGATTTGAAGAAGAGCAGTGGTAGCTTGGTGCAGGCAAATATCATCTTGGAAGAACGGCGTAAATATATAGAAACCATTTTACGCAACGTTTCTGCCGGAATTATCTCTTTGGATAAGAACGGTGTAATAACAACAATAAATAACGCCGCGGAGAAAATGTTTGATCTCAATCCGGAAGACGTTTTAAATAAAAATTTTCGTGATCTTATGATACCGGAACACTTAACCTTGGTAGATGAATTTATAAAAGAAATAGAGGAAAGCAATGAAGAGGCGTTACAAAAGCAATTGGAGCTTATGCTTAAAGACAGAGCTTTGACCGTATTGTTGACTGTTACCACCATTAAAGATGAAAGTGGCAATGATACTGGTATGGTTGTGATGTTTGAAGACATGACGCAATTGCAAAGGGCGGAACGGGCGGCGGCATGGCGTGAAGTAGCGAGGCGAATGGCGCACGAAATTAAAAATCCCCTTACTCCGATACAGCTTTCCGCTCAACGCTTGCAGAAAAAATATAGTGAGAAATTGGAAGATGGTTCTGTTTTTAAAGAGTGTACCCAAATAATAATTGATCAAGTCGAGGTTCTCAAAAATTTGGTAAACGAGTTTTCTCGCTATGCAAGGATGCCTGTCACTACTCCGGCACCAAACGACTTGAATGAGGTCATTGCTGATTCTGTATCTCTTTTTCAGGATGCGCATAAAGACATAACTTTTGAATTCAAGAAAGCGGAAAATATGCCCAAATTTGAATTTGATGCCGAACAAATGAACAGGGTATTGATAAATTTACTGGATAACGCTGTTGCCGCAATCAATGATAATAAAGGGGGTAAAATTGAAATTACCGCGGGTTACGATGAACAATCTCGTAGGGCGACGGTTGCTGTTGCAGATGACGGGTCCGGTGTACCGGCAAACTATAAAGGCAAGGTATTTGATCCTTATTTTTCCACAAAAAAGTCAGGCACTGGTTTAGGATTGGCTATAGTCAATTCAATAATATCTGACCATCACGGTCAGGTAAGTGTTTCCGATAACTTTCCCACAGGTACGGTTGTCTCGTTTCAGTTGCCGGTTTCAGGAGTCTGAGAATATTGATAATATATTGTAAAAAATACTTAGAATTAGTGTAAATATGGCCCATGAAGGAACCAATTCTTATTGTTGATGATGAAGAGAGTATTTGCCAATCCCTGAAAGCAATTTTGGGCGATGAAGGGTATCAGGTTCTCGTTGCGAAAAGCGGGGAGGACGCGCTTAGGGTTGTTGAAGAGGAAACGCCAAAACTGATTTTGCTCGATATTTGGTTGCCCGGTATTGATGGTTTGGAAACACTAAAACAGATTAAATCATTATATCCGGAAGTTGTTGTAATCATGATGTCGGGACACGGGACGATAGAAACGGCGGTAAAGGCAACAAAGCTGGGAGCATTTGATTTTATCGAAAAGCCTCTTTCTCTTGATAAGGTAATTATCATGGTGAACAATGCTCTCAACGTCATTCGCTTGGAGGAGGAGAATGTATTATTAAGACAAAAAGTGTCTCATCACCAATTTGAATTGACGGGTACGAGCCCACAGATAACCGAATTGAAAGAAATGATTAACATTGTTGCTCCTACCAATGCTTGGATTTTAATCATGGGAGAAAACGGGACGGGCAAAGAATTAGTGGCGCGCTCTATACATCACTTGAGTCATCGTGCTCACAAGCCTTTAGTGGAGGTAAATTGCGCGGCGATTCCAGAAGAACTGATAGAAAGTGAGTTATTTGGTCATGAAAAGGGCTCCTTTACTGGTGCTACGGAGAAGAGGCGAGGCAAATTCGATCTGGCACACGAAGGCACAATATTTTTGGATGAAGTAGCTGATATGAGCCTGAAGGCCCAAGCTAAAATTCTGCGCATTTTACAGGAGAAGAAATTTGAACGAGTAGGCGGTCATAAGTTAATCGATATGGATGTTCGCGTTCTGGCTGCGACCAATAAGGATTTGGAAAGAGAGATGGAGGCTGGCCGTTTTCGGCAGGATTTGTATTACCGCTTGCATGTAATTCCGTTGGTTGTTCCGCCACTGCGTGAAAGGAAAGAAGACATAAAGCCTTTAGCTGATCAATTTTTA
>Ga0302237_1002771_pt1 | contig 10521 bp, 8 predicted proteins | sample AAG_UR_Ala_MG_FD_193530 | JGI IMG/M metagenome (GOLD analysis project Ga0302237, IMG submission 193530) | Enriched activated sludge microbial communities from anaerobic digester in WTTP, New Holstein, Wisconsin, United States - AAG_UR_Ala | ecosystem: Engineered > Bioreactor > Anaerobic >...
CAGTTTTTACTAGTATTCTATCGGACTCTTTATGACAAAACAAGAGAGCAGAAATATTTGCTCCTGGTCATTGACCATGAGCAAATTAAAGCCAGTTCAAGCTAGCAAAAACATCCAATTATTAATTATATTGTTTATATTAATTGAATTATATTTCTAATATACTATAAACCAGCAGATAAAACCGTTACTGTGGTAACTCTTATGTGTTCAAAATAAATAGTGCCCGGTACGCACTTATGTTAGCATAAAAAGTTCACACACCTTGCGAAAAAATGCACCAGGGGTGTGCATACTTTTTAGCAGAAAGGTGTGCATTTGCAATATTCAGAGCTATTTTGAGGCTTGTTTAATTCCAAAAACAACAAAAGCCCTTGAAATCAAGGGCTTTGCATTGTATCAAAATTGGTGTACCTATTTGAGACGATTAGGCTAAATACACATCAATTTTGATACAATTTAGCACTATTTACTAATAAGCATCTATATAAAGGACATTTGCTGATATCGACGCGCGGCTTCAGGAACCTCAGGCAGAGCTTTTAAAATTAACCAGCTCCAAGGCCGATTAAGAAGATGTCACCGATGAGATTTACTTCCTATGTGAAGAAAAGCAAAAAGTACAGCTGGAAAGCGCCGGACGGGATGAAGTGAAAAAACGGATATCCGATATGAGCACATTCCTTCAGGAGCAGCCCACTTTCTTGATTGATTATGACGAACAGCTTGTCCTGCGCTTGATTGAAAAAATCACCATCTGCGAGGACAAATTCACCGTGGAATTCAAGTCCGGAGTGACGGTGGAGGTGAAAGAATAATATATAACAACGACTTATTTGGGCATGTATTCTGTTGGCTTTTACAATGAGTTAGCGATTATTTCAATCGATTCTGAATCGTATTTTATCAATCCGTCCTCTCTCATTTTAGCAAGTTCTCTGGATAAAGATGTCCTTTGGACGCCTATTCTTTCAGCCAATGCCTTTTTTGTCATGCTAAGCTTGATTATATTCGAGTTTTGCTTTTTACATTCATAATCCAGGTAGCTCACGATGCTAGCGCGGATTGTCCTGTTCACATAGTGCTTGATCCTATCACCAAGGATGACAGTATGATCCGATACGTGCTCGAGATAGCCCCTACAGAAATCATGATTATCCGAAAACAAATGGAACAGACGATCCTTGTTTATCTCCAAAATTAATGTGGTTTCTTTGGCCGTGACAGTCATGGGGTAATACGGTTTTTTTGAAAACATAAGATTACCTCCAAGAACTTCACCGCTGAAAAACTCCGCTATTGTCATGAGATTACCGGACTCGTCAATACGCTCAATAACCACTTTCCCAGAGAGAATGATCTCAAACTTTGAGCAGACTTCCCCAACAAAATGAACAATATTGTTTTTCGTATACGTAGTTGTTTTAAAGCTTCCGTCAGTCAAGTATAACTCAATTTCTTGAGGATTTATTGATTTTATAAGATCAATCTGTTGCATTAGTTCTAAAAATTTCTTCATATTCAAACTCCCTTAGTGTTACATCGGTAACACCTTTTTGTATATTCTATCATTATAATAAGGATATATCCATAGGAGGAAATGAGATTATGAAATACATGGCTAACATCATTCGTATATTATTCTTCGTACTTTTTGTATATTTACTGGTAAATGGGACCGCAATGCTGTGGCTTTCTCTGTTTGCTGCAAGTCTGATTGTCGCGATCATCTTCGGCAGAGTTTACTGCGGATATATATGCCCTATGAACACCTTTATGATTCCTATTGAGTCACTGTCGAAAAAACTAAACCTCCAGACAACTAGAACACCAAAGTGGTTAAAAAACGGCTATTTTACGTGGGTCACTTTGATTATCAGCATTGCGGGTATGCTTCTGTCGAAGAAAATTTTGCACATAGATCTGCCGATTCTGCTTTTCTGGCTAATCATATCTCTGCTTGTTACTCTTAGATATAAACCGGCAGTTTTTCACAACCTCATCTGTCCTTTTGCCAGTCTTCAAAGAGCATTCGGCCGGTTCTCAAGATTTTCGGAAAGGGTTGATAAGGAAACTTGCATCGGCTGCAATCTATGCGAAAAAGCCTGCCCCGCGAATGCAATTCTTGTTTCCTTAGAGAATAAAAAAGCCGTTATAAACACCGCATTTTGCCATCAATGTACAAATTGTCGGCAGGTTTGCCCCAAAAGCGCTATTCAGTATGGGAGTCATAACGCATGAAACTATTGTTCGTTGCAATTGCAACATAACCTGCTTTGCATTGTATGATTTAATAAATTTAAAGTCAGCGCTTAACATCAAATTATGAAAAAAAACAGGAGGTACACCGTAATGGTAGAACAAATATATAAATTATCAAAGGGTAACGAAAAGGCTGTAGAAAAAGTCATATTCGATGAAAATGTCCACTATCTACACATGGTATTTAATAAAGGCGAGGGTTTGCCTGAGCATTTTTCCAATTCAACCGTATACATGACCGTAGTTCGCGGCAAGCTCTCCATCGGCTTGAATGATCAGGATATTCACAAATACGAAGCCGGTACACTTCTTAAAATTCCTTTTCAAACCAAAATGAATGTTGAAAATTTGCACGATGAAACCTTAGAGTTAATTGTTGTAAAGGCTCCTGCTCCAAAAAACTAAGAGAACAGAACTGGAAGCATGACAAAATAACAAAGCCAGACCTCTCCGCCCGTTTTCGCAGAGTGCCTGGCTTTGTTGTAATGACTGCTTTGCCCCCCAAAAAATTAATGTGAAAAAGCCAAGTAGTTTAGCAGTTATCCAACCTGACCACACAACCCCAGCAAATTTCAAAAACATCTATATTGACCACTCGTCAAACACTGGCATCTAAATCGCTCAGTCACCTTCAAAATCATGCTTTTGGACTTGTTTCCACGAACAGATATTTTCACGATTTTTGCTCATCCTATTTTTACGGTCAAACCTCTAAACCCTTTATTTATAGGCTTCTTATTACACTTACTCTTTCACCCTTGACATCAATACTACCGTCTCAACATGGCCAGTATGTGGAAACATATTTGCTATATATACAAATTTTGATAATAATCGCTAGCACATAGAGAATCCAGCTTGTTTATGTTGCAAGTTCATCTTCAACGCTGCTAAATACCTTTGAAATATGGATTTTGTTCTTCTTCTCTGTCATGATAAATTCTTTATAGTATTTATTCATTGTTATTACATATTCCCTTTTATTAGAAAATAAAAAAATAAAATGATAAACAAAAGTATGTAAACTACCATAATCCTCTTACTCCTTTTATATAAGGATTGGTTTTTATTTTAATTTTAGTCCTGTTTGAACCCAATCCACAAACTCTATCCCGCTATGTTCTTATTCATCATCTTTACAAATCCTCTCTCACTATTTTCTTTATACCCTACCAAATAACAGAATCTCAATTTAGTGCAGCAAAACTCAGTACTATCCATTATATGTTTGACCATAATATTCCATTAGAAATGTTGAATTATACGTATACTACAATCATTCCTGCAAATCATCTGCAGAATGGATAAGCACAGGTGTAATCGGCAGTTTTGCCTTTATAGATTTAGCCTACTTATCTATAATTCTTAAAAAATCACAAAAATCCCGTAAATATTTCCGCTAAAAAAAGTGCACACCCCTCGCGAAAAATGCACCAGGGGTGTGCATACTTTTTGGCAGAAACGTGTGCATTTGCAATATTTAGACCTATTTTGAGGCTTGTTTAATTCCAAAAACAACAAAAGCCCTTGAAATCAAGGGCTTCATATTGTATCAAAATTGGTGTACCTATTTGGTGGAGAATAGGGGGCTCGAACCCCTGACCTCATGGCTGCCAGCCATGCGCTCTCCCAGCTGAGCTAATTCCCCGGGATTATATCGTTCAAACTTACTCAATTATTATAACAAAAAAAACTTCTCTTGTCATCCACTAAAAAATCCAAAAATTCCAACAACCTTTACAAGTGCTAATTCGTACTTTTTGAATGTCCACTATATAATGCTTATACCCATACCCCTTTCAAATTCTTCTTGATAGTAAAGTCTCTTGAGTATAAAATTAATATGTATCCATGATTACAATAAAACCATTTTTATTATAATATAAATATTATAATATGCAATCTCAAAGGAGAGTGCCATATGAAGCTTACTGTTCTAGTTGACAACAACACGTACATAGACCGTTATTTTAAAGGAGAACCCGGCGTTTCCTACTTCATCGAGGATGGCGAAACAAACATCTTGTTTGACACGGGCTATTCGGGTCTTTTCCTGGAGAATGCATCCAAGATGGGAATTGATATTGCCAGCGTTGATTTTGTGGCGATATCGCACGGCCATAATGACCACACCTGGGGGCTTGGCCACCTCATAAGCAACTTCACTGAATCGGCCGTAGAGCGCACAGCAAGCAAGGTTCCTACGATTATAGCCCATCCAGAGGCATTCTGCTTCAAGCAGTATTTAAGCGGCGAGGAAATCGGCTCCCTAGTCTCCGAAGACGCCTTGAGGAGGTATTTCAATGTGACTCTCAGCAGGGAATCTGTTAATATCACAGAAAACCTTGTTTTCCTTGGCGAAGTGGAGCGTACAAATGACTTTGAAATCATGACTCCTTTTGGAAAAGAGTGCTGCAACGGAGTTGTAACAGATGACTACTGCCTGGACGACACTGCACTCGCATACAAATCTTCAAAAGGTCTTGTTATAATAACTGGCTGCTCACACTCGGGCATTTGCAACATAATTGAGCACGCCAAAAAAGTGTGTTCGGACGATAGGATCGCCTGCGTGATAGGAGGCTTTCATCTGCTAAGTCCCCCAGCAGAGCTTCTAGCTTCAACATGTGAATACCTTGCCAGCAATGTTGCCGGCGAAATTTACGCAGGGCACTGCACCGACCTTTATTCGAAAATCGAACTGTCCAAATTTGTAGATGTCAAAGAGGTCGGAGTCGGTCTAGTGCTGGAATACAAATAGGGAACCTTGACTTATGCCGGGTTCCCTGAAAATGCACACTATATTCCGAATTATGTTGCTGTGTTGACTAAGGCTGTCCAAGCTATTCGCTCAGTCTTCCTATGACCTTTTCATTTACAGGCTTGGAGAGTATAATGAACGTTTCAGTGTCGCCAAAGACCTGAATCTTTCCTATTAGGCTTTCGAGGCTGGACATCTTATCGAGGCTTGCCTTGAGTATCATACAGTATGGACCTGTTACATGGTAGCACTCTATAATGCTGTCTTCTTTTTTGACAAAATCCATGAACTTTTCTCGGCCCTGAACCTTCATGTCTACATTTATAAGCACATTTATGTTCCTGCCGAGCTTTTCCGGATTAATGACAGCCTTGTATCCTTGTATTACCCCTGCTTCCTCAAGCCGTCTGACTCTTTCTGCAACGGCAGGCGGACTCAGGGCAACTTTGACAGCCAGGTCCTTCATAGATATTCTTCCGTCGTTTTAAACCCATGGAGCCAGGCACCAACATAACAACTTATTATGCGCGCATTCTGTAACGAAAATCGCAGAAAAGGGTGTTGAAAAAACCGACGAGACGGTAGTCATAGTGCAAATTTCAACAGATGATGCGGACAAGATGATAAAGCCGGGATTCAATGTGGATGTGAGGATAGCGAAGTAGAATGTGGAAGCGAAAATGTATTTGCACTCGACATATGCGGAGTGTGGCCCACTGCTAAAGTTGATTAAATAGGTGTGATGGTTGTTATAAGTGAATGAATAGAGTTTAAAGATCCAATAATATAACAAAATCTTATTGGATCTTTTGTGCTACATATTAGGATTATTTATAGTAAACCACAAAAGACTCAAACCGAATTCAATGAACTATACGGCCTTTACGTGTTAAAATATTCTTAGAATAATAAAAAGGATATGATAAACTCATGAAAAGATTAGTAGTTGGCATACTAGCTCATGTAGATGCGGGGAAAACGACTTTGTCAGAAAGTATGCTGTATTTAAGCGGTAAAATTCGCCATATGGGGCGTGTAGATAATAAAGATACTTATTTGGATACCTATGAACTTGAAAGGTCTAGAGGGATTACGATTTTTTCCAAGCAGGCTGTTATGAACTTTGATGATACTGAGGTAACTCTGCTTGATACTCCAGGGCATGTGGATTTTTCTGCAGAAATGGAAAGAACACTACAGGTGCTGGATTGCGCAATTCTTGTGATCAGTGGGGCGGACGGTGTACAAAGTCATACTCGAACTGTGTGGGAGCTTTTGAAGATATATAATATCCCGACGTTCATTTTTGTAAACAAGATGGACCAGAAGGGAACAGACCGCGAATCGATTTTGGCATCATTGCAAAAGGAGCTTGGAGATGGATGCATTGCTTTCGACACGGATAACATTGACGAACGTTTCGAGCAACTGGCGTTATGCGATGAAGATGTCATGGAAAGCTACCTTGAGCATGGAGATATTGATCATTTAGATATTCTGTCTATGATAGAAAACAGAAAGACGTTCCCAGTCTACTTCGGTTCTGCCTTGCGCCAAATTGGTACAGAAACCTTCGTAAAGGGATTTCTGAATTATACGCAACCTAAGGCGTATCCAGACGACTTTGGTGCAAAAGTGTTTAAAATCACGAGGGATGCTCAGGGGAATCGCTTAACACATATGAAAATAACCGGTGGCGTTTTAAAAGTGAAGGATATCATAAAGACGCACGGCACAGAAGAAAAAATAAACCAGATTAGAATTTACTCTGGAGAAAAATACCTCACGGAAAGCGTCCTTGAAGCTGGTGCAATCTGTGCTGTTACAGGTCTTACGAAAACCAAACCCGGAGACGGCATTGGTGCACAAGCGGAATCTAATCCTCCACATCTTGAGCCCGTGCTGGCATATCAGGTGATCTTGCCGGAAGGCGTTGATGCAAGACAAATGCTGCCGAAGCTTCGAGAGATTGAAGAAGAGGAGACGGAGCTACGCATTGTTTGGAATGAAGTGCTGAATGAAATCAACATTCAAGTCATGGGAATTGTACAGCTCGAAATACTAGAGTCACTCATAATGGACCGCTTTGGCATCAAAGTATCATTTGGTAACGGTGAAGTCGTGTATAAAGAGACCATTATAAATATCTGCGAAGGCGTAGGACATTTTGAGCCGCTAAGGCATTATGCGGAGGTGCATTTGCTGCTTGAACCTGGCGAAAGAGGCAGCGGTGTTCGATTTGAAAGCAATTGCAGCGAAGACATCCTGGACAGAAACTGGCAGCGTCTGGTACTGACTCATCTCCATGAGAAGTCACACAAAGGTGTTCTGACCGGATCGTATATAACAGATATGAAAGTAACGTTGGTGGCGGGGCGCGCCCACAACAAGCATACTGTAGGAGGCGATTTCAGGGAGGCGACATTTAGGGCGCTTCGCCAGGGGCTTAAGGAAGCTGAGTCAGTGCTGCTCGAGCCATATTATCAGTTCAGGTTAGTTCTGCCTGAAAACATGGTTGGACGGGCGATGACTGACATCAGCAATATGGAGGGAAACTGTGTGATCGAGAGCACCGATGGTGTACGGACTGTACTTACGGGTGATGCTCCAGTTTCGGCTATGCGCAACTATCAGCAGGAAGTTAACGCATATACAAAAGGTGAAGGAAGACTATCCGTGGCAATCAAAGGTTATGACATATGCCGTTATGCAGAGGAAATCATTCAGCGTATTGGATATGATTCTGAACAAGACTTGGAAAACCCGACTGGATCTGTGTTCTGCTCAAAGGGTTCAAGTTTACTGGTGCCTTGGAATGAAGTGAAAGAGAATATGCATGTCGAAAGCGTATTAAAGCCTCTAAAAGAGGCGGGATCTGAAATGAACGAGCGGGGAAATGTTGCTTTTGAAGAGGAATTTATTAGTTTGGAAGAAATTGATGACATCATCGCTAGCACATATTTTGCAAATCAAGGGAAGAAAAACGTCTGGAAGAAACGAGTGAGTGCAAAAGAAAGCTATTACGCATCTCTTAGTTACAAAGGAACTTCTGTGAGCAATATGAGTGCTGAGGAATATCTTCTCGTCGACGGCTACAATATCATTCATGCCTGGCCGGAACTTGAGGAGCTTGCAAAAGGAAGCATGGAAGCCGCGCGCGTAAAACTTATGGATAGACTTAGCAACTATCAGCCGATGCGCAAGTGTAAAATAATGGTTGTATTTGATGCTTACCGCATTGAGGGGCGAAGGGAATCTGTGGAAGAGTACCATAACATTCATGTGGTATTTACGGGAGAAGCGCAAACTGCCGATCAGTATATTGAAAAATTCGCCCATACTCACAAAAAGGATTATCGAATTACAGTGGCAACATCTGACGGTATGGAGCAAATCATCATTAGGGGTGCAGGAGCACATCTTTTGTCTGCAAGAGATTTGCTAGATGCTGTTTATGCTGAGGAAGAGAAACTTAGCCGAGATCATTTAGAGACAAAAAAAGAACGTCTGCTTAAGCTGGAAGATATGTTATCGGAAGAAGATAAGAAAAAGCTGAAAAAAGAATCTGCTCACCAATAGGTTTAACAAGGCAGAGATTTTCATACTGAATAATTGTGATGCAAGAAATTATCATTGAAAAAAAGACTCAATTTATAATATAAATAGATATAGAGGAATAGTTATGAATTGTCAGCTCAAACTTTAAAGACATACGGTAAAATGTCAATCACTTAAATTGGAAAAAGATACATCATCATACTCAAAATGAGCGCAACAAACCAAGCCCTCGCAAATGCAATTTTTTGGAAGGGATGAGGATTCAAAACTATGCATTTGGATGCATCATTTTAAACCATGACCTCCTCCGTTGTAGATTTGGCCTTTGCTCAGCATGGCATAGACCAGGCGGATAAGTTTTCGTGCGGTCAGCACGAGAGCACACTTATGCTGGTGCTTTGTCACTTCGTTGTACTTCTTCTGGTAGAAGGCCTTGAACTCTTGATTATGCACCCTTAGAGAGTTTGCAGCTTCAACGAGGTAATAGCGCAGATAAGCATTGCCACATTTAGCAAGCGAGGTGTTTTGGGCGTCAAATGAGCCCGATTGGTATCTTGTCCATACGATGCCAGAGAATTTAGCAAGCGAGCTTTCATCCTTGAACCTTGAAATATCGCCTATTTCAGATACGATGCAGGCAGCAAGTGTAGGTCCTATACCTGGAATGGTATCAAGAGTCTGCCTGAAGGCACACAGCTGTCTGGCGATTTCCTTGTTTAGTTTTGAAAGCTGTGATTCCATGAACCTGATGTTCTCAAGCGACATCGAGAGAGTAAGCTCAATTGAGTCGGAAATATCAGGACTCAACCTGTAAGCCCGTCTGGCTAGAGACTGGAGCTTGGCAGCTATAGCAGCGGGATCCTTGAGGCGGTTATTGCCGTTTTCACAAATGAATGTGACAAGGTCCTCAATTGGCATTGCAGATATTTCTTCAACTGAAAAGGTTTCAAGTACTGAAGTTGAGGCTTTTCCGAAGGTATCGCTAAAGAGGCTGTCAGAGCGGTAAGAAGAGAACTTGAGATAAACAAGATGAAGAGCCCTGTTCTTTTCGTTTGTGATGCTCTGGACCATCTGATAGCGGTATCTTGTAAGCCTTTGCAATGCGGTGTATCTAAGGTCTGGAATTGATGAAGGCTCGACTCTGCCGAACCTAACGCAGTCAGCGATGAGTTTTGCATCAAGGTCATCAGTCTTTTGTCTGAATGTAAGTGTTTTCTTAAAGCCATTAACAATGGCAGGGTTTAGGACAAATATCTGAGGCTGCAGATGCTTAAGATCTTCAACGGAAGCCAGGAAATGATGCAGATGCAGCGCATAATCGGAAGTTGATTCCATACCGATTCGCACATGATTGGCATCTATCTTGTCGGCATAAGTCAGAATGTGCTCAACAAGAAGCGAGGCGTCCAAGAGATCGTTTTTAAGCTCAATTGAGTTTTTGGGACCATAACCGTTTTGGTCCATGAAGTAAACAGCAAGCGACTGGCTGCTGATATCAATACCGACAAATAAAATGTTAGACATTAAAGAAATACTCCTTTCCGTACAAATTTGGACCCACAACCGAGCTTGTCCTTGGCGAATGAACCGCAAATCATCCTCGCTAATAAGAACTACAACGCCTTAAAGATGGGTGCGCCCTTACTTGCTGTAGTAAGGAACTCTAAAAGCGAGTGAACAACATACGGGTTAGAGGTTAGTCGGAACATTCCAAGGGTTCAGTCTTTGGCAAGCAGTCACCTTAAAAGGGCCGCAAGGAGGGGCTAGAGCTTCCCGAGTGTTTGATGTCCATAGAAAGATAGTAACATGAAGAACAAGCTTGGTTGTAGGTCTATATTTATAACGGAAAAGGGTTAAATAAATATTCAGTTATCAAGGTACAATTGGCGATGTCCATTATTCATTTGGAAATTCGCCGTTAATCATAGTATACGAGGAGG
>Ga0302237_1002780_pt1 | contig 10475 bp, 5 predicted proteins | sample AAG_UR_Ala_MG_FD_193530 | JGI IMG/M metagenome (GOLD analysis project Ga0302237, IMG submission 193530) | Enriched activated sludge microbial communities from anaerobic digester in WTTP, New Holstein, Wisconsin, United States - AAG_UR_Ala | ecosystem: Engineered > Bioreactor > Anaerobic >...
CATCAGGATGGAAAAGAGAAAAGAGCCAGTCAATGAACCGGAACACTCCGAGGAATACCTGACCTCTCTCAGAAATCTTGCAGAAATCCCCGAGCTGGCGTTCAACAGTACGAACCAGCTGATCACCCTGAGCAACCTCGAGACTCAGAAGTACATTGAGGTCAACCAGGCTTTCCTTGATACCACTGGTTACCGGAGGGAGGAGATCATCGGCAAGACTTCCGATGACATTCAGCTTTATGTTGATCTCATTCAGAGCCGCAAGTACATGAGGCTCATCTCCAGGCTGAAGCAGGTGAGTGATCTCGAGATTAAACTACGGATGCGTTCGGGTGAAGAAAGAACGTTTCTCTTCAGTGCCCGTACTATCTTCATGGGCGATGAGATATTCCTCATAACATACTACAATGACATCAGTGTACTGAACGACGGCTTTGCACGGGCTGAGACGGAGAAGATACTGAGGGAGATATTCGATTCCATGAGCAGCTATGCCGTCATCCTCAGGAGAGAGGGTAACGACAAGCATTTCATCATCGACTTCAACTACAGGGCCGAAGATGTGGAGCAGATTGACCGCAAGGATGTCCTCGGCAAGGAGATCGGTGAAACACCTTTTGCAAAGAACGAAACATTCCTTTCGCTCCTCGAAAACCTGGAATCAAGTCATCGTCCGTACAAGACACCCGTCTCACCGAATGGCAGTGATGACTCAGGTTTCTATATCGGACTATTGCTCTCTTCAGGAGACATACTTGTTACCTGGGAGGCCGGTAAAGCACAGAAGGAAAGGGAGAGCGAAATTCTTAAACAGGGAATCGTTTTCGAGACCTTTGCCGAATTGCTCCCTGAGATGATAATGGAGATTGACGTCGAGGGGCATGTCACTTTCATGAACACCCGGGGAATGATGACACTGGGGTTTGACAACAATGACCTTGCCAATGGCATCACACTCTCGTCGCTCTTTATGCAAGAAGACCTTGAAAGGCTTATGAATGAGCTCTCTGGCCTGACCAGTCCCGGGGAGATCACCTTTGATGAGTATGTCCTGGTAAACAAGCTGAAAAGGAAAGTGACGGTTCTTTTTCACGCAGGTCCGATTATCATCAGGAACAGGGTGACCGGTTACAGGTGCGTTCTGACCGATGTAAGCAAGCGTAAGGAATATGAAAAGAAGCTCTCGAACGAGAATGCACTCCTGGAGCACCTGATTGACGCCGCTCCCGAAGCCATCGTACTGACCGACTTTGACAGCCGCATCCTCAGGATCAACCATGGTTTTACCCGGCTCTTCGGCTACAGTGCCGATGAGGCGAAGAACAGGTTGCTTGATGACCTCGTTGTCCCGGAGGAGCTTCGCTATGAAGCTATAAAAATTGATGAAAAAGCCATTACCAGCGGAATAGGGTACCTTGAAACGATAAGGAAGGACAAGCAGGGAAACAGGATAAATGTTTCACTGATTGCCTCGTCAGTCACTTCAAACGGCACAACTATCGCCTTCCTCTGCATCTATCGTGATATCTCGATGGAGATAAAGAGCAGGCTGATGCAGGAGATCCAGTATAATATCTCGACATTGGCGTTGCAGGACTCTGACATCTTTGACATCTATCCGAACATAGTAAAGGAGATAGGCAAGCTCTGGAACGTCAACAACTTCTTCATAGCACTTTATAACAGGGAAAAGGACACTCTCACTTTTCCATTCTTTGCAGATGAGCGTGACCATTTCCAGGAGACGGCTGCAAGAAACACCCTCACCGGATGGGTTATCAATAACAATAAGGCTGTGCTCCTCGATGAGAATGACATTCTCATGATAGAGAAGACAGGTGCCATCAGCCTGGTCGGATCACCATGCAAAATCTGGATGGGCGTGCCACTCAGGATAGATGACGAAGTGATAGGAGCCATCTGCCTTCAGGACTATAAGAAGATTGATGCCTTCACCAATGAAGACCTGCAGGTGTTTGAATTTATCGCCAATCAGATTGCACTCACGTTACAGCGTCGCAGGATGCTTGATAATCTCATCACTGCCCGCAAGAGAGCCGAAGAAGCTGCTTTCTCCAAGCAGCAGTTCATGTCTACCATGAGCCATGAGATACGCACTCCGCTGAATGAAGTGATTGGCATTACCAACCTGCTGTGGCAGAGTGATCCGCGTGAAGACCAGATGGACTACATTAATACCCTGCGCTTCTCTGCCAACCACCTCCTTACACTTGTAAATGACATTCTTGATTACAACAAGATGGAGGCTGGCAAGATCGTTTTTGAAAAGACCGAGTTTGACCTGACATGCATGCTTGAAGACATGAAGCGGTCATACAGCCACAGGGCCCTGGAGAAGGGTATTTACTTTGCCCTGGAGAAGAGTCCTGATCTGCCGGTGACCCTTATAGGTGACCCCATCAGGCTTAACCAGATCCTTTCCAACCTGCTTTCAAACGCCATGAAATTCACATCGCATGGAGGAGTGACGTTAAAAGCTTCTTTAAAGGAACGTCAGGAGGGCAGGGCAGTAATCGAGTTCTCGGTTACTGATACCGGTATCGGGATACCCCGCGAGAAGCTGGATGAGATCTTTGAGAGCTATGCACAGGCGTCGTCCGACACCACCCGCAAGTATGGCGGAACCGGACTGGGCCTTGCAATATGCAAGAGGCTGGTTGATCTCCAGGGTGGCACCATTGGTGTGACCAGCGAGCCCGACAGCGGTTCGGTTTTCACCTTCTCCATTGAGTACAGCATGCCGGCTGAAGAGCCAAGGACAGCAGAGAGCGGAACCGCATCAGACAGCATGAATGCTCTTATCGGGAAGAAGATTCTCGTTGCGGAAGACAACAAGATCAACTTCTTCGTTGCCAACAAATTCCTTGAAAGCTGGGGTGTTAAGGTTACTCATGTCGAAAACGGGGCACTGGCGCTGGAGGAGATCAAAAAGCAGGATTTCGACCTCATCCTCATGGACCTCCACATGCCTGTCATGGACGGCATTGAGGCTACGAGGATCATCAGGAGTTCGGCCGACAAAAAGATAAGCCAGATACCTATTGTTGCTCTCACTGCCGCAGTGATGTCAGAGGCTCATGACAAGATAGAGGACCTGGCCATAAATGACTACGTGCTGAAGCCATTCAAGCCCAAAGATCTTTATAACAGGATCGTGAAGAATGCAAGATAGGCGCTGCAATGGCGCCTTTTTAATTTACCTGATACAGTATCTGGCGAGATACTCGGTTGCTTCCTTCACTCCAAGGCTCCTTGCCTTGCGGAGGTAATAGCAGGCATCGTCACTTTTGCCGCTGTTTATGAGTGCTATTCCGAGGTTGAGGTTCACATTGCCGTTCTCCGGATCCAGATCAAGGCTCATTGTATAATCTTCCGCTGCCCTGTCCCAGCTACGCGCTGCAAGCCACGCGTCGCCACGCAGCCTGAAGGCAGAGGCCTCACCGGGATGTTTCTCAACATTGTCATTCAGGTATGGCAGCGCTTCGTATATTGCCCCCTCTTCCGCATATGTTTTTCCGATCAGCCCGAGCGCCTCGCTATTGTCAGGATCAATGGAAACATATCTCTGCATCTCCTTCTTCGCAGCCTCCCTGTCTCCTGACCTGATCAGCATGCGTGCCCTTTTGAGCAGCAATGCAGGGTCAGCCACACGGGCCCTGATCATCCTGTCATAGATGGTTGCCGCAGCATAGGCGCTTCCCTCCCCTTCACGGGCTTCAGCAAGGGTATAAAGCCATCCTGCCGGGGCATCACTGTTCCTGGTGATTGTTTCCAGGATATCTGCTGCCTCACGGTATTTGCCGTTGCTCATAAGGATACGGGCATGACAGTATTCGGTAACCGGTTTTTCCGGATAAAGTGACGCCAGCCCGGCGTACACCCCCGCAGCCATGTCTTTACGTCCTGATTTCAGGTAATAGTCTATCTCCCAGCTTTTCCTCTCATCAGCCCTGTACCACTCCTTCTTCCACAGCGCTCTCCACTCAGGCGAGGAAGAGAGAGAGGTGAATGAGGGATCAAGCATGATCACCGGCTCACTCTTCCTGAAAGCCGACTTAAGGTGGGCTTCCAGCAATGAGACGGCACCCTTTGCGTCACCATCGGCTGCAGCACACCTCGCAAGGCCATAGAGCCCTGATCCCTGGCTAAGGTTCTCCGCTCTCATGAAGTCGGCTCTTGCCTCCCTGATCATTGATGCCCTGAGGTAGATGTCACCCCTGACTAACAGGAGGTTTACATCACCATTGATTTCATCTGTTCCTGCAAGGAGTGCAGCAGCCTTTTCTGCTTCTCCCCTGTCGGCAAGGGTGATTGCCCTGAGGAGGGTTTCGTAACCATTCTGGCCTGACATAACCTGTGAGACCAGCAAAACAACCAGGCTGAAGAGTATCTTTTTCATTGCTTTCATTTTTTACCTTCGATAATACCGGGCCCTGCACCCTTCTCAGCATAGATATGGATGAAGCCGCTCAGGTGAAACTGTTCCAGTCCGCTGATCCGTCTTTCAAATACCTCACAATCATAGTAATAAACACCTGTCGGCACCACCTTGCCCTTATATGTTCCGTCCCAGTTCAGCCTGGGCTCCTGGGTGCTGAACACCAGCACCCCGGCCCTGTTGAAGAGCCTGAACTCAACCTTCTCAACCAGCGCGGAGGTCTTCGCAAGCAGCCAGTCATTGAAATCATCACCATTGGGTGTGAAGACATTAGGTATCTCATAGAAGTTGCAGGAGTCAACACAAACCATCGTTGACAGCGGACTCTCATTACCGATCAGGTCAAATGTTGAAATTGCATAGCAGCCTGCAACATAGTCAGGAAGTGAGTGGACATATTTTCTCACATCCCTGTCATTAATGGTTGTCAGCAGCGCAAGATCCTCCTCTGTGGTCTGTTTATAGTAGAGTTTGTATCCTGCCACATCATCAAGACAGAGAGGATCTTCAATTGTCCACCTGACTGTGTTATAAAGACTGTCGCACTGAGATGACACCGTTATTGCCGGCGTGCATGGCGGTTCATTGTCAACCGGCACGGCACATGCACGCTGTGAGAGGTTTATCAGGTTCTTCGGTGTTCCGGCACCCTGGTAGCCTCCCCTTGAAACAACATAATAGCAATATTCGGTGCCGTTAACCAGCCCGCCGTCAGTAAAGGTCAGCTGATTTGTCGAACCTGCCTCCTCCCATGTAGAGCCGTTGTATCTGTAAAAGTCATAGGAGGTGTTGATCCACGGCACATTTCGGGTCATCTCGAAGCGAACCTTCCTGTCGCCGGGAAGTGCTGTGAGGAAGATTGACGAGGCTATGCCAGGGTCACCTATCAGGAACCTGTTTCCCGGGGCATTGTTATACAGTTCTATCCTGTACACCCAACCCTTGTCAAGCGTGTTTATCAGGGTATCAATGTAAACCGTGTCATTCAGGTCTGCCGTAGGCAGGGTATGTATCAGCTGCCATGAAGTGCCTGCTATTCCTTCTGCACGGTATATAAGATATTCATATGGACCGTTGGCAGGTATGGTGTCAAGACGTGCCGGTTTCTGCCATGCGATTGTCATTGATCCGTTCACATGATGGGTGTTCCGTACCGAGACATTTGTGATCAGGGGGATACCCGTTATCAGTGATGTGACTAGCTCATTCGATGGTTTGCTCTCCGTGCCGTTCGGATAGACTGCCACTATTCTGTATGCATATTCGGTACCAGCCTTGAGGGCATCGTCAGAATCGGTGAAGCTAACGGTTCCGTGTCCTCCGGCGTATCCGACCTTTACAAATCCTGCTGACGGCGGTATGCCGTCAAAGCAGGTGTCAACCTGAAGTGCGGATGCACCCTCGCGCCTGTAGATACTGAATCCTGCCACCTGGTCAGTGACATACCCTGCCCAGGAAAGCTGAACCACCTTGCCCTGCGGCACGGCTGACAGCAGTTCGGGGGATGGTCCCAGCACCTTTATACTCATGTTGTCAATATCAACCAGTTGCAACTCCCTGTTCGAGTCTTCCGCCTTGATGACAATATCATAAGGCTGGTGCCTTACCATATTATGGCATGGAGTCCAGCTGAGCCGTGCCGTAGTATGGCCGGCGACGGTGGAGAGTGTGGTAAACTCAGCCGGACAGTCTGGGGAGGTAAAGATGCCCGAGGTTGCCATGAGAGTTATTGAATCAAGGTCAACATCTGTGGCATGTATGTCAAGTGAAACCTGCTGGCCGGCTTCAATGCACAGGTCAGTAAGCTCCGATGTTACAGGAGGGTTATTGTCCGTCTCGTAAACCTCGATCTGCATGTCACGAACCACCACACCTATCTTGATACCTGCCCGCCATTCCTGTATCTCCATGGCAACATTGTATATTCCTATGGCAGTGGGTGCATCCCAGACCAGGTCGCCTGAGATGGAATCAACATAGAATTTTCTCGAGGCGGGAGGCAGCGTGTAGTTCTGAATGGGCTTGCCATCCTCCCTTGTACAGACGGTGAGCTCGTATGAGAGGCTGTCACCGTCAGGGTCAAAAGCTGCAGGGTTGTGAATGAATACCTGCCCCAGGGCAGCCTTGTCATATGGCGGATTGAGCAGCACGGGAGTGCTGTTCCTGCCAATGCCGGTGTTAACTATCAGTATGGTGGAGATGGAGAAAACAACATTTACCGAGTTGGGAATGTTTTCCACTCCCAAATTCCGGTTCGGATCCTGCACCACAATCCTGTAAACCCCGGGCCCGGGATAGGTATGCTCTGCCACATAAACGTTCTTCTTGTAGTTGTTCGGCAGAATCGTCTCTGATATCCTTGCCACGTTAGTGATTGAGTTATCACCCCACTCGACGTCAAGTGTCGGTCTGTCTGCCTTACTCAATGTGTATGTGAATGTGGTCACAGTCACCTCGAAGGTGAGGTTCGATATCTGCCTGTATGTAATCTCCCCTGCCCTGTTGTGTGTGGCGGTGGCGCTGAATGTCACAGCCAGCAACAATGACAGTGCACAAAAAATTCGCTTTTTTATCATAATAAAATTCTGATTTCCAAGGTATGACAGAACCCACATGTCTGAAATTCATATAAACAGGAGTCTGTCTGTTTGATACATGTGGGTTTCATCTATCTCTGTTTCATTTCACAAGATAACTCTTCAACGTATCGGTTACGGTGAACCTGTAGCCCTCCTCCATGCCTCCATAGCCAAAGAGAAGCATGTTGGCCTGATCTTCATAAAGCCTGGTCATGATGCGGTTCATCACGGTAACATCCTTCACTCCTTTCCTGCCCTTTGCCCTCAAGGTGAAGCGGTGTTCCAGACCATCAACGCCGGCTGATATCAGTTCCATACTTACGGGTTTCCCATCCTCCATTATCATGACCCTGTCAGTAAGATACAGGAAATACCTCTCCTCCGTGCTGCCTGTTATTTCGCTGCCGTCGCTCATGCCAAGGTTCATGTCAGCCTCAAGATCATCACTCCAGACCTTGACAAAAACTGACCAGACCCTGTTCACACCGTCATAATCTATACCTGTAAGCGAAACATGTACAGGATGGATCAGGAGCAGGAGTGTGAGCGTTATTGTCTTCATGCCGGCACGGAAATACTTGCAGCAAAAATCAAGCCATCAGCTCTTGTCTGGTCACCCCTGCCCTCTCCATGAGATAGCCAACTGTGCCCACCTCGATGAACGAGAAGCCGGTACCTCTGGAGAAGTTTCCGGCAAGCGCCACAACTATGTCGCTTTCCTTCATGCTGAAATTCTTCAGGAGCTCCCTTACCGAGACCTGGATGAACTCATCAACAGACATTTTCTTTTCAATGAATATGGGGATTACTCCATATGACAGCATCAGTTCTCTCATGGTCCGGTGTGAGTAACAGTGCGCGATTACCGGGTTAATGCCCCTGAAAGCAGCCATGTTCCTGATGGCGGTTCCATTGATGGTATCAGCCAGGATGGCTCTGGCCTTTATTCTCACAGAGGTTTTCACAGCCACCTTTGCCAGGTATGCTGAAACCAGCCCGCTCAGGGTACCGGCTGGCATCTCGATGTACTGGTCCTTCTCCTTCTCAGCCTCGGAGGCAATGCGTGTCATGGTTCTGACCGCCTCTACGGGGTACTTTCCTGCAGCAGTTTCTCCGCTTAGCATCAGGGCATCAGTCTGGCTGTAGACAGCGTTGGCCACATCACTCACCTCTGCCCTTGTGGGTCTCGGATTCTGAATCATTGAGTGCAGCATCTGCGTGGCTACTATCACAGGCTTGCGCTTCTCAATGCACCTGGCAATGATGTTACGCTGAATGCCGGGGATCCGCTCAAAGGGAACCTCTATGGCAAGATCACCCCTTGCAACCATGATCCCGTAAGAGTGATCCATGATCTCCTCGAGATTATCCACCCCCTGCTGATTCTCTATCTTGGAGATTATCTTTATTGCGCTTGACCGCTGGTCAAGCAGATGCTGAACCGCAAGCACATCATCCTTTGACCTGACAAAGGAGTGAGCTATGAATTCAATATCAAGCTCAACCGCCAGATCAATGAACCCGAGGTCACGTTCACTGACAGAGGGCAGATTTATCCTCACCTGGGGAATGTTGACGGTTTTGCGTGAACCCAGAATACCGTCATTCTCTATCTTTCCAATCAGAGCTTTTCCCTCACTGCCGGTAATCTTTATCTCAATCTCGCCGTCATCAATAAGTATAATAGCTCCCTCCGGGACATACTCCGCAATATCAGGGTAGTTGACATTGATAACCTCACGGGTGGTGCCTGCAGCCGCATTGCCGGCAACCCTGACTGTGTCACCCTTGTTAAACTTCAGAGGCTCACTGCATGATGTTGTTCTTATCTCAGGTCCTTTGGTGTCAAGGAGAATGGCGATATGGTCAGATATGCTTCGCACGTTTGCCACAATCTTCCTTACACCGTCAGCATCAAGATGGGCAGAATTGACCCGGACAACATCCATTCCGGCTTCATGGAGCCTTTGCAGGAAGGCGGGTTCACAGTTCCTGTCGGAAATGGTTGCAACTATCTTCGTTCTTTTCTTTAGCAGGTTTCTTGCCATAGTCAGCTTATTTTTCCAGTATTTCGATGAGAGCCTCTGCCGCCAGCCTGTAACCATCGGTTCCCAGTCCCATAATGGTACCCCTGCAATACCGCCCCGTGAGGCTTGAATGCCGGAATTCCTCCCTGGTCAGGAGGTTTGAGATATGAACCTCTATTGCCGGTATGGTGATGGCAGCCACGGCATCGGCTATAGCCACGGATGTATGGGTATAGCCTCCGGGGTTAATGATAATTCCGTCAGAATTGCTTCCGGCCTCCTGTATCCTGTTCACAAGTTCTCCTTCGATATTTGACTGCGAGTACCTGAATGAAACCTGCGGAAAACATTCCTTCAGCCGGCTGAGAACAGCTTCAAATCCTTCTGTTCCGTAAATGGCCTGCTCTCTCTTTCCCAGGAGGTTGAGATTTGGCCCGTTTATAATTTCTATTGTCATTTTTTCTGCTACGGTGACGGCTCTGTATGCCGGTACAAAAATAAAGAAATGGCCGGATTAAAGACGGTTATAAAATATAACTTTGGGATCAGCAACATGAGCCTATGACAATATCGTGGACAGATGCCATAAGGGATTTCGGCAGGTATCTCAGGATTGAGCGTTCGCTTTCGCCGAACAGCGTTGCTGCATACCTGGCTGATGTACGACGGTTGCATGACTGGGTAGAGTCACACAGACCGGGGAGCGGACCGTCAGAGCTCACCCCGGGGGACCTGAGTGATTTTGTGGCTTTTATTGCAAACAGGAACGATGCAGTGCGGACACAGGCAAGGGTCATCTCGGGAATAAGGTCATTCTACAGCTATCTGCTCGTTGAAAACCTCATTACCGATAACCCTTCATTGCTGCCGGAGCTGCCAAAGACAGGCATGAAACTTCCGGAGGTACTCACTGTTGAAGAGATAGACCGGATGGTTGCATCTATAGACCTGAGCCTGCCGGCAGGACACAGGAACAGGGCAATTATTGAGACCCTGTACGGATGCGGTTTGAGGGTGTCCGAGCTGGTTAACATGCGCCTCACTGACATCCACCGCGGAGAGGGTTTCGTTACCGTCACCGGGAAGGGCAACAAGCAAAGGTTAGTGCCAATAGGCAGTGTAACGTTAAAGGAGATAGATAATTACATGGAACGCCGGATGATGATGCCGGTAATAATTGACACCAACATCCTCTTTCTGAACAGGCGGGGCAGGAGACTGACACGGGTTATGGTGTTCAACATTGTCAGGGATTGTGCTGCCGCCGCCGGGATAACAAAAACTATCAGTCCGCATACCCTCCGCCACTCCTTTGCCACTCACCTGGTTGAGGGAGGCGCTGACCTCCGGGCCATTCAGGAGATGCTGGGGCATGAATCCATAACCACCACGGAGATCTACACACATATT
>Ga0302237_1002784_pt1 | contig 10466 bp, 9 predicted proteins | sample AAG_UR_Ala_MG_FD_193530 | JGI IMG/M metagenome (GOLD analysis project Ga0302237, IMG submission 193530) | Enriched activated sludge microbial communities from anaerobic digester in WTTP, New Holstein, Wisconsin, United States - AAG_UR_Ala | ecosystem: Engineered > Bioreactor > Anaerobic >...
GCGCGGGCGGGTTGGTGCGCCCCGCGGGCGTATCGCCGACCGGCCGTGGTGCGACCTATATGAATTACTCGCACTACTATCCCGGCATGGGGGGAAGGCGGCGGTGAGCGGTAATCGGTGACCGGTAATCGGTGGGCGGTGATCGGTGCGCGGTGACCGGTAGGCGGTGGGCGGCGGGCGTTTCGCTTGCGGCTAATGCTGCCCGCTTGGCCGGCGGACCGTTCCGCTTCTCGCTGGTTTCGACCGCATGAATGCGGCACTACGAGCGCTGGGGCTGTTGGAAATCGTTCTGCGCGGCGATAAGCTGTGGGGAAGTTCGAAAGTACCCTGCGACAAGGAGCCTGCTATGAACGAGATGCGTTTCCCCGGCGCTGCGGTGTTGAGTGTTGGAACCGATCGGCCTCGTGCCGCGGGGTGGAGCTGCCGGATGGTGTTGACGCTGCTCCTGAGCGTGCCGTGCGGTGCGTGGGCCGCGGAACAGTGGCCGCAATTCCAATTCGACGCGCGGCGGTCGGGAGATGCCCCGCAACGGAGCGTCAGCACGCCGCTGGGACTGGTCGCCGCAGCGCCGCTGGGCGATGCGATTTTCACGGCGCCGGCGGTGGCGGACGGGCGGGTCTACGCCGTCGACGGCGCCGGGACGGCGTGGTGCCTGGATGCGGCGACGCTGCAGACCGTCTGGGACATGAAAACGGGGACAGGCACCGATCGTCCTGATCGGAGCCAGTCCCCGTTTTCGTGCAACAACCTCTCGTCGCCCGCCGTCGTGGGGCCCTATTTGCACTTCGGCACGACGGACGGGTCGTACTATGTGCTGGACCGCAGCGACGGCCGCGTGGTCCGGGAGATCCGCTGCGACGGGCCGATCTTTACCGCGCCCACGGTGGCCAATGGACGCGCCTATTTTGCCACGGTGGGCGCAGAGGTGTATGCGGTCGAGGCCGACGGGACGCTGGCCTGGACGTGGGATTTCGTCAAGGAAGTGATCGGTTTTGCGGGCGATCGCTGGAAGGGCGAAGACTGGCTGAAATTCAAACAAGGACGGGTGACCTGGAAGGACCATTTCTGCTGCTCTCGCGATCTGGCGGCCCACGGCAAGACGCTCGTGCTCCCGGCGGGCGGCCGAGTGGTGTTCTTGGACGACGCCGGCGAGCGGCCTCGGTTGCGAGCGGTCGGATTGATTCCCAATATGAACGGCAGCGAGTACCCGGCCGCCTTCGGGCTGAGCTTGGGGCCGGACGGCGAAGCGTACGTCCAGTGGCATCGCCGCGACAACGCCGGGCGCGTGGAAATCCTGCGGCTGGGCGACGATGACAAGGTGGAAACCAGCGTCGTGCCGGACACGCAGACGGCCATCAACCTGCCGGGCTTGCTCAGCTTCTGCTCCGCCGGCGTTCGCGGCCGCGATGTGTACCGCTGCCGGCCTCAAGAGGGTTTTGGCTTCTGCAAGCACGCCGCCGACAGCGATCGCGCGCAGCCCTTGGGCGCCTATCCCTCGATCGCTCCGCCGGTGCTGCTCCGCGATCAGGCAGTGGTCGGCGGTCTGGACGGACGGCTGTACGTCGTGCCGCTGTCGGGCGAGGGACCGGCATGGTCGTTCGCCACGGCGTTTGGCAAAGCGATCTCGGCGCCGGCTGCGGTGTGCGACGGGCGGATCTACTTCGGCTGCGAGGACGGCTACCTGTACGCCCTCGGTCCGGACGGAAAAGCGGCGTTGCCGGACAAAGACCTGGGACTGGAAAACATCCGCAGTCCGCTGACCGGCAAGTACGCCGATCCGAAGTACGATTGGTACACGAATTACGGCAACCTGCAGAACACGAACGCCACGGATCAGAAGTTGGAGCTGCCGTTGCGGGTCAAGTGGCTGCGGCGATACGAAGGCACGTTCAAACATCTGCCCGTCTGCGGCGGCGGGCGGATGTACACGCACACGTCCGAAGGGCAGATTTTTGCTGTCGAGCAAGAGACGGGACGACTGCTGTGGCGACGGTACTGGCCCGGCGTCTATCTGTCGTTCACGTCGCCCATCTACTACCGGACGGCGAAAACGGGGACTGATCGGAGCCTGTCCCCGTTTTCGGAACGCTTGCTGGTCCCGCAGGCGGGGCTGCGCGACTCGCGGATGCGGTGCCTGGATGCGGCGACGGGGGCGCTGGTCTGGGAAGTGCCGTTCACCGGTTCGCCCAGTTGGAGCCGGCAAGCGCCGCCGGTGATCTGGCAGAACCTGGCCATCTACGCCTCCGGGTCGGGCCGTTATGCGGCGCAGGGAACGGAAAAACCGTTTATGTTCCGCGGCGATCCGGAACCGGCGCCGGGCGGCGAGGAGGTGATGGCCTTTATCTATACGCACGACAATCCCTACTACCCCAAGGACAACCGGCCGTTGATCTGGGCCTGGGACCTGGACACGGGGCAAGTGGTCTGGCAGCAAGATCTTTCCGAGCACGGGACGGGGGGCAACGACTGTGGGCTGTGCCTGATGGACGGGCGACTCTACTACTCGACGTTCTTCGGCTATTCGGCCAGTCAGCGGAAGCGGCGCGGCTTGGCGGACGGACCCAACGGGATCACGGCGGCTCTGGACCCGAAGACGGGCGAAATCCAGTGGCTGACAGGCCAGCATCACGTCACGGCCGGGTGTACGATCTCCGGCGCCGGCGGCCGGTTGTACTTGGGCGGTTACAACCAGCCGGACGAAAGCGGCAACGAACGATTCGTGTTCTGCCTGGACGCGCGCGACGGCTCGCTGATCTGGCGCAGCGAACCGGTGCGCTCCGCAGTGAACGTCATCACGGTCGGCAAGGAGCACATCTTCTCCAATGCGTCCGGCGGGGATGGGCACGTGTTCGACCGGCAGACCGGCAAGATCCTGTCGCGGTTCAACTTTGGCTACGCCTGTACGCGGTTCACCTGCGCCGGCCCCTTCGTGATGGGCGCCAACATGGACATGATCGATCTGTCCGACGGCAATCGCCTGGTGACGACGGGGCCGTCCATCGACTCGCGCGAGTGCGTGGGGTCGGTGGTTTCCAATGGGCGGATGTTCTACACGTCGCAGGCCAGCGGGTTACAGGTGTGTCAGGTGGCCGGCGAAGAGGCAAAGCAGCCGGTTGCTCCGTGGGAGAAGCGGTGAAGGCTTGCCGATCGTCACACGGAGTGTGATGGCTACTTTTGGGCTGGACAGCGGGGAAGGCCGAATTCTTTTCCCAGACGGCAGAACGAGCAGTTCCGGCATGGATTTGCTAGCACTGGGGCGACTGCCGGTCCGGATGCTTGAAAAACGTCGCAAACGCTTGTCTATCAAAGGCTTTGGTAGCGACGGAGGCGTCGGCTGCCAAGCAATAGGGATGCTGGCGAGTGAGCCATGCGCCGGATAACGTCGTCCGGCCTTTTGACATCCCGAGCCGATCCGCATAGAATTGAAAGGCTAGGTTGTTCGTTTACGTTTCAAGCGAAGTCGTCTTGCCGCTCGATCCGCAGTTCGGCTTCCGGTAAAGGGAGAAACAGCATGAAGAAGTCCGAGATGAAGGTTTACAAGGAACTCCTTCTCGCCATGCGTTCCCGGTTGCGTCGCGATGTTCATGCGATGGCCGATGCCGCGTTGAACAAGACGCGGGCGGAGGCCAGTGGGGACCTGTCTCTCATGCCCATTCACATGGCCGACGTCGGCACCGACAACTACGAGCAGGAGTTTACCCTGTCCTTGCTGCAGAATGAGGAAGGCGTGCTGGGGCTGGTCGAATCGGCTCTGGAGCGGATCGAAGACGGCAACTATGGCATTTGCGCCGAATGCCAGGCGCGGATTCCGAAGACACGCTTGAGTGCCATTCCTTACACGCCGTACTGCGTCAAGTGCGCCAGCAAGACGGAAGCTGAGTGATTGGCGGACGGGTAGACCGCCTGTTGCTGGGCAGTGGAGAGCGCGAGCCGAGCTTGAAAGCGACTGAACCCTGCCATCCGGATCGGATTCCCCGAAGCCGTTACGTGGTTTTTTTCGGCATCGCCGTCTTGGGGTGCGCGCTGGATTTGCTCACAAAACACTGGGTTTTCCAGTGGCTCGGCATGCCCGGCGAAAGTCCCGTGTGGTGGATTTGGGAGCCCTATGTTGGCATCGAGACGGCGCTGAATCCCGGTGCCTTGTTTGGGATGGGTTCCGGCTTTGGAACTGGGTTCGCTGCGATGTCCGTCGTGGCAGCGATTGGCATCCTCGTCTGGCTCTTTGTATTCGGCGCCGCGCGGGATCTGTTGCTGGCGGTCGCGTTGGGCTGTGTGATGGGGGGGATCGGCGGAAATCTGCACGATCGGCTGGGTCTGTGGCAGGTTCCCGGTGCTCCTGGCCTGTTTCGCAACGAAGTGCGTGATTGGATCCTGTTGCGCTATCACGATTTCACCTGGCCCAACTTCAATTTTGCCGACTCGCTCCTCGTCTGTGGGGCCGGTCTGCTCCTGTGGCACGGGCTGCGGTTCGAGTCGCCGCGCGGCGGCGCGGAGACGGATTCCGGGGAAGCCAAGACCGCATAGCCGTGTTTGGCGCGCATTGCTGGGGTCTTGCCCGCCGGATGCGAAAGAAACTTTTTGCCACGTTCCGCCTATTTGATTGACATTTCCCGAGTCTTTGCTATAAGCTGGCATTCGGTGTCCGGCCAAAAGGCTGCACTTGGCCGGATCCGTGGGGGGGCTGGCGATCTCCCGATCAGGCCGTGCGGCGTTTTCATCGACAGCGGGGCCAATCATGAAGCTTTCGCGGACTGTATCGTATGCCGTGCGAGCCACGTTGCAGTTGGCTCAAAACGAGTCTTCCGCTCCGGTTCCCTGCAGCAGGCTGGCTTCGGACGGCGAAATGCCGGAGCGGTTTCTGCTGCAAATCCTGCGCGTGTTGGTGACTCACGGAATCCTGAAATCCACCCGGGGCGTGGAAGGCGGTTACTCGCTGTCGCGTTCCCCGGCGGACATTTCTCTGTTGGAGGTGATCGAGGCCATCGACGGACCGTTGGAGACGGTTGGCGAGCCGCCGCCCGCCGAGTCCACGGGCGACGTCCAGCAGCGGCTGCAAACGGCCTTGCGGCAGGTGACCGATACCGCCCGCAAGCAGCTGGAGTCGATCAAGCTGTCGCAGCTTCTGCCGCCACCGCCCGGCTTGTCGCCCGGCTCGCCGCCTGCCGCACCTGCCGGCACGGTTCAGGTGGAGGCTTGAACGGAGTTACGCGGTATCGGTTTCCTGGTAATCGTTCGATGTCTGACCCGGCCCCGGAACTTGCCACGCGTCTGGATCTGGCCGTTGCCGCTGCGCGCGAAGCGGGACAATTGACCTTGAGATTCTTCCAGCGGGAGGACTTGGCCGTCGAGCGGAAGGCGGACAATTCGCCCGTGACGGCGGCGGACAAGCAGGCGGAGCAACTGCTCCGGCGGAGGATTCAGGGCGCCTTCCCGGACGACGGGATCTTGGGGGAGGAATTCGGCGAGGAGACTGGTACGTCCGGTTTCCGCTGGATCTTGGATCCGATTGACGGCACCAAGAGTTTCATCTGCGGCGTGCCGTTGTATGGAACGTTGATCGGTGTCGAGCGGTCTGGGGCGAGCGTGGTGGGTGTGATCTACATCCCCGGCCTGGACGAATGCGTGTATGCGGCCAGCGGGGGCGGAGCGTGGTACACGCAGGGCTCGGCCGCGCCGCGTGCGGCGCGCGTCTCGCAGCGCGATCGGTTCAGCGATGCCGTCTTCCTGACGTCACAATTGGACAGTTTTTATTCGCGCGGTGCGCACCAGGCGTACTTGGAACTGGAGCGTGCGGCCTACATCACGCGGATGTGGGGCGATTGCTACGGGTATCTGCTGGTCGCTACCGGACGCGCCGACGTGATGGTGGATCCGATCATGAACGTCTGGGACGCGGCCGCGCTGCAGCCGGTGCTCCAGGAGGCGGGCGGCGTGTACACCGACTGGTCGGGTCGTCCCACCATCCACGGCGGCGAAGGCATCGGCTGCAACCGGCTGCTGCTCGACCAAGTGCTGGCGATTACGCGGCCTTACGCGCGCAGCCAAGGATCGGCGAATCAATAACCGTCGCGATTTCAAAGTAGCCATCACGCTCCGCGTGATGATCGCCAACAAGAACTGGACAGTCATTGATTCGCCGATCCTAAGTGCCTTGCCCCTCCCGTTGCCCCATTCTTGCCGGTCGCTATAATTCAGGTTCTCGCACATCGGATATGGGCGTGTTTTTTGGGTGCGATCGCAAGCTAACCTTCAGGCACAGGAGACCCTACCTTGGCAGTTCGCGTCGGAATCAACGGTTTTGGACGTATCGGTCGGCTCGTTTTTCGGTCGGCGATGGGGGACAAGGACATCGAGTTTGTCGGAGTGAACGATATCGTTCCGCCGGACAATCTCGCCTATTTGCTCAAGTATGACTCGATCCACGGACGGGCTTCGGCCGAGATCGGTTCCGACGATCAGGGCGTGATCGTCGATGGCAAGCACATTCGTTGTGTGTCGATTCTGGATCCGGCGCAATTGCCCTGGAAAGACCTCCAGGCGGACTACGTCATCGAATCCACCGGCCGGTTTACGAATCGGGAGGGGGCCGGCAAGCACCTGACCGCCGGGGCCAAGCGAGTGGTCATTTCCGCACCGGCCAAGGACAAGGACATCTCGACCTTCGTCATGGGCGTGAACGAGGAAAAGTACGACCCGGCCAAGGACACGATCGTCTCCAACGCCAGCTGTACCACCAACTGCCTGGCTCCGGTCGTGAAAGTCGTCCTGGACAACTTCGGCATCGTCGAAGGCTTGATGACCACCGTGCATTCGCTGACTTCCACCCAGCCCACGGTCGACGGGCCGAGCAAGAAAGACTGGCGCGGCGGGCGCGGGGCCAGTTTCAACATCATCCCGTCCTCGACGGGCGCGGCCAAGGCCGTAGGGTTGTGCTTGCCGCAGGTCGCGGGCAAGCTGACCGGCATGGCTTTCCGGATTCCCACGCCGGACGTGTCCGTGGTGGACCTGACCGTGCGGACCGAGAAGTCCACGTCGCTGGCCGACATCAACGCGGCCATGAAGAAGGCTTCCGAGACCACGATGAAGGGCATCCTGGGGTACACCGAGGATCAGGTCGTCAGCAGCGATTTCATCCGTTGCTCGCTGTCGAGCATCTACGACGCCACGGCCGGCATCGGCCTGAACGACAAGTTCTTCAAGCTGGTCTCGTGGTACGACAACGAATGGGGCTATTCCTGCCGCGTGATCGACTTGATCAAGTACATGGCGAAGAAGGACGGCTTGCTGTAAGCCCCCCGGCGAACGGTGCGGCGCAAGCCCGCCGGTGATTCTCTCAGCCGGGTGCAGACCCGCGCGAAACGGCGATTCAGGAGCCCGGCTTTTTCCGAAAAGCCGGGCTCCTGTGGTCCGGACGGTGCTCGTCGGTTGGGACTTCGTCCCAACCTACTTCAGATCGTTACGCTCGACGAATCAATAACTGTCGCGATTCCAAAGTAGCCATCACGCTCCGCGTGATGATCGCCAGCAAGACCCGGACGTAGCCATCACGCTCCGCGTGATGATCGCCAACAAGACCTGGGCAGTTATTGATTCGCCGATCCCTACCGCCACATATCGTCGTCGGCGAACGGGTGTACGGGGCCCATGATCTTGGGCTTGGGAAGGGCTTTGAGCGCTTGCTGCGCCAGCCGCAAGTCTTCTTTCGTGGTCACTTTCAAGTTGATCGGCGAGCCCTCGACGATCGTCACCGGGTGGCCCAGGCGTTCGACCAGCAGGGCGTCGTCCGTCGCCGCCGAATCGCCGCGCTGGGCGTATGCGTCCAGCAGCAACTGGCGGCGAAATACCTGCGGTGTCTGGGCTTCCCAGAGGTCCCGCCGGTCCACGGTTTCGGCGATCAGGCCCCTGTGGACGCGCTTGAGCGTCCCGCGCACGGGGATCGCCAGCATGGCCGCTCCGGTCTTCTCGGCGGCGGCGAACACCTTGTCGATCCATTCATTCGCCAGGCAGGGACGGGCTGCGTCGTGGACGGCGATGAAGTCGATGTCCGGACGAACGCGGGCCAGCGCTTGGGCTACGGAGTCGGTGCGGTGCTGGCCGCCATCCACGACCTCGATCCCCAGGATCGCCGTGTTGGCGGCGAACTTGGCCTGGAATTCTTCCCGGTCCTCGGGCGCGATGACCACGATCAACTGCTTGACGTCGTCGCGGTTCACAAATCGCTCGGCCGCGTGCAGCCACATCGCCCGATTGTCCAGTGGGGCAAACGGCTTCTTGTAGTGGGGATCGCGAAAGCGGCTGCTTTTCCCAGCGGCGGGCAGGATGACGGCGAACTTGGACACGATCGGCGACCTCCATAAGCGAGGGATGGGATATCGCCTGATGATACCGTCCGCGAGCCGGTCCCGAAAGGATGGCGAGGTGACAGAAGAATGGGGTGACAGAAAAATGGGTGACAGAAAAATGAAGAGTGGATCGGGGAGGATTCCCCTTCCAATCGTTTCTCTGTCGTCCCATTTTTCTGTCAGCGATCGTACATTTTATCGACCACGAACGTCGCATTTGGACAGTGGACATTGGACCTCCGTTACTGTTTAATGGCCGCCAAACAAACCACCTCTACGGGAGACGCGAAAATGACACAGCAATTCGATCGTCGGCAGTTCTTGGGGCGTGCCGCGGTTGGTGGCTTGGCAATGGGAGCGTTTTTCGGCAGTTCGTCAGCGGCTCAGGACCAATCCGTACGAGGGCGAGTTGATGGTCCAGGCAGCGCGGAAGCACAACCGCGCCGTACAGGTGGGTTCACAACGTCGCAGTGGTCCCGGCACGATCGAAGCCATCCAGAAACTGCGCGAAGGCATCATCGGACGTGTGTATCTGGCGCGCAGCTGGTACAGCAATCTGCGGCCTTCGATCGGCAAAGGCAAACCGGCGGCGGTTCCCGCCGGGCTGGACTACGAATTGTGGCAAGGCCCCGCCGTCCGTGTGCCTTATGTCGACAATCGGATCCCTTACAACTGGCATTGGTTCTGGCATTGGGGCAACGGCGAATTGGGCAACAACGGCATTCATACGCTGGACCTGTGCCGCTGGGGTCTGGGTGTCGATTTCCCAATTCGCGCGACTTCCTCCGGCGGACGCTACCGCTACGACGACGACCAGGAGACGCCGGACACGCAAACGGTCTGCCTGGAGTTTGAAGGCCGGCGGCAGATCACCTGGGAGGGACTCAGCTGTAACAGGCACGAGCGCAAGTTCGTTACGTTTTACGGCGAGGGCGGGGCGATGGACCTGGACGGAGACGGCACGTACACGGTTTTCGATGAGAAGGACAAGGAGATCGGCAAGTTTGGCAGTCCTGGCGTGGGCGACAACGAGCATATCGTCAACCTGCTGGACGCCATCCGCAACGACAAGCCGCTGAGCTTGAATGCGGAGATTGCCGAGGGCCACAAGAGCACGTTGCTGTGCCACCTGGGCAACATCGCTCAGCGCACGGGGCGAACGTTGACGTGCGACGCGAGCAACGGACACATCGCCGGCGACGACCAGGCGATGAAGCTCTGGCAGCGCGAATACGAACCGGGCTGGGAGCCGAAGGTGTAGCGAAGCGCGCTTGCGCAGCCGTCGCGAGGTGCAGTTCCACCCTGGCGTGGCACAGCCTGCTCGTTGGCCGTGCCGGAACAGCGCGGACTTGTTTCGGCCTACTTGTCGCTGTTCACGGCTGATCTGCTTCCTCGCACCTGGAAAACACGTCGTCAAGCTTCACGGCAAAGCCCGGCAGCGCCACGGACACAGCTTCGTCTCCGGCGAAGAAGACACCACGCTCGCGATAGGCATCGCCTTCCAGGGCGAGGACGGTTAGCTTGCGCTGCTGCGGATCTACGATCCAGTACTCGGCGATGCCCGCGTCAGCATAGTCGGCTCGCTTTTCCACATAATCCCGTTCCCAGTTCTCTCGGCCTTCACGGACGACCTCGATGACGAAGTCCGCTCCGCGAGGCTGACTCCGCATGGTCTGGATTCGCTCCGGCCTGACGAACACGACATCGGGCTCACGATATTTCTTCCGAGTCAACTCGACGGGCAACGGTGCCAGAAAAACCTCGCCCAAATTCCGGGCTTGTACATAATCATCGAGTAGCCGAAACAGGAACTGGACGATCCATTGGTGAAGCATGTTGGGCATGGGCAGGACTCGGATGAATCCGTCGGTGTACTCGACCAGCATCCCCGTGTCCAGCCTCAGGTAGTCCTCCACGGACCAGTGACCTTGAAGCGGATACATCAACGCCAAGTCCCACGCCGGCTCACCCGCTTTCGGATGAGTGTGGCAAGGGACGGGTACGGAGTCCAGTGCGGTGGGCCATGATCGTAACCTTGCGAAATGCTAGCACCGCGCACGGCCGGGCAATTCTTCTGATCTCGTTCGGTGCTTCGGACTTCGGTCGAAAACTGTGACTGCTAGC
>Ga0302237_1002787_pt1 | contig 10456 bp, 7 predicted proteins | sample AAG_UR_Ala_MG_FD_193530 | JGI IMG/M metagenome (GOLD analysis project Ga0302237, IMG submission 193530) | Enriched activated sludge microbial communities from anaerobic digester in WTTP, New Holstein, Wisconsin, United States - AAG_UR_Ala | ecosystem: Engineered > Bioreactor > Anaerobic >...
CCAGTTGCCATGCTGCAGAAAGCCCAGCAGGGCCTGCGCCAATAACAGCAACTTTTTTATTGTTTGGTTTTCCATATACCGTTGGATTAAAATCAGGGTAATACTCCCGTGCCAGATAGGGAATATTCATGGGTCCATCAATCATGTTTCTGCTGCAGGCTTCCATGCAGGGCGCAGGGCAAACTGTACCGCATACTGACATCCTGAATGGGGTATATTCATCCATAAGCATCTGTGCATCTTTTACCTTACCATCCTTTATAAGATTTAAAAATACCGGCGTTGGTATTCCGGTTGGACATGCATAGGTGCATGGCGGGGTCAGGTTAAGATGAATTGGTTTTTTTGTTTTGATGTTCATTGCCGGTGAATACAGGTTTGCAAATGGACGATGTCCTTTTTTGGTTATTTTTAAAAAATCATCAATGCTTATGTTTGATAGTTCTATATAGGGGAATTCCTGCTTAAAAAGTGATATCGCCTGCTGTAAAAAATTTTTATCATCATCATCCAATGTATCAAATACTGCCCCAACTCCCAGCCTGCGGCTGTCAACATTTCCTCGTATATAGATGACTCCGCCATGGATGCCAGTTCCCACATCATTCCCTGCTGGGTAGCTATCATCCAGCCTGTTCAATACAACCATCCTGCCACCTGCCATATATTCGCCACAATAATCTTTTACAGTCCCTCCTATGACAATTAATGGAATCTGATCCTCGTACTCTTTCATATGAATGCCAGCTCTGTATTCAGCGTCATCCCGGATTATAATAATGCCGCCGCGCATGGAATGTCCTGGAATCTCTCCTGCTTTTCCATGGATAACTATCACCCCATTATTCATTGTATTCCCAACACCATCCTGCGCATTACCATGTACCACAATTCGCGGGCCATTCATAAAAGCACCCAGATCCTGTCCCGGAGTGCCATGTATGGTTATAACAGCATTGTTATGTAAGCCGCCGCCAATATATCGCTGCCCTAACACATTTTCTATAGTAATAGCCTTCTCACCTTTCATTGCCAGCTCACGTATCTGCCGGTTTAACATTGTGTAGTATACACCTTTTGCATTAATAGTTGATGTCAAAACCATATTTACCTCCTGCTCTATTATGCTCCAGCATGTTTTATACCAAGAATGCGCAGCTCTTCCTCATTTAAACCAACACCACGCAGTCTATCCCTGTTACCCCGCATGGCTTCAATTGCATTTATACCCATTGAGCCCATAAGCTCTTCAATCTCCTCAGCCCATGCATGGAGAAGATTTTTTAAAGCCCATGCTGCTTCATCCACATCAATTCGTTCTGCAAGGCCTGGTTTATTTGTTGTTATGCCATACGCACATTTCCCGGTGAAGCAACGCTGGCACATTCCACAACCTAAAGCAATAAGCACAGGAGTAGCAACATACACTGCATCTGCACCCAAACATATTGCCTTCAAAACATCTGAAGAACACTGGATGCCACCTGAAGCAACAAGGCTTACCTGGTTTCGTATCCCTTCCTGTCGCAGGCGTTCATCAGCAGCGGCTATTGCCAGTTCAATTGGGATACCGGAATTCTGCCGTATCTGCAACGGTGTTGCTCCAGTACCACCCCTGAAGCCATCAATAGCAATGATATCAGCACCAGCACGTGCAATGCCACTTGCAATTGCAGCAACATTATGTACCGCAGCAATCTTAACCGAAATGGGAACCTTATATTCAGTAGTTTCTTTTATAGCGTAAATAAGCTGTCGCAAATCTTCAATAGAATATATATCATGATGCGGTGCAGGTGACAGAGCATCACTGCCTTCAGGAACCATACGGGTTTGTGATATTTCTCGTGAAACCTTTTCACCCGGCAGGTGTCCGCCAATGCCCGGTTTTGCACCCTGTCCAATCTTAATCTCAACAGCAGCAGCCGATTTTAAATAATCCTCGCTGACACCAAAACGGCCCGAGGCAACCTGTACAATGGTATTGGCGCCATAGCTTTCACGCAATGAGATATGAAATCCTCCTTCACCGGTATTCCAGTAAGTGCCAACCTCGCTTGTTGCTTTTGCTTCAGCTTCATGAACACGCAAATTCAGGGCTCCAAAGCTCATAGCGCCAAACATAATGGGAACCTCCAGCTTTAAAAGTGGATATTGTTCCCCACCCCACTTTGACGGTCGTCTGCCAAGGTATGTTCGTATCTCCATAGGTTCGCGCAATGGATCAATGGATGGATTGGTAACCTGACAGGCATCAAACATGATATGATCAAAATAACGCCGCTGCGGACCGGTTGCACCATTACCAACCATCAGCACACCACCTTCTGAAGAAGCCTGCTTTACAATATTGCCAACATAATCCGGAGTCCAGTATCCATGACTTGTATACATAGGGCTATTCACAATATGGATTGCGCTATAGGGACACATCTTAACACAGCGTTGGCACGAACCGCATGATGTAAGGTTGGCACCTGGTTTATATACCATGATGCCATTATCCAGTTTTTCAGGTTTTAACGAAATTTCCCCCCAGGAACATTCATGCGCACAGATGGTGCAACCATTTTTGTAATCGCATCGTGCATAATCAATTTCAGGATGAAAAGGTGGGATGGTTTTCCAGTTATTCTTCATACTCATCACTGCACCTCCTCTTTCGCTAAGTCCACGATAACCGCCTCGCCACCCCTTGGCGACCATAGCGCATCAACTTTAGGCGATAGTAGCCTGATACTGCACTCTTCCGAAGATGCATAGTAGGTAGAGCCAACCCTGGCGCATACAACCGGCCTGAGCTTATTTCTATCATTAAGAACTATCGCCCCCCCCGAATGAGTAAGGACAATACCAAAAGGACCATTAACAATAGCCTGACCATACAGTTGTCGGAGCAGTTTCTTTTTCTCTGCCTTTTCATATTCAATATCTTCCCACAGCGACGGAGCCATTACAAAACAGGCATCTTCTACGGAAAGCCCATCCTTGCGCGTCAACTTATCAAAGATATAACTCAGTACTTCAGTGTCTGTCTGCAGCATACAAAAGTACCCAAACATCTCAAGCCAGCGTTTGTTGGTACCATAACTGGTAATCTCACCATTATGAACAACCGCTTTATCAAGTATGGTAAAGGGATGTGCACCTCCCCACCAGCCAGGTGTGTTTGTTGGAAACCTGTTGTGTGCTATCCACATATACCCTTTGTAATCCTGAATACGGAAAAAATCAGCGATATCTTCAGGAAACCCAACTCCTTTGAACACTCCCATATCTTTGCCCGAAGAGATAACATAGGCATCACCCATTGTGTTGATTGCCATAACAATATCCACCATGGCATCATCTTCGCTCTGTCCAACGGGTATCTGCTCCTTTAAGGGATTTACAAAATAACGTTTAAAGTACGGACCTGACGGGATAATACTTGTAGGAAAAATTGGAATCTCATCCGAATGGTGAACTTTTGTCCTTAGCTCCAGAAAGGCTTCAACTGTTTTAATTATTTCGCTATGTTTTCCACCCTGATACATAATATGCACCGCATAATTATCCTTATGTCCGGGGTATATACCATAGGCAGCGAACCCGCCACCAAGACCATTGCCCCGCTCATTCTGTATACGAATTGCCTCACGGATATAGCTTCCATCAATCTTTGTTCTATCAGTATTTATTATGCCTACTATTCCACACATATATACCTCTTCATACCTATTGTGGTGAATACCAAAAATAGCTCACACCATGAACAATTCAATGGAAATGCTTCTGTAAATGTTACAACTATGTTAAATTTTAAATACCACAAGGCTCTACGTTTCAAAATTCTGGCGATAGTCACTTTTTATTATTATTTATAAACAAATTAATCCTTGACCTATAGGAAGGATTTGTATATATTTTTTAGTAATGATGGATATTTTTTCGTTTTGTAAAAAATAATTTTAGACAGCAGTTCATTTTTATCCAGTCAATAATGTGGAGCATGAGGTAACAATGGAAATAACGTTTAACCTTCCCGGATTAGAAACAATAGAACAACGTACCGTACCTCTGGATAGTTCTGTTATCTATGATGTTATAATCATAGGCGGAGGCCCTGCAGCACTTACTGCTGCAGTTTATTGCATGCGTAAAGGTGTTAAAACAGGCCTTATAACCCTTGATGTTGGCGGGCAGGTTGCAGAAACTTCTGTTGTTGAAAATTATATGGGCTATAACCATATCGAAGGCATATCTCTGGTGCAACGGTTTAAAGAACAGGTGGAACAGTTTGAAATTGGTTTTTTGCAGGGATATAAAGCCATACAATTACAGGACGGCACTATAAAGAAAGTAACATGCGAAGACGGGAATACCTATATGGCAAAAGCTGTTATTATAACTACCGGGAAGCGATGGCGACGACTTAATGTACCGGGTGAAAGCGAGCTAACGGGTAAAGGCGTTGCCTACTGTGCCATTTGCGACGCACCGCTATTCAAGGATAAAGATGTCATGGTTGTTGGCGGTGGTAATTCAGCCGTGGAAGCCGCAATTGATTTAGCAAAATTGGCAACGTCGGTTACGGTTGTTCAACTGTTACCACATTTAACAGCCGACAAGGTTTTACAGGATGAATTGTCAAAATTTAACAATGTTACTATAGTATACCAACACCAGTTAAAAGCAATCCATGGTACCAATTCTGTAGAAGCTGTAACGTTGTTTGATAGTCGCTCTCAAAAAGAAAGGACGCTTAATGTACAGGGAATCTTCATAGAGATTGGGTTGGTCCCCAATACCGAACTGGTAAAAGATGTTGTTGCCTTAAACCATAATGGTGAAATCCTTATAGACTGCAACTGCCGGACATCACGACCCGGAATTTTTGCCGCAGGCGATGTTACATCCGTACCCTTTAAGCAGATTATTATAGCAGCAGGTGAAGGTGCGAAAGCAGCTTTATCAGCATGCGAATATGTTTTACTGAAGAAATAATTATTGTTTGGTGATGGCCCATACAGGGCGTTTTTTAAATAACCAGGTAATACCTGATAATTGGTTCAACAGTTTTCTTCAAAATTATATTCTAAGATTAATAAATTTATTTTTAAGGGAGGTTTTACCATGCCACTTTTTGATGAAAAGGTAAAAACGCAGTTGGTGCAGTTACTATCAAAATTAACAAATCCTATAACGTTGCATTTTTTTTCCCAGGAAATTGAATGTCCTACCTGTCAAACTACACACCAGTTTGTTGAAGAGATTGCATCACTATCAGACAAAATTTCACTCCATACATACGATCTGGTAAAAGATAGTGATATAGCAAAAGCATTTAACATTGATAAAATACCTGCAATTGTTGTATCGGATAGCAAAAATACACTAAAAGGAGTACGATTTTTTGGCATCCCTGCCGGATACGAAATAAACTCGTTTATAGGCGCCTGTCTTGAAGTCTCTGGAGCCAAAGAACCACTGCCTCAACCAATTATCGACAGGATTAAAAAGATAGCAAAACCCATACATATTCAGGTATTTGTCACACTCACCTGACCATACTGTCCGGGTGCAGTTGCATCCGCTCACAGGCTGGCAATTGAAAATCAAAATATCATAGCTGACATGGTAGAGACTTCAACATTTCCACAATTATCAATAAAGCATAATGTTTCATCAGTACCAAAAGTTGTTATCAATGATGTATACGAGTTTGTTGGTGCTCAACCAATTAATGTATTTCTGGATACAATAGAAAAAATATAAAAATAATGAAAAAATCATTTTATTAGACAATTGCCGCGAGAGGGATTTGAACCCTCACAGGCGTACACCTACCAGACCCTGAACCTGGCGCGTCTACCATTTCCGCCATCGCGGCTTTTTTATAGTAGTTTATTGATTCAATATACTATAGTTTTTTGTCAAATAAAAAATGTAAATAATTATCTTTCATAGCTTCCGGAGAGCAACAATGGTTATATCATCACTTCCACGATTCCTTGTAGTACTCAACGACTCAGCACCAGCAACAAAGGATTTACAGATTTCTTCAAGCGAATTAGCTTTGTTTATTGAAGCAATTTGCTCTTCCAGCACCTTCACTGCATCGAAGCCTGAATCTGCAGCACCACGATACTGTGAGTCTATTAATTCAAGGAGTCCATCAGTATAAAAAATGAGTAGATCACGGTTATTAACAGGCATAACTACCTGACGGTATTCAAAAATTGAAGATAAGCAAATTATAGGACCCCGCGGTTTTAGCGGTGTCACTTCATTCCCTGATAGCAGGTAGGATTGAGGGTGCCCCGCTGAGACAAGAGAAAGCTTACCATGTGCGATATCAATATCAGCAATAATGCATGTGAAAATAATTTTGTAATCCCGATACAATTCTATAAAACGATGATTGAGAAAGTTTAAAACTTCCTCCGGTGTTTGCATCACTTCTTTTATAGACGAATATTCTGAAAGGATCTTTACTGTGTTAAGGGAGGCTGTAATGCCATGCCCGGTGGCATCAGCAAGGAAAACCCTGAGAACACCAGGCCTCACCTCAATAATATCGTATATATCGCCTCCAAGTTTCATAAGCGGTCTGTAGTACACGTACGTTTCTACTCCAGTAACATTACGGTGATACGACATGAGCCGGTCCTGAAAAGCTCGAGCAATATCCATGTCATCCTGTATAAGGCGCTCCCATGCAAGCATTTGTAAGGTCTTCTGCTTAATGTCCAAGCTTCGCTGGAAAAGATTTTCATAGCCGTCTCTTTCAGTACGCAGTTCTCTTACCATGGAGCGCTCTGCCTCCAGCATTTGCTTTATAGCAAGCTGATTTTCTATCCTGACAAGAAGTTCCTCCCGGTTAAAGGGTTTTGTGATATAGTCATTGGCGCCGGTTATAAAACCACGCACCAGGTCTGTCGTGGTATCTTTTGCTGTTACCATAATGACGGGGATAACCATGGTTTTTGCATCTTCCCTAATTTTTTTACACACCTCATAACCACTTATCCCCGGAAGCATGAGGTCTAACAGCACAATATCAACATCCTGCGTTTCCAAAATTTCCAGGGCTTCATGTCCATTGGTAGCGGTAATAAACTCATAGCCAGCTACATCCAAGTAGCCCTTCATTACCCGCAGATTAACCTCATCATCGTCAACGGCAAGGATGCGAGCGGTAGTGAAGGATTGCAGTTGTGCAAGAGTATTGGTTTCCTTTTCGTGAGATATTAAACGAACATCCTGTTTTATAGCAGTAATGTCGTGTGCCTTTTCTACCCGCCTTCTACTTATCCCCCGCGCTCCCGGGCTTTCGGGAAGGTCAACTATAAATCTGCTCCCTTTCCCTGATTCACTTTCAACCCGTATGCTTCCTCCATGGAGTTCTACCAGGTTTTTTGAAATTGCAAGGCCAAGTCCTGTACCACCAGCAACGCGAGTGTCAGAGTCCTCTGCCTGCACAAAGGGGTCCCATATTCGGTCAAGGTCCTTTGTATCTATTCCTCTCCCTTCGTCGCAAACAAAAATACGCACTCCTCTGTCATCCTTGGGCTGTATTGTTATGGTTACTGTCCCGCCATCAGAAAACTTTATGGCGTTACCCACCAAATTGATAAGTACCTGCCTCAGGCGTTTCCTGTCGGCTATAATTTTTGGAACATCACGACACTCCAATTTCAGCGTTATTCCTTTCTTCTCTGCCTCTGAAGAAAGAAGTGACACAACAGTTGAGGCTACTTCCTCTACTTTTGTGTACTCTAAAAAGAGATCCACTTTCCCGGCACTAATCTTGCTAAAATCCAGTATTTCACTTACCATGTCATTAAGGTGCTTTGCCTCGCTGCAAATAAGCTCAAGATTCTCCTTTTGAGCAGGAGTTACCAAATCCGGAGAACCATCTATCAGAGTCTGGGATAATCCCATTATACCATGAAGGGGTGTTCTAAGCTCATGGCTTGTGGTAGCAAGAAAGTCATCTTTCATTTTATCTAAGATTAACAAATCAGCGTTAGCCTTTTCAAGGGAGTTAAAGACACTGGCATAACGAGAAGCAAGCACCGTTGCGAATGACATGCTCATTAAAAAAAATCCTTCCGCAATGGGTGTATCAACTCTGTATATTCGCAAAAAATCGACAACAGCTATTAAGGTAGGCAAAGCCAAACACAATATACCTGCTGTAATTGTTAAGGAATATGGAATTTTTTTGAAAAATGCCACAACACATAAAACAGTATAACATACTGTTATCAGCAAAGTCAGTGTAATATGAATCATATACAAGTATTTACTGAAATAATATATATATCCAGTGACCAGTAACTCAATAATAATCCATATTACTTCAAATATTAATAATCCAATTATTAATCTAACTAGAAATATTTTTCTTACACCCAATATTTCATGAATAAAAAGCATAATTGAAATTAATATAAAACATGAACCAACATAAGTACTCACATAATAAATAATTCGATTATCAATTAGATGAAGGATGTACCCATTCATACCAATAAGCCATAAGGCAATTGACAGCGATAGACTCGAAAAAAATAAATAATACTTTTCTTTTCTTCTGTAAATGTAGATAAATAAGAAAAACAAAGAGAAAGCAATGTTTATGGAAGTGAATGCAATAATTTTATACAAATGAATATAAAATTTTTCTTTGAGTTCAATATATTTTCCAAACATAGGAGGGCGAAAAAAATTACAATCATAACCCAATGCGCTTGATCTAATTGCAATAACATTATTTTTATTTTGGACCAGGTGATGTGGGATAGGTATGATATCAGGTTTACCGGGTATTGGTTCAAAAACTCCGTTGATAGTCCGCCTTGACTCAAATATTAAATGACCATTGAAAAAAAACTGTGCACCTCCAAAATGAATTGGCACTAATATCGCATATTCTTCAAATATATTTTCGATTGTTAAATGGAATCTATACCAAACATTTCCTTTATGATTCTTGTACTTCTTATTTACACACCACAAATACTGGATGTGTAATTTATCCCATTTTGAATCATCAATATCTGTATCTTTATTTGATATATTGTCTGTTGTGCTAAAAAGCCACTCATAGGATAAGTCATAATGAGCTTCTTCTCCTTTAACCGGATTGTTAGCACTACATGAAATAATAAATAGCAACAAACTGAGATATATTACCATGCAATTTTTCATCAGGTCTATTCTGAATGATTTTAATAATTTTTTAATTGAATACTTGAAAATATTCTATCCTTGTTTTCCAATATTCTTATGCATTCATCATCAGATATAATATAACTCCTTTCATCAAACCATGCTTTTATTGTAATAAAATCAGGATTTGTATCCAGAAACTTTTTAAACTCATCTCTTAAATCTGGATTATGCGCGGCTTCAATTACAAAATCAATGATTGTTCTGATATCCGACATATGGCAACCTCCATTTATAAAAAAGTTTACAAAGATTAACAAATAATATCAAGATTATTCTATTTTCATTACCTAGAAATATTTTCCCCATATAGTCGCTTCCAATAGATTTTGTAAAACAAATGCTTGAAAAAGCATGGCACACCTGACATAATTATAATTTGAACAATTAACAATTGAAGAAAGTGTAACAAGCTTTCTGAACAATATGCCCCACAACCAGAAGAATACACGTAAAAAATAAAAAGAAGTAGTTTCGATGGATTAATACAGTTATTAATTTTATCAGGTAATTTTTACATTCAAATTTGAAGTTGAACTGTAAAACATATATCTTTTTGAAAAAAAATTGACATAGGTTATAATACCTTTAATCTTCCTCAATATGACAATTTATCACAAAACATTGCAGGGATGGCTCAAACTTTTTTGTAATACAATTGATTTTGGCCGATATCCACTCGACATGCCTTGCACCTCTTTCTACGTTCTCCTGAACAGCGCGGTAATCGACCTTATTCGCACAATTCCACGTTCAGCACAGTTACCGGTAATGATGTTTTCCTTATACTATGCAGGTTTAAAACCAGGCGATAAATTAGATTTTTTTCACAATTATTATTCCCCCATCTGGTCTATCATCCCGCATATACTTAAAAAACAGGAAAATACTTTATTTTCTGAAATTTTAATCAATCATGCTGCCGGAACCCATGCAATGGCTATGCTACTTCACTCTCCACCAGAAAATCCATGGGATTATACTCCCCTAACATTCTATCTCACATCCTGTCGTCCAATGAATATCGTCATGTGGTTGGTGAAAACACGCAGATCTGTTCAGCATGTTCCCATGTGGACGCCTGCCGTAAAGCCGGCATGCTCCGCCCCTCAGAACCCTTCAGGGACATGATGGAGGATATTCCTTTCTGCAAACGAGTTCTTGATCTATGTGTTTGATAGCCGTTCCCAGGAAAAAACCGAAGAAGATTATTATGCACTGCTGGCCCATTGGTCAT
>Ga0302237_1002790_pt1 | contig 10453 bp, 8 predicted proteins | sample AAG_UR_Ala_MG_FD_193530 | JGI IMG/M metagenome (GOLD analysis project Ga0302237, IMG submission 193530) | Enriched activated sludge microbial communities from anaerobic digester in WTTP, New Holstein, Wisconsin, United States - AAG_UR_Ala | ecosystem: Engineered > Bioreactor > Anaerobic >...
CGGCACAGCCGCAGCCGAGTGGATGGCGAATGGCAAGTGGCAAGTGGCGGGTGAAGAGAATCCGACTCTGCGTTCTTCCACTCGCCACCCGACACTTGCCACTTGAAGTTACCCAATTTTACAATTTGCGCAGGAGAACGTCAGATCACCCGTTAACCGTGTAAGACAGCGGAACACCACGCGACGGTTGTTGCGTCGCCGTCAAGCCCAAGCGGCGACAAGGCGCCGCAGTCCAGAATGCGCCCAGAAAATCGCAAAATCGGCCAATAGGAATTTGAAGATGCGCTTACGGTTCGCGCGTCTTTTCACGAAAGACTCTAAGTTGCGGGGAGACTACGCCATGCTTTCAATCAATCGACGACAGTTTGCCTGTTTGGGCTTGTGGGGGCTTGCGGGCGGCGCATGGAGTCTGCCACGGTTCCTGCTGGCAGCGGAGGCCGCGGATGGTTTTGATCCGGATCGTCCGCTGCTTGTCACTGGCCGCAAGCTCCGGGTCCAGCCGGTGTTCATGCACACGACGTTCCAACGGCGTGAGGCGACCAGTTGGCGGTCCTGGAGTGCGATCAGCACACCCGAAGCGGCTGCGGAAGAACGGCAGCGAATCGAGCGCGAACTCGCGACGTTGTCCAAAGAGTGCGACTTTCCGCTGGAGATCTTGCCGTTACAGACGGTCACGACCGCCGACGAAGCGACGAAGGTCCACGCCGTGGACTATGACGTGGTGTTGGTCTATCCGGCGACCGGTTCACGAAACGTGCTGTTGGCCTGCTTCGCCCCCCCGCCGTCCAAGGACACGCTGATCTTTGCCCGGCACCAGTCGGGACCGCTCTACTACTGGTACGAGGCGCTCAGCACGAGCTTTCTGAAGAAAGGCGACCCGGAGGACTACGCCGAATGTGGCGCTGACAACCACGGCCCGGTGACCGTGAACGACGTGGTGATCGACGATTACGCCGAGGTGCGTTGGCGGCTGCGGGCGCTGTACGCCATCAAGAACTTCGTCGGCCACCGGATCGTGGCCTTGGGGGGCGCTCAAGGCAAATACGACGCCACGGCTCCGCAGGTCGCCAAGGAGAAATATCGCTTCGAGATCGTGGACGCTTCCTACGACGATCTGGCCAAACGACTGGAGAACCTGCGAGCCGACGCGGGGTTCACGGCCCTGGCGGAGAAATGGACGGACCGGTACGTTGCGATTCCGGGCACATCGTTGGAAACCGGCCGGCCGTTCGTCGTCGGTTCGTTCGCGCTGTACCGGATCTTCAAGGACTGGATGCGCGAGCACGGCGCCACGTCGATCACCATCAACCAGTGCATGGGGACGATCATCCGCACGTCGCAAACGACGGCCTGCTTGGCGCTCAGTTGGCTGAACGACGAGGGTTATCTGGCGTTTTGCGAGTCGGATTTTGTGATCATTCCTCCCGGCGTCCTGCTGCACTACGTCACGGGGCGTCCGGTGTTTCTGCACAATTCGACGTTCCCGCACGGGGGCCTCGTGACCTGCGCCCACTGCACGGCTCCGCGCCGCCTGGACGGCAAACGCTATGAACCGGCCAAGATCGTGACGCACTACGAATCCGATTTCGGAGCGGCGCCGAAAGTCGAGATGCCGATCGGCCGGCAGGTGACGTTCCTGGATCCCGAATACGCCACGGGCCGCTGGCTGGGCTTCACGGGCGTGATTCGCGCGAATCCCTTCCACGAGATCTGCCGCACGCAACAGGACGTGGCGATCGACGGGGATTGGAAGAAGCTGATCCGCGAGGCCCGTGATTCGCACTGGATGATGGCCTACGACAACCACCTGGCCCCCGCGCGGTACGCGGCCCGCAAGCTGGGAATCCGCTGGGTGGATGTGTCGGAACCGGCGTAACGCGCCCGTGGAGCGCCACATCGTAGCAGGCACGCTCCGCGTGCCGTCACTAGCGGACGGCACGCGGAAATGCCTGCTACCATCTCAGATTCGCGGGGGCTTCTCGCAGCGCGGCGTCGGTGCGGCCGGATGACGCCGACCGCGAGGCCTTGCTGGGTCTGTTTCCAGCGCGCGAACGGATGCGAACCACGGCGGTGGGCGACGGGGTCGCGATCCCGCACCCGCGTTGTCCGCTGGTGTTGGGCCTGCCTCAGTCCGACGTGCGACTGTGTTTTCTCGCCCAACCCCACGACTTTGGCGCCCCGGACGGCATGCTGCGGCTGTTGGGACGCATCGAGGCGGACGGCGAGAAGTCGTCCTGAGCGGCTCCTGGCCCGGCGACTTCGGCCGCCGACGATCATCGCTACGCTCCGTACTTGCCCAACCGGCCCGCGTTGGCCAGGGCCAGGGTCATCAGGTACTTGGCCTCGAACTGCCCCAGTCCGCCGTGGACACAGTTGGACTCGCCAAACTGGGTCTGGGCGTCCGGCCGGCAGCAGTCGGACACCAGCAGCGTGGGCACCGCATGCCAGCTGTGGCTTTTCAAGTAGGCAGGCGTGCTGTGGTCGCCGGTGACGATCAGCACCGTGGGCTGCAGCGCGGTGATCCGCGGCACGGCCGCGTCCAACTCCTCGATCCGCTTGACTTTGCCGTCAAAGTTGCCATCCTCGCCCGTGCTGTCGGTGTACTTGAAGTGCAGGAAGAAGAAGTCGTAGTCCTTCCAATGCTGCCCCAGGAGGTCCATCTGGTCCGTCAGCGTCTGCGCTTGGCCGACGATGTCCATGCCGACCAAACGTGCCAGTCCTTTGTACATCGGGTAGACGGCGATGGCCGCGGCCCGCAGTCCATACACTTCCTGGTAGGACGGCAGCTTGGGCTTGCCGGCGAATCCGCGCATGGTGTGGAAATTGGCTTTTGGCTGGTCGGCCAGAATCTGCTTGGCCTGGGCCAAAAACGCCTTTGCCACTTCCACCGTTTTCTGGCTGGCCGCATCCTCCGCGACCGGATCCAGCGGCGGCACGCCCGTGGCCTGCGGATCGGTATCCTTGACGCGATCGCCCAGCCCCGGACCGCGGAACACGACCACGAACCGATGCTCCTTGACCGGCTCGACAAACACCTCGACGCCGGGAATCTTGACCTGCCGCAGCCGGACCGCCAGCGGGCCGCTCTCCTCGGTCTTGATCCGTCCGGCGCGCCGGTCGGTGATCTTGCCCTCCGCGTCGATCGTACAGAAATTGCAGCGGATGGCCACGTCACCATCCTGCAGCTCGAACCCGATGCCGGTCGCCTCCAGGGCGCCGCGGCCGATCACGTACTTCAACGGATCGTAGCCGAACAGGCCCAGATGCCCCGGCCCGCTGCCCGGCGTGATGCCGGGGACGATGGGGATGGCCGAGCCCAGCACGCCGCGGGCGGCCAGCGCGTCCAGGTTCGGCGTCCGGGCCGTCTCCAACTCCGTCTTGCCGCCCGGCTGCACCGGCAGCCCGCCCAAGCCGTCGGCCACCAGCATCACTATCTTGGAGTCGTTCTTGACCTTCAGTTCACGCGTCAAATCGTGGATGTCCATCGCTGTGCTTTCCTTACCTGTCAAAACGTTGATCGAAACGCAACCGGCGGATAGATTGTCAAGAAAATCGCCCGTTCCGCAAGCGACCCAGCCGCTGTTTGCCGCGTTTTTCACGGCCTTCGCCGCTGGCGTGCGGACCGCCGGCGCGATATCCTCATAAAGCTGACGATCTCGGCCATTTGGAGTACGGTCAACTGGACAAGCGAATTCCCATGAGCACCAAGAAAATCAACCTGATCACCTACGATCCCGCCGGCGTGTTCCTCGACGAAACGGGCGTTTCCCCCGCAGAATTGCAGGCCCTTGCGCCGCGTCTGGAGGAGGCGCGGCGCGAGGTCCTGGAGGTCGACCTGCGATTGCTAGCGGAGGGCGTCGTGCCCAAGGAAAAGGACCCACTGGACGCCGCTTTCCTGGAACTGCCCGAAAAGATCCTCGCCGAGTACCAGGCCGACCAGCGGAACAGCGAGCTGGGTCAGATCCTGACGGCCGCCCGGCGGCTGCAAAACGCCGTGGACCGCGTGGTCGTGCTCGGTATCGGCGGGTCATACATGGGCGCTCGAGCCTTGATGGAAGCCTGCTGCGATCCGTATTTCAACGAACTGTCCCGAGGCGACCGCGGCAGCCGGCCGCGGATGTACTTTGAGGGCAACAACGTCGACAACGACGCCTCGCAAGGACTGCTCAAACTGCTGGGCAACGGCCGTTTGGCCGAAAACGTCGAGGACCGCTGGGCCATCGTCGTGATCAGCAAGAGCAGCACCACGCTGGAGACGGCCGTGGCCTTGCGCCAATTCCTGGCGGCCCTCAAACAGTCGGTCGGCGGCGATGCGGGAAAACTGGCCTCGTTGGTCGTGCCCGTCACGGGGACCAGCGGCAAGCTGTTCAACCTGGTCAAGGCCCTGGGCTGCCCGGACATCTTCCGCGTCCCGGACGGAGTCGGCGGCCGGTTCTCCGTGCTGTCGGCCGTCGGCCTGCTGCCGGCCGCCGTCCTGGGCCTGAACGTCGTCACGCTGCTGGAGGGCGCGGCGGCCATGAACGAGCACTTCCGCACCGCGCCGCCGGGCGAGAACGCCGTGCTGGACTACGTCGGCGCCGGCCACCTGCTGGAGGACAAGTGCGGAGCCACCATCCGCGTGCTGAACGTGTGGTCCAAAGCGCTGGAATCCGTCGGCCTTTGGTACGACCAGCTGCTGGCCGAAAGCCTCGGCAAGCAGCGCCCTGGCAAAAAATACCTGGGCGCCACGCCGCTCACCACGGTCAACACCCGCGACCTGCACTCCCGCGCCCAGCAGCACCAGCAGGGCCGGCCGGACAAGCTGTTCACGAACCTGATTGTCGACAACTGGCGCTGCGACCCGCTGCCGGTGGGCCACAGCGATCTGGACCAGGATTCGCTGAACGACCTGGCCGCCAAGACGCTGCCCGACATCATGTCCGCCGCGATTCAAGGCACGAACGAAGCCTACCACAGCGATGGCCGCCCCACGGCCGATCTGCACCTGCCGCAAGTCAACGAATTCTACCTGGGCCAACTGTTCCAAATGCTGATGCTGGCCACCGTAGTCGAAGGCCGCCTGATCGGCATCAACCCCTACGGACAACCCGGGGTGGAATTCTACAAGAACAACATGAACCGCATCCTCGGACGCCGGTGAGCGGTGACCGGTGAGGCGCTTCGTCCAGCCCGTCCAGCTGCGCGGCAGCGCGGCCTTGTTCGAGCACGGAGCGGAAAAATGCCTCGTCGGCGTCCGGACAGGCCTCGCGCCAGGCAGCGCAGAGGAAATGCGGCAGCCAGCCGGCTTGGTGCGGCAACGTCGGTGCGCCCCCTTTCGCTTCGCGCTGCGCCATCACCGGCCCCACGGCGGCCAGCGGGATGAACAGCTCGCGGATCGGGAACCGGTGCGCCCGGCCCGCGCCGACTTGCAGACCCCGGATGTCGATCCACGCAGTTCGCTTGTGGATGCCGTGCAGGTAGCGCAGCTCGTCCACCGGCGTGGCCCGGCCCGCGGCGCGCAGCTTCCGCAGCCAGCGGGCGACCGCCGGGTTGATCGGCACAGACTGCGGGTCCAGGCCGAACGTGCCCACGCCGTGACGCTGGCGCAGTTGTCGCGCAGATCGACGCAGGTCGAGGACACAAACGCCCGCAGGTAGCGTGGTTGGGAAGGAGTGCTCATGGCGGTTGGGTGGGATCCCGTTGGTTTCCGCACGCGGTTGAAAAATGGCGCATCCGACAGTCCCCCGCTGTAACCCAACGCGGCCTTCGCCGGCAACCGGAGGAATCCGACTCGTCGAACAGGAGGAAACAGAGAAAACGGAGTCCCGGCTGTCTCCGTTGTCTCCGTTTCCTCCTGTTCAAAATGCGCACCGGGGAAAAGGAAATCGGACAGTGTTCGGGTAAAGCGACGGCAAGGTGAAGTTGCGTGCGTTTGTCGGCGTTTCGTGCTTACGGTCACTGGAAACGGTTTGCGCTATCAAGACCCTTGTCCGCGGCTGGTTAGAAGGCCAGAATGAACCGGGAACCTTCCCTACGTGTCAGTAACTTCGGAGACCGTTTATGGCAGAAGGCGTTTATCGAGGGCCGCTGGAGCAGGTGAATGAATGCTGCTGGCGGATTCCCAAGTGCTACAAGCAGGGCATGCGCGTCGACGGGTTGATCTTTGCCGGCGAGGACATGGTCGAGGAGATCAAGCAGGATCAGGCCTGCGAGCAAGTCGCCAACGTGGCCTTCTTGCCGGGCATCCAGCACGCCAGCCTGGCGATGCCGGATATCCACTGGGGCTACGGGTTTCCGATCGGCGGCGTGTGCGCGACGGATCCGGCCGAGGGCGGCGTGATCTCGCCCGGCGGCGTGGGTTACGACATCAATTGCGGCGTGCGGCTGATGCGGACGGATTTGTTCTACCAGGAGGTCAAGCCGCACCTGCAGGAGCTGATGGACCAGCTGTTTGCCAAGATCCCCGCCGGCACGGGCCGTGGCGGCAAGTACCGCTACAACCCAAAGGAACTCCGCAAGCTGATGAGCGACGGCGTGGGCTATCTGCGCGATCGCGATTTGGCGACCGAGGGCGACATCGAGCACACTGAGGCGGGCGGCTGTTTGCGGGGCGCCGCGCCGGAGTACGTCAGCCAACGGGCCCTGGAACGCGGTTCGGATCAATGCGGGACGCTGGGTTCGGGCAATCACTTCCTGGAGATCCAGGTTGTCGAGGCGATCTTCGACGATCACGCGGCGCAGGTCATGGGCCTGGAAAAGGACATGATCTGCGTGATGATCCACTCCGGCTCGCGCGGACTGGGCTACCAGGTCTGCGACGACGCCCTGAAGAAGCTGCGCGGCGTCCCCGAACGGTACGGCATCCACTTGCCCGACCGCCAACTGGCGTGCGCGCCGATCGACAGCGCCGAAGGCGAACACTACCTGGGAGCCATGTGCGCGGCGGCCAACTTCGCCTGGTGCAACCGCCAGCTGCTGATGTGGCAAGCGCGGGAGTCGTTCGAGGCGGTCTTCGGGCGCAGCTGGCAACAGCTGCGGATGAATCTGGTGTACGACGTGGCGCATAACATCGCCAAGGTCGAACACCACACGATCGGCGGGCGGGATCGCAAGGTTTGGGTGCATCGCAAAGGCGCCACGCGGGCCTTTCCGGCAGACCATCCGGAAACGCCCGCGGCCTACAAGCCGATCGGCCAACCGGTGATCATCCCGGGCGACATGGGACGCGCCAGCTGGGTGCTGGTCGGGCAAACCGGCAGCATGGAGCAGACGTTCGGCACCTGCTGCCACGGGGCGGGACGCAAGATGAGCCGCACGGCGGCGGTCAAGCACGCCCAGGGCCGGCGGATCGACCAGGAGCTGGCCGCCCAAGGCGTCATCGCCCGCGCCCGCAGTTGGCGCGGCTTGGCGGAAGAACAACCGGCAGCCTACAAGGACGTGAACGTCGTCGTCGACGTCGTCCACCGGGCGAACCTGGCGTCCAAGGTGGCCCGCATGAAGCCGATCGGCGTGGTGAAGGGGTAGCGGGGATACGGGATGCAGGATGCGGGATGGGCTGCGATTCCAGAAGCCCGGCTTTCTGGAAAAGTCGGGCTTCTTCACTCGCCCGACGCTAGCTCGAGCCCACAGGAATTTGTAATTCTGAGTTGTTTGCGCAAAGAGGTGAAAATCCTCGACGCTTGCCGTCGAGTGCTTCAGGATAAGTTCTCTCTCGCTGCGTTACAGCTTGTCCAGGGCTTTTTGGGCTTGTTCGCGCGTCTGGGGGCTCTTGGTGCGATCGAGTACTTTTTGCATCGCGGAGCGGATTTCGTTCTGATGGCCGGCGGGGAGGTTCCCCGCGATGGTTGCGGCGGCTTGGCCGACGTCTTCGGCCAGCGTGGGATCGTCCAGCAGGGAAACGGCCAGCGCCAGCGATTCCGGGGTGGCGGCGCGGGTTAGCACGCCGAGCGCCAGTTGCTTTTCGTCGCGGCGTTTGGCCAGGCGGATCGCGTCGGCCAGCAGCTTGAGATCGGCCGGCCGGTCGCCTTCGGGAGCGGCGAGCCGCACCAGTCCCCGGATCGCCAGCACGTGATGGCGGAGGCTTTCGCCGCCGGCGATCTTGACCAGCCGCGGCGCGACGGCTCGGTCGGGCCACACCGACAACATGCGGACCGCTTCGTCGCGGACCGCCTGATCCTCGTCCTCCAGCCGGCCGGCCACGGCCTGCAGCGCCTCTGGGCCTCCCGCGCGGGCCAGGGCTTGCAGCAGCACGGGCCGGGTCCGCGCGTCCGCATTGGCCAATCCGGCGGCAAGCGCCGGCACGCATTTCTCCTTGGCCCGGCCGCACAACGCCAGCAGCGCCGCCTCGGCCTTCGTTCGCTGAGCGTCGGCAGTCGCCGCCATGAGCAGCTTCACCAGGCCGGCGGTTTGGCCCGCGCCCGCCAGGACGCGCAAGGCGTCCAGGGCTGCCAGAGAGACCGCGACGTCCGGGTCGGATGCGCTGGCCAGGATCGCGGGGAGTGATTCCTTGGCATTGCGCACTGCCAGGATCTCCAGCAGTTTGACACGGACGTTGGGGGCGGCAGGGGCGAGCGCCGCGGTGATCGCTGTATTCACCCGGTCGCCTTTCAGCCGCACCAGGCTTTGCGCGGCCGCCAGTTGTTCGGCGGCTGCACCGGCGGCGGTTCGCCGCACGAGCAGAGGCACGTCGGCGTCACTGCCCACGCCGGCCAGCGCCCGCAGCGCGGCAACTCGCACCGGCTCGTCCGAGCTTTGTGTCATCTCCAGAACCGCCGGCTGCGCCGCCGCATCGCCGCGTTCGCCCAAGGCTTCGACCAGTTCCGCACGCGCTTCCGGCCGCAATTTCGGCAGTAGTTCGACAAAGCGTTTGGTCGCCGCCTCGCCGGGCGCTTCGTTGCGAACCTGCTGCAGGCCGATCGCCCGCATCTGGTTGTCGGAGTCCCCGATCAGGTCGGCGATCAGTTGCAGCAATTCGTCGCTGGGCGCCTCGGCGGCCAGGGCCCGTCCGGCAAGCGCGCCGGCCCCGATGATGACCGCCAGAGATGCGATGCCCAGGATTCGAGCCAAAGAACGGCAAGACTTCGTTTTCTTCTGCGTCGGTGGCATGATCTACCTCCTGCTCAGGCCGGCTTCGAGCGCCGTGGCCACGGTCTTCAACGCCTTGATCCTGGCGTGTAGCTTGTCATTTGCTTCGAGGATCGTCCAGGGGGCATGGGCGGTGAGCGTCCGTTCCAGCATCGTTTCGACCGCCGCCAGCCACTCGTGGTACTTGCGGTTCTGACGCCGTTCGGGTTTGCCGACCGTCCAGGCCATCGCGGGGTCTTTCAGCAACTGTTTGTGCCGCCGCCGCTGTTCCTTGCGGCCGATGTGCAGCCAGAACTTGACGATCACCGCCCCGGAGTCGGCCAATTGGCGTTCGAACTGCAGGATGTCTTCGTAGGCCTGGCGGACCTCGGTCGGCGAGGCGTGCTGTTCCACACGTTCGTCCAGCACGCGCATGTACCACGAGCGATCGAAAATGGCAATCTGCCCGGCCGCGGGCAACTTGTTCCAGAATCGCCACAGCCAGGGGTAGAACCGTTCGGTTTCGTTGGGCGGCTTGATCGGGTACACGCAGAAACCGCGCGGGTCCAGCGCCTGCGTCAAGCGGTTGATGACCGTGCCCTTGCCGGCGGCGTCCCAGCCCTCGAACACGAGGATCACCGGCACTCCCGCCTCCTTGGCCGCCCGCTGGCATTCGCCCAGCCGGACCTCCAACTTCGGAAAGACCTCATTATAGATCTTTTTCGGCAGCCGCCTGTTGAGATCGATCAGTTCCAGCATGTTGCACACTCGCAGGTTTCATCTGCCGGGGCGGAGAATCATACGCCGTCCGGCGACCATCTCGTCTTTGCCACGAAGTCCCTCCCTCGTTACGATAATCAAGCTTACGTCGATGACAGCTAAGATAGCAACCGGAATGTCCCTACGCAATTTGGGTTGCACCAGGGATGGTCATGGTTCGCTGTCTTACTTGCGCAAGGAGCGATAGGCAGAACCGATACGGTTTCGCACGGGCGCAGTTGACCGGTGCGCCCAGTTTGCTCGCAAATTTCAGCCAAGAGTGTTCCATGCGAGTCCCATCGTTGGTATGCTATCGGTGGTTCGTGCCACGATCAGGAAGATCCATTGTTGACGCGACGACGATTTGTCTAATTCGGTTTTTTTCGTTTCGATGAGGTGACTCATGTTCGGGCGGCGTCGAGGCTTTACATTAGTGGAGTTATTGGTGGTTATTGCGATTATTGGAATCTTGGTGGCTTTGCTGCTGCCGGCCATTCAGGCGGCGCGTGAAGCCGCGCGACGGACGCAGTGTACCAACCACTTGAAGCAGATTGGGCTGGCGTTTCAGAACCATCACGACGCGTACAAGTACTTCCCTTCCGGCGGCAACGGGTGGGTGCACCCCCCGGACTACGACGGAGCCAGCGGTAGC
>Ga0302237_1002793_pt1 | contig 10448 bp, 10 predicted proteins | sample AAG_UR_Ala_MG_FD_193530 | JGI IMG/M metagenome (GOLD analysis project Ga0302237, IMG submission 193530) | Enriched activated sludge microbial communities from anaerobic digester in WTTP, New Holstein, Wisconsin, United States - AAG_UR_Ala | ecosystem: Engineered > Bioreactor > Anaerobic >...
GCACGCTCCAGAGCGGCCTGGAAGTCCGAGGGGCGGTAGGTAGCCAGCAGGGCCAGCACCTTTTCCGCTTGTTGCCAGCCGTTGCGTTGGCTTTGCAGCAGGCCCACGTTCTCCAGCCACTAGGCCGTGACTTCGTTCAAGTGCTCCAGCGAGCGGAACTCGCGGCCGCCCAGCAAGCTACCAAGATCAGGCTGAACAAGTTGACTCGCCGCCGGCCTTCCTGGGTGAAGTCCAGCGTGTAGACGGCGTAATCCATTTGGGCCTGCACGCCCGGTCCGGTCTCGAACCGCTCGATCCACGGCGTCTGCGGGCTCGGACGTAACTGACCGATCCGTTCGCAGAGGATGCTGTAGCCGCCGCGGCAACCGCGATCCCGCAGTTCCTCCCAGATCCGCTGGACGGTGATCTTCGGGTACCGGGCCAGCAGCTCCTGAATCGTCTCCACGTGCGGATCGACCAGGCTCGCGCGGCGCGCCCGCGGGGCCTTCAGTTCCGCTGGCGCGGCTCCCTGCTGACGTTCGAGCTGATGCCGTTCCAGGACCGCCTTCACCGTCGTTGGATGAGAAAGAGAAGGAACTCGGCTCAGAAAAACGAAAGACCGTCCGCGAGGCCATCACGTATTTCGAGAACAACCAAGAACACATGCAGTATGACGAGTACTTGGCGGCAGGTTATCCGATCGGCAGCGGCGTCGCGGAAGGAGCGTGCCGGCACTTGGTCAAGGACCGGCTGGAATTGACCGGGATCCGTTGGGAGCGAAAGGGCGCGCAGTCCATGCTGCACTTGCGTGCGATTTACCTGAATGGCGAATGGGACCAATTCGTCGATTACCGCATTGAAAAAGAACAGGCTGCGTTATATGGGGCGGGCACGGCGTATGAGAAAGTCGCGGGCTACGCGCAGGCTGTATAGAGAGATTCGCGAGTTACGCCCTCGCAGATTGGGCAACGGAAGCCTGGCAAGACGTCGCCGCCGGTCAATTCGCCGTCGGCCCGCAACGTCGCGCCGGGACCAGCGGGGTGATGAACGCGCACGGCTCGCGTCACGGGATTGACGACCCAGACCAGCCGCACGCCGGCCTGAAGATAATCTTCCACATTGCTGTCCACGTCATACGCCAAATCGTCGAGTGAGACGACTTCCACCGCCAGATCGGGCGCGATGCGGATGTGGCCCTCCGGCGGCTGTTCCCGGGCCAGACGCCCAAACCGAATGAACGAGACGTCGGCCCTGCGCACCTTGTCGGGATCGTCGGGGAAGCACTGGAACGAGGTCCCTTCGGGGAATACCCAGCCGAGACGCCGGTCGTCGCAGAAATGGTCAAGGCGAGCATAGATCTTCCCGGCAATGAAACTCGACTTCGCTCCCATTTTTCGCTCCATTAGTTCTCCGCCGACGAGTTCGTAGGCGTCTCCGTCGGGGCGCGTCAGGAGTTCTTCAGGACTGTATTGGATGTGTGTCGCAACTGTGTTCATGATCAAGCCAAACCGTCGCCTACAAGAATGGGCCAAATCTGTCTCCGATCCTCATCGCATTATGAGGCATACCTCACCGCGGCTGTCGCCACCGGAAGCGATTCGCCACGAAAAACACGAATCACACGAAACACGCGTTGGGTGGCTTGTCGCTGAAGTCCGCAGCGAAGACGCGGACTGCCGCTTCTCACGTGCCGGCGATCGTTGCTACAATCGCGACGCGGGAAGAGGATCTCGAATGCTGTTGTCGGTCCGCGATCTGCACAAGCGTTATGGGCCCGATCCGGTGCTGGATGGGGTCACGTTCGACGTGCGCGCGGGGGAGCGGATCGCGCTGGTCGGGCCGAATGGGTCGGGCAAGACGACGATCCTCAGGGTCCTGGCGGGGCGCGAGGAGCCGGACGCGGGGACGATCGAATTGGCCGGTTCGGCGCGGGTCGGCTACCTGGAACAGCAGCCGCAATTCCCGGCCGGGCACACGGTCTGGGACGAAGCGCACGACGCGCTCCGCGACCTGGTTTCCCTGGCCCGCGACGCGGAACGTCTGGCCGCCGCGCTGGCTCAGGCCGAGGACGAAGTCGAACGCCGCCGCCTGGGCGAACGTTTCGACCATCTGCAACACGAATTGCACCACCGCGACGCCTACAACCTCGATCACAAGATCGAGCGCGTGCTGGCCGGACTGGACTTCCCGCCGGAGACGTATCGCCAGAACGTGGAACAGCTCAGCGGCGGCCAGCAGAACCGGCTGCTGCTGGCCAAGCTGCTGCTCGAGGAACCGGACCTGCTGCTGCTGGATGAGCCCTCGAACCACTTGGACATCGAAGCGACGGAATGGCTGGAGAGCTACTTGATTGATTCCAGCCAGGCGTTGATCCTGGTCAGCCACGACCGCTATTTCCTGGACAAGGTCGCGGACCGGACGCTGGAGCTGTTCCGCGGCACCGTGGACTCCTACTCGGGCAACTACACGGCCTACCAGCGGCAGAAGGCGGAGCGGCTGGAAGTCCAGCGGCGGACCTACGAGAAGCAGCAGACGGAAATCGCCAAGATGGAGGATTTCGTGCGGCGGCACCATTACGGGCAGAAACACGCCCAGGCCGAGGACCGCCGCAAGAAGCTGGAGCGGATCGAGCGCGTCGAGCCGCCGCGCGAGATCGCCTCGCCGCGGATGGCGTTTCCCGAAGCGACGCGGACCGGCGACATCGTGCTTCGCGTCGAACACCTGGCCAAAGCCTACGATCAGCCGCTGTTTGCGGACTTGAGCTTCGACATCTTGCGCGGCGAGAAATGGGGTATCTTGGGGCCGAACGGGTCGGGCAAGACGACTCTGCTCCGTTGTGTCTTGGGCCGTTGCCAGCCTGATGCCGGCCGCGTGATCCTGGGCAGCGGTGTGCGGCCGGGTTATTTCGATCAGTTGTTGGAATGTCTGGACGACGACACGCACGTGCTGGAGGCCGTCCGTCCGCCGCACAAGGAATTCTTGGACCAGCAGCGGCGCGACTTGCTGGCCCGGTTCGGCATCACCGGCGACCTCGTGTTTCAGAAGGTCGGCAGTCTCAGCGGCGGCGAGCGCAATCGAGTCGCACTGGCCCGCCTGTCCGCCCTCGATCCCAACTTCCTGATCCTGGACGAGCCCACCAACCATCTGGACCTGTGGGCGCGCGAATCGCTCGAGAAGGCGATCCGCCAATTCGAGGGCACGGTGCTGTTCGTCAGCCACGACCGTTACTTCCTGAACCGCGTGGCCGACCGCTTGTTGGTCGTCGAGCCCGGCCGGTTCCGGGTGATCGAAGGCAACTATGATACGTATCTGCACCTGGTCAGACAAGGACTGGCGGCCGGCGATCGGCGGGGTGCTGAAGCGGCGGGGGCCAAGGCCGATGCCGGCAATGAAGGGGGCTCGCGCGATCAGCGCAATCCGCCGCGCCGCAAGCGTAAGTTCCCGTATCGTAAGGCAGCCGACATCGAAGCGGAGATCGCAGGCCGCGAGGCGCAGATCGAGCAACTGCACGCCGCGCTGACCGATCCTCAGGTCCTCCGCGACGGCCAGCGGGTGAAGCAGATCAAAGCCGAATTGGAGGAACAGCAGGCCGCGCTGCCGCCGCTGTACGAGCATTGGGAGGAGGCGGCGGAGTTGAACGGATAGCAGCGTTCCCGAAATGACTGTCCCGTGTTTCTTGCTGATCATCACACGGAGTGTGATGGCTACTCTGATTCCTCGAACGCTGTTTAGCCGGCTGCGCGACGTTCCTCCGATCCGGCTCGCCGCAACAACGCGTCGCACCGTTGGCAGACCATCTCGACCGTGATCATCCGCATCGCGGCATTGCCGGCGTTGCGACGCTCTCGGTGCGACCCGGCCTGGTACTGGACTTGAATCGCCTGGTGCGGCGGGCCGTACGGTCCGGAGACTTCGGCACGCGTGGTGCCGCACAGGCCGATACTGGGCGTGCCCACGGCCACCGCCATGTGCAGCGGCCCGGTGTCGGCGCTGAGGAACAGGCATCCTCCTTCGATCAAGGCCGCCAGTTCGATCAGGGTCGAGGGCGGCGCCAGCACCGCGTGTCCCCCGGACTCGGCGACGATCTGTTCGGCCCAGCTGCGTTCGCGTCCTCCGCCCCACACGACCAAGGTCGGCAAACCGTGCTGTTCGCGCAAGTACCGCGCCACTTGGCCGAACCGATCCATTTCCCAGCGGCGGGAATCCCAGGTAGCACCGGGATTGATGACCGCGTAAGGGCCCACGAATCCTAGCCGCAGCAGGGCCTGACGCATGCGGTCCCGTGAAGCGTCGTCGACGGGCAGCTTCCATTCTACCTGCGGTTGCTCAATGCCCAGCGGTGCTAGCAGTTCCAGCGAGCGGTCGACCATGTGCGGCCGGCGAGTTTCGATCAACTGGTTGTTCAGCCAAGGGCTCAGTTCCCGGCCGTGCTCGCCGCGGATACCGATCCGTTGCGGAGCACCCGAAAGCCGGCAGGCCAGTGCCGACTTGGTCATCCCCTGGCAGTCGATCGTGATGTCGAAATGCTTCGAGCGCAGCAGTCGGCGCGCCGCGAACAAGCGGCTGGGCTTGGTAAACCAGCCGCGCTGGAGGATCAGCACTTCGTCCAAGCAGGCGTGGCCCACCACTATCACCGCCGACTTGGCCTCGACGACCCATGCCAAGTACGCATGAGGAAAATGGGCTCGCAGCGCGCAAGCCACCGGCAGCGTCAAGATGGTGTCGCCGATGGCGCTCATACGGGCGATGAGGATCCGAGGTGCGTCGGACGCGTTCATGGGGCTGGTCCGGAAAAATGGGCGAAAAACAGCGGGCAGCCGTGCCAACTGCGGCGGAATGTAGTGAAAGCCGGCTAACGAGTCAACGGGAAACGGTTCGCCGCGACGCTCAATCCGGTCTCGGAGAGACCGGCCTACGTGGGGCGGTTCCCTATCGCGGACCTGCGCCGGCGATATAATGCTGTGGCATGGCGATCATCGAGTTGCGAGCGTTGTCCAAGTCCTACCGAGTCTACCAGAAGGCCGAAGGCCTGCGGGCGTCGCTGCGCGGACTGTTCCGCCGCGAGTACCGTGAGGTGCGCGCGGTGCGCGGGATCGACTTGGACGTCGAGCAGGGAGAATTCGTCGCCTTTCTGGGCCCGAACGGGGCCGGCAAGACGACGACGCTGAAGCTGCTTTCCGGCGTCATCAACCCCACGGCCGGCGAGGCTCGCGTGATGGGATTCGTGCCCTGGAAGCGGGAAAACGCCTACCGCCGCCGATTTGCCCTGGTCATGGGCCAGAAGAACCAGCTGTGGTGGGACCTGCCGGCCCAGGAGTCCTTCCGGCTGCACCAGCAGATCTACCGCATCGAACCGGAGTCGTACCAGGCGACACTGGATGAATTGACCCAGTTGCTCGATGTGCGCACGCTGCTGAAACAGCCGGTCCGCGAGTTGTCGCTGGGCGAACGGATGAAAATGGAGTTGATTGCGGCCCTGCTGCACTCGCCGGACGTGCTGTTCCTGGACGAACCGACGATCGGCCTGGACGTGGTCGCGCAGCACAATATCCAGCAGTTTCTCAAATTCTACCAGCACCGGCGGCGGATCACGATTCTGCTGACCAGCCATTACATGAAGGACGTGGGGGCGCTGTGCCGGCGCGTGGTGATCATCGCCCAGGGGCAGATCCGGTACGATGGCTCGCTGTCCGGGATCATCGACAGCTTCAGCGGCCACAAGGTGGTCACGTTGCTGCTGGACCAACAACAGACGGCGAACGGCTTCGAGCGGTTCGGGCAGGTGCTGGAGTTCCAGCCGCCCAAGGTCAAGTTGCGGATCGAGCGCGGAGCGGTACCCAGTACGCTGGCCGCCATCCTGGATCAGCACGCGGTCGTGGACGTGGCCGTCGAGGATCCGCCGCTGGAGGAAGTCATCGCCGAATTGTTTTCGCAGGTCGACGAACGCTATCAGCAGCACGCGGCGGGCGGGGCTTAGAAGGGGCAGCATGTACGCGCGGACGCTGGCTTGGTGGACGATCCTGCGGATCGGCTTGGAGGAGCGATTGGTGTACCGGGGCGACTTTGCCCTCGGCACGCTGATGCGGTTCTTGCCGATTGTCACCCAGATCTTTCTGTGGTGGGCTGTGTTTGATTCGGTCGGCGGCGTGCAAGCCCAGGCCAACATCGTGGGGTACCGCTTCGAGAACGTCGTGGCGTACTACCTGTTGACCATGGTCAGCCGGGCCTTCTCCAGTATGCCGGGCCTGGCTTCCGGAATCGCCCGCCAGATCCGCAACGGAGAGATCAAGAAGTACCTGATTCAGCCGATCGACATGATCGGCTTTTTGCTGCTCAGCCGGTTGGCCCACAAGTTGGCCTACTACGCGGTGGCCACGATTCCTTTCGCCATCGTCTTCTTCCTGTGCCGCGGTTACTTCGTCGACGGCTGGCCCGACGCGAGCACGCTGGCGGCCTTTGTGGCGTCGCTGGTCCTCAGTTTTCTGCTCGGGTTCTTTCTGGAAGCCTCGATCGGCTTGATCGGGTTCTGGTGGCTGGAGGTTTCCTCGCTGCTGTTCGTGTACATGCTGCTCAGCTACTTCCTGTCGGGACACATGTTCCCGCTGGACATGCTGCCCGCGCCGTGGCACTACTTGGTGGACGTCATGCCGCTGAAGTACTTGGCCTACTTTCCGTCCGCCGTGTTCCTGGGCAAGGTCACCGGGCCGGACCTGGTCCGCGAGTTGTCGATTGCCGCCGGTTGGGTCGTGTTCTTTATCGTCCTGTCGCGCGGGATGTACCGCTTGGGAGTCAAACGCTACAGCGGATTCGGCGGGTGAGCGGGCGAGTCGCATCTTATCCTCCCGCCTCGTTCGACCGCTGCCAGTCGTGGCTTCTTCGTCGCGGATTGGACACCGAGGCATTCAGTATTCACTATTCAGTATTCACTATTCGCCATCCACTTTCCTCTGCGAATCTTGCTCGCCAAACAAATCGCGGAATCGTCATCGGATGAAGATCTCCAGCCGGACGCCTTCCATGAGTCTGCCGGGCAGGCCATCGCGTCCGGGGCGCGGGATCGGCGGCTTGCCGTCAGTAACGGGCGGCCGTTCGATTTCGACGATCAGCTCGTTGCGCTGCCTCAGGCGAGTTGTGACGTCGCACCGCCAGACTTGCCAGCCAAGAGGGATTTCGCCCAGCGATTCGCCGTTCAGCCGCACGCTGCCTGACGGCCCCACGCCGTCAATCACGAGGTCCACACGGTCTGCTGGCCCCAGCCCGGTCGGGCGGCCGAAGCGGCGGTGAAACGCGACGCGACCGCAGAAACTCGGCCCCAGCGTGACGTTCCAGTCAGCCGGCATGACGACCCAGTCCGACGGCGGCAACTCGCCGACTGCAGTCCCCGGCGGGCCTCCCGCCAATGGTGGAGCGGTCTCGACCAGACGATACTCCCAAGGGCCTCGCAGGCGGATGACGTGAGGGGGGCGAGTCATGGCATCAGTCGTCATAGGCGGGGTCGGTCGTTTAAGTTTCCCGGCGAAACCAGCAACACACTACGGCGGAATTCTAGTAGACTGTGCACAAGGCGGCAAAGGTATCTTCCCACAACGCAAAGGGCTCAGACACCCCGACATGCCTGGTTCATCGCTCTTCGAGCAGAAGTTACATCGCGCGTGGCCGCCGGAGGCGTGGCGCGACGTGACCGTCGTGGTCGCGACCTCGGGCGGACCGGACAGCGTGGCGTTGCTACGCGGACTGACCAATGCTGCGGGCCAGGGCGACGGACAACTGGTGGCGGCCCACTTTGACCACGGCCTGCGCGGGGAACAGTCGCAGGCGGACGAGGCGTTCGTCGTCGAACTGTGCGGGCGTCTGGGGATTCGCTGCGAGACGGGCCGGGCAGAGAGCGGAGAAGGGGAGAACGGGGGAACGGGAGACGGGGAGAAGCGAAGGGTGGGAGAAGGGGATGCTGCTGACGCGGAGTGGGAGGCCGCCGTAGAATCGCAAGGCCAAACCGTCAGGGGACATGACGAGGCCGGGTTGCGGGCGGCGCGGTATCGGTTCCTCTGTGCGGTAGCCCGACAGGTGGGGGCTCGATACGTGGCCGCCGGTCACACGGCAGACGATCAAGCGGAAACGGTACTGCACCGGTTCGTGCGCGGCACCGGGATCGGCGGCCTGGCCGGAATGCGGCGATGCCGGCAGCTGATCCCTGGCGTGTCGCTCGTTCGGCCGTTGCTGAGCGTGTCGCGGCGCGAAGTGTTGGACTATCTCGCGGCGATCGGGCAATCCTATCGAGAAGACCGCTCGAACGCCGAATTGCGGTACACGCGAAATCGGATCAGGCACGAGTTGCTGCCGCACTTGGCCGGCAAGTACAATCCTGGCGTGGTGGACGCCATCACGCGACTGGCGACGCTGGCCGGCGAGGTCCAAGAAATCGTTGCCGGCCTGGTTGACGATCTGGCAGCCCGGTGCATCACGGTGGCGGGTCCCGGCGAGGTGACGGTGGACGGTGCCGTGCTAGCCACCGTTCCGCGCTATCTCGTGCGCGAGTTGCTGATGGCTACGTGGCGGCGGCAGGGTTGGGCTCTGCAGTCGATGGGCTTTGAACGCTGGGAGGAATTAGCCGAGTTGGCGCTGGGTTCCCAACCGCCGGCGGAGGTCTGGAAGAAGGCCTTTCCCGGCCCGATTAGTGCTGAACGGGCGGGATGCACGCTGCGGTTGCTAGCGTTGCCCGCAGAGGCTCCCAAAAGCTTCTCTTGACCTGTTTGGTCTGGAGTCCCTACGATCCGGCGATATTTTGCGCGCGCGGTGCGCGCACGGACGTAGGTTGGGACTCTGTCCCGACCTGTTCGAGACGTGTTGAGGCTTGGTCCCGACCGGGTCGGGGCGGAGTCTCAACCTACTCTGGTTACGGCCGAGGCCGCATCAAGAGATGTACCGGAAACTGTTGCTTTGCACACTGCTGGGCGCTTTGGCCATCCGCATCACGGCTGGCTGCTGGTGGGAACACCGTCTGCCCGGCGGCGCGAAGTTTGCTTTTCCGGACAGCGAAGCGTACTGGGAATTGGCCCGCGCGGTGGCCCACGGCGGGCCGTACCAACTGAACCCGGACCGGCGCGTGTTCCGCACGCCCGGATACCCGATCTTGCTTGCCAGCGTGTTTCGCCTGGCAGGGGAAGAGCCGCCGGTGCTCTGGGCGCGGTGGCTGGGCGCCGTGATGGGGATGCTGGCCGTGGGGGCCGTCATGGCCCTGGCCGGCCTGTTGTTCGACCGCTCGGCGGCGCTGCTGGCGGGTGGCGTAGCGGCGATCTATCCGGACGCCATTTCGATGAGCACCTTTGTGCTGTCGGAGGCGCCGTTCTGTCCCTTGATGATCCTGCAACTGTGCCTGTGGACGCTGGCGTGGCGATCGCCTTCGCGGGGGCGGCAAGCGGCATGGGCGCTGGCGGGTGGCGTGGTGGCCGGGTTGGCGACGCTGACGCGTCCCAGCTGGCTGTTGTTCACTCCTTTCGCCGCGGCCATCGCGCTACTGGGTCCGAGCAATCGGCAGCGAAACGTCTGGCTCGGCCTGTGGCTGGTCATCGGTCTGGCCGTGGCAATGACGCCGTGGTGGGTCCGGAACTGGCGCGTCACCGGCCGCTTTGTGCCGGCGACGCTGCAGGTCGGCGAGAGCTTGTACGACGGACTGAATCCGCAGGCGACCGGCGCCAGCGACATGCGGTTCGTGGACGATTTCCGCGAACAGCTCCGCCGGGAAGATGCCAAGAATCCTGCAGACGCCCATCGCGGCGAGGGTTTCGAGGCACGCCTGGACCGCCGGATGCGCGACGCAGCGATCGCTTGGGCGGTGAACCATCCCGGACGCGCAGCGGAATTGTCGGCGATCAAGTTCCTGCGCATCTGGAACGTTTGGCCGAACGAAGCGTCGCTGCGGAATTGGACCTTCCGCCTGGTGTTGACGGTGGCGTACCTCCCGGTGTTGGTCCTGGGACTCTGGGGCGTCTGGCAAGCCGCCGATCGGGGCTGGCCCTACGTCCTGTGCCTTGTTCCCGCGGTCTACTTCACCGCCCTGCACGTCATCTTCGTCGGCTCGATCCGTTATCGCCAGCCCGCGCTGCTGGTGCTGATCGTGCCCGCCGCCGACTGGTTGATCCAGCATTGTCGCAAAACGACCCCACCCGCCGAGTCGGACAGCGACACGCCGAGTCCTATTCCTGAAGTCAGACCCCTGACCCCTGACCCTTGAACCCTGAAGCCTGACTCCTGACCCCTGACCCCTGAGTTCGATGGGCGGAGCCCGTCGCAAGACATGCACGAACGGAAGCGTGGACTACCGGCTCGATTCAACGCCTTCCTGCGCGGCGTCCTGCTGACCTGCGCCGTGGTGGTGGGAGGGCTGTTGGTCGCTTGGGTCGCCGTCCGTTCGCAGGTGAACGACGAGATCCGCCTGGAGGTCGAACGGCGGTTCCGGGAGCAGTACAGCG
>Ga0302237_1002796_pt1 | contig 10440 bp, 10 predicted proteins | sample AAG_UR_Ala_MG_FD_193530 | JGI IMG/M metagenome (GOLD analysis project Ga0302237, IMG submission 193530) | Enriched activated sludge microbial communities from anaerobic digester in WTTP, New Holstein, Wisconsin, United States - AAG_UR_Ala | ecosystem: Engineered > Bioreactor > Anaerobic >...
GCCATGAACGTATAACGTTTGAATTAACCGGCTGGCCGGCTTTTCGGCCAGTCCGGGTTGAATGATTTGTTGGGCGGCATTTTGGAGAAGACGATGGAAACCAACCACTACAAGACTACGGCCTACGCAATACGCATCGGCGACGAATGGTTCGCTGGCTTCGGCGGCAAACCAGGACAGGAGAGCTTGACAAAGGTCCGGCCGGGGCTGTGCGACGCAAAGCTAGTGTGGGACGACAGGAAGGCGGCCGCTTACGTTGAGCGCCTGCGAGTGCGCGGATACGCTGGCGAAATTGTGAAGGTGACGGCATGAACAGAGACGACAGCGACCGACTGAAGCCGTGCCCATTCTGCGGCGCAGATGCGGAAATAATCACGCTCGAAGGCGAGACCGACGAGCTGAGCATTGGTGCCCAGTGCGTTCAATGCACGAGCAGTTCGTGCGGCGCCGCCAGCGGCCTGATTTACCCGCTTATGGACGATGTAACGGATCTGCTTCTCGAGCGCTGGAACAAGAGGAATAACCAATACGACACGGCTGACGAAATTAAGCAACTGCGCTTGGCCGAGGAAGGGGCAAAGGAAGCATTCGGTCACGTGGTGCAGCAGAAGCGCGACCTTGAGGCAGAGTGCAAACGACTGCGCGGGCTGCTTGATGGCGCATACGACACCATCCGACGGCAGGCGCACAACGCTGGCAGTAACGGGCCGAGCGCGTAAGCGCGAATGTCCGCGTTGACTGAATTGTTGGGCGGCTTAGCCCGGAGAGGAATGAAATGGACTGGAAGAAACTTGGAAAGCACTGCATTACACAGCACATTGGCTGCAGTTTTTTCTACAAAATAAAAGATAATCGACCTCTTGAAAGCCGCATGGCTTCGAGGTCGATTCTTTTTTGTAGAAGCGGTTTCCTATCTGATCTTCCGGCGCGCATCATCCCAGCGCGCGTAGAGCGTCAGGCCGATACCGACGATGGAAGCCACCGGCGACAGGACGGCCATGACCGAAGTCCCGAGCAGCGGACCGACAACCTGCACGACCGTGTTGATGTCGTCAGCCGTCACCGGCAGTCCGGCAGATGACGAAGCGGCCACCGTGCCGACCGTGCCGGCCGCAGCAATCACCGCCCCGGCCACCGTCCTCGATTGCGTCAGCGGCTTGGTGGCCGGGTCGAATCCGGCCATGACGGCGGCGCGCTGATACACATCGTCGGTGTACCAGTTCTCAGGCTGACCGTAGGCTTCCGGTGCGCCGCATTCGTGCCGGACAATCGCCTTGGTCACGGCGGTGCAGATGTACTCGTCGAGGAAGTCGATCGGCTCGTCGGGGTCCAGGCCAGTCAGGCGGTAGACATGCTGCACGTAGGCCGCCGAATTGTTCTCGGTAGTCGGCGCCCAGCGGTTGATCGCGGCGCGCAGCGTCTTGATGTCGTGGCGCTCCTGATAGTTGATCAGGACGCGCATCAAGGCCCGGACGCCCGACTCCGGCTTGTCGAAGACCAGAAAGCGCGGGTCGGTCGATTGGTCGGCCGACATGCCAAGCCAGCGGTCTTTGCCGCGCTCGATGTTGCCCGGGTTGCAATTCGTAATTCCACGTGGTAATTTCTTATTCATTTCAACCTCCTACATATCTAAAAATGGACACGTGGAAAACTATTCCAGGATTTGACCAATACGAAATCAATCAGCGCGGAGAGGTTCGCTCTTGGCGAAAGAAAGCCAGATCGTGGAGAAATCCTGACGAGACTCTTGGATGGCGGCAAACCCCTATTTTGATTAAGGGCTCTGAAACAGGCTTCGGATACACGGCTTACATACTCCGAGATGAAATTGGTAAGCCGTGTCGAAGGATGGCCCATAGACTGGTTGCGATTGCCTTTCTTGGGTTTCCTGTCGACAAGACACTTACCGACGTGGCGCATAACGACGGAAACCCTCGAAATAACTCCGTCGAAAACCTTAGGTGGGCGACACACAGAGATAACCAGCTTGATATGAACAATCACGGAACGATGCAAAACGGTGAGAAATGCATCACCGCAAAAATTTCTAAGGAACAGGCCGTGGATATAAGAGAGCGAGCCAAGAGTGGGCCGCGCGGCATACAAAGAAGGCTCGCATCTGAGTACGGAATTTCTGTTGCGCAGGTATGCCGCATCACCAACTCCACCAGATGGCGATCTATCTAAACGGATGCCTCGCGGCAAGGATTTATTCATGATTGCTGGCCGCGAGGTAGCGCTTTCATTTGTCAGCCTTTCCGTCGAGTTTGTCTTCGATGCGATCGAGCTTGGCAAATATCGCTTTACTCAAGCTGTCAAATTGCTCTGTCCTGACATATCCTCCAGCCACCAGAACCTTGATATCGGCAACTTGATTACTGAGTGCTTTGTCGGCCTGCTCAAGCGATTTAATCGCCTCCCACATGGCTTTCATCCACCAGCCACCAAGGACGCCAACGAGGGCAAATAGGACGTTGAAAAGTTGCTGTTGGTCCATATCAAAAATCCAAGTTTGTCGTCATGCCGCAAGGTTTGGCATGGCCTTCCAAGTCCCAGGAGCGCCTGAAACAACGCAAACCCATCCCGGAGCGCCGCCCGCACTTGGCAAACGATTCCACACTATGTCTCCGGTATTCCAGTAGCCGGTTGTTGGCGCAGCAGTCCCGTCATCTTCTAATTTCATAACGGATGCCGCACCAACAATCGTATATGGTCTATTAAGACCTAGAAAAGTATTTCTATAAGCAAACGTTGCGTTCACGCCAGATAATTCGACAATTCCGTTTTCCGCGTAAGAGTCACTCGACTGATAAAAACGATTATTTAGAAAGTAATTTCTCGACGAAGAACCGCCACCAACTCGTACAACTTCATAACTCGCACCAAGTTTTCCATTGTCGTAAAACGAATTGTTAGAAACGGTTGTGCGAACACAATCAGTTAGACGAAGTGCAGAATTGCTATAGTTTTCAAAGTGATTTTCACTGATTTTAAAATCAAGCGTTCTAGTAAGAGCGAGGCCCGATGTTTCCGTGGCTGAACTATATGAAATTGAGTTGAACTTGTTATTCGAAATATTGAAACCAGAACAATCAATTGCCTCTAGCAACTTACCCGGATTGCTTCCCCCATAAGGCAGTGTATGGTTTCCCCTAATAACGCAGTCATATACGTTGTAAGTTCCGCTTCCTTTGCCTACTGCGTAAATACATGTCGTGTACCCACAAAATTCGTTATCAGTGATATTGACGTTCCGCACTTCTTCCGTTCCGGGTGCGGTTGTACCGTCTAACTTAACGGCAAACGTGGTTGTGTAGCCGTCTTGATTCGTGAACACATTTGATATAACGCGAGAATTTCCGCCGTAATACTCAAAGACGAGTCCTGATGTGCTGTTTGCTGCGGCGTAAAAATCATTGCCAAATATCAGCGAATCACCGCCGCCCCCTGATAATTTTATGCCGGTTGAGCATTTGAAATTATTGAACAGCGCACGAAAAACACCATAGCCTGTATAGGAAATGCCAACAGGCAAATTCCAAAATCTATTGTTTTCGTAAGTAACTCCCAAGCAATAATTAGACTTGATTCCGATTGATGCTGTATTGCTTCCATCAAACCCTAGCCCTTGAACTTTTGAGTAGAACGGAGCAATATCACTGTCCGAAGTATCAAATACCAGTTCTACCATATGCGCCAGCGTGCCGCTTGCTTTGATGATTGGAGAGCCAAAACCGATTAGAGAAGCCGCGCAGTTGTCTGAATACTGAGCAGCACCGGGAGTTTCTTCTATAAGGTCGCGTGTCACCTTTACTGTAATTGGTGACGTTATCTTATATACAGCGGGTCCGTTGAAATAAACAACTCCATTTAATTCCATTGCCGCATTCACGGCATTTTGAATCGCCGTCGTATCATCGGCGACCCCGTCACCAATGGCGCCGAAATCCTTGACGCTTACAGTCTCGCGCATCTTGCTTAGTGCGGTGCGCGCAACAGCGCCAGTTCCGGATTGCTTGAATCCGACAAGCGCAACGCCTTTTCCATCGGATGTACTCGCCAGTTCTTCCGCTAGAAGAGGATTTTCGACCGGTGATAACAACTTTAGATTTCCTGACAAGTCGAAACCAATCACCATATTCGCGCGCTCAGCCGCGTTCTCCATCAGTGTTTGGTCGCCGTTCGTAGCGACCGGCAGCTTGATTGCACGGCCGACGCGGGCCTGAAACGATTGGATCGCGAGCCAGATGCGGTCGAGGTCGAGGTCAATGGTTTCGGAATTGAAATCGCCGAGCTGCTGGTAATCCTCAACGCGCTTTAACACCGGGTCCAGGTAGCGCAGCACGGTCGATCCGTTTGCCGGAGCGACGGCGAACTCGATAGCGCCGCCAGTCGGCGAGCCGACCCCGGTCACGGCGAAGCCAGTCGTCACGATGATGTCGTCGACTTCGACCGTGATGTCGTCCGCATCGGCGATCATGAACTGATATGGGAAAGAGGTGGTCAAGCCATTGGCGACCGACTCATTGAACAGGGTAGCTTGGGCGGGTACTGGCATAGGGCAACCTCGATATCAGATTGCCCAGAAGTGTCATTCCGACCGCCAAACGGTTTCCCGACTACCTCTCGAAGACGACCTCATGCACGCCTGAATTGGTCCGCCAGTGGTGATTCTTCGGCGTCGGATCGCTATCGCGCTGGGTGATGTTGATGCGCTGCGGTGCATCGGCGATGGCCCCGGCCCCGGCGTCGATGTAGTCGTCGGCCTGGTTCTTCGTTTCCGGGTTGAAATCCTTCATCTGGTCCCAGAACTCTCCGTCGAGAACAGAGGTATGCGCCCACAGCATTCCCGACGACATCGGCCCTTCGTAGGCCTCCAGGATTCGCTTGTTCTTGTTGGCCACGGCCTGTTCTTCAGCGACCCCGCAGATCAGCCGGCGCTGCTTGAGCGCGGCCTTTAAGACAGCCGGAGCGAAGCCGCCGATGCCGTTGGTCTCGATGACCACGCGGGGGATATGGAACTGCTCGACCAGATCGCAAATCTGCCAGACCTGGCCGCCGATGATGCGCTTGCCGTCCTCGGCGAACTCGGCCACGTCGCCGACCAGCTGCTGGGTGCGGTGCAGATAGTGCCTGCCGTGTTCGTCCTGCAGATCAATGGCGAATGCAGACACGTCGCTGTCGAGTTTCCCGGAGGATGGATCCCAGCGCGCAGTCATGCCGGCAATCTTGATGTTGCCGAGGTACATGCTGGCCGTCTTGTTGGCGTAGCGGATGACCGGCTCGACGGCGTAGGGGATGATGCGCGCCGGGTCGAGGCGCGTCTCGGTGATCGGCTTTGCTTCGAGCATGTATTGGCTGTCCCAGTAGTTCAGCGTCCGGGTCTTGCGGCGGCGCTTGATGATGTCCTCGCGGGTGAAGCGCTCAGGCCAGGCGCAATACGCGTAGAGGTCGAGCACCACGCAGGGCGGCTTGGCGAACACAACCTCGTCGCCATCGATGCGGTAGTCCTCGCCTTCCGTCAGCAGCCGGGCAAACTTGTGAATCCCGGTGATCACGTAGAGACCATCGTCACCGACCGAAAAAGGGATGCGATAGCGCAGCGCCCGATCGGTCTGCTCGTAGCGGACGGAGTTCTCGAACAGGGGTATTTTCAGCACTGCGGCGCCGGCCTCGACAAGCTCCGGGTAAATCGAATCATGCGTGTGCGGCGTGCCGATATAGGTTTCCTGCGCTCCAGGGACGGCAATGAATGTTGATTCCTCGATCTTCATCCGCAGATTGCTGCGCGCCTCGGCGGTCTTGATGTTCTTCGGAACCTCAACGTCGTCATAGTCGATGTCGTCGGCCCGGCTGCCGGTAGCATTCTGATTGACCCCGACCGCGTTCATGCTGGCGTTCCGCGCATCGGCCGCGCCATTCACCCAGAAGGTTTGCGCGCCAGGTTTCGGCGGCAGCATGCCAGCGCACAGCGGATGCCGGCGCAGTACGTTCAGGGTGTCGCGGGTCAGCTTCTTGGCGAGATCGCCATCGGCCGCCCAGATCAGTGACCGGCTGTTGCGGTTGCGGTACAGCTTCCAGGCTTTGTACACCGCATAAGTGGTCGATTTCGACGCACCCCGGAAGACCATTAGCACACGTACCGGATCGGCGCATGTCTCCAGCCAGTTGCAGAATCGGATGTGCAGCAGTGGAACCTTCCACCCCATGAGCTTGGCCCACATGAGGAAGAAGGCCACGAAACTGACCTCATTTTTTACCATGAACGCGCTTGTCGAATTCCGCCTTCTTGGCTTGGTCGTGGATCTGGTTCAGCAGCTTGGCGGCTTCTTTCTCGGCGGCGTTGATCTCGGCATCGAGGCTGCTTTCGTCGCCATCCCCTTCAGGCACTGCGGACGATCCGGCGCCGGCGGCGCTGGCCGCTTGGATATCTCCGGTCAGCCGTCCAACTCGGTCGATCAGCGACAGCGTGGCAACGGCGTTCTTCTTGCACCAATAGCGGTCACCGCGCGTCTGCTTGTCCATGGTGGCCACTTCAATGCCATGCCCTGGCCAGCGGTCCGGGTCGCCTTCTTCAAGGAAGGTATCGGTCAGGCGCTCGGACAGCGCCTGCAGCTTCTCGTATTGATCTTGTCTCATGGATATGTGTTTAGCTGTTTTATCAACCTTTCGGATAAGCGGCGGATGATTTTTACCGCTTCGTCTCTTTGCTCAGGCAGCAGAAGACTTTCGCTTTTAAAGTTGTCAAACAATTTTTCCAAAGGAATGCGAAGTTCGTCGCAGACGGTTGTTCCTAAAGTATCGTCATTCATAACGAATGCATTCGTTATAAGAACAATTTTCGGTCTTTTCCCTTCAGTTAATTGAAGATACGAATCCAGACCAATTTCCTGTTTATCAATTTCCATTGGTTGCTCCTATGTTGATAACTAAATTGTCTGACAAATCCAATTACATGCAACCCCAAAAAGGTGGCACTTTTAATTACCTTCCTGTAACTGCAGAAAAATCCGGCGCCCGATGCGGCAGCGCCTCTCCTGGCGTCCAATAATAATCCTGGTTCCAGTCTTTCATGGCCCGCGAACGCATCCGCGCCAGATACCCGGGATTTACTGCTTCCTGCGCGTTATGCATGAACCAGTGATCCCAGGCGCCCTTGACCTGCCACAGCCCGACGTAAGGGGTCTGCGAATTCGCCCAGCGCAAAGCCTCTGCCCCGGCGTGTGTGTCCTTGCCCTTGGCGGCCTCCCAGGCGTTGGTCAGCATCAGGTCACCGGCCAGGCCAGCGACCGCCCCACCGGACGGGCCAAGCAGCACCCCGCCGGCTTGCTCGAAGTTGTTGCCGCGCTGCTCGGTCGGGTCTTTGGTGATGAAGTCGCCGACGTAGCCAAGGCCGCCGCCCTGCCCCATGGCCCTCTCCCAGAACTTCGGCTCGGTCATGTCGTAGGGGTCTTTGCCCTGGAGGATGGCCTTCTCCTGCAGCACGATGGCCCCCAGCATCATCAGCGAGACATTCAGGCCGGCGAACACAGCCATGCGATTGATGGCAGCGCCGGTATCGGTCTGCGCGCCAAACCCAGCCGGCGCCCCGTCCATCCCCTGCGGCGTGTCGAACAGGCGGCCCCAGTGGCGGGTGATCATCGCAGTTGGAAAGGACTTGAACTGCATGAATGACCGCATCGCCTCGCCGCGCAGCGTACCGGCCGGCAAGCCGCCGCCGGTGGCAATCGCTCGGGTCGCCATGTCCGGATTGATGATCGCGAACTGCGCCTCGTCGGAGACGAAGGCCATCCACTTAGTGGCGGCCTGTTGCTTTCTGGTCAGCACCTCGGCGGCCAGCGCAGGAGCTTCTTCTCGCGTCAATCTGTCCATGACGGCAACCCGGCGCTTCTGGCGATCGATCGACTTTTTGACGAACTCGGCCAATTCGCCACGGGCTTCGTCAATTCGCTTCGCCTGTTCCTTTGCCTTAGCATTGATCGCGGCGCCAGCGCTGGATTCTTCCTTGCGGATGCGTGCTTCCAACTCGACGATTCTTCGCTTTAGGTTTCCTTCACGCCGGCCAAGTTTCTCGCCAATACTTCCGCGCTGACGCAATGACCGTTCGATAGATAGGTCGGCCTTCTCACCAATGCCAGGCGTTTTGCTAAATACATCAACAACCGAATACGACCAGTAATCCGGATGCGTGCGTTCCTTTTTGATGCTGCGTTCAATATCCGCACCATCAGCCACGTCCCAGAGAAAATCGCGCACCTTGCTTTGTTGCTTTTCGGTCGCCAGATAAGCGTCAATGTCGGCGCGAACCTGTGCCTGCTCGATCTCTGCGGCCAGCAATTCCGCCCGATCCCGTAATGCAGATGATGCCTTTTGCACTTGCGCATCCTTCGAAGCTGCGAACTTTTTGACAGCACGGTTCGCTGCATCCTGCACGCTCTTGAATCGGTCGATGCGACTAGCAATCCGCTCGTTTTCCTTGATATTGCGGTTGTCGAGTTCTTCGACGGCGCTCTTGATGCGCTGCGAAATTGCATCCAGTCTGCCCGGTATGGCCTGCGCGACATCGCTATCGCCGGTCGCCATGATCGCATCGCGGGTCAGGTACTTCGAACCGCCGCGCTCGGTCGGCTCGGCCTTGGCGATGATGTTCCAGTCCTCCTCCGTGATCCCCTTGCGGGTCATCAGCCAGCGGTCCCACTCGTCGAGCTTGGCCCATTCCTTCCCGACCTTCCTGGCGAAGCCCTGCATCATCGTGGCCGAGAACGCGCCGCGCAGGCCATCGGTCCAGGCGTTCATGAACGACATTTTCATCACCGAATTGGCGACCTTGCCGGTCAAGCCGTGGGTCATGTGGTCGCCGGTCCAGCGGTTCATGGTGCTGGTCAGCGATTCGGCGATCACGCCATGCGCCCGCAGAAATTCCCGGTGGTCCTTGTCCAGTTGCTTGCCGAGGTTCTTCAGCATGTCGAAGTATGGAAGGCGGTCGTAATGCAGCGTCGTGGCGATGGTGCCGATGTCGGTCAGCGAGGTGATCACCGCGCCGCCGAGCTTGGCCGCCGTCTGGATGTTGCGCACGTTCTGGCCGACGTTGGCCACGAAAGCATTCTCCGGGCTACTGGTCTTGCCGCTCAGAATGTCCCAGTAGGCTTGCGGGGTGTTGCCGAATGATCGGTTCTGCACCGTGCCGGGATCGTCTGCCCGTTCGGCGATGTCGGCCTGCACGCGGAAGGTCTGCTCCGGGTTCGGGCCGTAGCGTTCGACCAGGCCGATATTGCGCGCCATCGCGCCGATGTGGCCCATCATCGAGTCGTAGAGCGAGCCTTCGCCGTATTCGCCCATGTAGGCCATCCAGGAATCGCCGTCTTTGAAATGCAGGACGCGGGATTCGCTGCCCCGGTTTGCCCGGGCGCCGGCCCCCCTGAATTGGCCGGGCTCGACCTTGTTCACCCCATCGCTGGCCAGGGTGGCATGAGCGGCGCGCAGGATTTCGGCGACCTGCGCATTGTTCATCAGCGAGCCATCTTCGTTGAGGTAGCGGCGACGGTCGAGCAGCGGAAGAACCTTGGCCGCGAAGTCTTCCGGCGTAGCCTTCTGCACGCGCACAGAATCGACTGCCTGGCCAAGATAGCCGTAGTCCAGCTTGCCGACATCGCCGCCGGCCGCGTTAAAGCGCAGGCGCAGCTTTTCGATGGTGTCCAGCCAGGCCTTGGCGCCGGCCTTCGCCGCCGTGTTGCCGGTGTGGCCATCGGCGCCCCGGAAAACCTCGCGCACCACATCGGCGGTCATCAGCGGATTGTCCAGGTTGAAGATGCGCATGCCGAGATTGCGCAGCACGCCAGTTCCGTCCTTGCTCTCGGCAGCGGCCAGCATGTCACCCAGACCGGAGACCGCATCGTCATGGACCGCGTGGACGTAGTTCTGCGAGTTCTGGATGTCGCGGATCACCGCCTGCGATTGCGTCACCTTCATGGCGCTGGTCGTCTTCATGTCGGCGATGCGGCTCTGTGTCTCGGCTACCTTGATGGCCTGCATTCCAGCGAGCATTTCCTTGCGGCTGGCCGCTGCCTCTATGTCTGCCATGGCGGCTTGTGCTGCCTCGGTGACGCGCTGGTCTGCCGACTTGGACCGCCATCCTTCAGGGTCTTGCCGGGCAAGGTCGCGCATCTTGCCGGAAATGGCGTCGTCAATTGCCTTGATCTTCGAATCGGACAACTTGCGATCGCCGGCCGCGGCACGGACTTTTTCAATACAATCGGCTCTCATGATTTACGAATTCCTCGTCTGGTGTCCTGAATGGCTGCGCTTCCCAATGGCTGCGCTGATGCTGCTTGCGGTTGTTCCGCTGGCCGGCGTCTGCACGTTCGGCAACTGGAAACAGGCAAAGGCGTACACGCTCATTTGGTCGAAGGTTGTCGGCGGTATGGTCTTGGCCGCTTCGTT
>Ga0302237_1002797_pt1 | contig 10438 bp, 9 predicted proteins | sample AAG_UR_Ala_MG_FD_193530 | JGI IMG/M metagenome (GOLD analysis project Ga0302237, IMG submission 193530) | Enriched activated sludge microbial communities from anaerobic digester in WTTP, New Holstein, Wisconsin, United States - AAG_UR_Ala | ecosystem: Engineered > Bioreactor > Anaerobic >...
TTCCTCTATTGCCTTTTTTAGAGAGCTTTCTTTTACGATTCCTGTTATTTTTACCAGGAAAGCAAGTGCCATAATATTAGTAGAAATAGGACTGCCTAATTTTTCCTGGGCAATTTCCGTGAAAGGGATTTCGTAGGTATTTTCAGCAGACATAGCCAGGTTTTTTACGAAGGTAGTATCAATAATCAGGATTCCGTTTTCGCACAAGTCAAAAAGAAACTTGTCACATGCTTCCTGAGTTAAAGCCAGCAGACAATTAATATTCGTTGCTTCCGGAAAGTATATTTCCTTATCACTAATAATCACATCAGCATGCGAATAGCCGCCTCTTGATTCAGGACCGTAACTTTGCGTCTGAGTAACTTTTCTGTTTTCTAAAACCGCAGCTTTAGCTAAAATGATACCAGCCAGGATTAAACCCTGACCTCCACTTCCGGAAAGGCGAACTTCAAATGTTTTAGCCATTATTCACCTCTCTCGGTTTGCACTCTTTTACACAGAGCAGCATATTCAGCTGTGAATTCAGGACGGATTTCTTTGCGTAAAATACCCCGGATGATTTTTCCTTCCACTTTTTCCGGAGGCAGTTTTTCCACAGCTGCCAGGGTAAGGGAATTATCTCTGAAGTCCTTCAGCATTTGAGCAGCGCCACCTTTTTTATTTAAGCGTCCATAGATTACAGGGCAAGCACTGACTACTTCTATTAATGAAAAACCAGGATGCTGAAGAGCGTCTTTGATCATAGATTGCATTTCCTGAACATGGAAAGCTGTTGTTCTGGCAACAAAAGAAGCACCTGCACCCATAGCCAGATTGCAGATATCAAAATCGGGCTCTATATTTCCATAAGGAGCAGTAGTAGCATAAGCATTATGAGGAGTAGTAGGACTGCACTGTCCACCTGTCATCCCATAAATATTATTATTGATCATCACTACTTTCAGGTCTATATTTCTACGTGCAGCATGGATTAAATGATTACCTCCGATAGCTGCACAATCGCCATCTCCAGTTACAACTATTACTTTCAAATGCGGTTTATGCAGTTTAACACCCGTAGCAAAAGCTATACTTCTGCCGTGTAAAGTATGCAGTGTATTAAAATCCACATAAACAGGCATCCGGGAAGAGCAGCCAATGCCGGAAACCATTACAATATCGTTGCGGTCTATATTCAAAGAGGCAACAGCACGAATTATGGCACCCAAAACAATGCCATTACTGCATCCGGCACACCAGACATGAGGAAATTTCTTATCGTGACGCAGGTATTCATGCACAATGCGTTGCGGGATATTAGCCATTTTAGCATACCTCCTTGATTTTGTTCAGAATTTCATTGGGAGTAATCAATTCGCTGCTTACTTTGTTAATAGGAATCAATCCGCCGTCACTTTTGTCTTTAGTCAGTCGCTCTACTTCGTGGATTAATTGACCCTGATTAAGTTCCGGAACGATAACTGTATCCACATTCCGGAGCATTTTCCGCACAGCGTCATCCGGGAAGGGCCAAATAGTTAAAGGTCTTAAAAGTCCAACTTTAATACCTTCAGTTCTGGCTGAGGCAATTGCAGCTTTAGCAGCCCGGGAAGAAATTCCAGCAGCAAAAATAGCGATTTTTGCATCTTCCATCTGGTAACTTTCAATCTGCACCAGGTCACGAATATTATAAGATATTTTTTTTCGCAGGCGTTCCATCATTTCAGCTGCCTCGCCAGGTTTATTGGTAGGAAAGCCATGTGCATCGTGAGTTAAACCAGTAACATGAAAACGGTAGCCCTCACCAAAACTGGCAAGGGGAGAAAGGTATTTTTGGTTTTCATCATAGTGTTTATACCATTGAGGTGGCACAGTTGGTTTAATCCGATTGATAATTCTCACATTAGCCATATCAGGAAGGCAAACTGCTTCCCGCATATGAGCAATCACTTCATCCAGCAGTAAAATAACGCAAGTTCTGTATTTTTCGCTTAAATTCACAGCCCGGATAGTTAATTCATAACTCTCTTTCACGGAATCCGGGTAAAGAACTATAGCAGGAGAATCACCATGTGAACCCCATTTGGCTTGCATCATATCTCCCTGGGCAGGACTTGTAGGCATTCCTGTGCTTGGTCCAACTCTTTGGACATCAACAACAACGCAAGGTGTTTCCGTAATTTTGGCAAAACCGATTCCTTCCTGCATTAGTGAAAAACCAGGTCCGCTGGTAGCTGTTAAAGCTTTTGCTCCTGTTAAAGAAGCTCCAATTATAGCACAAATAGAGGCAAGCTCATCTTCCATTTGAACAAATACTCCATTCCTTTTAGGCAGTTCTGCAGCTAAAATTTCGGCAATTTCCGTGGAAGGAGTAATCGGGTAGCCAGCAAAGAAATTCACTCCCGCATCCAAAGCTCCGTAAGCAACTGCTTCGTTGCCTTGCATCAGAATTGTTTTGCGTTCGCGTTTTGCCTGAATTTCTTCCAGTTTACTTTCCGGTTTTGCAGCCAGTGGTGCTTTATCGGAAGTAGTTTTATGTTTGGTCTGTTTACTTATTTCTTTTTCTGTCATCATAAATTCCTTTAGCGTTCCTTAGCACCGGTTATGGCAAAATCAGGGCAAAGCCGATCACAATTCTCGCAATGAATACATTTTTCGGGTGCCTGAACATAGGGTGAGCCGTCACTTTTTCTTCCCAGGCAGCCGGTTGGACAAAAAGCTACACAGATTCCACATTTTTTGCACCAGTTATAATAGATGAGGACAGGTGAATCCTCATCACAAGGAACTTTTATTTCTGTTATTTCTACTTCCATTTTTGCGGGAGTATCTTCTTCGCGTATAATCATGCCCATACGGTCTTTTTCGACTTTTTTGGACATTCTTTCCTCCAATACTAAATTATTTTTGCAAGACCTTTTTGAAGAAACTACCCAGGCGTTTGCAACCTTCAATATTAATTTCTATGCTTTCATAGCTGAAATTAAGGCGCATAGTATTATAGCCCTTGCCATTGCAGAAGAAACTGTTTCCAGCCACATAAGCCACATTTGCTTCTTTAATGCATTCCAGTAAAAGAGCATTAGTATCTAAATCTTCAGGTCCTGTAACCATTAAGAACAAACCACCTTGAGGGTGAGTCCATTTCATTTCTTCGGGCATATATTTTTCCAGGGATTCCAGCATCACTTTTTGTTTCACGGAATACATTTTCACTATTTCAGCAATTTTAGGGTCAAGATAGCCCTTTTCCATATAGCGAGCAGCTATTCTTTGAGTGAAGGGAGGTGTACATAAATCAGTTGCCTGTTTTCCTACAACAATTTTATCTAAAACATCGGGATGACCCACAACCCAGCCAATTCTAAAACCTGGGCAGAAGATTTTGCTGAAAGTGCCTAAAATAACAACCTGACCTGTTCCATCAAGTTCATAAATTGTTCTTTGAGTTTCACCTTCATAGCGAAGTTCACGATAAGGACTATCTTCCAAAATCAGAACATCATATTTATGAGCCAATTCCAGCATTTCTTTCCGCCTGCGTTCACTCATAGTAATTCCGGCAGGATTTTGGAAATCAGGAATCAGATAGATAAATTTGGGCTTTTTACCTTTAGCCGCAAGGTCTTTTAATGCCTTTTCCATTAGGTTCGGGTCTTCACCTTCATCATCCATAGGAATTCCAATCATCTTAGCTCCATAAGAACCAAAAGCTTGAAGTGCTCCTAAATAGGAAGGCAAGCCAACGATCACATCATCCCCAGGATCAATAAACATTTTGGAAATCAGGTCTAATGCCTGTTGGGAGGCAGTCGTGATAATGATATTATCTTTTGTAACCTCTAGGCCATTGGCTTTATATCGATTAGCCAGCATAGTCCTTAATAAATCATCACCTTCAGTTGTTCCATATTGAAGTGCAAAAGCAGCTTCTTTTTCCATAACTTCGGCAATAATGCTTTTCAGCTCTTCCACCGGAAAAGTAAGAGGGCTGGGAAAACCACCTGAAAATGAAATCAAACCAGGTTGACCGAGAAACTTTAGTAGTTCCCGGATAGCAGAACGCTTCATACCCTTAATGTTGGTAGACAGGATATTTTGCAAATCGGTGATCATTTTATGATCCTCCTTTTCTTTTTTTATTTTTCTTCGTAAATTAACACTTTCTTGTTGGCTTTACGCCATTCCCTGTAGGCATCTTTAATCTCCAATTCCCACACAATGCGCTTATCATTATCTTCAAAAGTAATAATATCTATATAGTAAGTGTGTTTGAATTTACCGACAAAACTCTTACGGGGAAATTCCACTACTATTTCACCATCAATATTCAAAATGGTAACCTCATTTAAAAAAACGCCATCCGCAATTTCTATAATTGCTCTGGCTTCAACACTACCACTTTGGACATCACGGAAATGTATGTTCATTTTTGCTCCAAATTCATATCTATTTCTTAAAAAAATAAATGCCTTAATCGGTCAAGCAATTTATTGCTACACAGTATCCTGTAAAAAGTATGAATATTTTTTTATACAACTAACTATCTTGCATCTTCGGAAGAAGGTGAAGGTTCAGAGTTCTCAGGTATAGTATTATTTTCAGTTTCAGAATCTGTTAGAGGGGCTGTTTTATCGTTGATGTGAAAAAGTTCGCGAAAATAAGAATCATAATAGAGGACTGTTAAACTGTTATCATCAGCATACATTATATGCACACTGCGGGTAGTGGATAAAAACCAGATAAGTTGTTGTGTTTCTTCGTCAAAATGATTAGTTTTGCCATGCATTTCCTGTAAGGTCTGAAGCACATAAGCATCATCTTCTTCAGAATTCTCAGGATTGTATTTTATGAACCAGCCAATTATACGCCTTGTTTGGGGCTCTACAAAAACCAGAATTGCCTCTACAGAATCACTATTTTCAGGATAGTAGCGCACTAAGTTATCATTTATGTTTGGAGTGTAAAAGTCACTTAAAGCAAGAAGGGAATCAGCTTCTTCAATAGGAATAGCAAAGCTTAAGTTAAAAAGTCCGGTTTGGGCGCTAATTCCAAAACATCCTGCCAGCAGAATTAAGAGGATAATTAATCTCTTCATTATATAGTCCATTATATAATATTTATTCCATTTTAGGAGGCATAGAATGTTCGTCAATCAAAATCTGAAAAATGCAGGAGCTTACAGATTTCACAGATAACATAGATGAATGAATGGGTATGGGATGAACAGGATTTTCTGGATTCACAGGATTATAGAATAGGTATGGGATGAACAGGATTTTCTGGATTTACAGGATTATAGAATAGGTATGGGATGAACAGGATTTTCTGGATTTACAGGATTATAGAATAGGTATGGGATGAACAGGATTTTCTGTATTCACAGGATTAAAGATTTATAATTTTATTAATGTTTTCTCTGTTCAGAGCGTGTTAAACCTCTTGACCTCAAGACCTCTCGACCTCTTGACCTCTTGACCTCTCGACCTCAAGACCTCACGACCTCTTGACCTCTCGACCTCAAGACCCCAAGACCTCTCGCCCTCATAATCCTCTACAATTTCAACTGCATTTGCAATTCATAAAAATTCTTTCGGTTATCAATTATCTGAACTTTACTGCGTTGTTCAAGATACCATTGATTGAGGTGATCTTCTTGTAATTTTGCCTCGGCATCAGCAATTATTTTCTTTTTATTTTTTTCCCAGAGAGTTAAATCCGGATATTGGCGTTTTGTAACGAGGGCAAGATACCAGTGTTTCTCATTTTCTATAAGAGGAGTGAAAGAACCCACGGGCGTATTTAAAATTGCAGTATTCAAGGTAGGGATTTTGCCTAAGGGTTTTATTTCATTATCAGCCATGACTTTTTCCGCTTCAATAATAGCAATGCTATCCCTAATTGCGGCAGCTAAATATGTTTCCGGGGTTTCTTTGTGCATAAAATCCTGCACATAATTATCCATTGTGAACATTCGTTTAGCGCGATTTGCCCGGATTATCATTTCCTGTTTTTTAATCTCAAAATCAATGTAATATTCAGGTATTTCACTTTTCAGTTCTAAAACCAGAATATCACCGGTAGGTGCATAAAAAATATCCGGAATAGAACCAACGGGATTATTGAAAGCAAAAGAAATCAAATCGGGAGCACGACCTATATAGGGAATTATTTGATCCTGTTCATTAAAATAGGGACTTTCTTCCAGAGGAATGTTCATTTCTTCTGCTGCCTTTTGTAAACCAATTTCTTTTGCCCGGTTGAAAAGAGCTGTGCTTAAAGTTTTATTTTCTTTTGCCTTCTGTTCTGCATTTTCTGCTTTGCTCAAATTACCGGCAAAACGAGCCACAAGATAGCTGCGTCCATTTTCTCTTTTAAATTCATCTTTATGGGCTTCATAAAAGGTCCTGGCTTCGTCGTCGGTTACATTTATAGCAGTCAATTTATTGTAATCAAAATGGATAATTTTGGCGCTGGCATAATCATTTTCTTTCAGCCAGGCATTTTTCACGCTATCCGGATTGGCTTTAACTTCATTTTTAATGGTCTTAATAAGCTTATTATAGGAATAGAGATCGCGGGAATAATTCATAACTTCCCGTTTAAAATCAGGATGCTCTTTTAATGCCTGTTCATATTTGGCTTTATCAAATTTGCCGTTGGTCTGAAAATCCTTAATTTGTTTAATTTCTGCAGGCACATTTTTCTTGATTTCTGCTTCCAGTTCAGCATCTGTAACCTTAATTTTGCCGGCTTTTATTGCCTGGTCATATACATATATTCCGACAAGTTCTTCCCAGTATTGATTATTCAATCTAATACTATCCTGTTTAGTTAACACTTTACCTTTACTATAATATTGCAGATATGCTTTAAATCCGTCATTAAATTTTTTGTAATTATATTCCCGTTCACCAATTTTACCAACTAAAGCATTGGGATCGGGCTGGGCAGATATTAAGGACATTATCCCCAATAAACATATTGACAAAAGGGTTGGGACTTTATATTTCATTTCTTTTTCCTCAATATTCAAGACGCATCTTCTATATTAAACAATACTTTTGCAACTACGCTTTTCCTGCAAGAAAAAAAGTTAAACTGGTGTTCAAAAATAGTCCCTTCTGCTATTCTTCAAGGCAAACCAGAAGGTCAAGCTACCTACTTTTAGGTCTATTACTTCAGTAACAATCAAGTAACATTTCCGTAACGAGACTACGGAAGTGTTAAGGAAGTGTTACGGAGTCGTTACTTATTCGTCTTAATAACAATCAAATACGCATTTTAGAACAAAGGTAGCAAAATATACAGCTAATCATATTGTATTATAGTGTATTAAAAGAGCAAAGACATTTCTTGCTTAATTGGCTTACCTCTTTTTTCCCCAGATTTGTACTAGTGATCTTCCATAATTGCAACAATGTATCCAGAAAGCTTGACATTATTCTCCCCCCAGCAATATTTTGGCTAAGCCTAAAATTGCATTATTATATAAGAAAGAGGTAACAGCTTATGCCGTGTGAATTTTGTAATCTTGACTGCTCAGTTTATCTGGCAGAAAATGAACATTTCTTTGCAATTGGGGATAAATATCCTGTTAGCAAAGGTCATACTTTGATAATTTCCAAGCGCCATACTCCTGATTTTTTTAGTTTGGATGCCGAAGAAGTTGTCTCTTTACACGAGATAACTTTAGCAGTAAAGAAATTGCTGGACGATAAGTTTGAGCCGCGTGGTTACAATTTAGCTATGAATTGCGGTTCTGTTGCGGGTCAAAGTATTCCCCATTTTCATTTACATATCATTCCCCGTTTCGGAAAAGAAGATAAAGGTATTTTTCAGCGGAGACGGGAATCAGTTTTTTAGGAGGATAAAATGAAGTATTTTAATGTTTTTTTAGCGTTAATAATTGCTTTTGGTCTTTTTGCTGCTGATTTTAGTGAAAACGCAGGAACAGCTATTTTTAAGCTGAAACCGGAATATCGTGCTGCCTTGCAAAAGTCCAATAATCGCACAGGAATTGCTTCTATAGATGAAAAACTGCAAAAATTGCAGGTCAGTTCTCTAAGGCCTAAATTCATTATTTCACCCCAAAAAAGAGAAGAATGTGAACTTTCTCTTATATTTGAAGTGCAAAGTTCCTATCCACCTCAGGCAGTTGTAAATTTACTATCTTCAGACCCTTTTGTGCAATATGCGGAAGTTATTTATCCTGATGCGGTTTTTGCTATCCCTAATGATGAGCACTATGCAGAATCCCTCTATTTTGCATCTCTGGAAGCAGAAGCTGCCTGGGATATTCATCAAGGTGAAAATGGAACTTCTCCTGTAATAATTGCTCTCGTAGATACCGGTTGTAGATGGACTCATCCTGATTTGGCAGAAAATATTTGGCAAAATTTGGTTGAAGATGCCAACCACAATGGTTATACAATTTATTATAACGGAAGCACTTGGGTTATGGATACAGGTGACTTGAATGAAATTGACGATGATGGTACGGAAAAATTGATGATCTTATTGGTTGGGATTTTATGCTCACCAGTAGTGGAGGCGAATCCAATAATCCTTATGAAAGTAGTGGTCATGGCACAACTGTTTCCGGAATTGCTTCTGCCCGAACAAACAATACAATTGGGGTTAGTTCGCTTGCCTGGAATTTAACTATAATGCCTGTTTCCTGTAGTTATCCTGGTTCAAGTTCCATTTATAATGGTTATCAGGGTATTATTTATGCTGCAGAAAACGGAGCTGATATCATTAATTGCAGTTGGGGTGGCACTACTTATTCGCAAGCATATCAGGAAGTTATAAATTATGCCTACTCTCTGGGGTCGGTAATAGTTGCTGCTGCCGGTAATAGCAATAATACGATTCCTGTTTATCCTGCTGCCTATAAAAATGTGCTTGCTGTAGCTGCTTTACAAAATAACGGGGTAAAATCCTCCATTTCTAGTTATGGTTCTTTTGTAGATGTAGGTTCTCCTACAGGCTCAATCGGCACTGTAACTGCAAGTGGTTATACTACAGTTAGTAATGCTACTTCTTATGCCAGCCCGATAGCAAGCTCTTTAGCGGGTCTAATAAAATCCTACCTTCCCGACATTAGCCAAAATGATCTTCTAAATAGAATCAAAGGTAGCTGCGATGATGTGGATGCCAATAATCCTGGCAAAGAAAATCTCCTGGGAGAAGGCAAACTGAATGCCCGGCGTGCTTTACAAGAAGATAATCCTCTTCCCGATGAAGAAATCCGCCTTACATTAATAGAAAATAGAGGTGCTACGGATGCTAATGGAAATTTAGCTGTGGAACCCGGGGAAACATTTTCCGTAAATCTTCTTTTACACAGTTACGGTGAATATTCTGCTAACGGCATTTTTACTCTTTCTACTACCAATCCTTATGTAAATATCCTTTCCGGTAGCCACAATCAAAACATTCCTGCTGATGATTATATAACTTTGGAGGAGGTCTTTAGCATCTATGTTCTGCCAACTGCTACTTCCCAATATGTAACTTTCAATTTGCAGACAACTGCTGATTTACCTGTTGTGGCAGGAAATAACCTTTCCTTCAGCATTCTTATTAATGCCGGGGGAATTTTTATCTGGGAAGGTGTTTCCGGCGGTAGAGATATGAGCGGAACCTTTATCAAAAACACTTTACAAAACCTGGGTTACACCTGCACTTACGGAACTACATTTCCTTCATCATTTTATAGCTTTGAGGCGGTCTTTTTAAGTTTTGGAGCTGTGGGCAGTAATATTGTTCGCTTTGATAAAACCTATATGTTTAATGCCCTTTATAACTATTTACTTTCCGGAGGCAGGGTATATATTGAAGGAGTAGATGTTGTCGGTTTTGATTTAACTTACTATCTTCCGGATATTCAAGGTGAACTTGATGCCTACGAAGTTCTCTGGCCCCTCTTAGGAATAATCAGTGCTGAGGATGGCATAACTAATGCAATTGATAACCTTAGCGGTGTTTCTTATACACCTTCTTCCGGAATGCTGTTTACATCTTCTTCGCAAACTAAAGTGGACTATATAGACCGCTTTACAGAGCTTTATCCTTATGCCAGAAGTGCATTTGAAGAAAGTAATTACGGATGTGTTGCAGTTGTTTGTGCCGGTGGCTATGATCAACGCAGTTTTGTATTCAGCTATGCTTTGAGCGAATTGACGGATGGCTCATTTCCTAATACCAGAGAAAATCTTCTAGCGCGCATAATGGATTTCTTTACTGCAGAAGAAGTTACTCTGCCTGTAGAACTTACTGCTTTTTATGCTACTTACTCTAACGGGGGAACTGTTTTTTGGAATACTGCCTCCGAAACCAATCTGCTGGGCTATAATCTTTACCGGAGCTGCAATTCTTCTTTTTCTAATGCGCTTAAACTGAATTCTGTAATTATTCCTGCAACGGGTAGTGCAACGGGAAATAATTATCACTA
>Ga0302237_1002799_pt1 | contig 10433 bp, 6 predicted proteins | sample AAG_UR_Ala_MG_FD_193530 | JGI IMG/M metagenome (GOLD analysis project Ga0302237, IMG submission 193530) | Enriched activated sludge microbial communities from anaerobic digester in WTTP, New Holstein, Wisconsin, United States - AAG_UR_Ala | ecosystem: Engineered > Bioreactor > Anaerobic >...
AGCAGGCGTTGCGGCCAGGAACACCTACGCACTGGGGGGTGTTGTCGTCGGAGAATTTTTGCGAGGTGCTTGTCAAGTGGCGGGGTACACCCCCGTTCGATCTCCTGGTAAGTTCCAGCGTTTCTGGACTTATCAGTCGGTGCCCTGGGCCCGCAAGTTCCTTCGAGAATGGTGTACCTGGACGATGCGGAGCCGCCTGGAGCCCACGAAGAAAGTCGCTCGTTCCCTGCGAGAGCACGAAGACCTCCTGATGAACTGGTTCAAGGCCCGCGGGGAGATTTCGGCGGGCGCCGTAGAGGGATTGAACCTCAAAGCCAAACTGAGCATGAGAAAAGCCTTCGGCTTTCGCACCTTTGAAGGAATCGAAACCGCGTTGTAGCATCAACTTGCGCATCTTCCCAAACCAGAATTCACCCACGAATTCTGCTGACGAGGCAAGAAGTTCAACAGATGGGTCGTGGTGAGACTCCGCGTCAGGGGCGATGTGGTCAAACACACAAATCCTCCGAGATGCACGAGCCGTTCGGCCTCCTCCCGCACGATTTCCTGGACCATGTCTGCTTCAGATTTGAAGAAGAACTCCGGCCGCAGGCGGTCCAGGGCGGTCAGGCAGTCGGGTTCGGACAAGAGTATAGCGTAATCGACGAACTGGACGGCGGCAATCATTTCGAGGCGTTCTTGGCAGTTCAGGACGGGGCGCGACGGGCCTTTTTTGGCGGCGATGTGGTCGTCTCGGAGGGTCAGGGCGCAGAGTCTGGCGTTGGGCTGGGAGGCTAGGTACTCCTTCGCGTAACGCATGCTGCGGACGTGGCCGAGGTGCAGCAGGTCGAAAGCCCCGGAGACGATGCCCAAGGTGGACTCCTCGTGGGTTTTGCGTTCGGCGAGGGCCTCCAGCGAGACGAGCTTGGGCGAGGATGCGTAGTCGGGCTCGGTGGGGCGGGCGCCTTGCCCGCTGCGGATGCGCCGGGCGAGTTCGCCCCCGTCGGCTGGCGAGAGTTGCGCCAGCTGGGCTCGCAACGTATCGGCACCCTCGAAACTCGACAGGTACTCCTCCCAGTCCTCGGTGGAATACAGGTGGAGATCGCGGATGTCTCGCAGGATTTCGACCAGGTGCATGGTCCTTGGCTCCAGGCCGGGGCGGCCGGGTTCAGGGTGCGGCCAGCGGCGGAAAACGTTCCAAGGGTACGTCCTTGACACAGTACGGGTCCTGGCCGTCCAGGTCGCCGGCCAGAGCGCAAGCGCTGGCGGGGCAGCCACCGTTGCAGCGGGTGATGTAGTGGTCGCAATCCTGACAGTCGGAACGGGTCAGGGCGCGGGCCTCGGCAAAGATCTTCGCACCAGTCCACAGGTCCATCAAGTCGGCTTGACGGACGTCCTCGCCCAGCCAGCGGTCGCCGTGCATGTAGCCCAGGTAGTTGCAGGCCATGATCCGTCCTTTGGCGCTGACGCCCAGGCCCATGGTTCCCAGCGGGCAGCACGAGTTGTCGAAGGGGAACGGCTTTGCCGCCTCGCCGGACGCGGGCTCGCAGAAGATGTCGTAGTTGATCCGCAGGCGGCCTTTGGCGAGTCCCAGGGCCCCGCGCAGTTGCTGAACCTCGTAGGCGGCCCCCGCGACCTCTTCCGGAGAAAGCATTTCGGAGACGTCGCCTCGGCCGGCGACGCGGAGCAGTCCGAAGCTGAGCTTGAAGCCCAGTTCGGTCGCCAAGCCGGCCATGGCGGACAGGCAGTGACGATTCGACTTCATGAGCACGACGTTGATGGTGGGATCGGCCGGCACGGTGGCGGTGCGGTTGTAATCGGCCAGGCGATGGAGGGTCGCCAGGACGCTGCGATAGCTGCCGGGACCGCGGATGGCGTCGTTCACTTCCTCGGTCCCGTCCAGGCTGATGCGGATGTCCTGCACTCCGCGGGCGAGCATCTCCCGGAGAAGTTCCTCGCTGCAGCGGCCATGCGTATTCACCGACGGTCTCAGGCTCTCCTCCGCGATCACATCCAGGATGGCAAGGAAATCCTCGCGCAGGGTCGGTTCGCCGCCGGTCAGCCGCACGTAGTAGCCGCCCCAGGCGGCGAATTCCCTCAGCAGGCGGTCGATCTCCGCCAAGGACATTTCGCCCTCGGCCGGCGCCGGTCCGGCGTCGGCATAGCAGTGGGTGCAGCCGCCATCGCACCGCCGCGTGAGTTCGATGTACAAAGTGCCGGGGGTCGAGAGCGCGTCGCGGCGGAGCGGATAACCACGAGTCGTCGCGTCGACGATCCGCGCGGGGGAAGCCGTCGCCCGGACGGTTCGCCAGTTCCAGCCGCTTGCGCTCGTATCCGTCCCCGTGCAGAAACGTCATGCGGGCGCCGGGCAACTCGATCAGCAGGCCGCCGAACCACTCGCGCCGCAATAGAAGTCGCTCGTTCATCTCACACGAAGCCACCGTGGTACTGGGGACCGCGCAGGTACTCGATCGCTTCATTGTACTTGCTCAGCGGATGCGTGCAGTAGCGGAGGCAGGCCGCCTGGTGAATTCGGGCCATCACGCGGCGCCGCTGTTCGCCCTCCCACACGGCGCGAAACGTGGTGCCGGCGTCGTAATCGACGCGGCCGACGGCCCATTCGTCCAGCGCCCGCAGATTGCAGCAGGGGTACACGGTGCGGTCGGCTGCCACGATGGCCAGCAGCGGCGACGCCAGGCAGCGGCCAGTCACGTGCTCGATGCCGTTGGCTCCCAGGGCCAGATAGGGCCCTCGGCGCGGTGACGGCTGACTCGGTTCGTCGAGTTCCGCCGCCGCCTCGCGGTCCGAGATCCAATGGTCGACCAGGATCCGCAGCGGCCCGTGGTAGTTCTGCCGCGTGGCTTCGAAGGCCCGCCGCACCTCGCGGGCCTGTTGCGTCGTCATTGTCGAGGCGTGGCCGACTTCTTCGAAGAATGGCGGGCGGAACAGGACGTAGTCGACGCCCAGACGTTCTCCGAGCGCCACCGCCTCGTCAGCCAACCCGGCCGTCACGTGATCCATGGCAAACGACAGGCCGATGACGGGATGACGGCGGCTGCCGCGCTGAGCGACGACCTGTGCGACGCCCCGCAGGATGCGGTCGAAATCCTGGCTGCCATGCACGTCCCGATGGGACTCGGCGGTCGGCCCGTCGATACTGACGCGCAGATAGCGGGCCCAGCGGGCCAGCGGTTCCGCGAACACGTCCAACCGGCTGCCGTTGGTCACGACGCCCACTTCCAGTTCGCTTTTCGCGGCCAGCTCCAGCAATTCGGCAAAGGCCGCGTGCAACGTGGGCTCGCCGCCGCCCTTGTAGACCACGCCCTGCACACCCAAGACGCGGAACTCGGCCAGCAGTTGCCGGGCAAAGTCCAGCTCCAGCGCCGTCCGGCCGTGACGCGCATCCACGCACCAGCCGCAGCCGTGGTTGCAGTAGTCCACCGGGTCGAGTTCGACGGTCACGGGGAACACATCCCGGCCTTCGGACAGCGCCTGGAGCCGCTGAGCGTGCCGCAGGTACTTGTGCGGGCTGAACTCCACGCCGCTGAGGGAATCGTTAAACGCCATTGGTCCGGAATCTCTTTCTCTGGGACCTCAGCGGGCGACCAGGCTGTCATGGCTGCGCCTCGCGCCTGCTTCGAGCAGGATCTGTTCGGCGCGGAGCCGCCACCGGGCCACGTCGTCGGGTCCAAAATTCTTGTGCCGCAGCGCGAAGCAGGACGACCGGTTCACGCCGATCTGCACGTAATCGCGGAAATCCGGATTGGTGATGGCATAGCCAAATCGCTCCGGATTCCGGGCGATCCTGGTGCCGGGATAGGGGATCAGCGGGTACACCGTGAATTCGTCCAGGCCAAGGCCGGCGGCCGCAGTGAAGTAACGTTCGATGGACGCATCGCTGTCGTGCGGGAGGCCGACCATGAAGTACGCCCGCACAATCAACCCGGCGTCCCGGGCCGCTTGCACGTTGCGTTCGTGGCCGATCTGCGGCCCGCGCCCCAAGATCCGGAGGTTCTCGGGGTTCAGCGACTCGAGCCCGATGGCCACGTGCGCACAGCCGCTCTGCCGCAACGCGCGGCACGTGTCCGGCGTCAAGTCTTCGACACGGGCGAAGATGCGAAAGACGATCTCCAGCGCGGAAAGTGCGGCGAGCAGATCGGGCAAGTCGGGACGGGACGAGAAGCAATCGTCATTGAACCGGAAGCAGCGCGTCGTGCCCCGTAGCGCGGCGATCTCCTGGCACACGTTTCGCGGACTGCGGTACCGCGCGACCGCCGCCCCGCCGCCCATCACCACGCTGTTGCAGTAGGCGCACTTGTGCGGACAACCTCGCGAGGACAACACGGACAAAACTGGACTGCCCTGCAACCGCCGGTGATAGCTGAATTCGTCGGCCAAGTCCCGCGCCGGGAACGGATAGCTGTCGATGTCGTGCCGAGGCGTTCCGTGGAACACGCCGCGCACCGCGGTTCCGGCAGAGACTCGGGCCGCGCACTCGACAAACGCGTCCTCACCTTCGCCGACGACGACGGCATCGGCCCCCGTGCCCGCCAGCGTCTCGGCCGGCAGCGCAGACGGATTGGGGCCGCCGAGCACCACCTGGGCTTCGGGCTGGACCTGCCGGATCCGGGCCACCACGCGTTTGGCGTATTCGTGGTTCGTGCAGAGGACGCCGATCCCGTACAGGCCAGCCGGCGGGATGCGGTCGAGTTGGGCTTGGATCTGGTCCTCCGTCGCGCAGCCGCTCATATCGAAGAATTCGACCTCGCCGCCGCCGCTTTGCCGTACCACGGCTGCCAGATAGAGCATGCCGAGCGGCGGTTCGAGGCGGTCGTCGACGACGCATTGCGACGGCGGCTAAACCAAAACGACGCGCGGGGCAGCGTGCGGCATGGGTTTTCGACAACCTTCACGGCATCGAAGTGAGCCGGCGCAAGTGGTACGTTCGGGCTCGCTCGGAACGATAGACGCTGCTGTATTTTAGGGACCCGGCTGTCGTACTGCACTTTAGGCGAATTCGAGTTTGAGCGGTTAAATTGATCTTGGCAAAAAAGCGGCTCTCGGCGATGGTTAGGTGATTCGCCACGTCACCAGACCCATCGGGAGAGCCAAGGATGGCTAAGCGTAAACGTTCTTCGCGGCGTCCGCAACCCAAGCACAAGAAACAAAAGAAGTCCCAGCACGATAAACGCAAGCGACTTCAGAGGCGCAATCCCCAGCGTCAGAAAACGACCCACGCCCGCGTGCCGTTGACCGGCGCGATGCAGACGGTGGTCTCCATGCTGCAGGCGGTCCTGGACCGTCGGATGGCCTTCCGGCTGGCCATCGTGATCGCCGGGATGTTTCTGGCCGGCGACCGCCGCACCGCCAGTGCCTGGTTCGTAGCCGGAGGCGTGCATGATGATTGGGACCGGTTTTACGATTGCTTGATCAGTGTGGGGCGGAGTTCCGGAAAGTTGGCCACGGTGATCCTCGGCCTCATCGCCCGGAAGTTCGCTCCGGGGCTCAGTGGTCGCATCCTGTTGGCGATGGATGACTCGCCCACGTCCCGTTACGGACGGCACGTGGAAGGCGCCGGCGTCCATCACAACCCGACGCGTGGGCCGGCGGACGGCGAATGGCTGTACGGACACAACTGGGTCAGCTTGGCTTGGCTGACAAGGCATCCGGCGTGGGGCGTGATCGCCTTTCCGCTCCGCTCTCTGCTGTACGTCCGCGAGGTCGACGTCCCGAAGCTGGCCGAGAAATATGCTTGGGAATTCCGCACCAAACATCAACTTGGCGTGGAGCTATTGAAGTGGTTCATGCAGTCGATCCGCGAACTGGGGCTGGAGGCGAAAGTCTGGCTGGCGGTCGATGGCGCCTACGCCACGCGGCCGTTCCTTCTCCCGGTACTTGGTCTGGACATCGTGGTCGTCAGCCGCTTGCGAAAGGACGCCTGTCTCTACGACTTGCCAGGACCACGCCCGCCTCACCGCCGCGGGCCAGACCCCATCTACGGCAAGAACAAGATCGGCTTGGCGAAGCGTGCCGCGCATCGGCAGGGCTGGCAGACGATTACCTATCGCTGCCGCGACGAGGAGGTGACTCGTCAGTACAAGACGTTCCTTGCGACCTCGAAACTTGTCAGCGCCCAGATCCGCGTCGTGATCGTGCGCTTCGAGGACGGCGGTTGGGCGCCTTACTTCTGCACGGACACCGCTGCCGACGTGCGCGAGATCTTGGAAGCGATGGCCTCCCGCTGGGCGATCGAAGAACACTTTCACGACGTGAAGGAGGTGTGGGGCGCGGGGCAGCAACAAGTTCGCAACGTCTGGTCGAATCTGGGGTGCTGGCACCTGAATCAGTGGCTGTATGCGTTGGTCGAGTTGTGCTGTTGGGATCACGATCAAGCCACGTTGACCGACCGCCGAGACCGTTCTTGGGACAACCCCGACCGCCGCCCCTCGCATGCTGATCGACGACGCTGGATTGCCCGAGAAATGCTGCGAAAACAATTCCTGGCCACTCTGCCAATAGCCTTGAACGATCACAAATCCCGAACCCTCCTCGAAACCCTATTGGCCCTCGCGACTTGATTGTCTAAAGTGCAGTGTAGCGGCCACACGACGGGAAATCAAGAGGCCATTTCCGTTCTTGCGCACGTCGCGCGGCTTGGGCGAGCCGGCCGGAGCCGACGGCGCGGCGGCGTTTGCGAGGACAGGACCAGCACCGCTCCCAGCGGTCGTCGTCGCTCAACGGGACCGCACGCAATTGCAGCATCGCTTCGGCGCCACTCGCCAGTCAGGACTTCTCGCGGCCTTTGACGCGGCGAGTGAGCTGCTTTATCGTCGACTCGACCAGGGCGCGGCTGATGGGCAAACTCAAGCGGCGGTACTCTGGACAGTCCATGCGTGCGCAGTTGTTGGTCACGTGCGTCTATGTGCCGTCGATGGTGCGTTCGCGATCCGCTGCCGCCGAACCTGTCTTGCCAACTTTGCAGACGCGGCACGCAGGCCCGACAACACTTGGCCGACTTTGTCCGACCAAGCCCAGCGGAGCCACTGCTCGTAAGTCTTCCAGCCCCGGGGCCACGTCCTTGCCGCGATAGGCGTGGGCCACGTCGTACAGGTACGACAGCAGAGGGGCGAAGTCCAAAATGGCCACGAACCTAAGGGCAGAAAGTGCATCTCGTAGATCGACCCGTTGGACGCCTGGCCGTCGCAGACGCAGGCTTTGCGTTTGACTCGGTCTAGCACGTGGCGATGCATGTTGGCCGCCACGTGCCAGCCGAACGTGTCACTGTTCTCCATCGTGGCCACGACCGTCCGCACCAGCGTAAGATTGCCCTTCGCGTATGCGACGCCGCGGACGAAACTTGTTCGGCTGCTTCTTCTGCGCCCTCGACGAGTTCTTCTCGTCGCGTAGCTCATCGTTGCGGCCTAGCGACGGCGCGCTGCGTCGCTTGATTTCCGATACCAAGCGAGCGGCTTGCGTCGGTTCCAGAGACTTCGCGGGCGGCTCCGGTTTGGGGTCCACGCCCTTCGGCTTCGTCTGGAGCGTCAGGCAGTGGGCCGCTCTCGACTCGCGTCAACTCGGGTCGCTCGCGCCTCGGCCAGCATCCTCGGCAGGCGTTTGCAGCCGGCCGCCGTCCAGCATCACCGCCTCTGCCCCAACGGGCGCTCGTACGACGGGGACGTCGGAGGCACAGGTGGGTCATTCGATGCGCAGCGTAAACTGCTGCGTTGCGGAATCCTTGTGTTGGGTGGACGCTCGGAGCGTCACCGTGGCCTCGCCGGGGGCGGGTGGGATGCCGCTGAGGCGGCCAGTCTGCGAGTCGAGCTTGATCCATGCCGGGCCTTCGATCAGCGCGAATTGCAGTTTCTCGGCGTCCCACAGTTGCTGGTTGGGCGACTCGTAGCGGTGTTGAACATCGCCCAGCGAGGTGATCAGTCCGGGCTCGTACGCGAACGGCTTGCCCGCCTTGGCCGTTGCCGGCGGACGTGACCAGAAATGCGGATGGGGCAGTTCGGCGTAGTCCGAGCAGATGCTTTCGGTTCCGTCCGCGTCAACGGCCACAACGCGATAGTAGCAGCGGTTCATGTTCGGGCTGGTCGGCGTCGGCGAGACGATCCGCAGCGACGTTTGGTCGGTCCGAGCGAGAAAGTTGCCCGGCACGGTCCCACGGGCGTAGGATTCATACGCGGTCTTGTGGACGGAAAAACCTTTCTCGTCCGAGCCGTACACGTCATAGGCGACCGGCCTGCTCCCCTGCGGGTTCGGCGCCCAGCGCAGCAGGATGCCTGCCGCGTCGGCCTCGGCGCGCACCTCGAGCGGCACGCGCGGGCCTTGCCAGCAAAACGTCCAGGCCTCGCTCCACTCGCTCCACACCCCCGCGGCCGTGGCCGCTCGCAGCCGGAAATAATAATCCGTGTCCGGGGCAAACATGCCCGTGTACGGGACGCGCCACTCGGTCTCGGGGATGATCACATCATAGGACGGACGGTAGGGAACGCGGAAATCGGGACGCCGACTCACCTGCAGGTGATACTTGCGGCAGCCGTCCGAGGCCGGCCAGCGAAATGTTGCGAGCGAGTCGCGAATCGTCGCGCCGGGCGCGGGATGCAGCGGCGCCGCGGGCGGCTTGGGCGGGGTCACCGCATGACATTCCTGCCACCGGTGGGTAATGGTGATCTCGTGCGGCGCGCTCGTGAGGTCTGTATAGACCAAGCGGTTTTCCCCGCGGCGCAGCCGCGGCAGCGACAGCGGCGCCGCCATGATGTCCGTCTCGATCTCGAGCGATTCGAGGATTGCGCCTTGCTGTCCATCGGCCGAAGCCAGGCCGACGACCACTGCGTAGTGGTGCTTTGCGGGACTGACATGCGGCTGAAGCGCCGCGTCGATCGCCACGGTGGCTACGACCTTGCCGGGCCCGGTGCCCTCCCAGACCCGCGTCCGGGTTTTGCCGTCCAATGTGACGTCCAGCGAGAACCGATCGTCCGCGCTGAGCGCGCGAAACGCAGTCCGCAGCGTGCCGCCGCAGATCGTCCAAGGAATGTCGACCGGGTACACCAGTTCGGCGCGAGCCGACGCGCCGGCCAAGCCCACTTGCGGCGGCGCGGCGGCGACGATGTCCCGCTCGCTGCTGATGCCCTCGCGGTAATGGTCGGCGTTCAAGCGGGGGACGTACACGAACTTCGAGTTGCCGAACATGGGCGGCCGATGGTTCCACTGGTCGCTCTGACAGGCCCACTTGTCCACGTTATCCCAGCGGAAAACGACGCGTTCGCGCGGCCGCAGACGGTAACGCATTTCGTGCCCGCGAATCGCCTGAAACCCCGCCCGGTCGTCCGCGCCGAACAGCGTCGCATTGGACTCGGCGACGTTCCAGCCCGCGAACACCGGCCCGTATGCCGCCTCGCGACGGACCAAGTCGTGGTCGTGTGCGCACTGATCGCCGCTGACGGGCGCCTCGTTTTCGCGGTCCAAGAAGAACACGCTTTCATCGATATCGAGAAACTGATGGCGATCATCGACCACCGCTTCGGCCTGCACGTGTCCGTTCAGCGCCCGCACCTTGGGATCCAGCGCGTACTTGGGCTTGCCCAGCCCGGCGTGTTTGAACAACGAACAGCCACAGGCGCCCATGTCGTCGCATAGGGCCAGCCCGTACGAGTTGAACATCTTGACGGGATCGTGGAACTCGTCGTCCGCAAACAGGGGAATACAGTGATAGCGGTTGTCGCGGGCTGTCTGCCAGATGGACAGCGCCTTCTCCTGGTCGTTCGTCGCGCCGCGGGTGAACTCGGCCAGCAGATCGTCGTACGTGCCCCAGTTCGCCCGGTCATTGGCGATCAGCTTGGGCCATTCGACGGTCGTCTCGCCCGTGTTCTCGATGCTCACGGATAGGTTCGGCTGGAATGCGATCAAAAAACCATTGTTCAACCGCGTGTGCGTGTTCTCGAAGTCCAAGTTGCCGCCCATCGCGATCGTGTACTCGTGTCGCGACGTTCGCACCCGTTCGATATGCGTCCGTGCGGGTTCGGCGAGGTGTTCCAGGCCGCCGAGCGCGCTCTCGGGGTTGGCCGAGGCGACCTCGTACTTGCGTCCGTTGGTCCGCGGATCTGAATTGTCCGAAGCAGACATGTACAGTCCGGTGCGCGTCCAGTGCGAATAGCGGCCGCCGCCCTTCGTGCGAATATCCACGTGGATCGAACGCGCCGGTCCGAGCAGCTTGCCATCCTCGTACAACAGCAACGCCGATTTGTTACCCGTGTCCCGGTCGCCTTCTTCGCCGAAGTCCATGTACGCGGTGTAGCAAAACCCGATCTCGTGGTGAAACGTCGTCGTAGGCAGCGCCACGCGTTTGGGTTTTCGCGCCTCGGCTGCCCGCAGCTCGGGACCCAGGACGCCGACCAGCGCCAAGCCGAGCCAGAGGGCCAACAGCGCCAGCCGACGCCCGATCAATGTCAACC
>Ga0302237_1002806_pt1 | contig 10421 bp, 11 predicted proteins | sample AAG_UR_Ala_MG_FD_193530 | JGI IMG/M metagenome (GOLD analysis project Ga0302237, IMG submission 193530) | Enriched activated sludge microbial communities from anaerobic digester in WTTP, New Holstein, Wisconsin, United States - AAG_UR_Ala | ecosystem: Engineered > Bioreactor > Anaerobic >...
ATCTGCCGGCCCTGTTGAACGTCGCGCCGGGACGCATGACGCCGGAGGTTGATCTTAGCTGGAAAGGACTGCCGTAGCCGTCGGGCGAAGAACGTGTTTCCGAAGATCATCACCAGATACGTGACTGCCGAGTTGCTGAAGGTTTTCCTCACCACGCTGACAGCCTTTACGCTGTTGATGACGATGGCGGGACTGGCGCAGGAAGCCGTGCGGCAGGGGCTGGGACTGCTGCCGATCTTGCGGATTATCCCCTACACCTTGCCCAACGCGTTGGTGTTCGCCCTGCCGGGGACGATTTTGTTCAGCGTGTGCCTCGTTTTCGGACGCATGTCGGCGTCCCGCGAGTTGGTGGCGATGAAATCGCTGGGAATCTCGCCGACGGCGGTGATTCGGCCCGCGCTGACACTGGCGTTCGTCGTCAGCCTGGTCACGGTCTGGCTGGTGGACGTGGCGTTCTCCTGGGGCCGCGCCGGGATCCAGCGCGTGATTCTGGAGTCGGCCGAGGAAATCGCTTACGGCGTGCTGCGGACCCAGCGTTCCTACAGTACCCGGCAATTCTCCATCACGGTCGGACGCGTCGAAGGCCATCGGCTGCTGCAGACGACCGTCACGATTCGTCGTCCCGGCGGCCAGGACGTGACGATGACGGCACGCGAAGCCCAGTTGCACGCCGCCGTCGAAGAAAACGCCCTGAAGATCACGCTGACCGACGGTCTCATCGAAATTGGCCCCCGCACCGTGATTCGGTTCCCTGACACAGAAGAACACATGATTCCGCTCACCACGCGCGAGGAGCGTGAGAGCGCGGCCCTGCACCCGTCGCACATGCAGCTGTACCGGATTTCTGCTGCCAAGCAGGAACAGCGCGAGCGCATCGAGCGCTGCGAGCAGTCGCTGGCCGCGGAGGCGGCCTACCAGATGTTGACCGGCGATTTCCAGGGGCTGACGGACGCGCGTTGGCGCCAGCAACTGAACGATTTGGAGGCCGAGCGGCGGCGGATGCACCGCCTGGAGACGGAACCGTTTCGGCGCTGGGCCAGCGGCTTCAGCTGTCTGGCATTTGTGATCGTCGGCATTCCGCTGGCCATCCGGCTGAAAAACGCGGATTTCATGACCACTTTTGGCATCTGCTTCTTGCCGATCCTGATCCTGTACTATCCGCTGTTCGCCTTCGGTCTGGACCGGGCCAAGCTGGGTGTCTTGCCGCCGTACTTCGTCTGGCTGGGAAACCTCGTCTGCCTGGCCATCGGCGCGTGGCAACTGCGCAAGGTGGCACGGTATTAGGCCGATTGACACGGCAGCGCCGCGCACCTAGGCTGAGTCATGTGCTGGCAGTCGTGCTGACGGAACCCGCGTGTTCCGGCGACCGCCCGTCCCAGACACTTCTTGGGGGAGGAACTTCCATGGCGGCGAAGAATCCATCGCGCCTCACGCGGCGTCAATTCCTTGGCGCGGCGGGGGCCGCAGCGGCGGCGCCGTACATCATTCGGGCCTCGGCCATCGGCGGCGAAGGCCGTCCGGCGCCCAGCGAGCGGATCACGATGGGCTTCGTCGGAGTGGGCGGCCAGGGCACCGGGGACATGGGCGCCTTCATGGGCTTTCCCGAAGTTCAAGTGCTGGCCGTCTGCGACGTCGATGCCCGCCACCGGGAGCGGGCCCGGCAACTGGTCGAGAATCGTTATGCCCAGCAGAAGACGAGCGGCGCGTTCAAGGGCTGCGACGCTTACCACGATTACCGGGAAGTCTGCGTCCGGCCGGACATTGACGCAGTCTTTTGCGCCACGCCCGACCACTGGCACGCGCTGGTCACTTGCGAGGCGATGCGCAACGGCAAGGACGTGTACTGCGAGAAGCCCGAGACGCTCACGATCCGCGAAGGTCGGATCATGGTCGACACGGCGCGCCGCTACGGCCGCATCTTCTCCGGCGGCAGCCAGCGCGTCTGGGAAGACTACAACTGGTACCACCGCATGATGTGGTCCGGCATGTGCGGCGAACTGCAGGAAGTCTGGGTCAACATCGGCGGCCCGTCCGGCGAGATGCGGCTGCCGGCGGAGCCCGTGCCGGAAGGGCTGGACTGGGACCTGTGGCTCGGCCCGGCCCCCTGGCGGCCCTACAGCAAGGGCTATCACCCCTTCAACTGGCGCGGTTGCCGCGACTTCTCCGGCGGCGGCATGACCGACTGGGGCGCTCATCACATCGGCGGCGCGCTGTTCGCCGCCCAGCTGTACGACAAACCGCTGCCGGTCGAGGTGATCCCGCCGGACAAGGAGCACCCGCAGTTGACTTACAAGTACGCCAACGGAGTGCGGATGTACCTGGGCGGCGCCTGGGGCGGCGGGCCGCTGGCGTTCAAAGGCACGCGCGGCGAAGTGCCGGCCCGCGACAAGCCTCGCGCGGCGCCGCCTGACATCTACATTCCCAACTACAAAGGCCGCGGCATCTTCGGCGACTTCCTGCACTGCGTCAAGACGCGCCAGCAACCGTTCCGCGACATCGAAATCGCGCACCGCACGGTGGCCACGTGCCATCTGGCGAACATCGCCTTCTGGACCGGCCGCGCGCTGAAGTTCGATCCGGAGAAGGAGCAGATCGTCGGCGACGAAGGAGCCAACCGCTGGATCGACCGGCCCAAACGCGAACCGTGGGTGCTGTAAGCCGCTCAGAACAAATCGATCATGTGCTGCCCGCCGCGTGTGGGATTGCCGATCCGCGCCGAAACCGTCACTTTTCCCATCGTCAACATCTCCATGAGCCTGCAAGTTTACCGAGGTCAGGTCTATATGATCAAAGACGGCGGGATTGTGTCCTGCCTGGAAGCCGCGTCGGGCCGGTTGCTGTATCGCACGCGACTGGGGCCGCGGGGAGCGTATTTTGCCTCGCCGGTGGCCGGCGACGGCAAGATCTACGCGGCCTCGTGCAGCGGCGTGGTGACCGTGCTCGCCGCGGGCGACACATTCCAGGTTCTGGCCGGCAACGATCTGCGGGAGCCGATCTTCGCGACCCCCGCGATCGCCGCCGGCAAGCTGTACATCCGCACCCAGCAGCGACTGTATGCGTTCGGCCCGATCAATCCAAAGCCTTGATCTTCAGGCTTCGGAAGTAGATCGGCGCTCCGGCGTGCTTGCCTTGCAGGCCGATGTGTCCCGCGTGCGGGATCGAGGCCGCCGGTTTGCTGAGCCAGGGTGGAATCTCGCTGCCATCGGGGTTCCGTTTGGCGTCCGTCCACTTGCGCATGTCCATCTCCGTGACCGCTTCGCCGTTCAGCAGCACGTAGATCAGGGGACCCTGGCAAGTGATGGTCATGCGGTTCCACTCGCCCGGCTTCTTGACGGCCGACTTGTCGGCCGCCAGGCGGCCGAAGATGGCGGCGCACTGCCAGGTCTTCGGTGACTTGCTCCATTTCTCGGAGAAATCGTCCGCGATCTGGATTTCGACCGAATTCGGAATCCAGTTTTTCTTGTCGCTGCAATGCACGATCACGCCGCTGTTCGTGCCGTCGGCGGTCTTGAATTCCAGGTCCAGCACGAAGTCGTCGTACTGCCTTTTGGTCCAAATGCACTGGTCCTCCGTGGCGGTCAGCACGCCATCTTGCTGCGACCACACGCCTGGCGGGAACTCGGCGTTCGACAAATCGCCGCTAAACAGACCTTCCCACTTCGACGAATCCGGATGGCTCTTGGGCGGAACCGCCTCGCCTGCTACCGCCCAACCTGCGCACACCCAACCCACTGCCAGCACCAGAAATCGCGTCCTCATGTTCATCCCTCTCGATGTTGTGAAGCCAGAAGATTGAAAACTTCAGTTTTCGATGATATTGCCAGTGTCGCTCGGCTGCAAGTGATCTACCGTTGGGCTTACGCCGCACCGTTCGCCAGGGACACCGTTCGCCAGGGACACAGACCCTGCCGCGCAGGATATACTGGCACTTATGAGCGAGAGAATCCAATTGGCGTTGGTGATCACCGAACTGGAGGCCGGCGGCGCGGAGCGCTGCCTGGCTCAGATCGCGACCGGCTTGGACCGGACCCGTTTTGCGCCGGCGGTTTATTCGCTGGCGGCGCGGCCGCCCGTCGAACGGCCTTCGCTCGTCCAGCATCTGGAGGATGCCTCGGTTCCGGTCCATTTCGTCGGCGTTCACGCGGCCTGGCAGTTGGGGACCGCGATCAAGCGGCTGCGCCGTCTGCTGTCAGAACAGCATCCGCAGATCATCCAGACCTTCCTATTCCACGCCAACGTGGTGGGCACGCTGGCGGCGTGCGGGCTCCATCGTAGCCCTCACGCTCCGCGTGAGGAAAGCCCCCCCCGCCTGGTCCACGGCATCCGCGTGGCCGACCCATCCTGGCTCCGTCAGCTGATCGAGCGTCGCACCAGTGCACGTGCTGACAAGGTCGTCTGCGTCAGTCGCTCCGTGTCCGACTATTGCGCCGCACGGTTGCGAATCCCCGCCGGCAAGCTGGCGGTGATTCCCAACGGAATCGCGGCCGAGGCGTACACTGGCGTGCAGCCCGCCGATCTCGGAGAGTTCGGGCTGTCTCCGGGGCGGCGAGCCATCGTTTTCGTCGGCCGTCTGCACCGCCAGAAAGGCCTGGATTGGCTCTTTTCCTTCTCGCCGCGTCTTTTCGAGCAGTTGCCCGGCCACGACTTGCTGTTGGTCGGCGACGGGCCGCAGCGGCGACGATTGGAGTCGCGCGTGCAAGCCCTGGGGTTGGACGGCCGAGTCCACTTTGCCGGCTGGAGTCCCCGCGTTCCGCAAATCCTCCGCGCGTCGGAGGTACTCATCCTGCCGTCTCGCTGGGAGGGGATGCCGAACGTGCTGCTGGAGGCCATGGCGACCTCGCTGCCGATTGTGACGACGCGAGTGGAAGGTGTTGAGGAACTGCTGGGCCCCCTGGCGGAGGAGCAAAGCGTGGCGTTTGGGGATCAAGCGGCGTTTGTGGACCGCCTGCGGCGTTTGGCCGAGGATCGCCAGTTGGCCGCCGGATTGGGCCATCAGAATCGCGAGCGAGTCGAGCGGCAATTCTCGTGGCGGACCACGCTTCGAGCCTATGAAGAACTGTACACATCGCTTGCCACGCCTTGACCAACTCGCCGCGTCCCATGACAATCGCAATGTGAGTCATTTGGCTTCAGGATTTATTCCCCACCGACCCCGCGCCGGTGGAACCATGACTGAAAGCTACGACAGCTCAGCCATTCGCCTCGCCTCCACCGACCTCGTGTCGGTGGAGCGGCGCCTGAAAGCTACGACACCCTGCACGACGTGATCTCCGGTGATTTGGCATGACAAACGCAATTCCTGCAAATCAGCGTCCGACGGCTCAGGTCCCCGACGCGGCTGGGCGATTCGGCCGGTTCGGCGGGCGGTATGTGCCCGAGACGCTGGCGCGGGCTTTAGACCAGTTGACCGGCGAGTACGAGGCGGCGACAGGCGATCCCCACTTCCAGGCCGAACTGGACCAGTTGCTCTGCGACTTCGTCGGACGCCCGTCGCCGCTGTACCACGCGCGGCGGTTGAGCCGGCATTGTGGCGGGGCGCAGATCTGGTTCAAACGCGAGGACCTCAACCACACCGGGGCGCACAAGATCAACAATACCGTGGGCCAGACGCTGTTGACGCTGCGGATGGGCAAGTCGCGAGTGATTGCAGAAACCGGCGCCGGCCAGCACGGGGTGGCGACGGCGACCGCGTGCGCTCATTTCGGCCTCGATTGCGTGGTCTACATGGGTGAGGAAGACATCCGCCGCCAAGCCCCCAACGTATTCAGCATGCGGCTGCTGGGAGCCGAAGTCCGTCCGGTGACCAGCGGTTCGCGGACCTTGCGGGACGCGGTCAACGAGGCCATGCGCGACTGGATGTCCAGCGTGGAGACGACGCACTACATTCTGGGATCGGTGGTGGGACCGCATCCGTTCCCGCGGATCGTGCGGGACTTTCAATCCGTGATCGGACGGGAAGCCCGCCAGCAGTGTCTGGATCGTTTCTCGCGCTTGCCCGACGTCATCATGGCCTGCGTCGGCGGCGGCAGCAACGCCGCAGGCATGTTCCACCCTTTCATCGAAGACACGGCGGTCGAGTTGATTGGCGTCGAGGCCGGCGGCCGAGGGCAGCGGTTGGGCGAGCACGCGGCGACGCTCATTTTCGGCCAGCCCGGCGTGCTGCACGGCAGTTTCAGCTACGTGCTGCAGGACGAAGACGGCCAGACCTCGGACGTTCACTCGGTCTCGGCAGGCCTGGATTATCCGGGCGTTGGCCCGGAACACAGTTACTGGAAAGAGAGCGGCCGCGTAGGTTACACGCACGTTCGCGATGATGAAGCCCTGCAAGCCTTCGATGTCCTGGCGCGCACCGAGGGCATCCTGCCGGCTTTGGAAACGGCCCATGCCGTCGCCAAGGCGATGGAGGTTGCCGCCCAGCGGACTCCCGATCAGATCGTGCTGGTGTGCCTGTCCGGACGGGGCGACAAAGACGCCGCGGAAATCGCCCGCCTGCGCGGCGAAGCGGTTTTCAACGCGCCCGTTGTTAGTGACCATTGACCACTGACCACTGACCGACAACGAGAACCATGTCCGCCATTGACCGATTGTTTCAAGAACTGCGTTCCCAAGGCCGGAAAGCGCTGATGCCTTTTATCACGGCCGGCGATCCGGACCTGGCGTTCACCGCCGACGTGCTGCGGGAACTTGCCGGGCGGGGTTGCCAGATGTGCGAATTGGGCATTCCCTACAGCGACCCCATCGCCGACGGGCTCATCATCCAGGCGTCGTACACCCGGGCGCTGGGCAAACACGTCAAGTTGGCGAGCATCTTCGAGACGCTCGGCCGGCTCGCGCCGCGCCTCCGCATGCCCGTCGCCAGCATGGTCAGCTACGCGATCGTGTATCGCCACGGGCCGGAGGCGTACGTTCGCGAGGCGCAGGCGGCGGGACTGGCCGGCGCGATTGTCCCCGACTTGCCGGTGGACGAGTCGGAGGAACTGGCCGGGATCTGCCGCCGCGAGGATTTCAGCCTGATCCAGCTGGTCACCCCGACCACGCCACGCGAGCGCGCGGTGCGGATCGCCCGTGCGTCCAGCGGTTTCTTGTATTACGTCTCCGTGACCGGGATCACGGGCGAACGCCGCGAACTGCCGCCGGAATTGCTGGACAACGTAGCCTGGCTCAAGACTCAAACCGACCTGCCCATTTGCATCGGGTTCGGGATTAGCCAACCGGAGCACGTGCGGCTGTTGGCGCCGGTGGCCGACGGCGTGATCGTCGGTTCGGCCTTCGTGCGGCGACTGGCCGAAGCGGACACGCGTCCGCGGCAGACCGTGCTCCAAGAGGTGGGGGATTTCGCTGCGGAGTTACTGGCGGCGTTAGACCCCTCAGAGCGAAAGACGGACGCCAAATTGTAGATGGTCATTGTTCATTCAGTCTTCACCATTCATTGCCAAAGGCTCGACTTTGTTGAAAGAGCCGAGCTTCTGCAAGTCCAGCCATGCCCGCCGTCCTGGTGCTGTGCGAATACGGTTCCCTGAACGGCGGCGAGCGGTCGCTGTTAGCCGTGGCTGACGGCGTGCGCGCGGCAGGCTACGAGTTGCAGGTCGCCGCGCCGGCCGCAGGGTCGCTGGCGGCCGCGCTGGCCCAGCGAAACCTGTGCGTCCTGCCGCTCGATCTGCACGACGCCCAAGGACGCCGGCACAATCTGGACCTCTGCCGGCAGCGGATCCGCGCGACGATCCGCGCTGTCAAGCCCGACCTGGTGCATGCGAACAGTCTTTCGATGAGCCGTTTGTCCGGTCCGGTCGCCGCCGCGTTGAATTTGCCCAGCATCGGGCACCTGCGAGACATCGTCAACGTCACGGCGGCGGCTGTCGCGGACCTGAATCAGCACACGCGACTGCTGGCCGTCTCCCGCGCGACTCGCGATTGGTGGCTGGCTGCCGGGCTGTCGGAGGCCAAGACCTGCGTGTTGTACAACGGCGTCGATTTGACGCGATTCTGTCCGCGTCCGGCGAGCGGATGCCTGCATCGTGAACTTGGCCTGCCGGCCGAAGCGTGTCTGGTCGGAGCCATCGGTCAGGCCGGCATGCGCAAAGGATTGCACACGCTGCTGGCGGCGGCCGCGATCGTCATCCGCGCCGTCGACCATGCGCATTTCGTGATTGTCGGTCAACGCTACTCGCAAAAACAGGAGGCGCTGGACTACGAGCGGCAACTGCAGGCCGCCGCTGCCGCCGAGCCACTGTTGGGACACGTTCACTTCCTGGGCGTCCGCCAGGATGTCGACCGGTTGCTGAACGAGTTCACCGTATTGGCGCACGCCGCGCGGCAGGAGCCGCTGGGCCGAGTCTTGTTGGAGGCCGCAGCGGCGGGGGCGCCCGTGGTGGCAACCGACGTGGGCGGGACAAGCGAGATCTTTCCAGCGGGGACAGACTCGGCGCTGCTGGTCCCGCCCGACGACGCGGGATCGCTCGCCGCGGCCATCATCCGCCTGCTGTGGGACGCGGAACGGCGGGCAGCGATCGCCGTCGCAGCCCGTCAGCGGGCCGAACAGGCCTTCGATGCCCGCCGAGCCGCCGAAGACTTGATCGCCCATTACCGCGGCCTGATCGCGTGAAACGCGGCGCCGGTTGCTCCGCCAACCGTCTACTTCGCCGCTTCGCAGATTTCGATGTCCTTGAACATCACGTGCATCACGCAACCGGCGTGCATTTGCAGGGCGAAATGGCCTTCGGGGCGGCTGGCGTCGTCCTTGAACTCCGCGCTTTTGATCCCGTTGACGGTCACGGTCACATTTCCGCCGTGGGCCTCGATCACCATCTCGTTCCATTGGTCGTCCTTGGTGTACGACTTCTCCAGTTCGTCGGACGGCTTGCTGACCCAGCCGCGGCCGTAGCTTTCGTAGATGCCGCCGACACCGCTCTTGATGCGACCGACTTGCACTTGCAGGCCGTTCGCCTTCTCCGGTTCCTTGATGATCGTGCGGACATAGAAACCGCTGTCGCCGGACAGGCACTTGAATTTGAAGCGTACGGTGAAGTCCCGGAACATCTTGTCGCTGACCAGCAATCCGTACAGTTTCTCGTTGTTTGCCCGGCCGACGAACGCGCCGTCCTCCACGGTCCATTTCCCGTCGCCCACGGGATGCCAGCCAGCGAGCGTCTTGCCGTCCATGAGCGGTTTCCAGTCCGCTTTCTTGTCTTCAGCGGCCGCCAAGCCGGTCAACAGAACACTCGCCATCGCGAACGAAATCAACCGGGCCACGTTCACTCGTTTCATAGGAAACTCCTTGCCATGAGGTAAATCCAAGATGCAAGAACTGCGTTCCCTTGATCTTAGCGAGTCCGCACGCTAACGGGAAGCATACTTGCCGAGAAGCGGGAAGCCGCTAAGCTGAACAAGAGGAGGATGATACGCGAGAGGAGATACGAACATGCCAACTTACGTCTACGAGGTGCTCCAGGAAGACGGAGCGGCGGGTGAGCGGTTTGAAGTGGTGCAGAAGATGACGGACCTGCCGTTGACTTGCCACCCGGAGACAGGTCAACCGGTGCGGCGCGTGTTTCTGCCTGCCTGGATCGCAGGCAGTGCGTCGCCGATGCGAACCGAGCGAGCCTTGGCCGACGACAAGAAACTGGAGCGTTTGGGGTTCACCAAGTACGTCAACACCGGCGAGGGCTACGAAAAAGTCCTTGGCAGCGGCCCGGAACTGGCGAAGAGAAAATCGTGACCAAGTCGGAATCGGTTGCGGCCACGGGCAACATGACGCGAAAACCACCCCCCCGTTCTGGTTGCCAATATGAGGGCACTTCTTGGCCGGGTTCTAACAAGGGAGGGCTCGCACGGATGGTTCGGCTGTCGATGAACGAGTTGACGACCTTTCGCTGGCCTTTCGACGAGGACGCCCGCCAGTACGCTGCCGCCGGATTCGATTCGATTGCGGTGTGGCGGCAGAAGCTGTCGGATTTCGGCGAGGAGAAGGCGATCGAACTGTTGGAGGAAAGCCCGCTGTCGGTGTCGACCCTGTTGTGGGCCGGCGGTTTTACCGGCAGCGATGGCCGGAGTCACAAGGAGAGCGTCGAGGACGCCCTGGAGGCGGTGCAACTGGCGGGCGACCTGAAGTCCGGCTCGCTGATCATCTACACCGGCTCTCGATCCGGGCACACGCACAATCATGCCAAACGGCTGTTCCGCACCGCCCTGAGGGAGCTGATCCCCTGCGCGGCGGAGCGCGGTGTGACGCTGGCCGTCGAGCCGATGCACGCCGGATGCGCGTCCGCGTGGACCTTTCTCACGGATTTGGACGAAACGTTGGACATGATCCAATCGTTCCAGAGTCCTCAGGTCAAGCTGGTGTTCGATGCCTACCACCTGGGGCACGTGCCGAACATCGCCGACCGCCTGCCGGACTTGTCGCCCTGGATCTCGCTGGTGCA
>Ga0302237_1002820_pt1 | contig 10383 bp, 6 predicted proteins | sample AAG_UR_Ala_MG_FD_193530 | JGI IMG/M metagenome (GOLD analysis project Ga0302237, IMG submission 193530) | Enriched activated sludge microbial communities from anaerobic digester in WTTP, New Holstein, Wisconsin, United States - AAG_UR_Ala | ecosystem: Engineered > Bioreactor > Anaerobic >...
CCCTTTACTCGCCACGTTGGAAAGCGATTCGACAGGAGCCAGATAGTCGAACTGGGAGGAATTGTATGAGTTTACTCGACGGGGGTCGATTAGCACTCGGGTTCGACGTCGGATCGGTTTCCGTGAAGACGGTGGTCACCGACCTGGAAGGCCGAGTCATCGATACGTCGTACCGGCGGACGTTTGGCAAGCCGGCAGAGACCGCCGCCGCCGTTCTCGCCGAGACGCTCGCTCGCCACGGCGATGATGTTTGGGCACTCGTGGCTGGGACTGGTTCCGGCGCCCGGTGGATCTGCCGGTTGCTGGGCACGCCCTTCGTGAATGAAGTGATCTGTCAGGCATTAGCGCTCCGTCACCTTCGCCCCGACATTCGCACGATCATCGAGATGGGCGGCGAGGACAGCAAATTGATCCTGCTGCCGGCCGACCCGGCGGATCACCGGCCGCTGGTCGACGTGGCCATGAACACCAGCTGTGCGGCGGGGACCGGCAGCTTTCTCGATCAACAGGCCTCGCGGCTGGGGATTCGCATCGAAGAAGAGTTTGGGCGGCTGGCCTCATCCTGTTCGTCGCCACCCCACGTGGCCGGCCGCTGCAGCGTGTTCGCCAAGAGCGACATGATCCATCTGCAGCAGCAGGGGGCCACGGTCGCCGACGTGCTGGCCGGGCTGTGCTTGGGGTTGGCGCGGAACTTGAAGGCCAACTTGGGCCGGGGTGCGGAGTTGGCCCGCCCCATCGCCTTCTGTGGCGGCGTGGCCGCAAATCAGGGGGTGGTCCGCGCATTGGAGACCGTTTTTGGTTTGAGCCCCGGCGAACTGTTCGTGCCCGACTGCCACGCCTGTACGGGCGCCCTGGGTGCGGTCTTGGCGACGCTGCAAGAACGAGCTGGCAACGCGGAAGCGAACCAACGGCGCGACGGCTTCCGGCTGGATCTCTCGCTGCTGAGCTGCGGCCATCCCCAGAGTAACGGGAACGGGCGCTATTTGCAGCCGCTCGTGCCTCCTCCCGGTGTCGGGGACGGTGGGGGGCTGCCGAGCCGCGAACAGTTGGCGGCCCGATCTCGCCACCAGCCGATCGACGCCTATCTGGGGGTTGACGTGGGGTCGATCAGCACCAAAGCGGCCGTGCTCGACGCCGACGGCCGGATTCTGGCGAAGATCTACCTGATGACTGCCGGTCGGCCCTTGGATGCCGTCCGCCGGGCGCTGGCGGCGATTGCGGAGCAAGTGGCCGACTTTGTGTGCATCCAGGGCGCGGCGACGACGGGTTCGGGCCGATATCTCACGGGCGACTTTATCGGCGCCGACCTGGTGATCAACGAAATCACCGCCCAGGCCACGGCCGCGGCGGCGATCGATCCCCAAGTCGACACGATCTTCGAGATCGGCGGGCAGGACAGCAAGTACATCGGCTTGGACCGGGGCGTGGTCGTCGATTTCGAGATGAACCATGCCTGCGCCGCCGGCACCGGGAGCTTTCTGGAGGAGCAGGCGGAGCGGCTGGGGATCGACATTCGGGAGCAGTTCGGCGAGTTGGCCTTGAGCAGCGCCGCCCCGATCCGGTTGGGCGAACGCTGCACGGTGTTCATGGAATCCGATTTGTTGAGCCACCAGCAGAGGAACGCCCCGGTTACGGACCTGGCCGCCGGGCTGTCCTATTCCATTGTGACCAACTACCTGAATCGCGTGGTCGGGCAACGCCAAATCGGCCAACGGATCTTCTTCCAGGGCGGCACGGCCTTCAATCAGGGCGTGGTCGCCGCCTTCCAGAGGGTTACCGGAAGAAACATCACCGTGCCGCCGCATCACGAGGTCACGGGAGCCATCGGGGCCGCTCTGCTGGCGCGGCGCTACCAAGCCAAGCACGGACACTCCGCCAGCAAGTTCGGCGGCTTTGCGGTGATCGACCAGCAGTACACCGTGCGGAGCTTCGAGTGCGAAGCCTGCAGCAACAGCTGCGAAATCCACGAAGTCACGATCGCCGGCCGGGAGCCCCTGTACTACGGTTCGCGATGCGACCGCTACAACCGCAAGCAGGAACGCGTGCGGAGCGATCTGCCGGACCTGTTCGCCGAACGCCGGCGCTTGCTGCGGAAGTTCGCCCACCTGAACGCGGCCCGCGATCCCCAGCGGCCGACCGTGGGCATCCCCATGGCCCTGCTGAATCACCAACTGCTGCCGTTTTGGGGCACGCTGCTGGGCGAGTTGCAGGTGAACGTCGTCCTCAGCTCAACGACCAATCCGTCGATTATCGACCGCGGTGTCCAGGCGGTCCTCGCGACGCCCTGTTTCCCCGTCAAGCTTGCGCACGGGCACGTGCTGGAGCTCCTCGACCGGGGCGTCGACTACGTGTGGCTGCCCGGCGTGTCGACCTTGACTGGAGGCTCCGCCGAGACGGCCTACAGTCAGGCTTGCCCCTATGTCACATCGATCCCCTTCCAGGTGGCCGCAGCGCTTGAGTCGGCCCACCGCGGCGCGCGGATTCTCCAGCCGCAGGTGAGTTTTCAGGAGGGCCCCCGGAGCGTGCTGCGCAGTCTCGCCGAAGCGGGTCGCGAACTGGGCGCCTCGCGGCGCCGGTTGCGGCGCGCGGTCGCTCGGGCTTGGGAGGCCCAGGAGGCGTTCGAAGAAGCTTGTCGCCAACGTGGCCGCGAGGTGCTCTCCGGTCTGGATGCATCCCGCCGAGCGGTCGTGATCGTGAGCCGTCCGTATAACGGCTGCGACCCCGGCGCGAACCTGCACCTGGCGGACAAGTTGCGGCGGCACGGCGTCTTGCCCGTGCCGATGGATTTTCTCGATTTGGACGCGGTCGGGTCCAGCGCGAACCAGGTGCTGCGCAACATGTATTGGAGGCTCGGTCAGCGGATTCTGCTCGCCGCGGAGCAAATTCGGGCCGACGCGCGGCTGCACGCGGTGTACCTCTCCAACTTCGGCTGCGGACCCGACTCGTTCCTGATCGGCTACTTCAAACGCCTGATGGCCCCCAAGCCGTCGCTGGTGCTGGAAATCGATGAGCACTCGGCGGACGCGGGACTCATCACGCGGATCGAGGCGTTCCTGGAAAGCGTCGCCAATGCGCCCGTGGCGGACCTTCCGGCACGCCCGCCACTGCACCCGTTGGAGCAGCGCAGCGGGCGAGAACTCACTTGGTACCTTCCCTGGATGGGCGATGTCAGCCGCGGGGTTGCCTCCGCCCTGCGGGCCCACGGGCAGCGAGCCGAGGTCATCCCCGTGGCCGACCAGGAAAGCCTGGAACTCGGCCGGCGGCATTGCAGCGGCAAGGAGTGTCTGCCCTGCATTATCACCACGGGCGACATGCTCCGAGTCACGCAGCGGCCGGACTTCGATCCGCGGAGCAGCGCCTTTTTTATGCCCGGCGGCGCGGGGCCGTGCCGGTTCGGCCAGTACTCGTGCCTGCAGAAACTGGTGCTCGAGGATGTCGGCTTGCGCGATGTGCCGATCGTCTCCCTGTCGCATAACAAGGAGTTTTACGACCAGTGTCGTTCACTGCCTCGCGGGGCCACGCGGCTGGCCTGGTGTGGGATGTGCGCTTTCGATGTCTTGTTGCGGGGCTGTCTGGCCATCCGGCCTTACGAGGCCCAGGAGGGGCAAACCGATGCCGTGTACGAAACCTGCGGGGACCGGCTGTGCGCGGTGCTGGAATCGCGTCCCAGGTTTGGGCAGCTCGTGGACCTCATGGCTTGGGCCGCAAATGAGTTCGCCGCAATCCCGGCGGACCGCAGCCAGCCGCGGCCGCTCGTCGGGGTGGTGGGGGAGAACTATGTGCGCCATCACCGCTTTGCAAACAACGACCTGGTCTGGCACCTGGAACGTCTGGGCGCCGAAGTCACGGTGGCCAGTTTCCCCGAATACCACTTTTACATGAACTGGTTCCGGATGGGAGAAGCCTGGACCCGTCGCAGCCCTCGCCAATGGCTGGCAAACTACCTCCAGGATCGCGTACAGCGGCGGATCCACGCTCGGCTGGCCCGGCCCTTCTGGAGCCTGTTGGGGCCGATCCGGGAGCCGGAGACAACTGCCTTGCTCGACCTGGCAACTCCCTTTCTGCCCACGTCGTTCGATGCAGGCGAGACCGTGTTGACCATCGCCAAGACGATCGAGTTTTCCCACCAGGGCTGCCAAGGCGTCGTTAACGTGATGCCCTTCTCCTGCATGCCGTCGAACGTCGTGCAGAGCCTGCTGAAGAAAATTGCCCCCGCGCTGCAAGGGATGCCTGCGCTGACGGTCAGCTACGATGGTCAGCAGGATCCGACGCTCGACACACGGTTAGAGACGTTCCTGGCTCAGGCCCGGATGTTCCAGCGGGCGGTTGGCGAACCGCCGGGCGTGTCGGTGGCCGAGCAGAACATGACTTGAGCCTATAAGGATTCGTATCACCAATGAATCTCGAATCGTTGGGATGAAGGCCCCCCCTAATCTTTCACCTGATCTTCCTCCGGCTCGATGGCAGTGGGAAGAAGCATCCCGGCGTGCCCTTGCTGGTCACCACTCCGCTGGGCCTGCACCCGCTGATGGCGGAGATCATGTCGCAGCGCATCGAGTGTTGCCTAGCTCTTTTCGGGGCCGGAAACGCGGGAGATGCGTTCGATTCGTTGCTTCTCGGCCCACTCCGAGGCCGCTTCGCGACCAACGACGATAATGCGGAGGCCGGCGATCCATCGACCGAACTCGACTAAACCGAAGGCCACCACCGAGGTCAGAATACACGCCCAGGGGATGTGAGTGATGTTCAGCACACCGACCAGCCACACGCCGAGGGCAATCCCGGCAGAAAACGATAGGACGATAGTCGTGCGTCGCCCCCAAAACAGCAGCGTAGCGCCGAGGAGGCCGACCAACAGCCCGGCGAATCGGCCCCACCACTGGGTCACCACTGCATCGTTCAACGTCGCGCCGAGAGCACCGCCGACGGCTCCGGCCAGGACGACCGGCAAGGTTAAGAATAGGGATGCGATCAATGCCAGCCGCAAGTTGGAACTGCGCCAACACATCAGGACCAATGTCAGGCAACCGAAAACGACGCCCCCGGCCGACCCGTAGCCGGCTCCAGAAAACAGCCCCCCAAGAGCACCACCCAAAGTGCCCGCGAACAGGACCATGCTGAAAACAAATCCCAACGCCGGACGCATTGACAGAGACAGTGGACCGGACCTATGGTCTTCCTCGTCCTCGATCGAATGTTCGCCGAGGAAAACCCCCACCGGGTCGTCGAAGACGAAATCCAGTGCATCGTGCAGCAGCATGACGCAGCCAAATTCACCGACCGCTCGCCAGCGTTCGCCGTTCCACCATAGCACTTCAACCTCGTCCTCGTCCCCCGTCGGCTTGAATCTTGCCAACGGCGTCTCGTCGTCGGCCCAAAGCAACGTATATCCTCCGTTTCGCTTCTGACAGACGACATCCCATTCCGCTTCGTCCAAATAGCTTTCGATCCGCTTTCGAAACTCGCTGGATTTGAGTTGAACCATGACTCCCATGCCCTCTCTGAAGGTGGATATGAGCGGCGACCGAGGATGCTTGGCTTCGCGATCGACGTGCGAACAATTTACCGTATCCGGCCACATCTCGCCCAGAGCAGTTTTCGTCGCGCAGATCGCCAGTCTTCTCCACGTTGGCTCTGTTGGCGGGCCGCGCCGGAAGTCATCGTGTGCCAGGAACCCGGCTTTCTTGAAAAGCCGGCTTCTCTTTCCGGCGAATCCCCGCCCGCGCACGCGCCTCTTACCGCAGTGCCTCCAACGGCCGCCGGCAGACGGCCACGATCGCTGGCAGGAGGCCGCCGAGCAGCCCCATGGCGGCCGACAGCAAGATACCTGGCAGCACGGTGTCGCCGCTGACCGTCATGATCAGCACCACGAACTTGCCGGGGCCGCCTTGGCCGCTGGAAACAATGCTGCTGGCCTTGACTCCATTGCACATCGCACCCAATCCGCAGCCCAGCACGCCGCCCACCAAGCCCATGACCAGCGACTCGATGAGCAACGAAGCCAGAATCTGCCAGCGTGCAAACCCGAGCAGCCGCAGCACGCCGATGTCCCGCTTGCGCCGGCTGATCGCGGCAAACATGGTGTTCATCAACCCGCACGCACCGCCCACGGCCAGCCAGAAGACGACGAAAATCACGCTGACCAAGAATTATGATTGTGAACCTGCCTCTCCGCGTGACGAGGCATGCCGATGAATTGCGTTGACGTTGCCGATTCCTGAAGAAATAATAGCTGAGAAGGATCGGAACACGTGGTGGACTGCGCCAACGGACTTCGGCGCCTCATTACCTCCGCTTTGGCTTCGTCACCGAGGAGAGAACCGATGTCCAGGCTTGCTGTCAGTATTTCGGCGATCGCCGTCGTCGCTGCGATGGGCGTGTCTGTCCTTCCAGCCCAGGCCGAACCGCGTCATCGGCACGCGCCAGCGGTTTGGGAGGTGGTCCCGGCACAACCAGAGGTCTACCCAGCGGATCCCTGGCAGAAAAGGCCTCTGGACCTGATCCAGAGACCGCCCGTCGATGCCGTCCAGAAGGTTCCGCTGGGGGTGATTCAAAAGGGCCCGCTTGATGCCCCTCCGCTGATGCCCATGCCCGCTGTCCAGAAGGGAGACATCACTTGCTGCCCGGCGCCGGGATGCGGATGCCCCCAACAGCGACGCATCGAGTATCGGAATCACTGCCGGCTGCGGAAGGGCGTTTTCGACTGTGCGCCGCCGGTGCAAACGGTGCTGGTGGTCCCCGTCGACAGTTGCGGCCAATGCGCCGTCGAGGTGCCCGTGTGCATCCCTGCCTGCTGCACCGATGCTCCGCAGGTGGAAGCTCGAAAGGGTCTGGTTGGCCGCACCCGCGTGCTGTACCGCTGGTGCTGCGGATTTGAAGTGGAAGTCGTCTTTTGCTGCAATGGCGATCTGATTGTGCATTACGACGAAGACTAAGGGACGCCTCCACCCCAAAAGCCCGGCTTTTTCCGAAAAGCCGGGCTTTTTTTCGTGCGCGAGCCTCGCCCGTGGTGGGTTTTTCTTAGCGCCGGCGCCGGCGCTCGGCCTGGGCGCGCACCCCTCCCACCGTCGTGGGCGAAGTGGTATCTTAGGGCCGTCGTTGAAACCTCATCTGGGTAACTATTCGGGAGGTCGTCATGAAAAACGTCGTTACGTTCGTACTGGGTGGCGGTCGGGGGACGCGTCTGTATCCGTTGACCAAGTACCGGGCCAAGCCGGCCGTGCCGCTGGCCGGCAAGTACCGGTTGATCGATATTCCGCTGTCCAACTGCTTGAACAGCGGTTTGAACCGCATTTACGTCCTGACCCAATTCATGTCGGTCAGCCTGCATCGCCACATTCGCCAGACGTACCGGTTCGACAATTTCAGTGGCGGGTTTGTGGAACTGCTGGCCGCTCAGCAGACGATGGAGGAGGGAACGGACTGGTACCAGGGCACCGCCGACGCCGTGAGAAAGAATGTGCGTTACCTGCAGCAACCGGGCGTGAAGTACGTCCTGATCCTCTCCGGCGACCAGTTGTACCGGATGGACTACCGGAAGTTGATCGAGACGCACGAGCAAACCAAGGCGGACGTCACGATCGCCGCTCTGCTGGTCTCCGGCAGCGCGGCCGGCGGACTGGGCGTGATGCGGACGGACGAGTCGGGGCGTGTGATTGGCTTCGTCGAGAAACCCAAGACGGAAGAGCAGCTCAAGCCGGTGCGTCTCGATCCCAGTTGGCTCGAGAAACGCGGCATTCCGGCGGATGGCCGCGACTGCCTGGGCAACATGGGCATCTACCTGTTCAACCGCGACCTGCTGGTCGAGTTGATGACCAAGACCCAGTACCAGGATTTCGGCAAGGAGGTCTTTCCGCAGTCCATCAGCGCGCGGCACGTCCAGGTCCACCTGTTCGACGACTATTGGGAAGACATCGGAACGATCAAGGCGTTTTACGACGCGAACTTGAGCCTGATGCGGCCCGATCCGGCCTACCGGCTGAGTTCTGCGGAAGCGCCGGTCTATTCGCGCGGCCGCTACCTCCCACCGTCGAAGATCGACGGCGCGACGATTCGGTCCAGTTTCGTTGCCGACGGCTGTCAGATCGGCGAGGGCGCCGTGATCGAAAACAGCATCATTGGGCTGCGCAGCGTGATCGGGGCGGGGGCGACAATCCGAGACTCGATCCTGATGGGCGACGACTACTATGAAGGAGCGTTTGAACTGGAACAAGATCGACTGGCGGGCCAGCCTCCCCTCGGGGTCGGCGCCGGCTGCGTGATCGAGGGCGCCATCATCGACAAGAATTGCCACATCGGACGCGAAGTGCGAATCGTGAACGAAAACAGAGTCGAGAATAGCGAGGGCGACAACGACACGTGCATGATCCGCGACGGCATTCCGATCGTGCTCAAAGAGGCCGTGCTGCACGACAAATGGACGCTGCAGAGCTGAGCCAGGCGGCGGCTTGGCCGCGTTAGGATCGGCGAATCAATAACTGTCGCGATTTCAAAGTGGCCATCACGCTCCGCGTGATGATCGCCAACAAGAACTGGACAGTCATTGATTCGCCGATCCTTACGACTGTTTCAGGATCTGGATCACTTCGGCTTCGGGCTTGTCGGCGTGATCGAAAGGCAGCGACCGGCCCAACATCCCCAGCACCTGCTGGAACCCCTCGGACGCCCCGCAGCATTCGACGCGTCCGCCCTGGGCTTTGACCGTCTTGACCAACAACAGCAACTTGCCCACGACCGCCGAAGACAGCTGCTGGACGGCTTGGAAACTGACGAGCAGCCGTTGCGGTTTGGCGGCGGCAAACTGGATCAGATCGCGGCCCACCTCTGCCACGGCCTCGCGGTCAGCCCCCACTTCCCCGAGATAAATGATCTGCACGCCGTCGCGTTCTTGCGTCTGGAAATAGCGGAAGTCCGTCATCGTCGTTGTTTCCCCTTTGCCGATAACAGTTTACCGCGTATGCTGTGGCGAGAGAAGCGCTGTTCATGGTTTCCGACGCGAGAGAACTCGATGAAGGATAGATCTGCCGCCGGTCTGGCGGGCTGGTTCGCCGCGGCAATACTGCTGGGCGCATTCTTGCTGTTCCAGGTCCAGCCCTTGTTCAGCAAGATGATCCTGCCGTGGTTCGGGGGCAGTCCCGCCGTGTGGACGACCTGTTTGCTGTTCTTTCAGACGGTCCTGCTTGCAGGGTATGCCTACGCTCACGGTCTGGTTCACCTGCGGGGGGTGTCGCGGCAGACTCTCGTACACCTGACGTTGGCCGCTCTGGCGCTGCTGCTGCTGCCGATCACCCCGGTCGAATCCTGGAAACCGCCGGACGGTCGAAACGCCGTCTGGCGGATCCTGCTGCTGTTGGCGCGGCACGTCGGCCTGCCGTACTTCCTGCTGGCGGCCACTTCGCCGCTGCTGCAAGCCTGGTTTGCGTGGATCTACCGCGAGCGCTCGCCGTACCGCTTGTACGCCTTGTCGAATCTTGGCTCCCTGGTAGGCCTGATCAGTTATCCTTTCCTGGTCGAGCCCTCGCTGACCACGCACCGGCAAGGCGTCGTATGGTCCCTGGCCTTCGGTGCCTACGTCTTGCTGTGCGGCGTTATCGCCCTGCGGCTGGGACGATTGCGGCTGCCGGCGGAGCTTGCGTCGAAGTCCTCCCCAGCCGATCGCGACGCCCCGACGGCCCTGTCTTGGTCCACCGTCGCCGGCTGGATCGCCCTGCCGGCGTTGGCCTCCTCGCTGCTGATGTCGATCACCAACCACGTCTGCCAGAACGTGGCCGTCGTGCCGCTGCTCTGGATCCTCCCGCTAACGTTGTACTTGGTGACGTTCATCATTTGCTTCGACAAGGAACGCTGGTACGTGCGGCGCTGGTTTGCGGCGGCAGCCATCCTGGCGGTGCTCGCGGCCAGCTACCTGGTCCTGTTTCGATACCTGGACAAGCTCTTCGAGTCGGCGGGTCATCGGGTGCTGTGGTGGCACTTGACGCACAGCATCCCGCTGGAAGCCGGGATCTACCTGGTGATTCTGTTCCTGCTGTGCATGCTCTGCCACGGCGAACTCGTGCGCTGCAAGCCTCACCCGCGCCGGCTGACGGCATTTTATCTGGCCGTCTCCGCGGGAGGCGCGTTGGGCGGGTTGCTGGTGGCGGTGATTAGTCCCTTGGTGTTCTCGTCGTACCTGGAGCTGAATCTGGGGCTGCTGATCGGCTTCGGCGCGGCGATGTACCTGTTGGTGAAAGAGGCACGCGTGCGTTGGCTGCCCGGCGCTTCCTGGCTGCTGCGGGGCGCGGCCCTGGCCTTGGCCGCAGGCGTCTGCGCGGTCGCCGCCTGGGGGCAATGGGAAGCGTGGGACCGGGAGCGCGGCTTGCTGCACGTGCGCAACTTCTACGGGGT
>Ga0302237_1002826_pt1 | contig 10365 bp, 7 predicted proteins | sample AAG_UR_Ala_MG_FD_193530 | JGI IMG/M metagenome (GOLD analysis project Ga0302237, IMG submission 193530) | Enriched activated sludge microbial communities from anaerobic digester in WTTP, New Holstein, Wisconsin, United States - AAG_UR_Ala | ecosystem: Engineered > Bioreactor > Anaerobic >...
CATCTTTTTGCATCCTTCATTAATCAATTCTATAACCGATATATTATCTTCTATGAATTTTTTCATGTCCGTCAATTTAGAGCTGGAGAACATAAAATATTTTCCATTTATCTCATCGAATTTGTCTGCTGCTTTCTGATATATGATGGCCGCATTTTCTTCTGAAGATAATTGTTTATAAGAAATATCGAGTTCTTCAAATGTGGTTGGGTAACCTTTCCTTGATAATTCCTGGATTTTTTTGCTCAAAAGAAAATTCATGTAAAAATGATAGCAGCAGATTGAAATCACTGGCACGGCTATTGCCAGGATTATAAATAAAGATATGAGAAGCCACTTGCTTTTTAACTTCATTTTCAGTCGATATATATTATGACTAATAGTTCCTAGGGCAGAAGATGTTCGATGCCGGCATGATCAGGCTGAAAGACTGGTTGCCTTTTTCCGGAAGGATATACTTGAGACCATGGCTTTCATCCAAGACAGATTTGAGCTTTTCAGACAGTGACTCTATCGTCTTCTTCAGATCATCCTCCGTGAAATCTGCGCCTGCCTGAGACGACTCGGGTCGGCCAGGGAACTTCGCAACATTGGTTATCTCAGGCATGACGCTGGATGAAATGGAATCTGAAAATGCCTTGAACTCCTCGAGCATCAGCTGAATCCCGTTTATTGGCGGCAGTGAATTCTTGCAGCGGATCGCCAGCATCCAGAAGACTGCGAATTCCGCAGGTGACATGACAAGTTTCGCCGTTCCAATCTCACATTCGAGTGAATCGGGACGCAGGACAAGCTCTGGAAAACTAACCCCTTCCATGTGGATCAGCCTGTCGATGAAGTCTGATGTATTCCGGTGTTCCATGGATCTTAAAAATAATTATTGTGAATCACAGAGTTATCAGAGAAGAATTTTTCCGTATACCCTCTGGTTGCATTTCTAAGGATTTCAGACCAGGTTCCTGGCGGCGAAGTTTACTGCGTTGCGGAATATGACCATGCCCTGACCTTCCTTCGGAAGCCTTCCCTTGAGCTTTTCAGTCGTCCAATAAGGTGAATTATATGGTGATAGATACGCTTCGGGATGCGGCATCAGCCCGAAGACCCTACCGGTCTCATCGCAGATCCCGGCGATACTGTTGAGCGAACCGTTCGGATTATGAGGGAACTTGCATTTGACATTCCCCTTCTCGTCGCAGTACCGGAGAGCAACGAGATTTTGTTTCTCGATACGTTTAAGGACATCTTCGTCCGCGACAAACTTCCCTTCTCCGTGCCTGATCGGAAGGAAAAGCCTGTCGATTCCTTTCGTGAAGATACATTTGCATTTCGGATTCCCCCTGAGGTGTACCCAGTCATCCCTGAATGTCCCGATATCGTTGTGCGCAAGAGCAGCCTGCTGAGTCAGATATTCCCCATCAAGGGCCGGAACAAGTCCGAGGCGTGTGAGGGTCTGGAAACCGTTGCAGATACCGATGACAAGCTTGCCGTCAGCCACGAATTTCTTAAGCTGTTCCGGCATCCTGAATTTGATCTTGTTGGCGAACACAGTCCCGGAACCCAGATGATCTCCGAAGGAAAATCCTCCGATGAATGCGAGTATGTGGAATTCGTCCATACCGCGGGATCCGGAAAGAAGATCGTTGAGATGTATCTTTTCAGGTACTGCACCGCACGCCTTGAATGCCGCAGACGTTTCAGCCTCGCAGTTAAGGCCGAAACCGGTGATGACAAGCACTTTTACTTTTTTCATATTGGTCAAACGTCCTCAACTGGTATGTAGATCATGAACTTGGTTCCTTTCCCCTCCTCGCTGTCGATGAAGATGGAACCATGCATGTTGTCTACTATTATTAAAACAGTCGACAGCCCTATTCCCGTACCGCTCGCACCCTTGGTGGTGAAGAAGGGTTCGAATATATTCTTCTGAACCTCCTTGTTCATTCCAATACCGGTATCGGATACGGTCAAAAGTATATGCGGGCACTGGCGGAGCTTCCTGAGCGGGATGTCGGAACCGTCCTTGGCTATCAGTTCGGTCTTCATTGTAAGAATTCCCCCGTCGGGCATCGCATCCTTGGCATTGATGCTGAGGTTCATGAGCAACTGTTCAATCTGCGAGATTGAAGACTTGAACAGCGGAAGGTTATCCGCAAATTCCGTCCTGATGCTTATCTTCTTCTCGAAAAGGCGCTGGAGGATCATCACGGTATTCTCAATACAGTTGTTGAGATTGACTGTTACCTCCTCTGCGGCAGTCCTCTTGTAGTAGTTCGTAAGCTGATGGGTCACCTTCGTGGCTCTCTCGGTTATGTCCTTTATCAGGAGGATGTCCTTCTCAGTGACCCTGCCATCATTCTCCTTGAACATGAAAGGCAGGCCTTTCATCAGCTGGACGATGTTGTTGAAGTCGTGTGCAAGGCCGTTGACGAAGATCGTGGAGGTCTCCATCTTCTGGGCCTGAAGAAGCTGTTTTTCAAGCATCACTGCATAATGCTTTGAGACAAGCACGTATCCCAACACAAGGAAACCGGCCATAAGAAGGAAGGTTATCGCAGGATACAGGCAATAGGATTCAAGGAACTCAAACCTCGGGAGCGCCTCACTGACCTCGTTCATGGAGGCGTCAATGCAGACGTACCAATTCTGATTTCTTCCGAGGCTTATGTTGCAGTAGGACAGATATCTGTCGGTCTCTTTGCGGTTTTCAACAAGGCTGTAGACGGTCATCCCCTCCTTTTCCTCCCTCATCTGCTTCAGAAGCGTAGTCCTGAGCTCCGTCTTCAGGGATACGGAAGTTATCTTGTCGGAAAAGCCAGGTATAAGTATGTCGTTGCCGTTGCTGTCGATCATCCAGGTCCTGCCAATGCCCCTGACTTGCACCTTGCCAAGATACGACTTGGATAACGCATCGAAATCAATCAGCATGGATATTGAACCAATATATTCCGAATTCCTAAACACCGGAACCGACAGGGCTACCACCCTGAATCCCTCGAAGACGTTGAACGGGTTGCTGACCATAGGCCTTCTGTCCTTCATCACAAGCTGCAGATGCTTCTGCGCCGAGGCATCCGTTTCTATCGACAGGTCCCATGGAACCGAGAACAGTGGCTGCATCTCAGGCGAGATGAATGAAATCGCCTTGACGAAATCCTTCTCCTTATGGAAGTCGTACAGGTCTATCATCATGGCCTGGCCTGCAGGATCAAGATTTATTATCGAAGGCGAATTGGATATCTGGAGGATCTTCTCCTTGAGCCTGACAATATGCGACTGTATCAGCTCGGAATATATCTTGGCGGAATAGAAGGCCTCGTTCTGGAAAGCCTTCAGCTTCTCTATCTGGAAGTTCCTATGGACGAAGAACAGTATCGAAAGCATGGCAAGAACGATTATTGACAGGAGTATGAAGAAAAGCCTGTCAATCGAACTGTAATACTTGCCGAAACGCCTTGTGATGGATCTCGTCAACTTCAAAACCTCCGTATATGCCGGAATATATACCAATCCCGGCAATTTTCATAACAATGGCTCAGAATATGTCCTTAAGCTTCAGGATCTCGTCAAATGACTCGCAATAATGGGAGCAAAGGCTTCTCACTCCGGCCGCTTCTATGTTCCCGTCCTTTATGCCTACGGCTGCGAATCCCGCAAGCCTGATCGAGACTATTCCGGCGGAACTGTCCTCAATCCCGATCACGCGGTGCCTGTCCTTGAATTCTATTCCCAGCCCGACCCTGGCGGTCTCAGCATAAAGCCATGGATGCGGTTTAGGAGAAAGTTCACCGAGGGTACCGACTTCTCCCTTCATCAGGGGATATCCAGCGCTTATTATCGCGTCATAGAACTGCTTGGGATCACCCATGTCAAGGGTCTTGAACGCTGAAAGAATCTCTGGCCATGCCTTCTCGAAAAGTCCAGAAGTCACGAGTCCGATCTTTATCCCACGCCCCTTCAGTTCAAGCAGGAATTCCTTCAGATGCGGACTTGGCACAAACGCATCGGTCCGTCCACGCCCTTCCATGATCTCCTTCATCTCCCTGCGGGTATGCTCGAAATAATATTCCCTCGCCTCTTCCACGGTCTTGTCCGGACAATACTTCTTTATGCAGTATTTCAGGTGTTCGGAGACGCTGTGTCCCGATACATGGGGAAGATCGTCCTCCTCAAGTGTGAACTTGGGATTCTTAAGGAGGGATGCCGTGGACTTCTCAATTATCCACATCCAGAAATTCTCGCTGCGCACGCTCGTTCCGTCGAGGTCCATGAGCACCGCCTTGACAGGCGCCTCAGTCCTTACGGGAAGCATAGGATAAATAGCCGGATATCCCATCGCGGATTTTACATAGGCGAGAACCTTGTCGTTGTAAATCAGGAACGAGACCTTCTTGTCCTTGGGCTCAAGTATCCTCTTGATCCCGTCATGCCCCGCCCGGAATGTTCCTCCTCCGGTCTCGGCAACCTCGTTCATGTCAACTTTGCCAAAAAACAAACCTTCGACATCCATAAGAAGACTTTTCCTTTCCTTGAAGGTGAGATTTGATGAAGTTAGAAATCCGGATCCTTCAGATGTCCAGATCTTTCACTGTTGCCGCATGCTTCTCGATGTAATCCCTGCGGGGATCCACTTCATCTCCCATGAGAAGAGTGAATATACGCTCGGCCTCTACGGCATCCTCCATTGTGACCCTTATCATCTTGCGCTGTTTCGGATCCATCGTAGTCTCCCAGAGCTGTTCGGCATTCATTTCGCCGAGACCCTTGTAGCGTTGGATATAGAGACCCTGCCGCCCGATCTTCTTTATCTCGTCGAAGAGCTGGATGATGGAGCTTATCTGGATCTTCTTGTTTTCCTCGTTCAGGACTATCTCGAAGATAGGTCTGACCCCGGAATAGACCGTCTTTATGTCAAGCTCATATTTCAGGAGGTTCGCCGCAAGATCCTCGCATGCCTTGGACTCGTAGATCGTGACAACGTCGATGTTCGGGTGCAGTTCCCTCTTGCTCTGTATGATCTTTCCTTCCTCGTCAATGATTTCCGGTTCTAGGGAAAAGACATCATCCTCCCTCTGCGGGGCAAGCCTTTTCTCGGCGGCATATATGGCGTCAGCCTCCTCCTTGTCCGAATAAACGAACTTCTCGGACATAGTTCCGTCGTTCTCCCTTACAATGATCTTCGCCACAGGGAACTTGCCCTTTTCGATCATCTTGAAGAATTTTTCGGGATCAATGGCATGACGCTGCAATCCTGTCGCAATCTGCTGGATAGAATTTACAAGCTCTATTGACTTGGAAAGCTCTTCTGCATCCATCTTCCTTTCCGGAAGCCTGAAGACCTGCGCCTCCTCGAGCCCAAGCTCGATGAGATACTTGTCCAGCTGCTCCTCGGTGTCGATATATCTTTCCTTCTTGCGCTTCCTGACCTTGAACAGAGGGGGCTTTGCGATATAGACGTATCCCGCGTCGATCAGCTGCTTCATCTGCCTGAATATGAAGGTCAGGATGAGCGTCCTGATGTGAGAACCGTCGACATCGGCATCTGTCATAATCACTACGCGGTGATATCTTGCCTTGGCGATGTCGAATTCGTCCTGTCCGACACCGCATCCGACTGCGGCTATCAGTGACTGGATTTCCTTGTTCTGGAGGATCTTGTCCAGTCTCGCCTTCTCGACGTTTATCAGTTTGCCTCGGATTGGAAGGACAGCCTGGAAATTGCTGTCCCGTCCCTGTTTTGCGGAACCGCCGGCTGAATCACCTTCGACAATATATATCTCGCATTTCGCGGGATCCTTCTCAGAACAGTCGGAAAGCTTGCCAGGAAGCGAGAATCCATCCATGACACCTTTTCTCTGGACAAGCTCACGTGCCTTCTTCGCGGCCTCCCTGGCGCGCGCGGCGGTGAGGGATTTGTTCAGGACATCCTTCGCGGTCTGCGGATTCTCCTCGAGGAATGCGGAAAGACCGTCAGTGACCAGAGAATCGACTATTCCCTTGACTTCACCATTTCCGAGCTTCGTCTTGGTCTGTCCTTCGAACTGTGGTTCAGGAACCTTCACACTGATTACAGCAGTGAGTCCTTCACGTGTATCATTTCCAGTAACAGGCTTCTCATTCTTGAACTGGTTTGAATTCTTGGCGTAGTTGTTTATGGTCCTGGTGAGAGCGGTCTGGAATCCTGAAAGGTGGGTTCCACCTTCAATCGTATTTATGTTGTTGGTATAGCTGAATATGGTCTCAGTGAAAGTGTCATTGTACTGCATGGCCAGTTCGACGTCGATTCCGTCCTTGCTTCCGCTGAAGTAAATCACATTCGGATGCAGCGGGATCTTGTTCGCGTTGAGATGCTTTATGAATTCAACTATTCCTCCCGCGTAGCAGAACTCCTCGCTCCTTACCTCGTTCGGATTGCGTTCGTCCTTGAGGCTGATCCTGATGCCCCTGTTGAGGAATGCAAGTTCCCTGAGCCTGTTTGCAAGAGTGTCCCATACATATACCGTCTCAGGGAATATCTGGGGATCAGGCTTGAATGAAACAGTCGTTCCGCGCAGGTTTGTCGGCCGTACCTTCTCCAGCTGGCCGATAGTCTTACCACGCTCGAACCTCATGTGATGGACGAAACCGTCCCTATGGACCTCGCATTCGAGCCATTCGCTCAATGCGTTCACGCAGGAAACGCCAACTCCATGCAGACCACCGGACACCTTGTACGAGTTCTTGTCAAACTTTCCTCCTGCATGGAGAATTGTAAGCACGACTTCCATTGCAGGCTTACCCTCCTCCTTGTGGATGTCTACAGGGATTCCTCGTCCATCGTCCTTGACTGTTACGCTGTTGTCAACGTGGATAATCACTTCCACGCTCTTGGCATATCCGGCAAGAGCCTCGTCGATACTGTTGTCCACGACCTCGTAAACCAGATGATGCAGTCCGCGGAGACCTGTGTCTCCTATATACATGCTCGGGCGTTTTCTCACCGCCTCGAGACCTTCAAGTACCGTTATTTCATCAGCTGTATAATTGCCTTTGTTCGCTTCCGGCATATCCGGAAAAAGGTTTTTCTCTTCTGCCATGTTTTCCTCTCTAAAAAATAGTTCGCAAGCGCCGTAAAAATTGAATTGAAAACAATAGCATGGAACACCCTAAAAACTATAAGAAAAACCAAGTTTTTTCAGAGAAATTTTGCATATCAGAACTATATACTGTATCTTACGGGGCTAAACGTCATAAAACTGATGCAAAGATGGAGTCATATCATGACAAATAAGCATATTGATGAATTCATGAAGGCCTTTCCGCACGAAGGCCTGACTTTCGACGACGTGTCGCTTGTAACACGACATGCCGATTTCCTGCCGGTCGACACGGACATTACGACACGGCTATCGCGCAGGCTCAACCTGAACATCCCGTTCGTAAGCGCTGCAATGGATACCGTAACCGAAAGCAAGATGGCGATTGCCATGGCCACGTTGGGCGGTATCGGAGTCATCCACAAGAACCTCGACATCGAACGCCAGGCAGAGGAGGTCAGGAAGGTAAAGTCGTATCTCCATGGACTCATCGAGGATCCGGTGTGCTTCTATCCCGACCAGACCATAGCGCACATCCTCGACATGAAGAAGAAAATGAAATATACGTTCTCAGGATTCCCTATAATCGACAAAGGCGGAAAGGTCGTGGGAATAATCACCGCACGTGACATAAAGTTCCTTTCGGACCACAATGTGAAGATCCGCGATGTTATGTCCAGGAATCCGATCTCTTCACCCGAACATACGACCTTGCAGGAAGCCTTCAGGATAATGGTGAAGAACAAGGTCGGCAAGCTCCCTATCACAAATTCCAAGGGGGTGCTGACAGGCCTCTACAGCTTCCATGATGTCAAGGAACTGATTGAGAATACGACCCCTATATACAACCGTGACAAGGAGCACAGGCTCCGTGTTGCAGCCGCCATCGGTCCATATGACGAAGCGAGGGGTGAAGCCCTCGTGAAAACACGTGTCGACATGATCGTGATCGATACGGCCCACGGACATTCAAAGGGAGTCATCGAAACAGTTAGGATGATGAAGAAAAGATATGGCGACAAGATCGACATCATCGCCGGAAACATTGCAACAGGAGATGCCGCAAGGGCCCTGATGGACGCCGGAGCGGATGCGGTCAAGGTCGGCATCGGTCCGGGATCCATCTGTACTACAAGGGTGGTTACCGGAGTCGGAATCCCACAGCTTACTGCAATATACAATGTGAAGAAGGTCGTAGGAAACGAGATCCCGATCATAGCCGACGGAGGCATAAAGCAGTCAGGTGACGTTGCAAAGGCGATAGCTGTCGGCGCATCCTGTGTCATGATGGGATCCGGACTCGCTGGGACAAACGAGAGTCCCGGTGAAAAGACCTGGCACCAGGGCAGGATGTATGTCGTCTACAGGGGAATGGGCAGCCTTGAAGCGATGAAGAAAGGCAAAGGTAGCAGGGAAAGGTACGGACAGTCCGAGGTAGACAATGAAAACCAGCTTGTTCCACAGGGCATCGAAGGACTTGTCCTGTTCCGCGGCGAGGTCAAGGATGTCATCCACCAGTACGCGGGCGGTCTCCGCTACTCCCTTGGATACTGCGGGACAAAGACGATTCAGGAATTCCAGAAGAACGCCCAGTTCGTGAGGATAAGTGGTGCAGGTCTCAGGGAGGCGCACCCACATGACGTGAAGATCCTCAAGGAAGCTCCGAACTACTACACGGAATAAATTTATCAGTTCGTGCGGTAGCGTGATGCCGATACTGCCAAGGCCCTTGTCATGCTTTCAAGCTCCTGCAGCACGACTCCGGTTCCGTTAGCAACGGCCTTCGCTGGTTCCTCGGACACAAAGACAGGCAGTCCTGTCTCCTCGGAAATCAGCCTATCGAGTCCTCTCAGCTGCGAACTTCCACCGGCGAGCATGATCCCTCGGTCGATAAGATCCGCGGCAAGTTCAGGCGGACATCTTTCAAGAGTAACTCGTACGGCCTCGACAATGCTTGTCAGAGGTTCCTGGAGTGCGGCCCTTACTTCCTGCGAAGTTATCTTTATCGTCTTGGGAAGACCTGATATGAGGTCGCGGCCCTTGACTTCGAGAGTAGATTCCTCTGACTGCGGATACGCGCTTCCGATCTTGATCTTGATGTCCTCAGCGGTCCTCTCACCAATCATGAGGTTGTAGACACGCTTCATGTGCTGGCTTATCGCGGCATCCATTTCATCTCCGGCCACGCGAACGCTCCTTGATTCGACAATACCGGAAAGAGAGATGATAGCAACTTCAGTAGTTCCACCGCCGATGTCGACGACCATGCTTCCGGAAGGTTCTGAAACCGGAAGCCCGACACCAATTGCAGCGGCCATCGGTTCCTCAATAAGATAAATATCTCCGGCTCCCGCCCTCTGGGCGCTGTCCTTTACAGCCCTTGTCTCAACTTCAGTAATTCCGGATGGGACTGCGATGAGGACGTGCGGAGAAAGTATGCGCCTGCGTTTCGGAACATACTGACGTGCCTTCTGGATGAAATATCTGAGCATTTCTTCGGTGATTTCGAAATCGGCTATGACACCGTCTTTCATCGGGCGGATCGCGCGGATGTTGCCGGGAGTACGGCCAAGCATCCTCTTCGCTTCGCTGCCGACGGCGAGAACTTCCTTGGTGCCTTCCATTATAGCAACAACTGATGGCTCGCAGAGCACGATCCCCTTGTCGCGCACGAAGACGAGGCATGTCGCCGTCCCGAGGTCTATTCCGATATCAGTGGAAAACATCCTGGACAGTTTTTGATAAAACATCTGCAATTTCCTTGTTTATATAATTCCCCAAATAAATTCTTGGCGCGTAATCTAATTCATAACTTGCGCAACATCAAGCGGAAATGCGGAAAAACCATCAGAAAGGAAGGATGTTTGGAATATGAAATGATTGATTCTGGATCCTGGATGCTGGATATCCAGATTAAAAATCCAGTGTCGAGCATCTTGCATCAAGAATCAGAATCTTTTCCTATTTGAAGTATGAAACATATGCAAGCCTTGCGATTATCGCGGCGAGCACAAGCAGGAAGATCACTCTTATGAACTTGTTTCCCTTGTCGATTGCCATCTTCGAACCGATATAAGAACCCGCGACATTGAAGACCGCCATGGCCAATCCAAGCTTCCAATAGATGCTCCCGGCAATCCCGAAATACAGTATCGCTGCTAGATTCGTTGAGACATTTATTATCTTCGAACAAGCTGAGGCATGGAGAAAATCATAGCCATATATTGAGATGAACATGAAAATCAGGAAGCTTCCGGTTCCCGGACCGAAAAATCCGTCATAGAAACCAATC
>Ga0302237_1002832_pt1 | contig 10352 bp, 7 predicted proteins | sample AAG_UR_Ala_MG_FD_193530 | JGI IMG/M metagenome (GOLD analysis project Ga0302237, IMG submission 193530) | Enriched activated sludge microbial communities from anaerobic digester in WTTP, New Holstein, Wisconsin, United States - AAG_UR_Ala | ecosystem: Engineered > Bioreactor > Anaerobic >...
AGTCAAGAGTAAAGAATTTGAATGCAAAGGCATACTTTGTAAAACCTACTGGTCTCGATGGCCTTTTCAACGTGATCCAGGAACTCGTATCTATTGTTGAATCAAAGGTATAATTTGAAAATTCATTTAATCATGCAAGATTATTTTCAGAGCAGCCTATTGGCGCAAGGGGGCTAAAATGTTGAATTTCCACATCTATCCTACAGACAACCTGAGAAAAGACCAGGTCAGGGACGCCCAGGGATTGGCCCAACAGACTTCTGCGGAAACTCAGAGGCTCAGGGAAGAGATCCATCATCTTACAATAATCGCCCAGGCCATGTGGGAGCTGTTACGGGAGAAAAACGGAACTACCGACGAGGACCTCAGGAAGAAAATCTCAGAGGTGGAATTCGAGAGGGCCAAGGCCCATACGTCTACTGCCAAATGCACAAGCTGCTCACGTCCTGTGTCCCTGAAGAGTAAAACTTGCGTATTCTGCGGAGAGAAGATAGAGCACAAGGAAATTTTTCCTCTATAAGAAAAACTTCAAAATTGCCTTTGGAATCTTTGCAGTTATTTTGTGGCAGCTAAAGCAATCAGGTCCGGTGCTCCGTATCATTCTTCTGGGAAGGTTCCTTCCACCGTGCATCCTTCTTTAGTGATGTCATTGAAAATACCCTTGCCACCGGAACTTTCCGAAGTGAAGTCGCAGTTCTTTATTTCGCAGTTTATGAAGACGCTGCTTTCCAGATTGGAACCTTTGAAAAGTGTCTCACTGAACTCACAGCTTATGAATTTCGTCCTGAAGGCCGTACATAGGCCGAGATTGGCTTTCGTAAAATTGCATGAGATGAAGATGGCGTCCGTGATGACGGCTCCATGGATGTTCGCAGAGGTAAAGTCGCATTCGATGAAGATGCTTTCTTCCTCTACAAAATTGCTTACTGTCTTGCCGTTATAGGACGTCGACTGGTAAATATTCATGCGCCCCTCACCATTCACTTTCAAAGGGTAAGATACCCTAAATTGGATTTAAAGCAATTTGATTACAAATATTCACGAAAAAAATTTGGACAAAAAAAAATCCCGGCACCGCGCTACTCTCCCACACTCTATTGTGTAGTACCATCGCCGCAGAGACCCTTAACGGCCGTGTTCGGAATGGGAACGGGTGTAACCTTCTCGCTATGGGCACCGGGAAAATCTTTGGGAACTTGTCCTGTCCGAGATGCAACTCTCAGGACTGGAACGGATTCCCTAAAATATATAAATAAGAAGAATAGGTTTGCAACATTATCAAGGGTATTTTATTCCTTTTCCCAGACGCCCATAAAATCACATCGGCGTATGGAAAAAAGGTGATCAAGCCGCACGGCTGATTAGTACTGGTAAACTGAGTGCCTTGCAGCACTTACATTTCCAGCCTATCGAGGTCGTAGTCTTCGACCAGCCTTCAGTATACTTGCGTATAGGGGATATCTAATCTTCGGGCAGGCTTGGCGCTTAGATGCTTTCAGCGCTTATCCCTTCTCAACTTAGCTACCCAGCAATGCTCCTGTAGGAACAACTGGAACACCAGAGGTTACTCATTCCCGGTCCTCTCGTACTAAGGAATGTTCCCGTCAAATATCCTGCGCCCGCAGTGGATAAGGACCGAACTGTCTCACGACGTTCTGAACCCAGCTCGCGTACCACTTTAATCGGCGAACAGCCGAACCCTTGGGACCTTCTTCAGCCCCAGGATGTGATGAGCCGACATCGAGGTGCCAAACCGCGTCGTCGCTGTGGACGCTTGGACGCGATCAGCCTGTTATCCCCAGAGTACCTTTTGTCCGATGAGCAATGGCGATTCCACGTTCAACCACTGGATCACTAGACCCTACTTTCGTAACTGTTCGACCCGTCGGTCTCACAGTAAAGCGCACTTCTACTCTTACGCTCCGCGCACGATTGCCAACCGTGCTGAGTGCACCTTTGGACTCCTCCGTTACAATTTTGGAGGAAACCGCCCCAGTCAAACTGACCCTCTGACACTGTTCCACGCCCGGTTTCACGGACTGCGGTTAGACATTCACTTATTCAAGGGTTGTATTTCACTGACGACTCCATCCTCCCTAGCGGAAGAACTTCAAAGTCTCCAACCTATGCTACACATGAAGAAACAAATGCCAATATCAGATTACAGTAAAGGTTCACGGGGTCTTTCCGTCCTACTGCGGGTATCCGGCATTTTCACCGGAATTACAACTTCGCCGAGATCCACGTTGAGACAGTTCCCAGATCGTTACACGATTCGTGCAGGTCGGAATTTACCCGACAAGGAATTTCGCTACCTTAGGACCGTTATAGTTACGGCCGACATTCACCGGGGCTTCGCTTCAGAGCTTCGCCTTGCGGCTAACCCCTCAGCTTGACCTTTCGGCATTGGTCACGTGTCACACCATATACTTCCTCTTCGGAGTTTGCATAGTGCTGTGTTTTTGTTAAACAGTCGCCTGGGACTCTTTGTTGAAACCCGAGTCCGCTTCGAGGAGCAAGTCCTCTGACGGTCAAGGGCACCCCTTCTCCCTAAGTTACGGGGCTAGTTTGCCGAGTTCCTTAACGTGGTTTCTCTCGCGCACCTGAGGCTTCTCGCCTTACCTACCTGTGTCGGTTTGCGGTACGGACACCTTGCTTTTAACGCTTAGAAGCTTTTCTAGTCAGCATAGCATCGATCAATCCACTTCATCCGAAGACTCCATGTCCCCAACCCTCAGACTTAATGGCCGGCGGATTTGCCTACCGACCGTCCTGCGGTCTTAGACTGTCATATAGACAGCTGATCTAGCATACTGCACCCCTTCTTCACTTCAGCAAGATGGTACAGGAATATTAACCTGTTGTCCATCGGCTACGCCTTTCGGCCTCGCCTTAGGCCCGACTAACCCTGGGCGGACGAACCTTCCCCAGGAAACCTTAGGTTTTCGGTGACCAGAATTCTCGTCTGGTTTTTCGCTACTCATGCCTGCATGGTCACTTGTATGCAGTCCACCAACCTTTTCAGGATGGCTTCGACCCACATACAACGCTCTTCTACCACTTTATCCTTGCGGATAAAATCCACAGCTTCGGTTTTGGACTTTAGTCCCGATAATCTTCGGCGCGGAATCACTCGACCAGTGCGCTATTACGCGTTCTTTAAATGATGGCTGCCTCTAAGCCAACATCCTGGCTGTCATAGCAACTCCACATCCTTTACGACTCCACTTAGTCCAAATTGGGGACCTTAGCTGATGGTCTGGGCTTTTCCCCTTTCGGCCGTGCAGCTTATCCCACACGGCCTGACTCCCGTAGTACATTTTCCAGTATTCGGAGTTTGATAGTCTTTGGTATCCCGGTAAGGACCCTCTGACAGTCAGTGCTCTACCCCTGGAAAATATTGTACGAGGCTAACCCTCAAGCTATTTCGAAGAGAACCAGCTATTACCGAGTTTGATTGGTCTTTCGCTCCTATCCACAGTTTATCCCGTGATTTTTCAACATCAATAGGTTCGGCCCTCCGCTCCGTGTTACCGGAGGTTCAGCCTAACCATGGATAGATCACTCGGTTTCGGGTGTACTCCATACAACTAGACGCATTTATCATACTCGCTTTCGCTTCGGCTACGCACATGGCTTAACCTTGCTGTATAGAAGTAACTCGCAGGCTCATTATGCAAAAGGCACGCGGTCGTCCGCCGAAACGGACTCCCACACTTTGTAGACACAAGATTTCAGGTACTTTTAACTCCCCTTCCGGGGTGCTTTTTCACCTTTCCCTCGCGGTACTAGTTCACTATCGGTCACTGATATGTATTTAGCCTTGGTAGGTGGTCCTACCGGATTCAGACGGAGTTTCACGTGCTCCGCCTTACTTGGGATACCTCTAGGCCGGCTTCAGTTTTAAAATACGGGGCTCTCACCCTCTTTGGCTGGTTTTCCAGACCATTCTTCTAACTTCCACCGTACCACATCAAGGTCCCGCAACCCCGCAGTGTAAACACCACGGTTTAGGCTATTCCGTTTTCGCTCGCCACTACTGACGGAATCTCTCGCGATTTCTTTTCCTCCAGGTACTGAGATGTTTCACTTCCCTGGGTCTAGCTTCACAGCCCTATGAATTCAGACTGCAATGGCCCGACATTACTCGGGTCGGATTGCTCCATTCGGAAATCTCCGGTTAAACGCCTGTTTGCGGCTCACCGAAGCTTATCGCAGCTTACCACGTCCTTCGTCGCCAATCAGTGCCAAGGCATCCATCCTGTGCCCTTAGTAGCTTGATCACCAAAATAATTTCAACCTCAACAAAAGTTGCATAAATAAGTCTTTAAAACTCATTTACCCTATTCTTCTTATTTAGTTTTCAATGAACTTACGGATATCGGCTCTCCGATTCTCCGCATATTTCAAGGCGTTTCCGCCTGGAATATCAAAATCTTTCTTACTGGCTGTACCATGTATCTTCAAAGAGAAGCATGGTGGGCGCAATTGGAGTTGAACCAATGACCTCGTCCTTATCAGAGACGCGCTCTAACCAACTGAGCTATGCGCCCTTGAACCCGAGCCTTCGGCCCGACAGTGAGGATTACATTGTCCAATCCCCGCCCTAAAACCTATTAATGAACATCAGTCTGCTCTGCTCAATGGCTGGTGGAGCTAAAGGGATTTGAACCCTTAACATCCAGCTTGCAAAGCTGGCGCTCTAGCCAATTGAGCTATAGCCCCTGAATAAAATTCAAAGAACAATACTCTTTAATAACTGAATAGTACGATGTATCCGGTTGAAAATGTTACCATTCTCGCATCCAACTGTTACATTGGAGTTTAACCGTATTCCAAGTTTTTAAGGCTCGGAATTACTCCTTAGAAAGGAGGTGATCCAACCGCAGGTTCCCCTACGGTTACCTTGTTACGACTTCATCCCAGTCACTAACCACACCTTCGGCGCCTCTCTCTTTTGCAAGTTGAGTCAGCGACTTCGGGTGCAATTAGCTTCCATGATGTGACGGGCGGTGTGTACAAGGCCCGGGAACGTATTCAAGGCGTCGTAGCTGATACGCCTTTACTAGCGATTCCGACTTCATGTAGTCGAGTTGCAGACTACAATCTGAACTGGGGCCGGTTTTGAGGATTAGCTCCACCTCGCGGTCTTGCATCCCATTATACCGACCATTGTAGCACGTGTGCAGCCCTGGATATAAAGGCCATACGGACTTGACGTCATCCACTCCTTCCTCCCGCTTAGTAACGGGCAGTCTCGCTAGAGTTCTCAGCTTTACCTGTTAGTAACTAACGACATGGGTTGCGCTCGTTGCCGGACTTAACCGAACACCTCACGGCACGAGCTGACGACAGCCATGCAGCACCTGTATACCTGTTCTTGCGAAAGATCGTGTTTCCACGACTGTCAAGTATATGTCAAATCCAGGTAAGGTTCTTCGCGTTGCATCGAATTGAGCCACATGCTCCACCGCTTGTGCGGGCCCCCGTCAATTTCTTTGAGTTTTAGCCTTGCGGCCGTAGTCCCCAGGCGGTGAACTTATCGCGTTAGCTTCGACACGGAAGGGGTTAAATCCACCCACGTCAAGTTCACACCGTTTACAGCATGGACTACCAGGGTATCTAATCCTGTTTGATCCCCATGCTTTCGTCCCTGAGGGTCAGCAATCGTCCAGAGATCTGCCTTCGCCTTTGGTGTTCCTCCTGATATCTACGCATTCCACCGCTACACCAGGAATTCCAATCTCCTCTCCGATGCTCTAGCCAACCAGTTTCCAATGCAGTTCCAAGGTTGAGCCTTGGTATTTCACATCAGACTTAGCCGGCCCCCTGCGGACCCTTTACGCCCAATAAATCCGAACAACGCTAGTCACCTACGTATTACCGCGGCTGCTGGCACGTAGTTAGCCGTGACTTCCTCTCCGGGTACTGTCATTTATTCGTCCCCAGTGACAGAAGTTTACAATCCGAAGACCTTCATCCTTCACGCGGCATCGCTCCGTCAGGCTTGCGCCCATTGCGGAAGATTCTCGACTGCAGCCTCCCGTAGGAGTCTGGGCAGTGTCTCAGTCCCAGTGTGGCTGACCATCCTCTCAGACCAGCTACCCATCTTCGCCTTGGTGGGCCGTTACCTCACCAACTAGCTAATAGGACGCGAGCCCATCCCCGAGCGATAAATCTTTAGATATCCCCCCATGAGGGGAAAATCCACATTCGGCATTAGCCCTCCTTTCGGAAGGTTATTCCAAACTCGGGGGCAGGTCACTCACGTGTTCCTCACCCTTTCGCCACTCTCACTGAAATATTCTCATATTGCTACTTGAACATCTCAGATCCCGTTCGACTTGCATGCCTAATCCATGCCGCCAGCGTTCGTTCTGAGCCAGAATCAAACTCTCCGTAAGAAATTTTATTCTCTTTTGGAGAATCTAATATATGCTCTTTTTATTTTGACTTCTTTGATACTCGTCAAAGTAATTAAACGGACACATCGCACTATTCAGTTTTCAAAGAACTGCCGGCATCAACCGGCGATAAAAAAGCAAGCACCATCCATTTCTGACTGGCTGCTCGCCTGTTAAATAACTGTTATATTTTTTATCGCGCTATTTTACGCGATTTGAAGTATATCAGAAAATAAATCGTTGTCAAGACCTGACAACATCTATTCTTTCAAAAAACAACGCTCTTATTTGAAGCGGCTCATATAATATCATCCATTATAATCAGTGCAAGCTTAATTTTAAAAAAAAATCAATATTTTTTAATTTAGCCTCAAATTTTACTGTTTTTTATCTTGATCTTCAGCCTTTTTCCCAATTATTTCAAATACTTTGCTTGCGAAATTCGCAGTCTCCTCCGCAAATTTTGTCTCCTTCGCATCATGAGTCACTCTTATCTTGAAAAACTTACCCTTGTATCCTGTGAGATAAAGATATGATTCCTTGTCTTTTCCCTGTGAATTGAACGAAAATTTCTCCCAGAGGCATTCCATTCCAGAGACAGTCTGCTTCTCCGTCGCAACAACTGTCTTTACATTCTTGTATTTGCCCATCTTTTCAAACTGGAATATATCCCCGGCCACTTGTGCAAAATGCTTTTTAAGTACCTCTGAGTCCGCTCCGTCAGGTATGTCTTTAATTTTAAAATCATAAACATATAAATCAGCATTTATTCCCGGAGCCCTATATGAAAGGCTTTCTCCAAGACCCGGCGTCTTATTCTCAAAATCAGTATGATCCACAAGAACCAGATTCCCTACCTTCTCAGGAAATGTTTTACCTATGCTCTTTATGAAACCATCTACTGCATAAAGACTTATGCATACAAATGTCAAGAGCGAAATAAAACACCATATAAAACAGCTTTTTTTCATGTAAATAATCCTAACATGTTTATTATTAAATTATTATACCAATATTTGTTCTTAAGCATTAATAAAGGATTTATTGAGTATATTACTCTGTAAACTCCACAATATCAGCACGTACCGTTAATTTTGTTATTGTAAAAAGAATCAAATATGTGAATGATCTTTCCTCGGCTGTATTCACAAATGCCTGTGACTTCCCTTCCTGCACCCCTCCGGCTTTCTCGTATAAATCTGATATTGCCTCTGTATAACTTGTTGTGGCAAAGGGGATAATGCCAAGAAACCAAAAACCATAGCTTTTCCCAATGGCATTTGCCTTGACTACCTTATAATTCTTTTTTGCTAAATCTACTTGTGTTGAATTCTTGCTGGAGAACCCCTGTGGACTTTGACATCCTGAAAAGAAGATTGCAAATGCAAGAAGATTTAATACAATCCAACCTTTATATCGAGATATCTTCATTGTTTCCTCCCTTCATAATTTGTTCCTCATAAAGACTGTAATTCATCCATCTTTAATTACAATTTGCCCATATTCTTTTAAGACTTGGTGGAAAAAAAGGATGACGGTGTTATTTTAACCGACTTCATTGAAATGGCGTGGTAGCCAAGTGGTAAGGCAGAGGTCTGCAAAACCTTTATTCACCGGTTCGAATCCGGTCCACGCCTCCAGTTTTCCCTCCTGTCTTTCATTCCCGGATAAGAACCGGTTGGTTCGAACTGAGGCTTCAAGCCGAGACCGGCCATGCCCTTGGCATGGCAGCGAAGCGTCGTGTCAAGGCCTTTAAGCCGAACAGGCCACTCCCGGTGGAGTGGCAGCGAAGCGTCAATCCGGTCCACGCCTCCAGTTTTCTCCAGATCAATCTTTCCCTTTAAAAGTATTTTGAATTGCCTTTAATAACTCTTTTATATTGAACGGCTTCTGGACAAACTCCTTAGCTCCCATATCCAATATCTCCTGGGCCTGTCCGTCAATGCTGAATCCTGAAGATACAATAACCTTCACATCAGGATTGATCTTCTTCAAAGCTACGAATGTCTCCTTGCCGTTCATCTTCGGCATGATAATGTCAAGTATCACAACATCAATGTCCTTCCACGTTTTCTTATACATTTCAGCCGCTTCAAGTCCATTATTGCAGACTATGATCCTATGCCCAAACTTGCTCAGGACTTTCACAAGCATGCTGCTGATGATCTCCTCGTCCTCGATAAGCATGATGGTCGCTTCCATTACTTCAGGCATTTTAGTTGATGTCTTGACTTCGAATTCCTTCTTGTCCTCAATAATCGGAAAATACAGATAAAATACAGATCCCTCTCCACGTTTGCTGTCTACTTTGATCACTCCATGATGGTTATGCACAGTTCCATATACTGATGCAAGCCCCATCCCTGTACCTTTGCCGACCTCCTTCGTAGTAAAAAACGGTTCGAATATATGTTTGAGAGTATCTTCATCCATTCCAATGCCTTTATCAGAAATAGAAATCTTAAGGCAATTCGAGATTTTCAGATCCTCATCTATCTTCAACGGACTATCTTTAATTTTTATGTTTTCAGTAGTGAAAGTAAGTTCACCCCCGTCCGGCATGGCATCCCGCGCATTGATTGCAATGTTAAGCAGGGTATTAAGGAGTTGCGAAGGATCCCCCATCACAGTTGCCGGATTAGCCTTGAAAACCCTCTTAATCTCTATCTTTTTGTCTATACTATGTTCGAGGATGGAAACAACTTCCTCAATGGTCTTGTGCATGTTGACCGGGACTGAAAGCATCTTTCCCTTGCGTGAAAATGCCAAAAGATCCCTGGTCAGATCGGAAGCTCTCTTGGTAGTCCTGAGTATGTTTTCAGCATATTCCCTAAGTAATTTATCATCAAGACGTTCTGCAATCATTTCAGCATATCCCATTATACCTGCGAGTTGGTTGTTGAAATCGTGGGCGATACCACCGGCAAGCTGTCCTATGGCCTCCATCTTTTCAGACTGCCTCAGACGTTCTTCCAGTTGAACACGTTCCGTGATGTCATTGAATACTTCCAGGACTGCCCTCATTCCATGATAGTACATTCCAGTATGCGTAATCTCAAAAATCCTTCCACCAAGCACTCCTGAAACTTCTATCTTTCTCGTTTCACCCGTCCCAATCTGTTTTTTCAATGGACATCCCACGCACTGTTTCTTGCTGTCCTTGTAAACATTCCAGCATTTTTCACCAATGACATTCTTTCCAAGTACTTTCTCCATGAGAGGATTCGTGAAAAGTATGTTCCCGTCCATATCAACTATTCCAAGACCAAAGGGAATTGTATTGATAAGGGATTCATTGAACTCATTCGTTTCCCTTAACAATTTTTCAGCCTCTTTGCGTTCAGTGATGTTCTGGACTGTCCCCATGATCCGCTTGGAAGAACCATGGGAATCAACCTGTATATCGCCACGGCCACTCAGGATCCGGATCTTTCCATCAGGAAGAATTATACGGAACTCAAGTTCAGACGGATGCTCGTTTGCAATACATGCCCGTATCCATTCTTGCATGGAAGACCTGTCTTCAGGATGTATAAGATTGATCAGATTCTCTACAGTTGGTATGAATTTTGTCTGGTCAACTCCATAAATGCGGTATGTCTCATCGGTCCATTTTATCTTATCCTCCTCCCCTATCTGCAAACTCCAAGTTCCCACGTGGGCTATGCGCTGGGATTCGGACAGCAAATATTCCTTCTCGCGGATGGACTGTTCAACGATCTTTCTGTCACTGATGTCGAAAACTGATGAACGGCTGCATATGAAATTACCTTTTTCATCTTTAATGACGGAAGCATTTATCAGGACTGGGAATTTCGATCCGTCCTTGCGAACCATGAAACCTTCGATGTCATTGAGATACCCCCTCTTCTTGAGTTCAGGAAAGGTGCTGTTGAATACATTTACATCCTCCATTGGAATCAGATAGGTGAACTTCTTCTTACCAAT
>Ga0302237_1002835_pt1 | contig 10350 bp, 9 predicted proteins | sample AAG_UR_Ala_MG_FD_193530 | JGI IMG/M metagenome (GOLD analysis project Ga0302237, IMG submission 193530) | Enriched activated sludge microbial communities from anaerobic digester in WTTP, New Holstein, Wisconsin, United States - AAG_UR_Ala | ecosystem: Engineered > Bioreactor > Anaerobic >...
TGTTCGCACTTAATAATTTGAGATGGGGTACCGATTTTCCTTATTCCTTGTTCGCTTTCTTTTCAAAGACCGATTTCATTCAGTTTTTCGCTTTTCTGGTTTTTGTAATGACCACGCACATGTTGAGTACCAATCCAGTAGTCATACGTCAGGTTTACCGTATGTACCGGTTTTTCCCTATCCTCTTCATCGCCGCAGCCGGAGTCATTCCCCGAGTATTGAATATTTTTGCCATGACGCTTCCTATGTTTTTCCCAAACCTTCCCTTCGACGCCCCCATACGTATCACCCATCCGGAACGTCCCGCCCTTGACTTTGACCAAAACCGATGTGAGCGATAGATGTGTGTGAAGCCTTTCTATCGCCTCTATCAACCGTCGATGATACTCTTCTGGGTCTGTGATACCCCGCTCTCTGACCATTTCATCGATGATCCACTGAGTTTCATTAAAGGTGAGCTGCCGCTCCCCTCCCCGATCCCACATTATCCATAACGTCTCTTCGTCTTCCACGACCGTCTCCTTTTCCTTCTCTTACTCATTCACCTTATACGCTTATGTACAAGTCTTGAAAAACAGGGTTCGCACAGAGGGCGCAGAGAACACAGAGAAAAGATTCTTGTGAACACCGCGCGCCTGGGAAAGCCCTGGGAATGCTTTCGGGGCGCCGCCAGAGCGGCGGACTCTAGTCTGGTATATCTTCTGGGAACGCTAACTTTCAAGTTGGCATGTCTAAAAAAACAAGGTTCACACAGAGAACACAGAGAACACAGAGGAAAAACTGGCAAGGGACAGGGCTCTCCTGGAAAAAGAAAAGACAAGCCGGACTAAAGTCCGGCGTTCCCAGGTGTTCCCACCGCTCCGCCCTTTTTGGGGAAAAACAAAACACAAGGTCAAAACCAGCAAAAGGTAAAAGATAAAAATACAAAAGTTAAAAGACCGTCCTGGCGAGGCGAAAACCGAGGCCGATGTCGGTAACCGCAGGCGAGACGCCGAACCGATACGCCAGTCGGCATTCCTTCGCGAGGCCCTTCCAGCAACCACCCCGATATACTCTGTAAACGCCCTCTTTCGGCCCAGTCGGGTTCGCCTGCGCCGAGGGCGCGTAGTCCCCGTACCAGTCGTAACACCATTCATGCACGTTCCCACTCATGTCATGCAAACCTAGTTCATTTGGCATCTTTTGACCCACCGGCCGAATTTTGCATCCATTCGTTACGACGCTTCTTCTGTCCCATTCGGTATCAGTTCCAGGTAACCATCGATCCCCTGAGTTTTGCCAGTACCATCCCACTTCGTTCAGATCGTTGTTTCCTGAAAACTCGTATCCTTTCGAGTTTTGTCCCCCCTCTTGCCGCGTATTCCCATTCCGCTTCCGTCGGTAACCGATAGCCTTCTACTTCCATAATGTCTTCTGTCACTTTTCCGTCCCTGCCCAGCAAGTTTCCGTCACCGTCATACGCTTTTGCTATTCCTTCTTTATCGCTTAACCAGTTGTAGTATTCGATCGCGTTTCTCCAGAAGACTCCGATCGCCGGCCGCCTCCCACGCCTCCAACCTCCAGCGTAATCCAGCCTATCCGACCCCGTCGCCGCACAGTACGCGTCATATTCGTAAAAGGTCACAGGGTATTTCCCGAGCCAAAAATCGTACGTCAGAGTCACCGCGTGAACCGGTTTTTCCCTATCCTCCTCTTTGCCGCCTTCGCGCGTGTTCCCCATCTGGAACGTCCCGCCCTTGACTTTTACCATAACCGATGTGAACGAAAAAAACCTTTGAAGCCATTCCTTCGCTTCCTTCAACCGTAGATAACACTCATCCGGTTCCACACCTCCCCGTTCTTCGACTATTTCCCAGACAATCCATTGTGTTTCCTCAAAGGCGAGAAGGCGCTCCCCTTCATCTTTCCGCGGAATCCAGAACAACCCTTCGTTTTCCACACCCATCTCCTTTCACTTTCGCAAGTCTTCAGAACAGGGCTAGCATAGAGGGCACAGAGAGAAAATAGGACACATGCCGAACTAAAGTTCGGCGTTCCCAGGCACAGCATCGTGACGTAAGCGCCTTTTGTTTTCGCGACGGCGCGATACGCCTTTGCATTGTCCGGCTTTCCGTTCCTGTTGCCTCATATACGAACAATTCGAAACAACGGATCGCGCAGTCCTGTTAGTTATTGCGCGATAACTCACTAAAAGAGCGGATCGCGAAACTATGGGGGCTTCTGAAATCCGCCCGCTGGTTACCCCGCGATAACCCTCACGACTTCACCCGCTCTATTACAAAAAAAAGACGATTTCTGAAAACCGAAAACGCCTATGTGCGCGAAGCGCGAAAAAATACTCCTCCGGTGAGATTTAAGGTATAACCGTCCTGGCGATACGAAGACCTGCCCACACACAGCCAATATCTGTAGTGCCCGCTTGAAAGTATTTGGGTTTAAAACCCAAATGGTCGAAGTACGGATGCAGGGGTTCGTCCGCCGTGCCACGAGCGCCGGTCGGATTAACCGTTGCGCGATCGACACCGTAATGGTCGAGGCACCACTCAGCGTATACTTCTTCGGTAGAGAGTAACCCTGTTTCGTAAGGTACGCTGAACGCCCCGTATGTGAACTCTCTTGATTTGAATAGGCCTCTCTGAGCCACATTCTCATATTCTGCCAACGTCGGTAAACGATATCCATTCACCTTCGTTATGTCTGGTATTTCCCCGCCCTTGTAACTCGAGATGACCCAGTCCATATCGATATGCGGCAGTCCTTCTCTCTTGTTTAACCAATTACAATAAGCGATTGCCTCTTCCACGGCCATTTCGTCCACAAAACGAAAGCCCCTGCCATCCTCATTATCATCGATCCAAGGGCATCCCTCTTTGGCTGCCATGTCACATTCGTGAAAGGTCACAGGGTATTTCCCGATCCAGTAATCGTAGGTCAGAGTCACCGTGCGGACATTTGTATCATAAAATCCCTTATTACTGTTCATTAGGAATGTCCCGCCCTTGACTTTGACCAGAACCGATGTGAATGATAAACTCTTTTTAAGCCTTTCTTTCGCCTCCATCAAGAGTCGATGGCACTCTTCCGGGTCCGCGCTGCCTCGCTCTTCGATTATTTCTCCGATGATCCATTGCGCTTCATTAAAGGTGAGCTGCCTCTCCCCTTCCCCTTTCCAGGGTATCCAGAACAACTCTTCATTTTCCACAGCCTTCACCATTTCCTTATCACTGCGCTTCGTCCCCAACCCCTATCTTCTATGTCCGCGCCTATATCAAGTTTAACTCTTCGCTTGAAGATTGATCACGATGCCGTCAGCATTCGGAAATTCGTTATATTGAGTCAATACCCAAATCACGGCTACTGGCGAAGGATCCTCGTTCGTAAAGTAAGAGGTGCCGCCATCCGTGACAACGATCACACGGCGAAAGTCCGGATACTCTTTATGAACGTGCAGGACTCCGGCGGTCATATCCGTACCGCCGCCCCCTCTGAAAGAGGCTTGTTTCCCTTTCAAATAGGTCTCCATAGGGAGTGGAGCCTGATGTAACTTTTCATAGTCCCATTGCGCGACGAAAACAGATATTTCGTCCTTTTTCAGGGATTGAAGAACACCGAAAAATTGCTCGTAATCGTCGGAACCCATCGACCCCGAAGTATCCAAAAGGACGAGCACCTTCTCTTTTTTATATGGGTATTTTCCCTTCAGCAAAACTCCCGAATCTGCCCGGGGATGATTTCTCCGAAAGGTGCGATACCATTCCCTCGATCGGACATTGCCCATAAGTGTGTTCTTCAGAAGTCGTTTCCACGAGATTTCAACTTTCGGGAATATCCAATCCACCAGCCATTCATACCCGCCGCTGCCGGTACCGATCCCACGGGCGCGCCGTGCCAAATCCCCGATCGGTATCCCGATCCTCTCATAGTTTTCAAAGGCCTTTTGTAGGTCTTTTTTCAAAGCCTCCGTTGCCAAGCTGGCGGCGTTGTCCATCGAGAAAGAGGGTTTATCGCCTTCGGTTGTATCTTGTGACGTCCCTCCCGGTTGCGGCTGGCTTCCGCTTTCAGACTCCTTTTTCTTCTGTTCCCGAATCAATCGCTCCAGTTCTTCAACGCTGACCGTCACGTCTGGATTGGGAAGGAGCGATGAGCCACATTTCGATAGCGGTTTTCCATAAATATTTTCCTGACTCTTCTGACCTTTTAAATCGCGCTTCGAAGATTTCTCTTTACCTCCTACGTAAAACAGCTCGTCTTTTTTTAGGCTATCAAAAAAAAGCTCGATGTATTGTTCCATCGATAGCTCGTTAGGGTATCCAAATTGATCGGGGAGGACCCCGCCCACTTTACGCACGGTATTCTCGCAATTAATCGGAAGGGTGGAATTGACCGCGAGGTCGGCGGCTACGTTGAGTTGAAATAACGAGTAACTCCGTTGTAGGAGTTGCCCACGTACGATATGGTCTCGAGCGATGTGGAAGAATTCGTGTAGAAGAAGGGTGTAAAGTAAGACTTTCGGATCGACGCCCGTTTTTTGTACGATCTCTTGAAACATTCGCGGGTTGATACACAACACCCAACTTGGCTTTTCGGGATTGATCTTGGCGTAGGCTAGCGCATCCGCATTCTCGTCAATTTTTCGGTCGATGGTCGTTAGCAAGTAACTAAAAAAATCGTTTCGACGAATCCCATCCTGTATTAAACGCTCTATGTCTTCCATTTGAGGGTACATTTGCAAACCTCTATTTGGTCTTTTTAACTTCGTTCATTTTCGCATAAAAATCAGCCAATAAACGAGTAGACAGAGGATCAAAAACGTTTACGGCTTTATCGCCAAAAGCATTCTGGAAGATTTGTGCCAAATCGTTAGGAAGATCGATGACGAACTGCATCGTATGTACCGTCCAGTCCGTCATCTGGCCGGCTACCTGAGTGGCGATTTGGGTTAACCGGCTGATCTCTCCGTTTTGGAACATTTTCCGAATAGTCTGACGCAGCCTTCTATCTGAATGGTATCCCTCTATTATCTCTTGCGCGTAAATATCATCTTTCATCTCTTTGAAGGCCAACGTGTAGACTTCATTCCCGGTGGATTTCCCGACCAGAAGCTGTAAGGGAACCAGGCCTCTTTCGGAGAACTCTTTTTGATTCCGGAAGGAATACAGCAGCTGGCTGACGCGTTCCCAAACCGCCGGCATCAGGGTGAGGTGTTCGGATACGTTTTTGTACAATAGAGTCGGGTTCAATTGTATGAAGCGAAGCACCACCGGATGGAACTGAGCGCCTTTGGCATATTCGAGCCAACTGGGCGTATCGGGGATAACATTGATGAATACCCAACGCCTAGTGAAAGCCAGATCCATTGCATTGACAATGTATTGGCTGTCACTGTCGGGGTTGATGGAGGCGATGATCCGCCATTCTTCGCCCATAACGCGGTTGTCCATCATTCGATCCCCGATCAGCTGGAAGATTGGTTGGTGAACATCCGGATGGGCGCGGTTGAGCTCTTCAAAGTCCAGCAATCCGGGGCCTTGCGTTTCGAAAACGGTGTTCAGCTTGTCGATCAGGATAAACTTCAATTCGGGGTAAAGAGGGCCCCCGACTCCAAGCTCCTTCCTCGCTTTTACATCAATCCAGGACTCGGATTTGGGATATCCGCGAAGGTCCTCCGGCAGCATACCGGCCAGGCGGATATCCAGATAGTCCCATTCGTGTTCCCGGGCGACTTGTCGCGAGATATCGGTTTTCCCGATACCGGAAGGCCCGCACAATAGGATGGGGAGATGGGGCATTCGTTCAAAGTAGTATTCGATGGCTTCTTTCGTTTGTTTGGGGGTCAATTCCAGCTCTTCCACAAAGCGCCTCCTGAAATGATTACACTATTCTCTATTTCCAACGGAATCCGTTATCGTGCGACATAAACGGAACCCGACAAAATTATACCAACTCTCCGTGGCGAAAAACCGCGCTGCGATCCGACAATACTTTTCTGGAAAAAACCAGCTTCCCCCTCGAATAACGCTCAGGGGAGACGTCCCGTTTTCCAAGGGGTTTTCGCGGGGAGAATCCGTGTACTCATAATAACCGTCCTGGCACCATTCGCACACGTTACCGCACAGATCGTGGATGCCAAGCGCGTTAGGGATCTTTTTCCCTACTTCATGCGGTCTGCCGCGAGCATTACCGTTAAACCAAGCTACTTTTCGAGGGTCTTTGTGCCCCGAAAAGGGCAGGTCTTTGTTTCTGCGGTGACCACCGCGCGCGGCGTATTCCCATTCTGCTTCGGTAGGCAGCCGGTAGCCTTCAACCTGTGTGATATCGGTCGTTCTGCTCCCGGCTGCGGATAAGAATTCTCCCCTTCTATTATAAGCTTCTTTTAATCCGGCGGAAATGCTCAGCCAGTTGCAGAATTCCATCGCAGCCTTGCGATTGACGCCGATTTCGCCCACAGCCGGTCTGGTGCCCAAACGCGCAAACCAGCCTTTACGAAGTGGAAAGGTTTTATTCTTTGACTTCAGAAAACACAAGAATTCATAGTCTGTGACCGGATGTTTCCCTATCCAAAAATCATAGGTCAAGCGCACGTCGTGAACCGGGGTTTCATTCGAGCTTCCTTCCGGATCATTCGCTGTGTTTCCCATCTGAAAGCTCCCGGCGTTCACGCGGATCATTTCCGCAGTTTCGGAAAGGTAGCGTTCGCGCGTCTCCATTCGTGTCCTGAAAGCATTCAGGATCTCATCCCGTTGCTTGGGGTTCAGCCCTTCGGTTAAGCGCTCAATAAACCAATCAGCCTTTATACTTTCACGAAGCGATGAGAACTGAGCGCCTACAAACGGGGTCTTTTTCCCAAGAATTTCAGAAAAAAGGCATAACCGTATGAACTCCTCTTCCTTTTTCGAAAAACTAGGCTCTTCCCTTCTCTCTATACGGTAAAACGCGGTCTTTTCGTCTGCTATCATCATCGAGCGCTCCTATCCTACCTCGTTATCTGAAAAATCGGGAGTCACTCCCTTAACATAAGAAAGCGCCAGCCGGAAAGTAAGGCGCTCATTTCTTTCGCATTCGTGCGCGTATCCGTACTGTTCGGAATTCTTACCCACTTCAAAGATGTGATATGTCCCGAATTTTCTTCCCACTGGATTGAAAAAGTTCCGTTTTTGATGACTATCGATATCGAAAGCCTCTTCTTCGATGGCCTCGTTGTATCGGTCATAAAGCCATTCGCTGCAGTGCATACTGTAAATTCGGCTTAGAAAGAGCATTCCTCGGGTATTATGAGGGATCCCCGTACGGCTATTTCGGCTGACGTGTTGTTTTTGGGGTAATTGCCAACGATCAGGCCATTTAGGATATGGAAATCCGGGTTTTTTGACCTTCCGTGTCAGAGATACACTCGAAGCGATTCGTTTTTTCGCCGAAACCGGCGCTTTCGTTTGAGTCAGGCGTTCAAATCGAAGAGCATACTCTTTTTCCGCTAAAACTGGAAGGCGGTATCCCGCCACCTGCGTGATATCAGACGTAATCCGGTTCTGGAAATCCAACAATTGCCCTTCAGAGGTATACGCCGGAGGAAGGGCTTGAAGTCGGCTTAACCAATTACAATATTCGACGGCGTCTAACCAGGAAACGTTTGTCACCGGATTGATTCCTCTCCCCCGACCATAATCGTTCGGGCGCGCTTTGCCGGTTTCGGCACAGAAGCGATCATACTCCTCAAAAGAAACCGGAAATTGCCCAATCCAAAAATCGCCTGTCAAAATAAATCGTTTGGACTCAAACGGAAAGACCACATGCCCGGGTTTGAATAGCATCTTCGAGGTAACAGAATAGTTCTGAGCGACTTCCGACAATATCCTTTCGAATTCGGATTCCGAAAAATCCCCGTTTTCGTCGGAGATGGAATAGATAAGGGCTTGAACTGTGTTGAAGGAAAGATCTGGACGCTGATCGCCTTTTCGAGGAATCCAATAATCATTTTTCAAAACCGTTGTCTCCTTTTCACCACATCTATCTATATGGATACCCCTACCCGGATTGGGCGGAGGTTTTCTCCTTCGCGCCCATCGCGCAAAAAAGTTCTATCCGCCCATCTTTTGTCGTAGCTGGCATCTCTGCCGGGCTCACTCTCGGCTTCGACCTTCGCACTCGCTCCGCCGAGAGAAGCGCAAGGTACGGGGTATTTAGCGCTACGTCCTTATGGCTTTATATACCCCGAGATTTTTAATTTTCCGCAGGTCGCTGCCAAGCCCCTCGACATATTATACCGAATTTTCTTTTGGATTAGTCTGGCAGGTCTTTTTTCTCAGACGCTCCCGCGAAAAATCTGCCAACTTGTAAGCCGGCCCCACGAATTATCTTCAATCTTTTCTCTGTGGTCTCTGCGCCCTCTGTGTTCTCTGTGCGAGCTAGATCTTTAATTTTTTTCCGGGCATTTTTTCTCTGTGTTCTCTCAGTGCCCTCTGTGCTTTCTGTGCGAAACAGTTTTTTCAAGACATATTCAAAAGCATAACGCGCCGTCGCAAAAAGAAGAAGCGCTTACGCCGCGATGCCCGCGCAAGTTATAGCGGGGTAACCAACGGGCTGACTTCGGAAGCCCACGAAGTCTCGCGATTCGCCTTTTGCCATTCTCTTTAGACCATCCAATAAATACACAAAAAGCTGTCTCCTCCTTGATTACCGATTTTAGTGTAAAAAAACGGTAACCTAGTTCCGTTACAGCGGAGAAAGGAGACAGCCCTATGATACCTAACTCTATTGTATCACAAGATGTCGTCTCCGGTCTGATTCAAGGATATCGCTTCTTTACGGAGAATGTTCAGGAAATGGTCGGGCTGCGCGCTCTGATGAGTTGTTTCAAAACCTTTTCCTATCTTCTCTTAGATGCGGCTTATAATTCGATCTACTGCTTCTGTATCCTGAGAAAAGAAACCGCTGTCCTGCCGATTATCGACATCAATCGAAGGATGACGGGCAAAGACCCGAGTGAAAATGACATCGCTATCCGTTGGTTGATGAAATCAATTCGCGCTCAGTATAAGGCTCTCTACAAGAAACGATGGGAAAATAGAGAGGAACAACAATGTCCTCGAATCGCAATTCACGATGGAATTCATTTACTACACAAGAACCCGTTATTACGAACAAGCCGTCGGAATCAAAATACTCTCGTACAATATTCAGGTGATATGCAACCGGTTAGTCGATAGACCTCATAAGAAGAAAATTGTCGCTTGAGTTCTGTATTTTTTTGCTCTTTTTGATTTATTAGACGGTCTAAAGCAAAGACTGCTTCTTCGCTCTTTTCTGTTATAATAGTACAAACGCTTTACTCGAAGAAATGGAAACAAAATTCCATTATCTCTGTTTTGTATCTGTCTGCCCCCTATTATGATGCGAAAGGCACGTTACACCTGTTTAGGGAAACGAACGAATTTGGCTAGACAAAAACCTTTTATCGACAAAATTAACCAAATACTTTTGGAAACGATGTGACGGCTATGTCTGCGGGTTGCGGTGAGTCTGGCGCCTTTACCTCCGCCTTTTGTGACTGGCGGAAGTAGTATTCTGGCTTTTTTCTGACCAAGCGAAGAAGCGCGAGGTCTAAGCGTCGGGTAATCTGAGCATTCTACTCAGTACTGCTCTCGGGAAGCTCGTTGCGGAAAAAATTGGAAAAGGTTGTACCTCGGGATTTTCCTAAAAAACTCTTTCTAGGAATGTTTTAATTGCTATAAAAGAACAAGAGATTCCTGTTCGCGTTTTGTGTTTTGGATTTGGTCTATCTCGCGTGATGCTTTTCCGTTATATAGCTTCTACGTTTCTAAATTACGCTTGCATATCCTGACAGAAGCAAATCATATGTAAATATAATTACAGGGTAAGTCATTCTTTCAATCTATACAGTGAGGATTTATTTACACCAGGATTATTCGTCAATAAGGTAATAAGGCCGTTTTTTATATTGTTATTCACTAGCTTATTGTTGCTAACAACGTTTCGGCACATCCTCCGAAAAAAGTAGAAAATAGTTTTTGAGTAGAACTTGTGGAAATAAATCATAGTCGAATATATTAAATGTAAGTTATAACTGACGAAATTCCGCGAGCGGTAACACATATCAGTTAAATCAGAGGTGAGAAGTATGTTACATCTAATGTTTATTTGTGTAGTTCTGATTGTTATTGGAAAAATTTTTACCATATTGATGGATAGAACAATATTTATATGCGACAATTGTTATGCTAAATTTACACACAAATATATTACTGAACCCGGGAAATGCCCCTGTTGCAAATCGAGCCCAATACACAAATTAAGCCGTTTTGTAAAATAATTGTATTACTAAATCCTGTTAGA
>Ga0302237_1002836_pt1 | contig 10347 bp, 11 predicted proteins | sample AAG_UR_Ala_MG_FD_193530 | JGI IMG/M metagenome (GOLD analysis project Ga0302237, IMG submission 193530) | Enriched activated sludge microbial communities from anaerobic digester in WTTP, New Holstein, Wisconsin, United States - AAG_UR_Ala | ecosystem: Engineered > Bioreactor > Anaerobic >...
AAACATATTAAGAAATTATAATATATTAAAAAGACATAATGATTTTAGAGCCAACACCTGGACTTAGGATCCAGTGGAGCAATCCGTGGGGGTTCGAGTCCCTTCTCTCGCATTACCTCGATAATGCAAGAGATTTATCGGTATTCGCTGAATCGGCTTTCTGAGAAAAATCGACGGTTGTAACCGTTTTTGTAACCGCTTGGCTTTCAAGATATGCTTCCTGCTTTGCTGCGGCCCGTTTGAGATCATCGGCATTCACGATGTTGTAGCGGTCAAACACGGTCCTTGTCTTGTGACCGGAGATCATCATTGCTACTCTCTCGGGGATACCCGATCTCACCATGTTACGGACAGCGGTTCTACGCATGTCATGGAAAAGCCGCTTCCCGATCTTGGCTTCTTTGCAAGCCTTATCCCACGATCCCCGGAAGTCTTTTATCCGGTCCGTGCCGTCTTCGTTCGGGAAGACATAGGGCAGAATCTTTTTTGCCGCCTTCCTTTTCTCCCATTGAGCCTTGAAGACTTCCTGCAGCTCGGAATCGAGATACACGGTCCGTCCATCATCGTTCTTTGTATCTCCCGGTTCCAGCCTGACGATACCCTGTTCACGGTCAACCTGTGACCATGTAAGGGTTTCGATCTCGGATTTTCTCCACCCTGTCTTGTAACCAAAGGTTACAAAGCCCTTCAGAAAATGGGGCAGGGTATCTCGTAGTGCAATGAAATCAACATGCTCAAAGAATCCCTTCCTCACGTTGTTCTCTTTCAGCATGGGGATATAGGGCACCCGGTCTACGCGGGGGGGTGTCTGCTTTGCCCCTATGTTCATCATCCTCTTGAGTGCTGCGAGTTCCCGGTTAATAGTCCCGTTTTCTGCTCCTTCCTGGAGCCGGGCTTCAATGTATTTGTTAATCCGTGGCGTGGTGATCTCCGGTATCCTCACGCCCTTAAAATGCTTCTTGAGATGCTTTATGCTGTATTCCACTCTGTCCAGAGATTTCTTACCGTTAATCCGATAATCAGAGAGAAGGTCTTTAGCAAGGTCATCGAACTTCACCTTGCCAAATACGATGCCCGGAAACTTGCCCTCAGCTATCTCACCTTCACGTTTTTTCAGGAGATTCTTCGCTTCTGCCTCTTTCCCACTTTTGGTCGATTCCTGGTAGGGTTTCCCATTTTTGTAATACTTGATCCAGTAGATTTTACCTCGTTTGTAAATGCATCCCATATCTCATCCTCCTATTTCTCCCGCAAAGGCGGGTTTATTCCAGGACATTGCACGCAAATGGGGTAAGGATACTGGTGGCTTTTGAATTGATAAAGAGATGGAAAATGGATAGATACTTATCAGCCATTCGCTTACCTCGTTTAAGCGTGTGGTCAGGATCGGTGAGATGCTACCAACATCTTGCCGATCCGTTTTATTTATACTCTCCTGGAAGGCAAGAAACAAGCATAATTTCACTCGATTTCCGTGCATGGCCCTATGTGAATGTCCTTTTCTGGCTCTCGATATATGCATCCATGTCTTTCACATCCAGGTAGTACTTCCTTCCATCCTGAATGTAGCGAATCTTCCCATCCCATATGAGTGATCTGATACCCCAGACAGGTCTCCCAAGGTAGACAGCCGCCTCCTTGATTGAATAAAGACGCTTGATCACTGGATTGTGAATCCTGTGCGCCTTTTTATTGCCCGTGATATCAGTATCTTGCATATCACTGTAACCTAGCTGTAACCGTTGTCATAGCTACCTGGTATGCCTTTATGCTTTCGCATAAACCCGCTGCCTTGCCCTTGCCGCATTCTCAAGAACGCCGATCTTTGAATCCACATAATCATAGACAAGGGCCTCGTTCTTCCCCGGTGCCGGTCTAAGCACTCTACCCAGGTATTGAATCAGCCGACCGGAAAACTTGATAGGGCAGGCAAGGAAGAGTGTTGAAAGGCTCTTGCAATCAAATCCCTCGCCGATGAGCTGCCCGGTTGCTATGAGAACTTTAACTTGCCCTGCATTGAGCCTTTCAACTATGTCCTTGCGCGTCCCGTTCGAAAGATCCCCGGTTAGAGTATCCGAGTTTATTTCCCGATTTGAGAGCATTAGGCTCAATGTCTCGCAGTGGCTTCTCCGGTCACTGATAATGAGGATAACCCCACTACCCTTCCGGGCTTCATTCACTACGTCATCAATGATTTGTTCATTCCGGTCCCGGTCCTCGGTCAATTCGGAAAGCATCTGTGAATAACGCTCCGATGCATCCCAGGATGAAACGAAATCAGTTTCCCTGGTGATAACTTCGGCCTTTAGTACATCCCCGGTTGCCTCAAGGGTAGATTGTTCAATTTCATGGAGTCGATCACCTAGGTTCCAGTAAATAAGCCTTGTGAGCCGATCCCTACGGTATGGCGTAGCCGAAAGCCCAAGCATGAACTTGCTATCAAATGCGCTCACGGCCTCGGTGAACATCCTTGACGGGCATCTGTGACATTCGTCTACAATGAGGAAACCGAAGTGCTCCTTTATCTCTGAGGCAATCGGATAGATACTATTGACTATGCCAACGGTAACGCCCTGGCCGATAACTCTCTTCCCGCCGCCGATAATGCCTATCTCTTTCTTGGGGATGCCCAGGAATTGTTGAATTCGATCAACCCACTGATTGAGTAGTTCCCTGGTATGCACGAGCACAAGAGCAGGCTGTGTCCGGTGTGCTATTGTCGCAAGGGCTATAACGGTCTTGCCGCTGCCTGTCGGTGCCTGAAGAGTGCCGAAGGATCTCGATAATACCGTCCTGACCGCCTGAGCTTGGAAACCCTTCAATGAGCCTAGGAACGAGAATTCTACATCGGGCAGGGTGCGTCTTTTGTCGTTTATCTCAAATCGAACATTGTGATTTCTCAGGAGACCAACCAGTTGCCTGGTGAAGCCGCGCGGAATGACGAGTGTGTCCCCTATCATATCATAACCACATATCTGTTCCGGCGTGGCCCAGGTGCTTTTCCCAAGGCGGTTATTTCTATCATACTCTGGGTTGGTGAAGGTGAGCCGCCCCTTTATTTTCGAAAGAAGACATGGTGGAATCGCTTCGGAAGGGTACAGGTAGGTGTGGCTGCTGACTGAAAGATTGAGCTTGCCTGATCTATCAGTCACTCCACACCCCCATGTGAAACAGCCGAAAAGCAGAAAAGGCCGCCCGGAGGATTTCGGCTCTTTTTCTTCCCAGTTTTCCGGTTAAGACGATGCATAGAACTACCCCTATGCCTGGTAATACTAGAAAGTACTGTCACCCATGCCCCCCATTGGGTCTTTTGGGGCTTTATGGGCTTGTCTGCCTGCAAGGTGGCACGATTACCTGTTTTGCCGCTTCTCTGCGCTTTTCTTTCGGCTGTCATCCATGCCCCCCTTTCACTGCTGCCTTTTTGGTCTTCGGCTGTCACCCACGACAGTGAGTCGGCTGTCACCCATGTCAGTCGAAAATGTTTTATCTCCCACCACTGCCCGCAATCTCTTTCCGGCCGTCCTAGCCTGGTTGTATCTTGCCAGAGAGTCGCTGAAACACACTCCCTTCGATGAAGTCCTTGGAGCAAAAGCAGATGTTCCATAATGCTTCCAGTCATCAATAAGGTCGTACTCGCTGCATTCCTTATGACCGCGAAGCTGGCCGCCTTGCTTGGCAATTTCGAGGAAGCCGTGCTCTATGAGTTCCTTAAGGCAACGCCTGAACTGCTTTGCATTAATGCCGTATGTCGCCGCTTCACTGTATGGAAGTTTCAGCCCGGTATTATGGTAAACAGGCTTCTTCTTGCGGCCTTGTTTTTCGGTGTGCCATTCTCGCCTTGATAGAAATAGCATCAGGATGTACTTGGCTGTGTGCGTTAACGAGATAAAAGCATCAGATCGAAGCATCTGCTGAGGCATCCGCAGATCGCGTTCATGATACCAATTATTCTGTTTCAGATTCTTTATGTCCGGTGATTTCATAGGTTCTCCCTGCAATGCGGCAAACCTGCCGGGTGATGCTGAGGGAGATGCAGCACCATCTTTTCACGTGGTTCCCTGCCACGCGCCCGGCAAGCGCCATTGACTTTGTAAAGCCTGAGTGTGCTTCAGAATTATATCCGGCTTGATGAATCATGCACTTTCTCCCAGCGGGGGCGAAAAACACCCCTGCCGGTGATGTTTTTTTGAGAAAGAGGGGCATTCTGGTGGTTCTCTCTTGCCTGCCTGAAGGGGTGAAGTGGGCATCCACTACTTGGGCACAGACGAACTTCTGAAGGTTGCCTTGCGCAACACCACAGACAGTAAGACCGAATCGCCCTGTTTCTGTCTTTCGGGTTCTGTTTCCCTCTGCCCATCCTGAAAGGATAAAGGGCACAATCTGTCATGGGACACTCGGCTACATCCTTCGTGCTCCTGGCTGAACAATCAAGGCATTTCTCTCGGATAGCTTGCCGCCTGTTGAGCTTGACTTTCATTGCGCCTGATTCGTTATGGATGATCGTTTCCATTATGTTATGCATCCTTGCGGGCAGTCTTGCCTTCTTGGTCCGTGTCTTTGATGGTAGGTTCATGCCGGTTTCTCTCGATGAAGCCCTGAAGATCCTCAGTGCTGAACAGAACCCGAGTACCGATCTTGATGTAAGCAACTTCCCCATCCCGCCTCAGGTTGTCGATTTTCAATGCACTGATTCCAAGAAACTTTGCCGCCTGCTGTTTTGATAATAGCTTTTCACTCATGCTCTATTCTCCTTTGTTCTGTGCTTGTATTTTTGCATCCCTAATACTTATGTTGCACGAGGTCATGTTCAGTCGGCTGACTAACATAAATAGAAATAAATACAGTAGCTTGAAAATTGACATTTTAAATTATATCGTTTGTAGTATAGTTTGAGGTGGAGAGTGGTAGGAATGTAATGCAAGCCTTTTTGGGACAGAGGGCAAATGTCTTGAGCAACACGCCGAACGTTCTTGTGAACGACGGGCAGTGAGGAAGGATAGAGTGAAGGCAGATGCATCCACCCCATACAGGATAGCGGTAATGTTGTTATCTGGAATGATGTAAAGGGAATGACTACAAGATCAGACCGGCGTACGGACTAGTTCCTAATGGTTCGCCCCACCCCGGTACCCTCTGACAGATAGGTGGTCGTCGTACGTACGGTAACAGTACTCCCCTTCTCTGTTTGCTGGCTCAATCATTTTGTAATAGAGAGAATGTTACTAAAATTTGCAAACAGTTATTGAATTAATCAATTAGCTCAGATGTCATGGAATGAAGGGATATAGGAATATTACTTTTCTTGTCTATTATCATAACCTCTGATTTGATAATCAGAAAGGTTTCAGGATCTATCAAATAGTAGCCTTTATACCTGCTACCACTAAATGGTTTATCATAAATTAATACGTTGCAGTCGCAATCAACGGTCGCAAGTATACATTTATTGTTACTGAAGTAGGTATAACCTTCAACTAAAAGACCACAATCCTCAAATTCTAGTTCAATTATTTCGTAAATGTCTTCAATAGCGCTATCTTCTAAAGCCAAGTTTATCTCATTACTTATGAAGAACCTGAGGTTTTCCTTATCAATGTAATAAATTCCCAGTGCATCACCCGAAATGATAGTTTTATCTGATAAAGGTAATATTATACTAGACACAAGGGGTTGAACCGTTTCAATAAATGTCCCGATTGCTTCTTTAGGGAAATTATGCTTTTCCAAAGCTGGTGAACTCACTTCATGTTCTTTTACATGGCCAAGATGATCGGTTAATAATCGCATATGTATTAAAGGCGTATGTGAATCAGAATAGTTGAGTTCTTTTGATGCCAATTTCATCAAATTTATTTCCCAAACCAAGGATTCTCCTAGCCTTTCAACAGTCGTCCAAGAATTTGTATTTGTTACGCATTTCTTGTTGATAAATGTTTGGTCAGAGTAATCTTCAAATATTACATGTGTTTTATAAGAACATGGTTTGTAAGACAGACTAATGGGTATGGTTATAGGTGTAATGTATCCTTCGTATCTTGGTAAATCTCCTTCCTTCAAGGGTTGCTTTGGATAGGATGAGGTGCAACTTACTATGACTAGTAAATTGATTAGGATAAACAGATCGAGTAGTTTCTTCATCAGATACCTCCTAAATATTCGCATAAAAAGTTACAGAGTGAGTATAATCAATCATAAGCAAATAAACATAAATAATTTTTATTGTCAAAAATTGGAGTAGGTATGACTGAGATAAATAACCCAAGGCATCTAAACACGGGCCATCTTCAAATAAAAAATGTAACCGTATCTGTAACTGCCACGCCCAAATAACATCAAAAAAGACCTAAAATAACCAAACATGCAGATTTATCAGGATAATGGGTTCATTGTATGTAGAGCAAGGAGGGGACAGGGTATCATGCCCTATCCCCTCGCTGCCCGGTTCGGACTTAGGATCCAGTGGAGCAATCCGTGGGGGTTCGAGTCCCTTCTCTCGCACCAATGATTTCATTAGAGATTTCGAGGGTGTCAGAAATTTAGTGTAAGCGCCGGTCAGGGTTAATGTTCCAGGGGCACCCTATTCCCGGACAGGATCAGGAACTGATTGATAGCGCCTGACCAGTTTTGTACGGGCATTGTCCATTTTTTCTCGATGTTCTTCAAGGCCAGATACAGGATTTTCTTCAAGGCATCGTCATTGGGGAAGGAGGACTTGGTCTTGATAACCTTCCTCAAGGATATGTTCAGAGATTCGATGGCGTCGGTCCTTACGACCGAATCGGTTGAGGCAATGGGATTGAAGGCCGGGGACTCGGTAGAGCTCATCATCAAGGCTATCCACGTCCTTCCGGTCAAGGAATAATAAAATATAAAAAAGCCTCCGTGCGTTCGTTACGAGCGGAGCGTGGCTACCAGGCGCTTTGGGTTCAGCAGCAGATCCAGCGCATCGAGGATATTGAATAATACGATATCGGCGCTGGCCAATGCGACGGCTGAGGCGCCTTCTTTTTGAACAAGCGCGATGCCGATTGCGGCTTCGTGAAGCATCATGCTGTCATTGAGGCCGTTTCCGACCGCAACGACAGTCTCGACTCCAAGCCGTGTGATGTAGTCGAGTTTGGCCTGCGCCTGGGATTGAGCAGGAATGATTTCCAGGGTTACGGGTAGCCCATGAAGCTCACGCGCCACCTGGCCGAACGTGTCTGCCGTGATTACATGAACTCGAAGGCCGGCTGCAAGGCTCAATAGCGCATCCCCGACACCGGGCAGGAGTTTTCCATCCTGCGCGATGGTCCCATTGTAATCGCAAACGAGATTGTCCAGATGAACAAGCCCGCGGCCTGGTATGTTTATTTCGATCATAGGGCCCCTGCCAGGCTGGCCTTGAAGGAGATGTCACCTGCCGGTGCAGCCGTGAAATCCCCCATATTTCTTGCTTCTCCTCCTACCGGAGCGGATGATTTTCTCTCATACGGCATGCCTGGAAGCTTACGCGAAAAACCACTCCAAGATCAAGCATAGGTGTGTGGTTGTCCATACCAATTAGATATGGATAACCGTTCATTATTACTTCTTGTTATTTGCCTCACTGCTTCAATACTGCTAACTTGGCGTTCATGCATGCCATCGAGGATCGTTGCTTCCAGATCGATTGCACCATCTTCACCCCGAATCCGGGCCGGTTGGCGCATATTGGAGAGATGGTGAAGAAGAATCAGGCTGACGGCGTTATCCAGTATGGTCTGCAGTTCTGCCAACCCTTCCTGATGGAGGCCGTGGTTCGGGCGCTCAAGGAAACATGCGTACCTGTTCTGCAGATCGATACCGATAACCGCATGGAAGACACAGGCCGGATCAAGGCCCGCGCCGAAGCCTTCGTTGGAATGCACAGATAAATAACAACATACCATAACAGGGGGAATAATGAAGAGAACAACGTTTATCGCAGTGCTTGCGGCCCTGTGCGCTTTTCTCGCCGCAGGCGGCATTCAGGCATCCGAACTGGATCGGTTCGCAGGGTTGAAGGGCACGATCGACATTGCAGGAGGCACCGCGCATATCCCGGTAATGAACGATGCGGGCAAGAATATCATGAGGTTCAACCCCGATATCAGGATCACGGTTGCCGGCGGAGGCTCGGGCGTAGGCGTACAGAAGGTGGGCGAAGGGCTCGTCGATATCGGCAACACCGGACGGGCCGTGAGCGAGGCGGAAAAGAGCAAGTACGGCCTGGTATCGTTTCCGTTTGCGATTGACGGCGTCGCCGTGGTGGTCAACCCGAAGAACCCGGTAAGCGAGCTTTCCGCCCAGCAGATCAAGGAGATATTCTCAGGCCGGATCGCAAACTGGAAGGATCTCGGCGGTCCTGACGCGGCCATTCACCTCTTCACCCGCGACGAGGCAAGCGGAACCCGGGAAGTGTTCTGGGAAAAACTGCTCAACAAGGGCGACTTGGCTCAGAACGCCAATATCGTGGCCTCGAACGGGGCTATGAAGGTGGCTGTTGCCGGGGATCCCCATGCCATCGGCTACCTGGGGATCGGCCATATCAGCAAGGATGTAAAGGCCGTGGTCATCGACAAGGTCGAGCCTTCGCAGGAAAACGCCAAGAGCGGCGCCTACAGGGTGACGAGATACCTGTACATGAACACCAAGGGGCAGCCCACTCAGCTTCAACAGGCCTTCATCGACTATATCCTGGGCCCGGATGGAGCCGAGATCTGCAAGAAGCACGGTTATATCCCCATATCGAAATAACCCCGGCGTCAAAGGGCAAGGCAACCAGGAAGGTGCGTTACAGGCATGCTTGAAAAATGGGTTGAACGTGCACTCTTTGTTTCCATGCTCTTCTGCGCCCTGTGCGTGACAGCGGTTTTCGGGTTTCTCGTGTATTTTTCCTGGCCCCTGCTTTCAAATGTCAGGGGCCTGGCCGGAATTTTCAGTTCGGTGTGGAAACCCTTCATGGGGGAATTCGGCATTCTCCCCATGCTGGCAGGCACCTTCAGCCTGGCGTTCCTGGCGCTGGTGCTTGCCTGCCCCCTGGCGATCGGCATCACCTGCTTCATAGAGGGCTTGGCCCCAGCCAGGCCGGCAAACGCCGTGCGCTCGCTGGTATATTTCATGACCAGCATTCCCACGGTCATCTACGGCTTCGTCTCGGTGTTCGTCCTGGTTCCTCTCATCAGGGATACGTTCAATCAAGGCGCCGGGTTCTGCCTGATGACTTCCGCCATTACTCTCTCCCTGCTGATCGTACCCACCATGGTAATCTCCCTCGAGACGGAAATGCGCCAGAGAGCGGAGGAGGTCCGTCTGGGTGCGCGTTCGCTCGGGCTGACTCCGGCCCAGGAGTTGCTCTGGGTGCTGCTGCCGTGTTCCGGCCGGGGGCTCGTCGTCGCCATGGTCCTCGGGTTCGGCCGTGCCGTGGGCGATACCCTGGTGGCCCTCATGGTGGCGGGCAATGCGCCGGTCATACCGCATACGCTGCTGGATTCCATCCGCACGCTCACCGCGCATATCGCCCTGGTCGTGGCAACCGATTCACAGGACCAGGCCTATTATTCCATATTCGCTGCAGGCCTCCTGCTCTTCCTGATTATGGCACTGCTCACCCTGCTCGTCAGAACCATCGGCGGCAGGTTCGGACAAGGGGGGAAACGTCATGAACGTGCGTTCTGAGCATGCATTGACGTTTTTTTCCTGGCTGGCTGCGGGCATTACCGCAGCGGCCGTCTTCATTCTGATCGCGTACCTTCTCGTACAGGGCTTGCCCGTCATGGGCCCCGCGCTCTTTTTCGGCGATACCCCCTGGCGGGCCGCCGTCATGGGTGCAGAGCCGGTCTTCGACGGCATCTACCCGGCAGTGGCCGGCACATTCATCCTCATAGTGTGCTCGTCCCTCATTGCCATTCCCTTAGGCATCTGCTGCGGGATCTATCTGGCTGAGTATGCGCGCGGGCCGTTGAAAAACATCTTCAGCTTCATGGTGGACCTGCTCTCCGGCATGCCTTCCATCGTCATGGGACTGTTCGGCTTTGCCCTGATCCTGCTGATGCGCAGGACACTGTATGCTCATGCCAATACATCGATCATGCTCTCATCGGCGTGCATCGCCCTGCTCATCCTGCCGTACCTGATCCGCATGACCCAGGTCGCTCTGGAGAGCCTGCCGGAGAGCAGCCGGCTGCTGGGGCCGTCGCTGGGGTATACGCGCTGGCAGAATATCTGGCACGTTCTGCTGCCTGCATCGAGCACCGCGATCTTGAGCGGCATCATCCTGTCCATCGGCCGGGCCGCTGAAGACACCGCCGTGATCATGCTCACCGGGGTCGTTGCCAATGCGGGCAT
>Ga0302237_1002850_pt1 | contig 10305 bp, 10 predicted proteins | sample AAG_UR_Ala_MG_FD_193530 | JGI IMG/M metagenome (GOLD analysis project Ga0302237, IMG submission 193530) | Enriched activated sludge microbial communities from anaerobic digester in WTTP, New Holstein, Wisconsin, United States - AAG_UR_Ala | ecosystem: Engineered > Bioreactor > Anaerobic >...
CTCCCGGGCGCCCGCCGCGCCCCCTGTCAGCCACTCCGCCGCCCGGCGGAAATCCCCGTGCATGCCCTCGTAGTCGTGGAGGAAGACCTCTTTCATCGCCGCCACCAGAGCGTCCTTGTTCCGGAAATGACGGTACAGGGCCGATTTGGTCAGCCCCAGACGTTCGGCGATGGGGCTGAGGCTCATATGCGAGAAGTTGATCCTTCCCCATTCGGTGAAGGCCGTGGAGATGATTTCTTTCTGGCGGTCGGTCAGAGTCGCGGCGTTCATTCTACCCCTGCGGTTGTTACCGAACGGTCGTTAACTTTGCTGACGGGCAATATAGCGGGGAGGAAAAAATAAGTCAAGGGGAGCAGGCGAGGGTCCCGACCCGCCTCCGTTTCCCGGTTGCCCAGCCCCCGCCTTTCGGTCATCGAGGCGTCCGCCCGTGCGAGGCCGGAGCCGCCCCGAGTCGTGACCGGCGGCGGGAGCGGCGTCTGCGGAAAAGCGGCGTCTGTGGTGAGAGAGGCGCCGGCCTTGGGAGCGGCCGGGGCGGCCCCCGCGATCACGCGGCCCCCGCGGCCGGCGGATGACGTCGGTGACGCCGACAGCCCACCGGGCGGCGCAGGGGGCCTGCGGCTTATGTCACCTCGGCCGGCTCCTTCTCCGCCGGCGGCGCGGCCTTTCCGGCGGCTGTCCCCAGGGGAAAGACGTCCCGCTCGTAGAGCTTGAACACGTTGGTGGGGCATTTCTCCACGCAGGTGTTGCAGGAGGTGCAGAGGGCGTAATCCACCACCGGGAGGCCGTCCTCCATGCGGATGGCCTTCTCCGGACAGTTGCGGACGCAGATCTCGCACTTGAAGCAGCCCACGGCGCAGGTCTTCCGGACCATGGCCTTGATGACGTTCCGATTGGAGCAGAGGGCGATGGCCCCCACCCGGTTCCGGGGGATGAGGCTCAGGATCTTCTGCGGGCAGGCGGCGATGCACTTGCCGCAGCCGGTGCACTTGTCATAGTCCACATGGGGGATCCCGTCGGGGCCCACATGGATGGCGTCGAAGGGGCAGACCCTTTCGCAGTCCCCGAAGCCGTAGCAGCCCCAGGCGCAGAGTTTGGTGCCCCCGGCGGAGAGCTTCGCGGCGGCGCAGGTCCGGATCCCCACGTAGCGGCCCTTCTCCGGGGCCCGTTCCCGGGTGCCCTGGCACATCAGCACCGCCACCTTGTCCTCCGCGGACACGACGATGCCCAGGATGTCCGCCAGGCTCCTGGCCACGGCGCTTCCTCCCACGGTGCATCTGTCCGGGGTGGTCTCCTCCAGCCCCACCGCCTCGGCGTAGGCGTCGCAGCCGGGATAGCCGCAGGCTCCGCAGTTCGCCCCCGGGAGGACTTCCCGGATCCGGTCGATGATGGGGTCCCGGTCCACCCGGAATTTCTCCCGGAAAAATCCCAGACCCAGACCCAGGACGAAGGCCAGCAGGACCGAAACCGCCAGTGTTATCAGAATGATGCTCATACGCTACCTCACTTGATGAGCCCGGCGAAGCCCATGAAGGACACCGCGATGAGGCTCGACAGAACGAAGAGAATGGGGTTTCCCCGCAGGAAGGCGGGGATCGCCGAGGTTCTGACCCGTCGCCGCAGCCCCGCCAGGAGCAGCATGGCCAGCAGGAAGCCCAGGGCCACGCCGACGCTGTAGACGATGGACTGGATGAAGGTGTAGCCACCGGTGATGTTGTCGAAGGTCACCGCCAGGATCGCGCAGTTGGTGGTTATCAGCGGAAGGTAGATCCCCATGGACATGTAGAGGGCCGGAGCGGCCTTCTTCAGATAAAACTCCACCAGCTGGACCAGCGACGCGATGATCAGGATGAAGATCAGGATCTGCAGGAACTCCAGCCCCAGGGGGACCAGCACGAAGTAGTAGAGACTCCAGGTCACGGTGCTGGCCATGACCATCACGAAGGTCACCGCGAAGCCCATCCCGATGGACTGCTTCACGTCGGTGGTCATGCCGATGTAGGGACAGAGCCCGATGAACCGCATCAGGATGATGTTGTTGATGAGCAGGGCGGCGATGAAAATTTTCAGAGTCACCGGCATGGCTATTTACCTCCTTCCGGGTCGGGGCAGCCCAGGGGGCTTTCGAGCCATTTCTTTTTCAGTATCTGGTTCAGGGAGATGAAGAGGGCGAAAACCAGGAAGCCTCCGGGGGGAAGCACGAAGAACAGGATGGGCTGATAGGACTCGGGCATGATCGGGAAGCCCAGAAGGGTTCCGTTGCCCAGGATCTCCCGGACGACCGCCATGCCCACCAGGACCCAGGTGTAGCCCAGGCCCATCCCCAGGGCGTCCAGCGTCGAGTCCAGGGGCCCTTCCTTGGAGGCGAAGGCCTCCACCCGGCCCATGATGATGCAGTTCACCACGATGAGGGGAATGAAGACCCCCATGGCCTTGGACAGCTCCGGGAAGTAGGCCTTCATCACCAGGTCCACCATGGTGGTGAAGGCGGCGATGACGATGATGAAGATGGGCATCCTGATGGATTCGGGGATCAGCTTGCGGAAGAGGGAGATGATCAGCTCCGAAGCCACGATGACGAAGGTCATGGCCAGGCTCATACCGATGCCGTTGGCCACCGAGGTGGTGACCGCCAGGGCCGAGCAGAGTCCGATCATGATGACGGCCAGGGGGTTTTCGATGACCAGTCCCTGGAGAAAAACGGAAAGGCGGCGGCTCACTTCGCACCTCCTGTGGTGTCGAGATAGGCCTTCGCCGCGGCCCCGGAGGCCTTGACGATGGCGGCGATGGACTGGGTCGTTATGGTGGAGGCGGTGATGGCCTGCACGTCCCCCTTGGCGGTGAAGGGGTCCCCCAGGCTTTTACCGGCGAACTGACCCATGAAGGTGATCTTGTTGGGCTTGTCCACGAAGTAGTTCGGGTTGGCCGCGTTGGCCCCCAGGCCGGGGGTGTCGTTCAGTTCCAGAATCACCGCCCGGACCACCTTTCCGTCGGTCCCGATGCCGGTGAGGACCACCGCGCCGGCGGAGTAGCTGGGCCCGATGGCCTTGACGGCGGCCCCGATGGTGGAGCCGCCCTTTTTCATGACATAGCCGTTCCGTATCGTGATTTTCGGGTCCGGGCCGGCCAGCTCGGGGGTGATGTCGGAGAACCCGTCGCTGTCGGGGAAGATGGCCTTCAGCGCCGCCTCCAGGTCCTTCTGCTGCTGCTGGGCGATCACCGGGCCGGTGATGCTGTAGACCACCGCCAGGCCCGCGCAGGCCAGGCCCGCGAAGAGGGCGAGAATGACGCCGAGGCGGATCATGCTTCTGATCATTTCGCGCCTCCCTTGACGAAGCCGTATTTTCGGGAGATCAGGTCGTTCAGGAAGGGGGTGAAGGCGTTCATCACCAGGATCCCGTAGGTGACTCCCTCGGGGAAGCCGCCGAAGCGGCGGATCAGCACCAGGATGACCCCCGCGCCGACGCCGAAGACGATCTTGCCCGCCGTGGGGAGGGGGGTGGTGACGTAGTCGGTGGCCATGAAGAAGGCTCCGAAGACCACACCGCCGGAGAGGAGGCCGAAGAGAGGATCCATCCCCAGAAGGGCGGAGAGGCCCGCCGTGGAGGCAAGAAGGGACAGGGGCACGGAAAGGCCGATGGTCCCGGTGATGACCAGATAGGCCGCCCCCACGAGGATCAGCAGGATGGAACTCTCGCCGATGCAGCCCGCCCGGTTCCCCAGAAAGAGACCCAGGTAGACCTGCGACGGGGAGGAGAGTCCCATGCCGGCGGCCACATCCGCCATGGTTCCCCCCAGCTTGATGATGTTCAGCGGCGTCGCGGTGGTGGCGGCGTCCGTCAGGGCCTCGAAGGGCCGGTGCCAGGTGGTGATGGCGGCGGGAAAGCTCATCAGCAGAATGGCCCGCCCGATGAGGGCGGGGTTGAAGGGGTTGTGCCCCAGGCCGCCGAAGAACTCCTTGGCCACCACGATGGAGGCCAGGGCGCCCAGGACCACCATCCACGGAGGGGTGGAGGGAGGAAGAACAAGGGCCAGAAGGAGCCCGGTGACCACCGCGGAGAGGTCCCGGTAATTGTCCCTGGCGCCGGTGAGGCGTCGGAACAGCAGTTCCAGGATCACGCAGGAGGCCACCGAGGTCAGGATCAGGACCGCCGCGGGGACCCCGAAGAGGTAGACGCCGTAGGCCGCCGCGGGCAGGAGGGCCAGGATGACGTTCAGCATGAGCCGCCGCACATCGATGTTTTCGAAAACATGGGGGCTCGAGGAAAGCAGGTAGCTTTTGGCCATGTTATTTTCCTTCCTTCTTGGCCTGGTCGGCCTTGATGGCCCGAAGGCCGATCTTCCCTACCCGGAACCGCTGCACCAGCCGGACCCGGGCGGGGCAGACATAGGAGCAGGCACCGCACTCGATGCAGTCCAGAAGACCCAGGGCGTCGGCCTTGGCGTAATCGTCCGCCAGCAGGGCCTCGTTCATCAGGGCCGGCGGGAGCCGGCAGCTGCAGGCCTTGAAGCAGCGGCCGCAGCGGATGCAGTCCCCTTCCTCGAAGAAGACCGCCTCCCGGCTGTCCATCAGGAGGACGCCGGAGGTGTTCTTCTGGACCGGAATGTCCAGGGTGGGAACGCTGACCCCCATCATGGGCCCGCCGAAGACGATCCGGGCCAGGTCCTCGGAAACATCGAAGACCTGGGGCACAAGTTCGGAAACCACGGTGCCGATGGGGGTTCTGAGGTTTTTCGGGTTCCGGCAGGCCCCGCCGGTGACGGTGAAGCTCCGGTCGATGAGGGGTTTTCCTTCCAGAAAGGCCTCGGCGATGGCCTGCAGGGAGCCCACATTCTGGACCACCGTCCCCACATCCATGGGAAGCCCCCCGGAGGGGACCTGCCGCCCGGTGACGGCGGTGATGAGCATCTTCTCCCCCCCCTGGGGGTACTTGGTCTTCAGAACCCGCACCTCCAGCTCGAAGCCCTTCCCCGCCCCGGGGCCGGCCTGGAACTCCGCGACGGCCTTTTCCAGGACCGGGACCACATCGGCCTTGTTGTCCTCCAGGGCGATGACGCCCCGGGTGACGTTCAGGACCTTCAGGCAGACCGCCAGGCCGTAGACCAGGGGACCGGGGTTTTCCAGCATGGTGCGGTAGTCCACGGTAAGGAAGGGTTCGCACTCCGCCCCGTTGGCGATGACGACGTCGATGGGTTTGGTGGGGGGCGGGGAGAGCTTCATCCAGGTGGGGAAACCCGCCCCTCCCATGCCGACGATGCCCGCTTCCTTGATCCGCTGGATGGCCTCCTCCCGGGTGCAGGAGAAGGGGTCCAGGGGCGGCATGAAGGCGGTCTCGCCGCTGCCGTTGGCTTCGATGACCACCGCCATTCCGTCCAGCAGATTGGACTGGGGGCGGGGTTCGATGCGTTTGACCACCCCGCAGATGGAGGCGTGGTGAGGTATGGAAAGCCGCCCGTCACTGGAAGCGATCTTCTGTCCCCGGACCACCGCGTCCCCCACCTTGACCAGAGGCTGGTTGGGAGAGCCGGTGTGCTGGTTCAGATGGATAACCACCTGCTTGGGGGAAAGATGAGATTCGATGGGCGCGTCCTTGGCCGCCTCTTTGCGTTCCGGCGGATGCGTTCCCCCTTTGAATGTTTTGACTCCCATGGAATGGCATGCTCCTTACGCGATGAAGTTTTCTGGAATCCCGTAACCTATGGTTTTCATGCTTTTTTGGAGGAAAAAACTCCGTCCCGGGCGGATATCTTCCTTTAGGGGTACATGCTATTCCGATTTTTCCCATCCGTCAAGAACCGGTTTCGGCCTTCCCGGGGGCCGCCCGACGGCCCGGCCCGGAGCGGCTCCGTCCGGAACTGGCCGGTTTTCCCGTTGCCCACACCGCCGGGATGGGACATAATGGGGTTTCGGAAAACCCGATTTTCCGGAAGGAGACGCGCATGATTTACGACAGTATGGATAAACTGACGCAGTACAAGGGGCTGTCCCGGAACCTGGACGCCGCCATCGACTATCTGGGGACGCACGATGTTTCCACCCTCCCCGAGGGGAAGCACCCGGTGGACGGCGACCGGGTCATCGTCCAGGTGATGAGCTACGAGACCAAGGACCTTTCGGCGGCGAAGTTCGAGGCTCACCGGCGGTACATGGACATCCAGTTCGTTCTGGAGGGCAAGGAAGGCTGTTACATGACCCCCCTGGCGGGCCTGGAGCCTTCGGGTCCCTTCGATGGGGAGAAGGACCTGGGTTTTTTTCATGGAGAAGGGGGAGCCTTTTTCCCTCTGACCCCGGGGGTCTTCGCCCTCTTCTTCCCCCACGACGCCCACAAACCCTCCTGCGACCTGGACGGAAAACGGCGGAACCGCAAAGTGGTTGTCAAGGTGGCGGTCTAGCATGACGACGGAGGTTCAAAAAGCCCGCCACGAGGCCCTGGCGCAGCGGGCTGCGGCGGCGCTGAAGAAGAGCGGATTCGACGCGGTCTATGCCCCGGACAGGGAGAAGGCGGCGGAAATCGTCATGGGCTTCATCGGTCCCGGAGCCCAGGTGGGTTTCGGGGGCTCCATGACCCTGGCGCAGATGGGTCTGCCCGAAAAGGTCCGGGCCGCGGGCGCCGTGGTTCTGGACCACAACGAACCGGGCCTCACCCCGGAGCGGAAGGGGGAAATCCGGCGGCTGCAGCTCCTCTGCGACGTGTTCCTCACCGGAACCAACGCGGTGACCCTGGACGGAGGCCTGGTCAACGTGGACGGAAACGGCAACAGGACCAACGCCATGACCTTCGGGCCCCGGAAGGTGGTGGTCGTCGCCGGGGCCAACAAGGTCCGCCGGGACCTGGGCGAGGCGCTGGCGCGGATCGAAGGCTGCGCCGCCCCGCTGAACAACCGGCGGCTCCGGACGGGGAACCCCTGCGCCTCCACCGGGATCTGTTCGGACTGTTCGGCGGAGACCCGGATCTGCCGGGTCTATTCGATCCTGAAGCGGCGGCCGTCCCAGACGGACATAACCGTCGTTCTGGTAGGAGAGGCCCTGGGCTTCTGACTCCTCCCGCCGGGGAGGGAGGGGCGGAGCCGGGTTTTCCCGCATCCGCCGTGATCCCCCCCGCCCGGGAAGGGGGGAATGGCCCGCGACCCGCAATCCCGGTCTCCGTTTTCGCGCCCCCGCGGGGGGGGAATTGCGCGTCCCCGCCGGGAAAGTGTACACTGGCCCCCGGGAGGGGCCATGAAGAGGTTGGAAGTTTCCCGGCTCATGCTGGACATGCTGGAGTACCACAGGGGGGATTTTCACCGCATCGGCCACGCCCAGAAGGTCCTGGATTTCGTCCGCCTCATCGCCGAGCTGGAGGGGACGGGGGAGAAGGCCCGGAAACTTCTGGAGTGCGCCGCCATCCTCCATGACATAGGAATCCCCGAGGCCCTGCGGATCCACGGAAGCTCCGCCCCCCCCTTTCAGGAGCGGGAAGGGGAGAGGGTGGCCGGCGAAATCCTGGCGGGATACGATATGGACGAGGCGGACCGCCGGTGGATCCGGGAAGCCGTGGGGGCCCATCACAGCCCGGAGAAGGTGGAAGCCCGGGGAATCCGCATCCTCTTCGAGGCGGACTGGCTGGTCAACATCATGGAAAAGAAGCTCGCCGCATCCCCGGCGGCCGCGGCGGAGTTGCGGGGCAGGTATTTCTCCAGTCCCTCGGGCCTGCGGGTCTTCGACATCCTCTTCGGGCCGCCGGAACCCTGAAACCCTGATACCGAAAAAAGAAATGACTCGATGAGTGTGAAGCAGCTTGACCTGTCGGTGCGCAACGTGGCGATCATCGCCCATGTGGATCATGGGAAGACCACCCTGGTGGACGGCCTGCTGAAGAGGGGCGGGGTCTTCCGGGAGAACCAGGAGGTGGCGGAGCGGCTCATGGACCGCCTGGACCTGGAACGGGAACGGGGAATCACCATCGCCGCGAAGAACTGCGCCGTGGAATGGAAGGGGGTGAAGATCAACATCATCGACACCCCGGGGCACGCGGATTTCGGCGGCGAGGTGGAGAGGGCCGTTTCCATGGTGGACGGCGCGGTCCTCCTGGTGGACGCCGCCGAGGGGCCCCTTCCCCAGACCCGCTTCGTCCTGTCCAAGGCGCTGGCGGCGGGGCTGGCCCTCATCGTGGTTATCAACAAGATCGACCGGCAGGACGCCCGTCCCCGGCAGGTTCTGGATCAGATCTACGACCTTCTTATCGAACTGGACGCCTCGGAGGCCCAGCTGGAGTTCCCGGTCCTCTACGCCGTGGGCCGGGAGGGGATCGTCAGAAGGAGCCCCGAGGGGCCCGACGGGGGCCTGGACCTCCTGCTGGACACCGTCCTGACGCGGGTCCCTCCCCCCGGGGGCGACCCGGAGGCCCCTTTCCGGATGCTCATCTCCGACGTGAGCTACTCCGATTATCTGGGACGCCTGGCGGTGGGGAAAATATACAGCGGCCGGGCCCGGCGGAACGACGCCCTGGTGCGGGTCGATGCGTCCGGCGAGGCGAAGCCCCTCCGGGTGACCCGGATCCAGACCTACAGCGGCCCCGCCATCGTGGAGGCCCAGACCGCCTCCGCCGGGGACATTCTGATCCTGGCGGGGATCGACGAGGTCCACATCGGCGACACCATCTGCACCCGGGACGACCCGACGCCGCTGCCCCGGCTCTCGGTGGACGAGCCCACGGTGTCCATGAAGTTCACCAAGAACACCTCCCCCTTTTCGGGCGCCGAGGGAACCATCGTCCAGGCCACCCGGATCCAGGAGCGCCTGGAAAAGGAGACCCTCCAGAACGTGTCCATGCGCCTCCTGGAATCGGAGGACCGGGACGGCTTCGTCCTGCAGGGCCGGGGGGAGTTCCAGATGGTCATCCTGATCGAAACCATGCGGCGGGAGGGCTTCGAGTTCTGCGTGGGCCGGCCCGCGGTGATCTACCGCCACGAGAACGGGCGGAAAATGGAGCCGGTGGAGCATCTCTACGTCGACTGCGTCGGGGTTTACGCCGGGGTGGTAACCGAAAAACTGGCCCGGCGCAAAGGCCGGCTCGTCGCCATGACCAGCCGGGAATCGGGCCGGGTTTCCATGGAGTTCAGCGTCCCCTCCCGGGCCCTCATCGGGTACCGGGACGAGTTCCTGACGGACACCAAGGGGACGGGGATCATGAACTCCTATCTGTCGGGCTACGAGGAGTACCGGGGGGATTTCCCGGAGCGTTTCGGGGGCTCGCTGGTCTCCGACCGGGAAGGGACCGCCGTGGCCTACGCCCTGTTCAACCTGGAGCCCCGGGGAAGCCTCTTCGTGGTTCCCGGCGACCCGGTCTACGAGGGCATGATCGTGGGGGAGCACAACCGGGAGAACGACCTGAACGTCAACCCCACGAAGATGAAGAAACTCACCAACATCCGGGCCGCCGGGAGGGACGAAAACGTCATCCTGACCCCTGTCCTGCCCATGAGCCTGGAGAAGGCGGTGCGCTTCATCCGGGAGGACGAGATGGTGGAGGTGACGCCCAAGTCCATCCGGCTCCGGAAGACCACGCTCCCGGCGAGCCGGAGGAAGGTCTGAGTCACCGGACCCCCCGGGGGACGGGGGGCCGTTCGGAAGGCCCCCGGGCGGTCAATCCACCGCGTGACGCTTGATTTTCTTGGTGGTGGTCATCTCCATGGGCTCGTCCAGGACGATCACCCTTTTGATCCGCTGATAGGGCTGAAGCCCCCTGTTGACCTCCTCCACCAGGGCCTTGATCCGGACCTCCGTCCCCGTCCGGAAGGCGGCGGCGTCCTCCTCTCCCGCCCCCGCGGGAAGCTTGAAAAGATCCGGGTTGGGGTGCACCAGGGCCTCAATCTCCTCGGTCTTCAGCTCCGGGTTGGTGATGTAGCCCCGAACCAGGATCTGGTCGATCTCGTCATGCAGCTGGAAGAGGTTCTCCAGTTCCTCGGGGAACACGTTCTTCCCCCCCTCGGTGACGATGAGGTTCTTGGCCCGGCCGGTGAGGTAGAGGTAGTTCTCCCCGTCCAGATAGCCCACGTCGCCGGTCCGGAAAAAACCGTCTTCGGTGAAGACCTCCGCGGTCTCCCGGGGCATGTTGTAGTAGCCCTTCATCACCATGGGGCCCTTGACGGCGATCTCTCCGGCGCCCCGTTCGTCGGGGTCCAGGATGATCATCTCCACCTCGGGGATGATCTTGCCGACGCTGGTTTCCTTGTAATGGTCCGTGGGGTTCAGGGTCAGGATGGGGGAGGTCTCGGTGAGGCCGTAGCCCTGGACGAAATCGATTCCCAGCTGGTTGTACTTCCGGA
>Ga0302237_1002861_pt1 | contig 10277 bp, 15 predicted proteins | sample AAG_UR_Ala_MG_FD_193530 | JGI IMG/M metagenome (GOLD analysis project Ga0302237, IMG submission 193530) | Enriched activated sludge microbial communities from anaerobic digester in WTTP, New Holstein, Wisconsin, United States - AAG_UR_Ala | ecosystem: Engineered > Bioreactor > Anaerobic >...
CCATGACCAGACCCTTGCGCCAACTCCGATATACCCGACACCTCGTCAAGGTCGCGCTGAAACAGTTCCGTCAGCTTCCACGCATCACCCGCTATCGGGATGTGCGGGAAAACCGTTAGCACATCGCCGATCTTCTCGGCGGTCGTTACTTCCACAAACGCATTCGTGTTGCTCAATAACTTACGAACATCGTCAGGCTGTATCGAACCCGTTGTGAACGCGCCACGTGTGGCCCCCCACCGTTGCAGATGGTCCATCATCTGTGTGCGCATCTTATTCAGTACCTGGATCTGGTCACTAAACGAATCCGCGTAGCTCAGACCCCAAAAGTCATCATCGTCAGGAAGGAACTGGAGAAACACATACGGGCCTTCCTGACCAAAGAACGGATACGGTTTCACAAGCAACGGGCGGTCAAGCCCCCACTTCCACACAATGACCGTCTGCGTTACCTTGTCGAAAATCTCATACAGCGTCACCATCGACGAATCGCGGGACACTTCATCTTCCCGCCAACTTGATGTAGTAGCCGATGGATCGTTGCCGTGTTCGCTGTGCCCCGTTGGTTCTACCTGGGCACGCGCTTCCTTGTCGTACCGGCTATCCCGAATCACGTCCACAAACGGACGGTTGATTACATGCGCAAACCACCGCGCTTCATCCGGTGTACGCGCCTCCGGGTCTGACAGAAAATCAAACGGACTGATACACTTCTTCCACGGATGCCCGTAACGTATAGCCGTGTTGTGTTCCACCACCGGGGCTTGGGGAAGGTTCAAATCTTCATCCGTGCCCGACCGTATATCGCTGCTCCCCTGATACCCCGGCAACGCACGGTCATCCGCATACGGCTCGTCCATGTCGTATTCCGCGTTGTACCCGTGCTTCAGTATCCCCGTGCCATACATGAGCGCGTTCCACAGCATTTCGCGCTCCTGGTCCTGCGCCCCCATTATCTGACGTTCGCGTACCAGCACCTGCTCCATCACCGGGGCTACCGCTTCACCCAACGGCGTGTTCCCCTTAAAGAACATTGTGGGGTTCTGGAAGTACAAAGACGCCATCATCTGACGGATGTTCACCAGCATCCAGTTGATAGCGATCCGGTCCTCATACTTCACCGAACCGTAATAGTTCCCCCGGTAGAACTCCCTCAGCCTCTGCCAGCGCAACTCGTGTTTCTCACGCGCCTTATATGCCCGCATGATGCGCGATTCCCATACCCGGAGTTCGTCTTTACCTACATTGGTCGGAAGTTTCATCAGTTGTACGCTATCGCAGAAACGCGAATGGCTGTCGATTCGTCCATTACGCGGTCCTGGCCTATCCATGTTTGATCACCCTGGATCAATGCCGGGTCCAACCAGTCTTCGTATTTCGGCGTGGCGGATTTCGTCTCCGGCTTCTTCCCCGGAAACATGATGTGTTCTATCTGCGCAAGCGCATCGATGATGTCTTTGCGCTTGAATCGCGGGAACCGGATTAGTTCTTCCTCTGCCTTCTCCCGGTTCCGACAGTTCCGCATGAAGTAGATCATCCCGTTTTCAAACCACGGCTGAAGTCCGCGAATACGTTCTTCTTTGTTGACCTCGCTCTGCTCACCCTTCAGCCACGACCACGGGATATAGGTCTTCTCTTTCGCCATTGCCTGCCGCATGAACGGTTTCAGACTCCGCTCATACGGTCCCGGCTCCATCCCAACGCGGATAGGTCGCTTCTCTGACGCAACCTGCTGACCCCGGATAAGCTCACTGATAATCTTGTCCCCGCTGAAGTTGCCCCAAAAGATGTCCGTGATGTACACGTTGCTATCGGAATCTACCGCACCCGTAACTATCGCCGTCCACGAGGTCTTGGTCTCCTTCTCCGAACTCAGGTCACACACACGGAAGTACCGCAAATGCTGATCAGGCAACCGGTCAATCACCTGTATCCAGTCGGGCTTGAACACCTGCAAGTCCGTAGGCACGGGGTTGTTTTCGTACTGGCAGGCATACACCCATGTCCCCATCTTGCGCTTGACAGCGGGCAACGACTTACGCGCATTGGCCGGGTTCTCAGGACACGGCAGATCGTCCTCCAGTTCCGTGAACCGGGTCGGGAGAATAGGCTTGCCCGCCGCGTCGTAACACGACTTCACCACGATGTCATATTCGCCAGCCAGTTCGGGCGTCTCGATGATCGTCCCGTACAAATCCGAGAAGTCATACCGGGTCCCAATCATCATTTCCCGCGCACCCGGTTCCAACAGGGCTTGACAGTGCTGATGATATTCCTGAGTCTTTGCCATCAGTTCCGGACTCGCCACACTGTCTTTCGTCACGAGGTCGTCAAAAATAATCAGGTCGTAATGACGCCCCGTCACCTGCGCATCGTGCGAACTGTATTCAACCGTGTCTTCTTTGTAATGACCCTTCCGATGCAGCAACAGCCCCTTGCCCGACCACTTCTGAGGACGCCCCGACTTGTTCATCTTCGGCGTGATCTCGGGGAAGTACTTCCGAACCCCAGGTGAATCCAGATACGACCGTGCCCACCCCACAAACTTGATCGCATCATCCGCCTTATGTGACACAATCAGAATCCGTATCTCAGGATTCCGGCACACTTCCCACGCGGTAAACGCCGCGTTGCATATCGAACTCTTGAGATGCCCACGAGGAAGCAGACACAGCTTTGCGGGCTTGCTCCATGACCCCATCCACCGCGCTAACGGACGGTGCAATGGCCCATACAGCACCGGGATGCGTAGAATCTTGTCTAGGAAATACCAGAAGTCCGCACGCGCCGCCATGCGGACCGCCTCAAACTCCACTTTCCCCGCCTTGCGCGGATGGAGCCGATGAAACTCTTTGCGTTCCGCTGGCGTGAGCGACAGGTATTTATCGACAATCACACTCACAGCAGTTTGCGCCCGCCTATCAGGTATTGGTACGTCAACAAGTCCTGGTATTCCGCCTCGTCTATAGGCCCAATCGTGACCTTGCCCGCCGTCACCGTGCCGTCAGGGTTCCGGGGAATCCCGACCGCCTGAGACAACGGCAACAGCGTCACCACCTCATACCCCGCGTCTGTGAGCAGCTTCTGCATCTCCACTGCCGTAAAGAACCGGAGATGCGTCCGGTCAAGAATCCCCGCGTCTTGGTACTCCCAACGGCCCTCACCCAAGGCGCGAATCACGTCATAGAACCGCACATTGGGGATGCTCGCGAGCACTTCGCCATCCGGCCCGAGGAACGGCGCAACCCGTTTCAACACTTCGCCGGGGTTCTTCAAATGTTCCAGCACGTCACCGAACACGATGCAATCGAAGTAGCCGCCCTCAAATGGCAGGTACATCGTCTCGATGTCCCCGCATATTGCACAGTCAAGAACGTCCTGCGCCGCAGCGCACACGTCCGGTTCCACCTCGATGCCGATTACCTCAGAGACCCCCAACGATTTCAGGAGACCGCCAAACGCCCCACTGGCACAGCCCACGTCCAGAACCCGCGTAGCCCATTCCGGGATGTGCTGTGCGATGTCCGCCCGGTTAAAGGCGTAATATGGGCTGGTCCCGCTCAATTGCTTCCCGCCGTCACTCCCCGCTTCTTGCGTAACGATTCCATCGTGGCAAGGATCTCGCTGTCCTCCAGATCCGTGGTCTTGTCTACCGTGTCGCAATCCAGACCCCGCCACTTCATGATCTTCTCGCTCAGCTGCATCCGGGTCTTCGCGTCCGTGCTCGGGTTACGGAAGTCCCGTTCCGTCTGCCGCACAATTTCATCCAGCGTAACCGGCTGATGATCGTCGTAACTGGTCATCAGCATCCCGAGATATGAAATGAGTTGCCGCGCCGCCTGCGTACCCGCGTACTTCTTTTTGAAGTCCGGCGCGGCGTTCGCTATCGTGCTTTTCTGCGCCGTGGGTTTGAGGATCTTGACCGCGCCCTTGGTATCACCACCCGCCTTCGCCAGCGCCTTGCAATACGCAATCGTATCCGCGTCCATCCCATTCGACAGCTTCAGGTAGTAGTCGTCCTTGCCAAAGTCATGTTGTGGAAGGAACTCAAACTCGGGGAACACCGGCTTACTCAAACGCATCCCTCCACACCGAGTTGATGAACGCCACGATCTCACTGTCCGGCTCGGGCCATGCGAAACGCGAATCATCCAACCCGTCTACATGAGGCCGCTCATCAGACAGGCTATTCGTGCTCGAAAGGTCGGCCACGTCTTGACTTACCCAAAACTCCGACAGTTCCCAGTACCCGTACATTGATATGCCCTATGCAACACAGTATATCACAAACGATATGCGATTGTCAATATATGTACTGTTAGATGTCGAACATTCGGGAGACAAGGAAGGGCGGCGAGCCGGGAGAGAATCAGCCCGCCGCCCCGTGGGAAGGAGAATGAGGCTACTTAGGAATCACCGAAAACATCCAGAATCCAATGTGCAAAACGCACCGCATCAGCGGGTTCCAACAGAAAAACAGACCTTGACTGCCGTTCAGTACGCTTAGAAATAGAACAGTTACAGTCCATAACACTAACGCACGCCTCTAAACCAACATCAGCGTCACACGTTCCAATCTCAAACCTCAATTCATCCGACTTGGCACTAATCAATGAAGAAACCCGTTCTTCTTCCCTCACCAGCTCACGCAATTCATCTACTTTACTCACTACTTGATCTCCCTGTCCCGTCTTAGTCTGTGAATAGATTTCACAACACCACGCGGCAACACCTGGTAGTTCGATTCCTTGGAAGCGTTCACCGTGCTGCTCACGATACGCACCACATCATCCGTGATGTCCAAGAGATACCCAATGCTCGAACACATCTCAGGTTCCACCTTCATCACATCGTCCCGGCTGGTCCACCCCGCCGATTCCACGATGTCACGCCACACGATCTCTACCCGAGGCAGTTCATTCTTCATGGCTTCCCTTGACCCATTTCATCTTCCATTCGTACAAGTCACCACGCAATCTGGAAAGGGCGGAATTGCTCAGGTCCTGTTTGAATACCGCCCCCACAACCGTATGCGGCTTGGGGTTCTTCCCCGCCTCATACACGATCTGGTTGTACCCCGGAAAGAAATCATCAAACATCGCCCTCATGCACTCCCCCGTCATCCGCCAGTAGTCGTTGGGGAAGTCATGCACCTGGAAATTGAACACCGTCGTAAAGATTGCCACGCCATACTGTTTGTCCAACAGACGGGCGCATTCAGCGAACACCTTCCACGGGCGGCGTACATGCTCCAACGTGTCAAGACACAAGAGGACATCGGCATACCCATCATCAAGCGGGATGCCTTCTTCCGCATCCGCCACCATGTCAACGCCCGTGCCATCGCGCATATCAACCCCGAAATAGACACAACCATCGCAGAAGAAGGGCCGCATATCCGCAAACCCTTCCTGCCCCGGAACCTGCAAACTGCCAATCTCCACGACAATACATTCCTCACCGCACAGACCAAAACCACCGAGACCAAGCGTCCGTACAAAGTCACGAACTTCAGGCCGCATCACTTACCTCCCCTACTTACGAGCCAATACCACCAGGTATCCGGCCCGCTACACGGTCACACAACGCAAACCACTCGTCCTCGCTCATGTCCGCGTCAAGGTTCTCCCACAACAACCGCTGCTCAATCCTGCCCGCCGCACTCACCTTCGGCCACACCTCGTAGGGCTTTACCACCTGCCCGCTTACGCGCCCACGCTTTCTCCCAGGGGGCGATTTCTCCCGCTTCGCGGTCACACAACGCATTCCATTCCCCTTCCGTCATCTGACTGTCTATATGCTCCCAACACAACGCCTGCTCCTTCAACGTCCTAGCATCCAGATACCTACTCTCCCGATGCTTCTGAATTACCACGTCCCCGCCATGCTTCACCAACCCTTCACCCATCTCCCGCATGTACCGGATACACTCCGTGCAGATCCGATACCGACCACCCTTGCCCCCGCCAAAGTCACTCGGAAAACCCGGTAACCCGCACACCACACACCGATGCCCTAAATCTACCCGCTCTAACGGGTTTAATTTCCACCTATTCCGTTGACTACCAGTCATTTAGATGCCCTATTCGCCATAATTCTGTTCAAATCGGCTCAAAAAAGCGGCTCTATACGTTGAGATAGTGCCTGACCGCACCCTTACCCCTACCAGAAACCATTAGCATCACAGGAACGCATTTTCGGAACCCGTTTTACATATAGAGGGCATTTTCTACCCCCCATTTTCGGACTCCCCACCCCCCTGTTTCTGCTTGCGGGAAGCCGCAACACGGCGACCCCGCTCACGAGCCGCATCACTCACCATGCAATCCGGCTTCCGTCCCATACGATACGGCCACAGAAAGCAATAGGTGTCAGGGCATTCACGAACCTCAGACGGCTCATCACCACGGCACGCAAGGCAATACTGACGTACCGCCTTCAACGGACTCAGAACCTTGCCACCGCTACGGTCTACCTTCCCCAGAATGCGATAGGGCCACAGCTCGCACCGCCACGGCCTACCCGCTGTACCAGTACCAGAACAATCCCGTACATCCTTCGCACGCTCACCGCCTACGCAGTGTAAGCAGGTACACCGCATCGCTTCCCGCAACTTCAGCGGCGGGTCTACCTCAAAATCCCACCCCGTCACATCGTTCCGTATCGGACCCACCCTCCGAAAATCCAAATACTTCCGCAAATGCTCCAAATCATCGCCCTTTTTCTCAAGCATACTCACTTCTTGCCCCCCCTAACTTGGCAACGCCAGCCAGAACCACGCCAACCATACCCAAAGCATATCACATCATAAACACACTGTCAAGCAAAAATTGACACTTTTTTCCCCCGAGTGTCTGAGGGGATAACCCCCACATACCGGACGGCATCATCGGGTGTGCCGGGGGGTGTCGGCGCAAGAGATATGGATAGCGGCGCTACGCGCCGCCCACATGCTGGCAGACCAGCACGCCGTGACCGGCGATTGTTAGATGTCTAACAGTTAGATGAGGTAGCTATCCCCACACCGATTGCCACCGCCGCCTTTGCCCAGGGCCTAGCCTACCCAGGCCCAGCTGGACGGCTATCCAGGGCCTAATGCGGTCTTGGTTGGCATCGAATTTTAGGCCCATAATGAATAAGCCTATTAAATAGCCTATGAATAAGCCTAGACTTAGGCCTATTCATACTCGATCATCCTAAGCAATAGCCTAAGCCTAATTATAATCATATTCTCTATGGGTCCCTTTAGGGACCCCATAGCTAATAGCTATATAGTTATTAGCCCCTACGGGGCTATTAGAGATATTAGCTATTCCTAATCCTATTCATAATGATTCTTATTCATGAGGTATTCTTATTACTAGTCTATATCTTATTAACTTATTATATTATATCTTATAGCAACATTCATGCCAATTGCTGGTTTGCGTCGTAAAGCACTCTGTTTATTTGGGTTCTGCCAGGTTGATTGGTCGATATAAAATCGCCGGTAGAATGCGGTATTACGAAATTATTTTTCGTAATAACCCTAAGTGATTGAGTCTCTTGGGGTTATGGCGCGTCTGGAATGCTACAAAGTGTAAAATTGTGCTTGACACACATGACACGGCATTGTATAATTTATCTAGAGTTGAACGGAGAGCGGGGCCGGGCGACCGGCCCCCACAAAAAGGAGAGAGTCATGGAAAAATACAACGGCTGGACAAATTATGAAACGTGGAATGTTAATCTCTGGATAATGAATGATGCAGGGTTGTATTCTGCCATGCATCAACATTCCCACCCCTGGACGGCCGAAAGCGCCCGGGATTTCGTGCTCGATATTCTCCCAGACGGAACACCCGATATGAGCGGGGTCAAAGGTTATTGCGCGGTTAATTGGCAAGAAATCGCGGATGCCTGGGCGGCTGCCTGGGACGCAAAATAGCATAGCACGGGGGCCGGGCGACCGGCCCCCACAACGGAGAGGAGAGAGACAATGCAGAAATGGAAACGAGTGAATAAGGCGACGGCGCGAGCGGCGTACGAGCGGCGCGAGAAGGTCGTGTTTCACCTGGGCGATCCCATGGGGGCATCTGCCAGGGTTGTATGCGCTGGAGATCCCCCAACGCCATTCGATTCGGTGTGCGCCTCATATTCAGCTGTATTCGGCGGTACTCCTGAATTTGCGCAAGCAAGCGAATAGACATGACGCCAACGGAACCGGGGGCCGGGCGACCGGCCCCCACAACGGAGAGGAGAGAGAACAATGGATATTAAAAAGAAGCGAAAAGACTTTGAAGCGCGGCTACCCCGCCGTTTGCCAGTAGGTAAGATGGTATGCGGACCCGAATATTACGGCTGCTGCAATACGGGGCATATGCCAGTGCTCATGCACAGCGCACGGCTGGAGTTTTGCTCGAAAGGTTTCCGATTCGCGGTAGGCGATGAGCTCTACATCGCCGATGCGATGAACGCCATTCTTTTCCCGAAGGCGGGGAAACCGAAGACGTCCATCTGGAAAACCAAGTATGCCACCGTGCGGTTTTTCAAAACGTACAAGGCGGCCAAAAAATACTTTCTCGATCGCTGCGAACGCGTGTGGGAATTCTCGGTAAAAGTGAAAGCCGAAGAGGCCCGCGAACTGAAAGGGCAACTGATATGACACCTCTTTACGAAAAGTACCGGCCCAACTCTTGGGATGACGTTGTGGGACAAGATAAGGTCGTAGCAAAGATTATGGCCCTTGCGCGCCGGGGGCTAGGGGGTCGTGCTTACTGGCTATCGGGACAGTCCGGGACCGGTAAGACCACCATAGCCCGCCTTATTGCGCAAGTCATCGCAGATGAACAGAACATAATAGAGCTTGACGCATCACAATGTACAGCGGCCTTTTTGCGCCAGGTCGAGGGAGACATGGCCTATATGGGTATGGGGTCGCGCCCCGGCAAGGCCTATCTAATCAATGAAGCTCATGGTCTGCGTTCCGACGCTATTCGGCAACTCCTGGTACTTATCGAGCGGTTACCGGATCACGTCGCGGTCGTGTTCACCACGACTTCGGACGGCCAAGACCGGCTATTTGAAGACCAGATTGACGCGCACCCGCTCTTGAGCCGTTGTATCGTGCTTCCACTTGCGCGGCGCGACATCTGCGAACCCCTTGCGCGTAGGGCGCAAGAAATTGCTATCGCGGAAGGGCTTGACGGAAAACCTATTGCAGAGTATATCAAGCTCTTGCGGCTTCACAAGAACAACCTTAGAGCCGCTATCCAAGACATTGAAACCGGCGCGATGATGGACTAACGCAAACTAACGGGGGCCGGGCAACCGGCCCCCACAAAAGAGGAGAAAGAATCATGGTTACTGTATCGCTCAAAGATCAACAGCATCTTTTTGACATCGGCCGCCCTTGGGATGGAACCCTCAAAACAGCGGCTCTGGCAGTGATAGAGAGGCTTGAGGCTTGGATTGAGGGGGAACGGATCAAGATAAATAATGCACACAATAACATCCAACGGGAATGCGCAAAGAACACAGCGGATAATTACAGGTATCTGGTCGATTTGTTGACAAACGCTGTGGAACGGTCTAAGTAGCGAGCCACGGGGGCCGGGGAACCGGCCCCCACAAACACGGGAGAATGACATGCTTACAGCGAACCCTATCAAGAGATTGCACGTCAAAATGCACCCCAGCTACTGGGCCTATCTGAACTGGGTATCTAACAGGGAAATGATGAAACGGAATGACATGATCGAGAAGATGGTGATGGAATATTCCATCAATCACCCATACCCGGACCAACCCCGCATAGACCCCACGCACAGCGAGGGCAACTACCACGCGGAACAGGACATCAATCTTTGGGAGTAATCACTTCTCCCAACTGACTCCGGATCGTGGCCCAGGCGGCATTGATCGCTTGGGCCTCTTTCATTAAATTTTTGCTTGACACGCCGTGGAGGTTTTGATACACTATCAATCGTTAGAGGGGAGAACACATGAACCGATGGATTACTAGCGGAGATGTACGATAATGCTTGAGGTAACAACAAGCGAACTCAACTGCTACCTCGCTTGCCCGTACAAGCATCATCTCCGCTATCGCCTGATGCTTCGCCGGATCCGGGCAGAGCGGCCCCTATTTGACGGCGGCGCGTTCCATGAAGCACTAGACATCTGGTACACGACCGGGGACCAGGGGAAAGCCGATGCGCGTATTGTGGAACTCTACAACGCCGAAGAGGTGAATATCCCCGAAGAAGAACTCCATGCGCACCGATGCGGTCGGGAAC
>Ga0302237_1002870_pt1 | contig 10252 bp, 6 predicted proteins | sample AAG_UR_Ala_MG_FD_193530 | JGI IMG/M metagenome (GOLD analysis project Ga0302237, IMG submission 193530) | Enriched activated sludge microbial communities from anaerobic digester in WTTP, New Holstein, Wisconsin, United States - AAG_UR_Ala | ecosystem: Engineered > Bioreactor > Anaerobic >...
TTCACCGTAGGTCCTTATCGAGAATCCCGAAAAGGAATCGAATTCATCGCTTTTATTCTCGAGGAAATCAGCCAGAGGGATACGCACTTCCTGCCAGTCGGAGACAGAGCCGTCAAATTTTCCAGGAAGGGCAATCTCCTTTGTCTTAATTTCCCCGTTCAAGCTCGAAACTTTTATCTTAAGATCCTTGTAGCTCTGTCCGGTGGCGCACTTGACCTTCATCTGCAGCACCCATTTTGCTTTTTCGCGGGAACTAAGATCAATCTCGGCTTCACGCCTCTTCGTCATGTAGCTTGCCCCTCCAGCTCCCTTCGAGGCGACTTCAAGACAAGCCTCCTTTCCATTCTTGGAGATTTTCATTTCTGCGCCCTTCCATCCTGATAGATACCAGCCTGAAGGACTTTTGTCCTTGAAGACAGGTATCGAGACTGCTGGCAATCTTTTGGCCTCCACAGTAATCAAAGGCTGTTTCTGGCGTCCAAGTTCGAGGAGATTCTCATCCTTCCAGCAGGAGTTGTACCCCTTTGACGGACCAAGTTCAACGCTGTCAAAAGCCTTTCCAACATCGAAAAGCTTCCTGCCTTCATCTGGATTTGAATACCCAAGAGATTCGCCTTGACGAGGACCTGGTGCCCATATGACTGAATTAACATTGTCAAGGCGTGCGATCGTATCCTTCTGGTTCTCTGAGAAGGTGATGATACAGTCTTCAACCAATATCTTCATTTCCTTGGCCTTTTCAGGGGTGACGTGCCAGTCGTTGAATACAATTGAATATGGATTGTCGACGAAACTACACTTGTATGCGAATACCTTGCCGGTTGTCCAAAGTCCGGTCTCCTCGCTGTTACCACCACGCTTGAAAGCATATGCTCCAAGGCATCTTATCAAGACTGCTCCGGGATTCGGACTCCAAAAGCGGAAATCCTTCTTGTTGCGGAGGGATACGCAGCCGATCAGCAGGGGATTTACTGTCTTCAGATCCCAACCGCCGTCGGTGTTGTCGAAGGCGCGGCATCCGATGAATGTAAGATTGTATGAGTTGCGTTCTGCGCAGAAGCCGTCTGCATTCCAGTAACCTTCACCGGCATCCCAGTAATTGTTGCGGGATTCGCAGTTGATGAAGGTTATGTCATGGTCGTTCACTCCTTCATTTCCTCCCTGTGAGGAGAATCCCATGTGAAAAGCCTCCGTCGACCATTCCTTGCCCCCTGCATCTGCGTAGCAGTTCTCAACAGTGATCCTGTAGCAGCCGTCCTTGAAGCGGAACCCGCGTTTGGCGTATTTTTCAACTCGGCAGTTTTTGATGAGGATATCATGGGAACCGATCTCTGGTTTCAGTACATCGGCGCCGCCGGTGATTATGACTCCTTCCCTCATCTCCTGCATGCTTATGTTTTCAATACGGCCGAAGGAAGAGTTGCCCGGGGTCTCTAATTCAACGCCAATCTTGCATTTTGCGATTGCAAAATTCTCTATTGCCCACCAGGTCGATCCCTTCGCAACCTTGAACACGGAGAATCCCTTCTCCTTGTCGTTCTTCCCCCAGTCTCCTGTGAATGTCGGAAGTTTTCCATCCTTTTCCTTTCCAGATATCTTTCGGATCTCCTTCTCGTTCTTACCATCGGCCTTCACAATGAGCTGCTTCGCAGGATAAACACCACCCTCAAGGAAGAGGGTGCTTCCGGGAGCAAGTGAATCCCATGCCTTCTGATAGCTTCCTTCTTCCTTGTAGGAAAACGCGTTCTCCCAGCTAGATCCATCCTTTGTTCCCGCACCATCCAGGTTCATATATAGATCAGCAGCGTTGAGTGAAGAAAAACATGTCATGATCATCGCGGCAACCGCAGTTTTCAGTAAATGTTGCATTTTGGATATTTCCTTTCTTTAAGCTATAATTGGAAAGTCTATTTCTGTTCAGGCTGGGCCTCTGCAGGCTGTTCAGGTACTGGAGGGGGTTCCTCTTTCACAATCGATATGGCCTTTGCAGGTTCGGGGAATTCAGGCCACGTGGATGGTTTCGGACTCTTTGAATTCGTCTCGACAGCTCCCATGTCAGGACCATTTCCGGCGAAATCATCGTTGAAATTCGGTATGCGAATGGCAGTATCCTGTCCGGACGAACCGGGCTTCAGCCAGAGCCGACCATCTGGGGCACGTTCATAGGCAGGTTCTCCTTTGATTGCATGTGCCTCACTTCCTTCCTTCGCAATCACCTTCCCGTTGTGCATGTCATAGTCGAAGTCATTGGACTGCGTACTGCGAGGATCCACCACGGTCTTTTCATCATTGATGCGCAGGTGGAAAATATTGTTGCGGGTGACAATGTTCTCCTGGTGTTTTTTGTCGCTGGTGAATGCTATGCCGGCCTGTGCACCGCTCGGAGCCTCGTTTCCGGCATATGCTGGCGGTTGGAGGGATGTGTTGTGAAATACATACATCCTGCCCATGCACCACCTCCGGTCCTCGTTACCGAGCTTGAAGAAGCAATGGCCACGATACCCGCTGGCGTCCGTTGTCGGTCCGGCACGTGATACGGCATATATGTTACGCCAGAAATAGGAAGGACCAAGCACGGTTGTCGCAGCTCCTACGCCATCCCATGTATAGTCGATATAATTGTTCCATATCCTTACGTTCATGTTTGCGCCTTCGATCTCAAGGCCGTCATCCCAGCAGTGTGAAACGAAGTTGTCGTTGATGTCGCTGTCGCGGTTCGGAAATCCGTCGTAGCTGAAATTATGGACCTCCCCCATCGAATCATTGAACATGTGATCAAGATCGGAATATATCTTGTTGTTGCGGATTACATACTGGCCCTGTCCGCCCAGAAAGCTTATGCCCTGAGGGCCGCGCGGGTGGCTGTTGCCATTGGCCTGTTTTTCACGCCAGCTGTTGGAATCACTCCGTGGATGGTGAAAACTGCAGCGCTGGATCACGATCTGGCTGAGTTGCTTGGATTTGCTGTATACGGCCGATTGGAGGTTGTAGCCGAAGTTGTCCTTTGGATCGTTCTGTCCCCAGCCGCTGATATCGCAGTCCTCTATAACCACATGGTTGACATCTCCAAGTTCAATACCGTTGTTGACGGCGTTCTTGAGCACCAATCCCCTTACAATCACCCATGAAGCTTCAATCCTGATATTGCACTGGGCTTTGTTCTCTGCATCCCATACTGCCTTGACGCCGGCTGCAGGTGTGTATAGGACATATCCCTTTTCCGGACTTCCCCCTTCGGTGATGCGGTATGTTTCGCTGTTCTTCTCAGGAAGATCGACTTTCTTCGCGATCTTGAAGTTGTCATCCCATGTCAGGGTTTCAATTACTTTTTTCACGCCAAGCTTTTCAATGGCAAGTTCTATTTCATATTTGGCATTGGGATCCAGGTTGACGATGCTTCCGCGGTATTCCATGGAATGTTCAGGAAGTCCTTCGTGCATGGTGTAATCGAACCATAGATCCAAAGCCTGTTTCCAGTTGCTCTCCCCGGCCTTGCGGTATTTTACGGTGCATGGACGTTGGGGACCTCCTCCAGTGGGCTTCCAGTATATGCCTACGCAGTTGAAGGTGGGAACGGCTTTTGGCGGGACTTCAGCGCCATCATATGTAAGTTCCCCACGTTCCTCGAGGACGGGATTGGCGAAACAGGCGGTCTTGCCGACAGATGAGGCCTCCATGTTGAACCTGCAGATAACCTGGATGGAAACTATGTTTGCCGGGGCGGTGAAGTCTGTTGAAACAGATTCCCATTTCGACGCCTCCTTGTTGGTTCCTGAGCCTATCCTCTTCAGTTCCTTCTTTTCTGGACCTATGAGTTTTATCTGGTAGAGGGCCATGCCTTTCACGCTGGCCTTGAGATCACCTTTGAACCGGTAAACAGTATCTGGCTTTGCCTTCACATCCTGTATGATCTGTCCGAGGTTTTTTCCCCCGTCCTTCTCAACGTCGACTCGTAGAACTGGCTTCTTGTCAGGATGATCTGAGACAGTGTCAATGGATATCTTTTGTTTTTCCGAAGTTCCATCCTTCCATCCGTCGGAAAAAGTTCCGTCCTTCATTTCAAATCCTGGATTCTTCAGAAGATTTTCGGCGGCGGTTCCTGTCAGGCTCGAGAGGATTGCAGCTGAGCAAAGCATCCAAAAATATTTCATGTTCTCCTTTTATAGTTAAACTTTATTTATACCAATAAAGCCAGATTGGCGATGCGGAAGACAGATCCGTCTGGAGTAAATATTTTCTCAGGCAGTTTTCCGCGTGCAGATCGAAAAATACGACATTGGCGCTTGCTCTCGGTCCGCGTGTGGGATTGTTGAAATGACGGTAGGCCGGTGCCCCGTATTTGCTCGAGTCGGAAGGATTGTTCTCATCGATATACAGGTTGCGTGAATTCATTTCGGCCTCGCTTCCGGCCATTGCATCCAAATCGAGAGGATGTTTGGCCGGATTTCTAACCTTTACCTCCAGGATGTAAATTGAATTGTATGGAGTATATTCCGGGCGCCTGGAATTTTCACGATTCTTTCCATAGCTGCTACCCATTCCTGCCCAGTTTGAGGTTGCCTTGATATATGCGTTGGAAAGAGGACACAGGATGTCGACTGGGAATGAAGTTGTGCCGTCCGGAGCATTCATATACTCCCTGAAATCATCCCTCTCAGTCCATTTGACGCTGTTCACCTGCCAAGGCATGTAATATGAAGAGTTGTCAACAAGGTAACATCCCTCAGCAACGCCAATTTGCTTCAGGTTGGCGAGACATTTTATCGATTTTGCCATTTCCTTTGCGGCCTGCAGTGCTGGCAGGAGGAGACCGACCAGGATTGCGATGATCGCAATGACCACAAGTAATTCGATAAGTGTGAACCGGCAGCTGATCTTTGAAATTTGAAATTTGAAATTTGAAAATGGGAATAATACGGTGCGCCATGCTGTTCCTGCACCTTTCTTCACGAATTTCAAATTTCGATTTTCAAGTTTCATATTAGTCATTTCCACCAGTACAGCCATATGCGCTGTGTTTCTGTTGCCCAGTCCATGTATTTGCCGGTCAGATATTCCCTTAATGTCGTCTGAACATGCATGTCGAAATATAGCACGTTGGCGCTTGAAGCGGAACTTCTGACAGGTCTATTGAAATGCCTATAGGCAGTTGCTCCGTACTTGCTTGAATCCGAGGGATTGTTCTCGTCAACAAAGTTTCCACGGTCATTCATGGTAGTCTCTCCTCCGGCCATCGCATCCATGTCAAGGGGATGTATTGAGGGGCTCTGAACTGCATTTATCGCGATATATACAGACCTGTGATCACCGTATTCCGGACGCCTGGTGTTCTCATGGTTTCGACCGTAGCTCCTGGACATTCCCGGATAATTCGAGGTGGCGTGGAGCACAGCATATGAATTTGCACATAGTATCCCGATGGGATATCCGGAATTATCCTTTGGTGCGTTCATGTATTCCCTGAAGGCTTCATTGTCATACCACTTGACACCGTTCTCCATCTCCCAGGGATTGTAGTAGGGACTGAAATCGACCACATACAGATTTTCGGCGATGCCGATCTGCCTGAGATTTCCTGCGCAGACGATGCATTTTGCAACCTCCTTCGCCCTGTATAGGGCTGGAAGAAGCAGGGCCATGAGGATTGATATGATGGCGATGACAACCAGTAGTTCAATGAGGGTGAATGGATTGAAACTTGAAACTTGAAATTTGAAATTTGTAAACGGAACTGCTGGCCTCCGACATTCGGATTCCATCTTCAATTTCCAATTTCCAGTTTCCAATTTCATTTCCTTCTCCAATTAATACCTTATATATTGCGCATCTCCAAGAGTGTCCGGGTTCAGGCATTTAAGCTGGTCATCTTGACCTATCGGGCCGTATGGGGCGTTTATAGCGGCAACATGAAGGTCGCAGAACAGGAAATTGGCACGCCTGCTATGACGGGGCTGTATCCAGGCCGGCGGAGTGGGTCCCCAGGGATCATATGTCTTGTTGGTATAGATATGTATGTATGCAGAGTCCGACCGGTCATCGCCGGGTTCAGTTTCCTTTCCCCCGCAGGAGGTCAGGGGGGTGCGATAGTTCTTCTTTGGAGTCTTGTCGAGTTCCATGAACTTGCGCTGTTTGACTGATGTATGGCTTGAATATCCCTCGGATCCGGCGACACATGAATTCATGCCGTAGCTGCCATAGTAGGTCTTTCCGTCAGCCACACTGGTCCACCAGTAGTTCTTCTTGGCCGACGGACAGTTGAATATGGTGTTGGTGCTGTTCGGAGCTTCATTGACATATCCCTGGCGTGGAAGCCACATGAACCAGTTGAACTCACGGGTGTTGTTCGAACCAAGGTATGAAAGTCCGGGATCGCCGCGCATGCATACTATCCAGTCGGAGTTGTCGGTGGCATATACTCCGATGGCGACTCCCTGCTGCTTTTCGTTTGATGCGCATAATGCTTCACGGGCGACCTCCTTTGCCCGGGCAAGTGCTGGAAGGAGGAGCGATGCAAGGATTGCGATGATCGCAATGACAACAAGCAGTTCGATCAATGTGAATGCAGACAATCGACCGACGACTGACGACCGACGACTGCATCCTGTTTCTTTTATATTGATTTTCATCCCCCATCCCCTATATGCAACTTTATATTATATGACATTTCCTCTCGAAATGGAATATCAGCCCGCTGATTCACGACAGATAAATTCCATATGGACAGTCCGGCGTTCAGGGCCTGTGGACAAATTCCTGATCCTGTTCATCAACAGCTCCTCGACATTTTCAGCGACCTCATGGGGTTTCCTGTCACCGCTGGCAAGAGCAGGCTTCCATATCTTTCCCAGAGGATTATCATTGAATCCTACTACGGCGATATCATCTGGTATCCTGAGGCCCCTGTCCTGAAGTTCTCGCATAACATGGAAGGCACCGATGTCATTGAAGGAAAAGATTGCATCCACATCGATTTTCCCGGGAAAATAACGCCTGATAGTTTCAGTATGCCTATCGCCGATCTGGTCCGGGAACTCCGGGCGGTCCATGTTCAATATCATCTTAGGATGCTCGAGGCCAAAGCGCTGGCATTCATCCCTGAATGCTTCGAACTTAGGAGGATTTGACTCCTCCCCCATGTCGAGGATCATGGCAGGCCGTTTCCTGCCGGTGGAAGCAAAATGTCTTACGATCTCCCTGATTGCAGCATATCTGTCATGTATCACGATATCGCCTGGAAAATCTTTTACGTCCTCGCGGCATACGGCGACTACGGCCGGAACTGATTCGACAAGATGGACAATCCTCGGGTTCAGAAGGAGCGAGGGACGTGACCACATGACCAATGCATCAACATTCCTTGAAAGCATTTCACTTATATACCGGCTTATGACATCCACGTCGTCATGCCGCTGGAACTGATATATGGTATAGTCGTTTTCCTGGAGCCTTTCCAAAATGTTCATGGCGATCGGGGTGTCGCCGGCCCATTGATCGGCGTAGTTCCATATTATGCCTATCGTACGGGTTGACGAACCGCGAAGGGCTGACGCGAGCCTGTTCGGACGGTAATCATATTTTTTTGCGGCATCAAGGACTCTCCTGCGCACTTTTTCGCTTATTCTTCCTTCGCTGCCGAAAGCGACTGAGACAGTATACTGACTTACATTGAGGAGCTTTGCTATTTCTTTCTGGCTTATTGGCATATTTGATTTCTCCGTATCTGCCAAAACGAATTGGCATCAGTCTTATATATTAATCATAACATCTTATATTCAAAAGGAATTGTGTTTGATATTGAACTGCCAATACGAATTGGCTTTTAACCGTGATTATACCATAAGGCTTTTCTTTTGTCAAGCTTGAGCAGTTAAAAATTCAAAGAAATATTTTTAGACCGGACAATGGTAGTTTTATCATAAAATGCAATTGAAAAACAGGCATCATGGGATAATGTCATCAATCTATGGACGACAACAACGACAGCAGTGAACTGAAACTCAGGGATCCAGCTCCCAGCAAACCGTCTGAATCCCAGGATCAGACATCCGAACTGAAACTTCAGATGAAGCCAGTCCCACCTCCGCTGGAACTGAAAAAGAACGTGGAGCCTGTCACCCTCAAGCTTGAAGAGATCCAACAACCGAATACGGATCAAGCAGGCCAGGTCAAAAAGAAGGAACTTCCTCTCCTTGTCGTCAAGAAGGACAAGTCTCCTGAGGAAAATGAAGAGAAGCCTTCAGAGATCATTGAAAAGGATACTGAGGAACCATCTGCAGGGACTGAAGAAAGAGGAAGCGCTGTCAAGACCATGCTTCAGGTGGTTGTAATGCTCGTCTCAATAGCAGCAATCATCATCGCAGGATATTTCATCTATAAGCAGCTTTCTCCGGAGCCTCCATACCAACCCCCAAAGAAGGATGCCGCCAAGCCTGCCGCAAAAACCAAGCAGGATGCATCAAAAGATCCGAAGAAGACTGACGGCAAGCCAGCTTCCGGGCAGAAGGCTCCGGCACCGAAGAAGGAGTCCGTGAAGATCACCAAGGTCGATGCCAATACTGCCGACAAAGGAGCAATACTGAAGAATTTTGCGGATCTCAAGATGAGTCTGGACGACGCCACCAAGATGGCCGATGAGATTATCGCCGGACGACCATACAAGGGCACCGATGATGTAAAGGCAAAATATAAGGATGACAAGGCAAAGCTGGCCATCATAGACAAGGCATTCAACAGTTTCGGCACAAAGCCAAAAGCCCAGAAGGACCAGAAGAAGACCGACAAGCCTGCAGCACAGCCGGCGGCAAAACCCATTGAGCCCGCGAAATCCGCAGAACCGGCTCCAGAAAAAGCTGTGAAAAACCAGGCTCCTGAGGCTGAAAAGAAAGAGTAAGCTGTCATTCAATCCAGTTCCTATACAGGAACTGGTTTTCATTTCAGTATGATATTTGCTACATTTCCGTCGAAAATATATTTAATTGCGAATTTTTTGGAGGATACAACTGGTTCCCCAAGCTTTTCAACCGACATGTAAGCTACATGTCCAGTGGAATTGAGATCATCTGCTATCAATGTTCTTTCGGAAGCAATATCAAGACTTCCTTTGCCGTTTGTCTTGCCACATGAGCCTACATATAGCCTGTTGCCTTTCAAATCCACCAGATCAGTGTTCCATATGCGGAAACAATGTTTCTGGGGCAGGGATTCGCTTGTCTTCTCAAAAGCCATGTCATTGGACTGGTTGAGCCAGAAGATCGGAGTGACTGGAGCCGTATCATAAGGCTTCTTCTCCGCCGCCGCAAATCCCATCTTTATGATATTCTTCATAGAAGGCTGATCGGGTATCTTCCATCCGGCCATAGTGAATGCATCGGCCAGCAGGAGATCATCCCTGCACCAGATCATTACGGATATCGGTTCCCTCTGTCTTCCTGAAAGACCGACAGTATGCTTCTTCCATTTGTTGAACAGGAATATTTCCTGCGGAGACATCTTTGCAGCAAGCACAATTTCCCCTTCATGGTCCCTTCCCCTTATCATTTCCGGCTTGAATATGAAAAAACCGTAGAAGAAGAAAAAGGCAAAGGGAATCGCTATGAAAAGGATGCTGAGGATCTTTTTCTGGCCGGCATCCATCGAGAAATCCTTCACCTTTCCCCTGCCGCTCTGAATCGTCCATTCAAAAAGACTGATTCCGGTGACAAGGCATATGCCTCCGATCAGATATCCCCCGATGACATCGCTGAAATAATGCACGCCAAGATAAAGCCTGCTGAAGCCGATCATCGAGATCAGTATGAATGTCATGAATATCGCCCATATTGAAAGGTGCGGCCGTTCACGGAGCAGGAGCCTGACAATGAAGTAACACATGAAACCATATAGAAGGACAGCAAGAGCCGAGTGTTCGCTGGGAAATGAATGGGTTTTTTCAAAATATGCAGGGATTATGCCGACAGGACGCGGTCTTGTGAACTCCCCCTTTATGATCCAAACGGCAGCTTCACATGTCGCGAACATCGCAATAAAGGACGTTATAAGCGTTCTGCGGTTCCAGATCAGGGCCACGACAATGAAGGAAGTTGCTATGGCAAGGACTATCTGGATCTTGCCGAGAAGTGATATCCAGAGGAATGTCCTGACAAGTATTGTGTCGCGGAAGAAGACAAGGAAAAGAGCCACTCTCTGGTCAAGATCGGTCACAGGATCGACATCGAGTATTCCATCTGCGAGCATCGCAAAGAGGATCATGAAT
>Ga0302237_1002874_pt1 | contig 10246 bp, 7 predicted proteins | sample AAG_UR_Ala_MG_FD_193530 | JGI IMG/M metagenome (GOLD analysis project Ga0302237, IMG submission 193530) | Enriched activated sludge microbial communities from anaerobic digester in WTTP, New Holstein, Wisconsin, United States - AAG_UR_Ala | ecosystem: Engineered > Bioreactor > Anaerobic >...
ACATCCTGGAGGTCGAAGGACCGCCGGAATCGCTGCCCGGAGCAGTTCAGCGGGCCGCCGAGTTGCCGGACGTAACCGCGCGAGTCGCCGATCAGCACACGCTGGCCATGCGGGTGTCCGAGGGCGCCAACCGCGCCGCCGCGCTGGCGAAAGTGCTGGAACTGGTGGACGCTGCCGGCCTGACGCTGCACTCCATTCAGTCGGCCCGCAACGACACGGAACACGCTTACTTACAACTGCTGCAAGAGGACCAAGCGCATGGATTTCGGCGATTCGAATATGAAAAGCGGCACGGCGCTGATGCCGGCCCTGGCGATTGTGCGTCATGAACTGGGCAGCCTGTGGTCCGGTTGGCTGGTCCGTTTGTGGCTGATCGCCGCCGGATTACTGGCCTTGCTGACGCTGGCGAGCGCTTGGGGGCAACTCCAGACGGCCATCCTGACGGGCTCGCTGCTGTTTCCGTTTCTGGTGTTTCCGTGGTTTCTGATCGTCATGTTGCTGGGGATCAGCCCGGTGACCGGATCTCGGCTGGATGCGCTGGCCGACGGGATCCTCAGCCGCCCGATCACGCGTTACGAGTATCTGCTGGCCAGTTGGGCGGCACGGGTGGTGACCGTGTTGGCCGTGTTCTTTCTGGTCATCACGCCCTGTGTGCTTCTGGCGGCGTTTGCCAAACGTCCTGCCGTGGCAGCCGACTCGGTGACCTGGTACGGAATGCTCTGCGCTGCAACGCTCGTCAGCCTGGTGTTGACGTTTCTCGTCTCGTTGGGCTTTCTCGCCGGCACGCTGTTGCGCCGTCCGCTGGTGGCCGCCGTGGTGCTGTTCTTCGTCTGGTACCCGGCGAATTTCGTTTTGGACACGTTGCAGTTGGAGGAGTTCTCGCCGATCACATTGAACCGGGCTCTGCCGACCCTGCTGCGGACGCCGTGGAAGGCGCCGGACGACCAGCGTGACCGCAAGCTGAGTCCGACGGACGCGGCCGCGTTACAGCGCCAGTGGGACCAGGTCATGGCGGTCTTTGGGGGCGGGCAGCCCGAGCCGCCCCGCCGCGACTCGGGCGGCTTCTTCGAGCGCGGCAATTACGAGGATTTCTCGTTTTGGAAGGTCTTTCTCGGTTACAGTATCCCCACGCTGGCCGCCGTCGCTCTGGCGACCTGGTGTTTCTGCCAGCGCGATCTTTGAAGGAGTGGAACAACCATGTCTCGCCAATTTCTCGCCCTGACCATCGTGACTTGCTCGCTTTTCCTGACCCGCGGCGCGCCGGCCGCCGAGCCGCTGCCGCCGCGAGCCGAGTGGATTCCCCAGGACGCCGTGATCGTCGTGGACATTGCTGAGCCTCGCCGGCTGCTGGAGCCCCTCTTGGACGATCGCGTTACCAGCGCGGTCACCGCCTCGCCCCAATACCAGGCCGCTACGGCCAACGCCGAGTTCAAACAGTTGGCGGGCGCGGTCAAGCACTACCAGGAGAAGTATCAGGTCGACTTCCGCGGCCTGGTTGGCAAACTGCTTGGCGGCGGCGTCACCTGGGCCGTCGGGCCCAACGAGGCCAGCCTGCTGATCGTCGATACCGAAGACGCCGGGTTGCTGGAGGAAGTCCACGAGTTCACGCGCGTGGTCGCTCGCGGCGAGGCCGAAAAACGCGGCCAGCCGAATGCCGTCGTGTCCGCCGAGTACCGCGGCGTGACCGGCTGGAAGTTCGGCCCCAACGAAGCGCACACCGTCATCGGCAACCGCTTGGTGTTGACCAACAAGCCCGATTGGCTCAAGGCGGCGGTGGACCTGCGGGCCGATCCGAACGGCGCCAGCGTGGCCAAAGCACCGAATTACCGCAGCGCCCGCCAAGCGATCGGCGCCAACGCGGTGGGCAGCATTTACGCCGATCTGGCCGTGTTGAAACAGATCCCCAACGTGCAGGCCGCGCTGGCCAAGAACGCGGAGAACCCGTTGGCCTCGCTCCTGTTCGCGCCGCTGCTGGAGGCCGTGCGCCAGTCGAACTGGCTGGCGATGGGCGTGAACGTCCAGGACCAGAAGCTGGCGATCGAAGTGGCGGCGGACAGCGCACCCAGCGATGCTTTCTCGCCCAAGGAATTTGCTACGCCGGACACCGCTGCGGGCGGCGCTATGCCCAACTTCGCGGTCCCGCGGCAGATCGCCTCCCTGAGCTTCTACCGCGATCTCCACAAGTTCTATGCGGCGAAAGACCGGTTGTTCCCCGAACGGACCTCGGGGCTGATCTTCTTCGAGAACATGATGGGCATCTTCTTCACGGGCCGAGACCTGACCGATGAAGTGCTGGCCGAGACCACGCCGCACGTGCGGTTCGTGGTAGCCCAGCAGCAGTACGACGACAAGGTGGGCACGCCGCAGGTTCAGTTGCCGGGCTTCGCCGCTGTGTTCCGCATGAAGAACCCGGAGAAGTTCTCGCTGGTCGCCGAAGAGGCATTTCAGAAGGCGTTGGGCCTGGTCAATTTCACCCGCGGGCAGAAGGCCGAACCGGGCCTGATCATCGACCGGCCGGAGCACGCCGGCGTCAAGTACACGGTCGCCGCGTTTGCCCCGTCCGCCCGGTCCGGCGAGGGGCCGGTCGACATGCGGTTCAATTTCCAGCCCACCCTGGCCATGCCCCAGGGCCACGTGATCATCAGCAGCAGTGAGGCTCTCGCGCGGGACTTGATCGACGCGCTGAAGGAAGAGGCGGCAGGAAACGTGCAACCGTTGGCGGGCCTGCACAGCCTCGTAACCCTCGACGGCTCTCGGCTGGCGTCGATCCTGAACGCCAACCGCGAGGCCATGATCCAGCAGAGCATGGTCGAGAAGGGCAAGACGCACGAGCAAGCCGCCCAGGAACTGGACGTGGGCCTGAAGATCGCCGGAGCCGTCCGCCAGTTCACCCTGAGCATGGGCAATCGCGACGGACAAACGCGCGTGATGCTGGAGGCGACGGTCGAAGTGCCCTGATGCGAGGCTAGGCCGCCCCCACTGCACTTGTTGGACGTTTCACTGCCTGCCTATAATCAGGTATCGAGGTCAGGCGGGAGAAGCCTCATGCCGTTGCGAGCTATGGCCCCTTACAAGCGACAGTTCACCGAATTCGCGAAGCATTAGCTTGTGACGGTTTCACGTTGGAAACGAAGCGATGTCGACCAGATGTCCCACGTGAAGATTCCCGCCGCGGTCAACAGAGCGATCTGCGGGGTCGGCGCGCCGGCCGCCCCGGGCTCGTTCCTCACCGCCATCGCGATCACGGTCTTGTTGGCAGGCTGCCAACGCCCGGCATCGCCCGCGCCCGGTTCGTCCGCGGCGGCGTCTGCTCCCGTCGCGGAGCCGCCGGCCCCGCTACGATCGGCCGACAGCGCGCTGACCGGCCGCGAGTTGTATCTGCGTGACTGCAGTGCCTGCCACGGAGCGGATGGCGGCGGCCGGGGAGCGGCCACGCGGTCCCTGTTTCCCAGACCCCGCGATTTTCGCACGAGCAAGTTCCGGCTGGTGAGCACGGTGAACGGTGTGCCCACGTTGGCGGACCTGGACGCCGTCACGGTCCGCGGCATTCCAGGGACGTCGATGCCCGCGTTTCGGCAACTGGATGAAGCCCCGCGAGGCGAGTTGATGGGCGAGGTGCTAAGGCTGCGCCGCGAGGGCGTCCGGGAATCCGTCGTGCAGCGACTGCGGGACGAGTGCGGGGAAGACGATGTCGACGAGGCGGAACTTGGCAGGCTTTTGGATCTGCAACTGACTCCCGGCGAGCCGGTCGCGGTTCCGGAGTTGGGGCCGGCGATCGAGGCGATGATTCAGCGCGGGCAGGGAGTTTTCGTCACGCAGAACTGCCCTCGGTGTCACGGCCGCGACGGGACCGGCGACGACGGACTGTACCTGGCGGACGAGGAGGGCTACGCGACGCGTCCGCGGAACCTGGTCTGGGAGGAATTCAAAGGCGTTCCGGACCCGCCCTCGGTCTATGTGCGGATCCGGCTGGGCTTGCCCGGCACGCCGATGGCCGCCAACCCGAACCTGAGCCAGCAGGAATTGGTCTCGCTGGTCCACTACGTCCGTTGGCTGGGTCGCGAACCGAAGTGGCAGTTGACGAATCATCAGCGGGCGAAGCTCGTGCTGGATCGCGGGTTTCTCTCGCCGGGGCAGGGCATTAGGTAGGCCGGAACAAGTCCTCGCAGTTCCGGCACTTCGAACTGCTCGGAAACCGCTCGAATCGTTGCCGGAACTGTGCGGACTTGTTCCGGCCTACCTCCCCCACCAGATCGTCAGCCAGGGCGGCACGGAATCAGACCGGGCGGCGAACCCACCCAGCACCAGATCGGCTCGGCCGTCTCCGTTCAGGTCGCCCACTTCCATCGCCATGTGTCCGTCCTCGGACCGCTGCAGGGTATGCCGGACAAAGCGGCCCGGGGCGACTTGCTCCAGCCAGATCAACGAATCGTACTCGCGCCGGCTGGCCCCGCGCAGAATCCGCTCGGGCAGAAACGCGCAGGCCACCACGTCCAAGTCCTCGTCGCCGTCCAGATCGACCGCCAGGGCCCGGATGACGCCCGGCATGGGGCATAGCACGTGGTGCTGGAAGGGAAACGTCCCCTGGTTCTCCAGCCAGTGAATGGCATGATCCGGCTTGAGGTAGAACCCATCCAGCGTATCGCCGTTGGTGTACAACACATCGGTGTCGCCGTCGGCGTCCAAGTCCACGAGTTGGATGCCGCTGGAGCCGAACGACGGATCGGCAGCCGCAAAGATCAGCCGCCGCTCGAACAACCCCTGGCCGCGATTCAGGAATGCTTCGATCGACTCGAACTCCTGGCTGAACAAGGCGACGAAATCCAGACGGCCATCGCCATCCAAGTCGATTACCGGCACGTGGATGACGCCGTGCCGGTCATCCAGCACGCGCTGGCGAAACCGCGGGGTTGATCCCTGGGGGCGGATTTGTTCGAGCATCCGCAGGCGTCCGGTGGTCCGCCAGCCGAAATCGGCCACCACCAAGTCCAGATCGCCGTCAGAATCGAAGTCGCCGGGCTGAACATCGGCCACGCGGCCCAATCCCTCTGCCAGGACGATCGGCTCCCGATCCGACTCGCCCCCCCGCAGCCAGACGACCTTGCCGCGATCGTGGTCTTCGGGCAGAAAAGTGCCCAGGTCCGCCACTACGAGGTCTTCCTGCCCGTCGCCGTCCAGGTCACAGGGTTCGACATGATCAGGATGGGCGACCTTGCCCAGCAAGGCCGTCACGGAAGCCTGCGGGTCGGGGATGAGCCGGCGCACCTCGCCGGCACTCATGTCGCAGAACAGCAAATCGACCCGGCCATCGGCACGGGATGTTGTCCGCCGCAGGTGCGACACCGCTGGGAAGAGGGGAGCAGCGTGGGGAAATGCGATCACCGTACGTTCAAAACGGATCGTGACGCCATCGGCCGGTTCCTCGGGCGAGGGGAGGACAAGTTCTTCTGGCGCCAGCGACTCGTAGTAGCCGATCACATCGTTCATGCGCGGAACGGTCAGGTCGTTTCGTCCCGATTCGGCGTAGAAGCGGTGTCCCAGTTCGACTTGTTCCCGCCACGCGCGGCGTGGAAACGAAGCCGGGGGGGGCACGGCGTGGCAATCGCCGCAAAAGGCGGCCACTTGCGAAGCGATTGGCCGGAGGTCCGGGGAGTCAACCGGGGGCGACGAAACTGGTTCCGGACCGCAACCGGGAAGGCTGCCGAAAAACGAAACGGATATTGCGAAAATCAGCAGGGCTCGCGTGACTTGCCCAGGACAAAGGATCTGGAACTTGTGCCCGCGCAGAATCCTATTCAATCCGATCTGGGAGAGATCGACTTCGACTCTTGCTGGGACAAATCGCAGCCAAGCTGGAAAGAGCATGGGCCCGGCTCTTTTCGCGGCCCGGCGCCGCGACGCGAATTTGGCGGCGTTCTGATTGACAACCATTTGGCCCAATGGTAGGCTAGTAGCGAATTTCGGGAAAGTGCGGCTCGTTCTTTTTCGTCCTTTGTTTTGAGGGGATCAACGTATGAACAACGTGCCTAGACACCGAAGGCCCAGCCGTCCGGCAGCAGGGGCTTTCACTCTCGTGGAATTGTTGGTGGTGATCGCCATCATCGGCATCTTGGTCGCCTTGCTGCTGCCGGCCATCCAGGCGGCGCGCGAGGCGGCGCGCCGGAGTCAGTGTACCAACAACCTCAAGCAGATTGCGGTGGCTCTGCACAATTACCACGACATCCACAAGACGTTTATGACCGTCGCGGGAGGCATCCAGCCGACGGCCTACCTAGGTTCTTGTCCCGGTTGGGTGGTCTCGACCGGTTACAGTTGGCGAGCCATGATTCTGCCGCAAATCGAGCAACAAGCGCTGTACGATAGGATGGACCTGTCGAAGGTGACCCTTGGTTGTTGGCCCGCCGGAGACTCCAGCGGGGCCTTTCCCCGCCTGGGTGATTCCGATCCCGCAGGTCGTCCCGGCGACGCGATCATCCCGACGTTCATGTGCCCCAGCGATCCGACGCGGCAGGTCGGCACGGAGGGGCCGACGAACTACGCAGGAATCTGGGGCGACACGCCGCGTCCCGAGGCGGACCGCGGGGTCTTCTCGCGGCTGAAAGTGACGATGGGACACATCACGGACGGGACGGCCAACACCGCCATGGTTGGCGAGGTCTTCCGCGGCAAGGCGTGCGACCATGTGTATTCGGGCGTAGGCGTCGTCAACGGACAGCGTTGTCGGCGGTGGTCCGAGGAGACCGGTTATTGTGGCGCCGCGACCAACGTGACCCCGAATTGGCACCAAAACGACTTGATCACCTGGACGGACATGCATTGCGGGGGATGTTTTCTAGCGACGGATCGCCGGCCTATTTCCAGCCTGCATCCCGGCGGCGCGTTGTGTGCCTATGCCGATGCCTCGGTCCACTTCATTCCCGATTCGGTAGATGGGGACCTGTGGCGGAACACGGGATCGCGGGCCGGCCAGGAAGCTGCGGTATACCTGCCACCGTAACGGTCCGCGCCGGCGAGGGTGATCGGAGGTGGCACGGCTTACTTTGTTAGCCGTGCCGGGGTCGCCGTGATAGCGGTCCGCGCCGGCGAGGGTGATCGGAGGTGGCACGGCTTACTTTGTTAGCCGTGCCGGGGTCGCCGTGATAGCGGTCCGCGCCGGCGAGGGCGATCGGAGGTGGCACGGCTTACTTTGTTAGCCGTGCCGGGGTCGCCGTGATAATGGTCCGTGCCGGCGAGGGTGATCGGAGGTGGCACGGCTTACTTTGTTAGCCGTGCCGGGGTCGCCGTGATAATGGTCCGTGCCGGCGAGGGTGATCGGAGGTGGCACGGCTTACTTTGTTAGCCGTGCCGGGGTCGCCGTGATAACGGTCCACGCCGGTGAGGGCGAACTGGGATACCCACTGCCCGGGCCATGCTTCGTCATGCGTGGCCAGTGTTTTCGAAGTGTTTGAGCGTCAATCCGTTCTCTGTGTTGGAAAGGAGTCGCTTGCCGTGGCTCGTGCCTTTTGTCTGTTGGCGTTGTTGGCATTGATCGTTGCCGGCTGTGATCCAGGAGCCAGCGCGAGGAAGAAAATGGAAGGGGCGGAAGCTCCGACTTGGCCTGCCCTGCAGGCGATGACCGGCCAAGGCGGCATGATGACAGTCGGCATGTCGCTGCAGGTGGAGGGACCGCAGGGGGCCCAAAAGGCGGCGGCCGCTCCGGCATTTAACCAATTGCTGGACAATCTCGAGAAGGAGCCGATTCCGTCGAAGTTCTCGACGGCCGAACGCAACGCAGCGAAGAAGGCCTATGTAGAGAACCTGCGCGCGATCGCCAAGGGTGGTTCGGACGACGAAATCAAGGCCCTCTGGGAGAAGGCGCGCGAGAGCATGGCTGCCATGACGCGGCCCTGATCTTTGCGAGAAGGTGCTCGGCGGAACCATGTCGTGTCCGAGACCAGCACGCGCGGAAGGGGGACGGTGCCCAGTGGCAGGGCGGTGGGGAGCCTGGCTCATCCTTCTGCTGGTGGCTGTCGGCGCAGGGTGTTCCGACCATGCGACTGCGCCCGTTTCCACGTCGCGTCCAGTGGCGGGCGGCCACCCGAAAACCGTGACCGCCCGCGACTTGGCGCCGCAGCCCCCGCCGAAATCCGGAGTCGCAACCCCGTCCCCCTTCGTTTTTCGGGACGTGGCGGCAGCGGCCGGCCTTTCTTTCCTGCACCATTCGCCGCTGTCCGAGCAGCGGCATACGCATCTGACCTATGGTTCGGGCTTGGGCTGGTTCGACTACGACCGCGACGGCTGGCCGGACCTGTACTGCGCTCAGGGAACGACCTATCGCCCCGGCCTGCCCGCAGGCGAGGCTCCCCCGGACGCCGACCCCAGTGACCTGTTGTTCCTCAATCAGCAGAATGGCACCTTTGTGGACGTGACGCAGGCGGCGGGACTGGTCGAGGCGGTCTATTCGATGGGTGTGGCCTCCGCCGACTACGACAACGACGGTTTTCCGGACTTGTGCGTCACGGGATACGACGAGAACGTCCTGTATCGCAACAACGGCGACGGAACGTTCAGCAAGCAGACGCTTCCCGAGGGTCAATCTCCGGGCCGTTTGAGTTCGAGTTGCGCTTGGGCCGACATCGACGCGGACGGAAACGTCGACTTGTACATTGCGAACTATGCCCGCTTGGGTCCCGAGCCTGAAAACTACCCGCTGTGTACACACACCGAGGGCGGCAAGACGCTGTACATCGACTGCCATCCCTGCATGTTGCAGGCGCTGCCGGACACGCTGTACCGGAACGGCCCGGACGGACGGTTTGAGGATGTCTCGGTCAAGGCGGGCGTTACGGCACCGAGCGCGCGCTGTGGACTGGGCGTGATCGCAGCGGACCTGGACGAGGACGGCGACGTGGACCTGTATGTCTCCAACGATACCACGCCCAACTTTCTGTGGGAGAACCAAGGCGACGGCACGCTGGTGGATCGGGGCGTGATGGCGGGAACGGCCTACAACGGCTACGGGGCTTGCGAAGCGGGGATGAGTCTGGAAGCCGCTGACTTCACCGGCGACGGGCGGTTCGATCTGTTCGTGACGAATTTCTTTCACGAGACGAACACGTTCTACCGCAACGAAGGCGGATTGCTATTCAGCGACGTGACGTCCGCCACGGGACTGGGCGCGCCGTCCAAGCTCCGTCTGGGCTTCGGCACGGTCGGCCTGGACTTCGATCGCGATACCTTCCTCGATTTGTTTGTGGCCAACGGCCACGTCCACGATCGACTGCACGAGATCAACCGCGATGAACCGTTCGCGCAACTGCCGTTGCTGTTCCACAACGAGAGAGGCGTGCGGTTTAGCGACGTGTCGGCCGGCTCCGGCCGCTATTTCACCGAACCGCACGTGGGGCGCGGCGCGGCCGCCGCCGACTTTGACCGCGATGGCGCCGCCGACATGGCCGTGAATCATCTGAACGGCCAAGCCGCGCTGCTCCGCAACGAAACGGAGCCCGCCGGCGGCTGGCTGCAGATCGAGTTGATCGGGACCAGCAGCAACCGCAGCGGCATCGGCGCTGTGCTGGCGATCGATCTCGGCCGGCAACAACTGGTCCGCACGCGGCAGGCAGGCACCGGCTACTGTTCGTGCGGCGAAGAGCGGTTGCTGATCGGCGTGGGCGACGCGAAGATCGTCAAGAGCGTGTCAATCCGCTGGCCCAGCGGTCTCCGAGAGTCGTGGAACGATTTGCCGGTCAACTCGTTTCAGCAACTCGTCGAGGGAACCGGCCACCGTAGCCCTCTCGCTCCGCGAGAGGAAAGCCGAAGCAGTCCAAGCCCGCAAACACTATGAGCACCGAGGGGAACTGACTCGTATGACGGCCGAAGTGAACTCATCCGCGGCGTCCCCGACCAACCGCATGGAACGGCTGTGCCAGGCGCTGGCCGTCGTGGCCGCGGCGTGGGCCGTGGTCTCGGTGGTGCTTTGGCTTCGCCGTCCCACTCCTCTGCAACTCGCCGAACGGGCCGTCGCGGAGGCCCGGTTGCCGACGGCCGTCGAGTGCTACCTGGTGCATCTGGTCCGGCATCCGCAGGATTGGCGCGCGAGGCTCGAGTTGGCCGCCGTGCTGGACGGTATCGATCCGCTGCAATCGCTCGTCGAATTGCGCAAGATCCCGCCGGAGGCCGATCAATATGGGGAGGCGCTGCGGTTTATTGCCCGCGTTTGCCTGGATCGCGGGCGCGATCAGGAGGCGAAGGAGACGCTCTTGGCTTT
>Ga0302237_1002895_pt1 | contig 10170 bp, 8 predicted proteins | sample AAG_UR_Ala_MG_FD_193530 | JGI IMG/M metagenome (GOLD analysis project Ga0302237, IMG submission 193530) | Enriched activated sludge microbial communities from anaerobic digester in WTTP, New Holstein, Wisconsin, United States - AAG_UR_Ala | ecosystem: Engineered > Bioreactor > Anaerobic >...
GATTTCAATTGGCCATCTCCTAGTTCTAACCCTCTTGGGTTTTCTTGAACCGGGATTCAAGGATTCCATACGGCCTAAATCCTTTTTACGTCTCGCTTTCCAACGAAATAATGTACGTCTTGAAACCCTAAAAGCGTGTAAAGTTGAGGCTAGGCCGTATATTTGCCAATGGGCAAGTATTTTAGCTCTGTCTTTAGCTTCATCTGTGACCATACGGGTATAGCGTATGGCATAATCGTTAAGTTTCCAAAAACCCCTTACTTGATATCTGAGACGTTTGATTTGCATACTCCCTGCTTATCCAAGGAGTGCCATATGTATCTGAGCTTATGCAGATGTACTCTAGGTTTAGCGATTTATGGTATAATACTTCCATATTAATATGGAAGAATTAAATAAAATGCAAGACACGTCGTGGTATAAAAATTTTTGGGTTATTTTAGGTTTGATTTTTAGTTTTTTTGTATTAGTTGGTCTGTTTTTGTTTGCGGTAAAAGTTTACGGTTATTATCAAGATATTAAATCCGGCAAGGTAAATAAAGAGTTTATGCCAATTTCTGAGCCTACCATGGAAATGAAAATGCGCAATACTTTGGCTGAACAACAAAGAATAACATTAAAAGATTTAATTAAAGGCAAAGATGGCGAACCTTTTGCCGGAGATAAAAATAGTGTTAATGAAATAGTTGTTTTTGTGGATTACGGATGTCCATATTGTAAAATGATTGTTGGCACAATTATGGAATTAAAAACTAAACGTCCGGATATAAAAATTAGCATTAGAGATTTTCCGATTGTGGACTTGCATCCTAATGCCATAAATGCGGCTAAAGCTTCTAGATGTGTTTGGTCACAGGGCAAAGCCGATGTTTATTGGCGATATCATGAACTTTTGTATAATCGTCAAGATAAACTTGATTCAACTTCATTAAGAGATTATGCGCGCGAAATTGGAGTGGATATAAAAAATTTTGATTATTGTGTTAATCAATCTGTATTGGATTCTTTAATTAATCAATCAATTATGGATGCGGAAATGGCTGGAGTAACCGCTACTCCGACTTTTTTTGTTAATGGAGTAAAGCTCGAAGGAGTATATGATGCGGAGAAATTATTGAAGTTTATAAATTAAAAATATGATTTTGTTTAAAAAAAATATTTGGTTAGCGGTATTGGTTTTTGTAGGAGTTTTTTTTGTTTTTGGTGTTAATTTGACTTTGGCACAAACCGGAGGTTCTTGCGCGCCTGGTGAAAGCTATACCAAACCCAGTCCGGGTATTGGGCCAATGCCATGCGGGGCTAATCAGTGTAGACGTGATGGCCATTTGTATTTTACGGCTTGTGTTACGCAATCTGAATGCGGGCAAATGCGAGGTACTACGGATGGAGGCAATAAGGCTGGTTGTGTGGATCAAAACGGAGTTGAGCTTTTTTGTTGCAGAGTACAAAAAAATAGATGCAATTCTGCCAGCACTGATCCAAATAAGTTATTTTTATGCACTAAAGACGCAGAACAGTGCTCAAGTGGAGGCGGAACGGTTTTTGGTCCGGGTTATGGATGTGGAACGGATTTTGGAATATGTTGCTCATTTCCGGATTCACCAACAAAAGCAATGAAGATTTACGGAGAAAACTTGTTGCCAGGCAGTGTTCAACAAAGACAATCCGGAGGCGCTTCAGCTTCTGCTGGTTCGGGCGCGGACGCTGGAGGTTCTTCTAGGGCCAAAAGAGCTTATGAAGATATTGATGCTTTTTGTTTTACACGAAAAGAATGTTCAACTGTGGAAGGAAAATTTGAATCAGGCAAAGGTTGTCCGTTTAAAGGCGATCAAGAGCAGGGTTATTGTGTGGCAGGGGATCCGGAATATAAATTGCAAAATCCTATATTTGGAGTAAGTAGTATATCCGGGTTGCCCAATATGATAGGTTTGGTTTTTAATGGAGCGATAGGCATTTTGATTATAGTTTCGGCCATATTTTTTATTTGGGGAGCGTTTGAGTATATGTTAAGCTCGGTAGTTTCTAGTATTGAAAAAAGCAAAGAAACAATGGTTGACTCTTTGGTGGGTTTGGCATTAGGGCTTGGCGCGTATGCTCTGCTTGCTAATATTAACCCCAATTTGCTTACTTTAAGTGTGCCAAAAATTTATGTGATTAATCGCATTTCTTTTTACCATATTGTTTATTGCGAGGATTTGGTTAATCAAAATGCTAAATTAATGGATGCTGGTACGCCGGATGCACCTTTAAGTTATTCTTCGCAATTGCCAAAAGGTTTTACTACAACAATCGCTGAATCCAAATGTGGACGGGAATATTTTATTGAAGGAGGAGATTCTATGGCGGTGTGTATGGGAAAAAATTGTCCTTCGGGCGGTTTGTGTATTAATTGTAGTAACAGTTTAAGTAAAGATTGCAAATCACAATCATCAATCGAACATGGCTGTACAGACTGCGCATTTGGAGGGAATGTTATTAATAATGCGGTGTTTAAACCGAAGAAAGCATTTTTGTATTTATTATGTTCAGCGGGTGATAAATATCTCGTGGAAGAAGTTGCAGAAGTTAATATTGATCCAGTTGAAAGTCAAGGTGGATTTGTAACAAATATATGTATCAAGAAAGGTGATTTTAAGATTAATGAGTCAAAAATAAATGAATTTGAGAAAAAATGTAAAGGTGCCAGTGGATCAGTTTTGGGTATGCAGATGGTTGTGTATGTTGATGCTGAATTTTCTGGCGCTAATGCCATGCAATCACTGGAAGCTTTTAAATTTCAGCTTAAATCCAATCCTTTTTTATCCGGAGTTGTCGGTGTAACTCAAATGAGTCTTTTAGGATTAACGTTGGGATCCAAGTTGGATAATATGTTTTATTTTGTAAATAAGAAAGGCTGTAATTCGAATTTAGCTGAAACGAGTTTGCCTTTCAATCCGGGTGTGAGACTTGGATATTTACTTTTAGGATTTCCTGCTTTGCTTGTTGCAGATATGGCTTTTCCTGATTATGTGAAAGAATATTTGATCATGTTGAATGAATTTAAGAAAGAAAACCCTGAAGCATTTACTTTATTTAAACAAGATATGTGGACATTGGATGAAGCGAGAAAAATAATAAAAGGCGAATCTCCTTTTCCCTGTGATATTTATCTTCAATAATAATTGTAATACAAGATAAGCTGGCACACTTGTCAGCTTTTTTAATATATGATAGCCTCAAGAACAATCTGTTCCCGCATGTAGGAACGTAAATTTTTCAAATCATGCCAGCACAAAAAAATAATCAAAATGTGATCAGCGTAAGAGGAGCGCGCGTTCATAATCTTAAAAATATTTCAATAGATTTACCAAAAAATAAACTGATTATTTGTACAGGTCTTTCAGGATCCGGGAAATCTTCACTTGCTTTTGACACGATACACGCTGAAGGTCAGCGGAGATACATGGAGAGTTTGTCGAGTTATGCCAGGCAATTTTTGGAATTGCAGGACAAGCCGGATGTGGATGAAATACAAGGGCTTTCGCCGACAGTGGCCATAGATCAGAAATCGTCATCTCATAATCCACGTTCAACCGTTGGAACGGTTACGGAAATTTATGATTTTTTGAGATTGCTTTACGCGCGAGCCGGAAGAGTGCATTGTCCGGAGTGCGGAATGCAAGTGAATAAACAAACAATGGAAGAAATTGGTGAAAAGATTTTATTGATGGCGCAAGAAGCGGATATTTTGGTTTTAGCGCCAATGGTCAGACAACAAAAAGGCGAACATAAAGTGGTTTTACAAGGAGCGAAAAACTCTGGTTATCGTGAAGTTAGATATGATGGTATGTTGGTGGATATAGATGAATTGTTGCATACGAAATTGGATAAAACTAAACCTCATGATGTGGAGGTTTTAATTTCACGTATTAAAAAAGGTTCGGGAATTGTTTATACGGCTTTTGCGGAAACATTGAAGGTGGCTGTTGATTTGGGGAATGGCATGGTGGTTGCTGTTAATGAGGATAATGGAGATGAGGTTTTATTTTCTAGTTCATTATTTTGCTCTTCTTGCAATATTTCTTTGCCTCCGATTGAACCACGTTTATTCAGTTTTAACTCGCCTCATGGAGCTTGTCCGGCTTGTACCGGATTGGGCACAAAACTCGTATTGGATGTGGAACTTGTAATACCTAATAAGAGATTAACTATTGCTCAAGGAGCTATTAAACCTTGGACACGCATTGCTGGTAATCAAACTGGTTATATGAAATTACTGGAAGCTGTTGGAAAGGTTCATGGATTTTCTATTCATCAAGAAGTTGGGCAAATTACGGCAAAAGCCATGAGTGTTTTATTGGAGGGGACTGGAGAAGAGGTTTATGAAATAGATGGAAAAAAACAAATTTTTAGTGGTATATTAGCGATGCTGGAAGAAAAATATCGTCAAACGGATTCGGATTATGTGCAAAAAGAAATTGAAGGATATATGCGAGTTTTGGTTTGTCCGGAATGCCAAGGTAAAAGATTAAATAGAACAGCTTTGAGTGTTACAGTGGCAAATAAAACTATTTCGTCGATTGTAGAACAATCTTTGGAAGATACATTACTGTTTGTTCAGGAGATTGGCGGATACAAGCAAGAGAAGAAAACTGTTAGTAAAATATCTAGAATTAAAATTGAAAAAAAATTAGATCCTCTGGGTTTTTCGGAACATGAAAGATTAGTCGTAAATCAAATTATTCCGGAAATAAAAAGACGTTTGTTAAATTTAATTGATGTTGGTTTGGGTTATTTGACTTTGGATCGTAGCGCGATTTCATTATCCGGCGGAGAGTCGCAAAGAGTTAGATTGGCTGCGCAATTGGGTTCTGAACTCTCCGGAGTTATTTATATTTTAGATGAGCCTTCTATTGGTTTGCACCAACGTGATAATGAAAGACTGATTGGTACCATGAAACGTTTGCGTGATTTGGGTAATACCGTAATTGTAGTTGAGCATGATGAAACTGTAATGCAGGCGGCGGATTATGTTGTGGATGTTGGCCCTGGGGCGGGCGAGTACGGTGGCGAGATTGTAACAGCTGGATCTTTGGCGGAAATCAAAAGAAATAAAGAATCAATTACCGCGCAATACTTGACCGGTAAAAAGAAAATCGAAATACCTAAAAAACGCAGAACCGGAAATAAAAAATACGTGATAGTTAAAGGAGCTTCGGAATTTAATTTGAAAAATGTTGATTTTAAATTGCCATTGGGAAAATTTGTTTGCGTAACAGGTGTATCTGGATCTGGAAAATCAACTTTGGTTTTAGATATTTTGGGTAGAGCTTTGTCGCATCATTTTTATAACTCCAAGGAATTGCCAGGGGAGCATAAAAAAATTGAGGGTATAGAAAATTTGGATAAAGTTGTATCGGTTGATCAATCTCCCATAGGGCGTACGCCTAGATCCAATCCGGCAACTTATACTGGGGTTTTTACTGGTATACGCGATTTGTTTACTAATATTCCGGAAGCTAAAATGCGAGGTTATGATGCGGGAAAATTCAGTTTTAATGTTAAAGGTGGAGGTAGATGCGAGGCTTGCGGAGGAGATGGATATGTAAGAATAGAGATGCAATTCTTGTCTGATGTGTATGCAGAATGTCCAGAATGTCATGGTAAAAGATATAATGCCGAAGCTTTGGAGATAAACTATCGCGAAAAGAATATAGCTGATGTGTTGGATATGACGGTTGAGGAGGCGAGAAGATTTTTTGCTGATCAGCCTTTGATTTACGATAAACTTACGGTTTTACACGAAGTTGGCTTGGGTTATTTGCGTTTGGGTCAGCCGGCTACGACTTTGTCTGGGGGCGAGGCACAACGTGTAAAATTGGCCACTGAACTTTCGCGTAGAGCTACCGGTAAAACTTTGTATATTTTGGATGAGCCAACAACCGGTTTGCATTTTGATGATATTAATCGTTTGCTTAAGGTGCTTGATGCTTTGGTAGAGAAGGGTAATACTATTTTAGTTATTGAGCATAATTTAGACGTTGCCAAATATGCGGATTGGGTTATTGATATGGGGCCTGATGGAGGCGCTAAGGGTGGTTATATAATTGCTGAAGGCACTCCTGAAGAAATTGCCAAAAACAAAAAGAGTTTGACAGGAAAATATTTGAAAGATGTGCTATAATCTGAATATATAAAAATATGCAAGTTATTATAAGAATATTTAAAAGCACATTTGGTTGTTTTTTAACTTTTATTTTTTTATCAACACCTTTGTATGTGGCTTGCGCTATTGATTTTGATCCATCCGGCACTGTTTTGAAGGTATCAAAAGATACGGTTAAAGCTGATGGGATAGATCAGGCGCGTATTACCGTACGTGTACGCAATGTTAACCGTATAGCAATGAGCGGAGTTAATGTAAAGCTCGTTTCTTCGCGTGGAATATTGGACGAAATATCTCCCGCTTCAGGAATTACTAATTCTTTTGGCGAGGTTTTCTTTTATGTTAAATCATTAAAAAACGGTACAGCTAGTTTTAATGCGATTTTGGCTGAAGATTATCCATCGCCCAATACTATAAATATCAATTTTAATCAAGGATTGGATTTGAATTTACCGGCCGGCAGTTTGATTAAAATTCCCAGTGATGAAGATCCTAACACTTTTAGTGATACGGCGGTTTATTATTATGCATCAGATGGTAAGCGTTATGTTTTTCCTAATGAAAAAGTTTATTTTACATGGTATCCGACTTTTGCTGATGTAAAAATTATATCACTTGAGGATATGACCAAGATTCCTATCGGTGGGAATGTTACATACAGACCGGGATCCAAATTGGTTAAATTTCAAACTGATAATAAGGTTTATGCCGTTTATCAAAATGGTGAATTGCGTTGGGTGCCAACAGAGCAAATGGCGAAGGATTTGTATGGGGCAAATTGGGCTTCAAAAGTTGACGATATAAGTGAAGCTTTTTACGTGAATTATCGTTTTGGTTCGGTGATTGAGCATAGATTGGATTTTGCGGTAGATACGATTTATAATAAATTCTCTACGATAGAGAAAGATAAAGGAATTGCTAACTAAATTTGCTATAATTTACTACCTATTTAATTATTATAATAATCAAAAAACCGCTTAAGCGGTTTTTTGAATTATTTTTTAGATTGCAACGAGGCTTGGAAAAGACTATACAGCAAGCTCTTCGGATTTGATTTTTACTTTGGGCGTGATTTCTTTTAAACGTTTTTTTGTATCACGGACAAAGTTTAAAACTTTGCGACGCACTTTGTTTTGACTGATTACTTCAATTTTAGCAATGGCAGGCAATGTAAGTGGAAAAATTTTTTCAACACCGATGCCGTTGCTGATTTTTCGGACAGTCATTGTGCGATGAATATTTTTGCCGTGAACTTTAATAACTAAACCTTCGTAGATTTGTATACGCTCTTTTTCTTCGCCTTTAGGATTTTTTTCGCGGATTTTTTGATGCACGCGAATTAACATGCCTGATTGCACGTCTGTCGGCGCAATTTGCATTTTGATTTGTCTGGCCATATAAGTGGGCAAATAATACCCATTTAATGCTCATGTGTCAAGTTTTATCTGTTTGTATCTTTTTAGCTTTATTATGAGCCAAAATACGCTTTTTAATGAAATTGCTTGCTTGATTTACGGTTTGATCTATTTGCCCCTCTATATTAAAAATCGTTTTATCTGCTAATTTTTTGACTTGTCTATCTTTTTCATACTTGCTGATTCTTTTAGCGATATCCTTTTTTGTTGAGTTTCTGGTCTTGAGTCTGGAGATTAAAGAGCTTTTGGGCGTGTCAATAAAAATTATTTGAGATTCGGGTATGATTTTTTTAATTTTTTTTACACCTTGCACGTCCACAATGATTAAGATGTTTTTAGATCCTTGCAAAGCTTTAATTAAATCTGTTTTACGTGAACCATAATAATTGCCATATACCTTTGACCATTCGAACATTTCTTTATTTTTTATCGCTTGAGCGAAAGTTTCTTTTTTAAGGAAATGATAATCTTGACCGCTAATTTCATTGGGACGTTTGTTTCGCGTGGTACAAGTGGTGATTTTTTTTAGTTTTAAAAATTTTTGTTGCAATAATTTTTCGGCGACGGTAGTTTTTCCTGATGCTGAAGGGCCGGTGATTATGAATAATATTGAGGGCATACATCTATATATATTGCGATACGAATTAGGTCCTTTGTAATCAAACTTTTCATTTATTGCAATAAATGAAATTTATTTGTAATTTATGCAATTTGTAATTAATAATTTTATTAATAAATCCTTATTGAGTTGTTATAAATATTGTGAATGAGATTAGCTATTTTGCTTAATGAATAATTTAAATTCTGGAGCTAGTGGGATTGTAAAAGTTGAGGGATCGCTGGTAGTCGGATCTAAAAAAGATAGTTCGGTACTTTGAAGCATGAGGCGGTTTACTGGTATGATTTTGTATTGTTTTTGCGTATAGAGTTTATCGCCTATAATTGGATGTTTAAGAGCGTTAAGGTGTACGCGAATTTGATGGGTGCGTCCGGAAAAAATATCTAATTCGATGAGTGAAGCATTCTTCAGTTCTTTAATAACTTTGTAATGAGTCCATGCGCTTTTGCCTTTGATGGAATTTTCGGGAAGAGCGGCCATACGAGCTTTTGATTTGGATCTAGCGATACGGAATTTAATTTCACCTTCTTTTTTAGTGAATCTACCATAAACTATGGCAGAATATTTTTTACGTGTTTTACGCTCTTTGAATTGTTGTTTGAGATTATCAAAAGCGGATTGATTTTTGGCTACAACCATTAATCCGCTAACATCTTTGTCGATACGATGAACTATACCGGGGCGCGAGGGATCTTCGCCGATTTTGGCAATGGGCGGATAATATTCAACTAATAAATCGACAAGAGTTTCAACTTTATTTGTTCCATCAGGATGCACAATTAAACCTGCGGGCTTATTGATAACAAAATAATCTTTAGTTTCTTGAATAATATATTTTTTAATATCAAATTGAGATTTATTATTTATAGATTTTTGGTTAATTTTAACAAGTTTAGTAAAAGATTCGGTGTCGGCATTATTAAAAAATATTTGGTCTCCAGGTTTAAGGAAGGTGTGAACAACAGCAGGCTTGCCGTTAACTAATCCGGCTCCGGATTTAAGTTTTTTAGCAATATAGCTACGGGTTAATTTGGGTATTTGTTGATTTAAAAAAACGTCCAAGCGGATTTTGGGAATATTATCGGGAACAGTGAAATAATAATTCATATAAGTAGCTTAGCGTATATTTCTTAAAAGAAAAAGGCTCTCATGATAGAGAGCGGAGTAAAGTGTAAAGTTCGGCTTAAATATTTATGGACGGATAACTAGTTCGCTCAGCTTGACGGAGAGTGGTTGGAGCTCTCTTTCTTTTTCCCAATACACATTTTCCGAAGAGATTTTTGGATTGAATTCCGTTTGCCCATGATTATCACGTTCATGTACCTGAAGGATATCGTGTTGAGATACCCTTGAAGAACCTCCAAACTCTCGATCTAACCTAGACATAAAACCTTCTCCTTGTTGAGTTATTATCGAAAATTAAGCCATTGTATTGAAATAAGAACTGAAAAATATGATATCAAATATTGTTAATAGAGTCAAGAGCTGTTTGTCTTCTTGACATGAGCGTGGATTTGCTTTATTGTCCGTCTTGTTATGGAAAGAAGGTGAGCCATGTCAAATAGCAAGGAGGAAGATGCTGGAAAATTGTTGATTTGCGCTTATCGGATTACCAAAGGCCATATAACTTTGGAGTTAATTCTGAAATTTCGTTCTTTATGCAATGATCACGTGTTGGATCATTTAGCGCCTGCTGATCATGATGTGGTGCGAGAAGCAGCTGAAATTATTTTTTTAAAGCATGGCGTAAAAATTTTACCTTCATCTCCACTGCCTTTGAAAAGCAGAATTGGTTAAAACGTCTCGAGCCCAAGGGCTCTTTTTTATGAGGAAAAATAGTTGACCGTACCATAATAAAGAATGTTTGTCAAGTATTTGTACAGTTAACCTCTAAGGGTAACTATCTAGGCATCTAAGGGTAACTAAGGTTAACTAAGCTAATTATGCCAGGTTCCCCAATATCAGCAACCAGAGAGTTGCGCTTTAGATGG
>Ga0302237_1002896_pt1 | contig 10170 bp, 10 predicted proteins | sample AAG_UR_Ala_MG_FD_193530 | JGI IMG/M metagenome (GOLD analysis project Ga0302237, IMG submission 193530) | Enriched activated sludge microbial communities from anaerobic digester in WTTP, New Holstein, Wisconsin, United States - AAG_UR_Ala | ecosystem: Engineered > Bioreactor > Anaerobic >...
GGCGGGAGCGACTACAGCGGTCGTGACCGGCAGCGACACGACCTACAATGTGGCGGTCAGCGGGATGGCTCGCGACGGGACGGTGATCGCTAGCGTCAATGCGGGCGCCACGCACGATGCCGCGGGGAATCCCAATCCGGCGTCGGTCAGCAACGACAACAGCGTGACCTACGACACCACGCCGCCCGCATTGAGCAGCTTGTCGCCGCTCGATGATGTTGCGGGCGTGCCGACGGATACGAGCCTGAGCATCACGTTCAACGAAGGGATTCAGAAGGGGACGGGGGACATTGTCCTCAGGAGAACGACGGACGATGCGGTGATCGAGCGGATCGACGTGGCCGGTGGAACGGTGGGTGTTTGGGAGTCTACCGCCACGATCATGCCTGCGGTGACGCTCGCGCCGCTGACGGGCTATTACGTGGAAGTGGCTGCCGGGGCGTTCGCAGATTTGGCGGGCAACGGTTTCGCCGGACTCAGCGGTGCCACAAGCTGGAACTTTACCACGGAAAGCCTGCGGATCACTGCCCTGGTCCCGACCGCCAGCGGCCTGGTGGCGACCTTCAACGGCCCCTTGGCCACGACGGCTTTGAACCTGTACGACGGGACGGAAGGGACACTCGGTCCGCCCGATGTGACCGTACTGGATGGCACCGGCAAGGTGGTCGCGGGCTCGCTGGTCGTGGACGACAGCCTGCGGGGCGTCGAGTGGGTCGCCACGGGAAAGGTGTTGCCGCCGGGGACGTACACGGTCAGCCTGAAAAGCGGGGCAGCGGCGTTTCGCGACACCGCTGGGAACGCGCTGGACGGCGACGCCGACGGGACCTCGGGCGGGGACTTCTCTTCGCCACTGACGATCCTGGCGTCGCCGGACCGCGTGGTTAGCGTCCCGGATTTCGCCCGCGGCGCCGGCCAACTGGTGAACGTCCCCAACACGGCCACGGGTCTGCCGATCGGCCTCGACAACGCGGCGGGCGTCACGTCGCTGGCAGTGGATCTGGTCTACGACCCGAACCTGCTGGCGATCACGGCGGCCACCTTGGCGGCAGGATTGCCGGTCGATTGGACTGTCGTCAATCCGCCCGACACCAGCACGCCCGGCGTGGCGAAGATCCGGGCGTCCGGGACGACACCGCTGTCCGGGACGAATGTCGATGTCGTGCGGCTGACGGCGATGGTGCCCAGCGACGCTCTCTACGGCGCGGTGCAGGCGATGCGGCTGGAGAACGTGTCGGTCAACGGCGGTACGATCGCGGCGGTCGGCGATGTGGCGGTCCACAAAGCCGCCTACCTGGGCGATGCGGACGGTAGCGGGATTCACAGTTCGGCGGACGCATTCCTGAGCGTGCAAGCCGCGCTGGGTTTGGCCAGCGGGTTTGCGGCTCATGCCTGGACCGACCCGTTGATCGTGGGCGACGCCGACGGTTCGGGGATGCTGTCGGCGGCCGATGCGTTCCTGATCGTGCAGGAAGGACTGGGCTTGAGCGAGCCGTTCGTGCCGGACAATCCGCACATCGGCATCACGCCTGTGGGCGGCGGAGTCGATCCGCAGTTCCGGATCGATGTCAACCTGCCGGCCAGCGTTGGTGGTTTGGTTTCCGTGCCGATCAAGTTGGACATTGATCCTGCGGCGACCAACGTGGGCGCGTTGGATTTCGACCTGTTCTTCGACCCGTCTCAGCTGACGATCCACGACGGGATCGCGGCTGGCACGGATACGGCCAACGGCTGGGCCATTTCCTCGACCCTCATCGCCGCCGGGCATCTCCGCGTGGGGATGATCAGCTCGGGCGGTCAGCCGCTGGGCACCGGCCTGCGCGAAATCGCCCGCTTGCAGTTCCGCGTGGACGCCGCGGCACCAGGCGTCACGCCACTGGACATCGAGCCGGTCGATCCGCACGCGGGCGGGTACACGTGGACGGCGGTGGACGGCAGCGTGGCGTCGCGTGCCGGGCGGGACCAGCTGTTCGCCGACTCGGCGACGGAACTGTCGCCGCTGGAAACCGTGCTCAGCGATCTGGTGGACGACATCGCCGCTGCATGGTCTTAGAGCGTATCCTCGCATTCGTCCAGCCAGACTCGGCCGCCGGATTCTCACCGATGGGTAACCCGGAAGAGCCTCCTGACGTCGACTATTTCGTTTCAGCCAGTGACGGCGGCGTTTCCCACACGCTGTCCGGCCGCGATCTCGAACCGATCCGGCGGCACGACGAGCATCAACGTCCGCCCGTTGTCCCAGTCCACGTCGACTTGGTGCCAGGCGTCTCGACCGGAACCGTACTGCCTTACCGCAGTAACGGTGCCCGTGGTTCCGGGTGTGATGGGATCGGGGTCGTCGAGCATGGCGACCAGTCGTATCCGGTCGCCGCGTTTGGGCGTAATCATGGCAGGCTCCTTGAAGAGAATCGGGAAATCGCGACGAGTGTTGCTCGACGCGGGCGGAAAGCAAGGCGGGAAGGCGTATCTACGCCGGAAGGGCCGCGAGTTTTGGCGTCTGTCGCGTCCTTTGTGCCCTTGGCCCCGTTAGGCCAAGCCAGTCGGCGTGATGCAGGTGCAGCGCGACGGCGGCTGTTGCAACAACCAGCGGAAGTGTGACGAGAGACGTCGGAAGCGGCTTCTGAAACGCGAGGCCGAGCAGGGATCACCATGACCATTGCCCTCATCGAACGGCCCCAGAGCCGCGAAGCAGAAGAAGGGCCGGAACGCGCCTATGCGGAGCTGGTCTACACCGCGGTCGGAAGCGACGACGACGTGGCCATCCGGGGCGCCGTCGAGGCCACGGTGCCGGCAACCTACGCCGGCCTGCCACTGGCCAACTATCGCATTTCGCCGTTCGGCAACGGGATGTGGGACGTGCATGTGCGCTACGACTCTCGCGAGCCAGACGAGTCGTCATATACGTTTGACACCGGGGGTGGCACGCAGCACATCACCCAAAGCCTGTCGACGATCGCCAAGAAGGCCAAGGCCGGCGAGACGCCGCCGGACTTCAAACAGGCCATCGGCGTGACTACAGACAGTGTCGAGGGAGTCGACATCACGATCCCCGTGTTCAATTTCACCGAGACGCATTACATCGCTGCGTCGCTGGTGACCGGGACGTACAAGCTGACGCTCTTCGCCCTCACTGGCAAGGTGAACAACGGCACGTTCAAAGGCTTCGCTGCCGGCGAAGTCCTGTTCCTGGGGGCGCCCGGATCGAAGCGTGGCGACGATGAGTGGGAGATCACGTTCCGCTTCGCAGCCAGCCCGAACGTCACGGGCCTGGTCGTTGGCGACCTGGAGGCTATCGATAAGAAGGGATGGGAGTACCTCTGGGTGCGCTACGCGGACGCGGAAAACGAGAAGGTCCTCGTGAAACAGCCTGCGGCGGTTTACGTCGAGAAGGTCTACGAGAGCGGGAATTTCTCTGGATTGGGGATTGGGACGTAACGTGGGCGATGTCTGGAAAAAGGTCCGGGCCGGCGAGCGGCTGGAAATGCCAGCGGCGGCGTTCAACGCGTGGCAAGACGCTGCGCGGGCCGAGCGGAATCGCCAGCACGACGTGGGCCAGGACGCCGGCGTGGAAAACCGGCAGACGACAATCGTCAAGGTCAAGAACGCGTCCGGCTCGGACCAGGACCGATTCGCGGTGCTGGCCCTTTCCGCCCCGATCATTACGCCCACGGACAACCTGCAGGAGTTCAAGAACCGGCCCAATTTCACAGGCGTCGCTCCCACCAGCAAGTGCAACGCTTTCTGCGTCCTGCTGGAACCGCTCAAGGCCAACGCCATCGGACGCGGGATCGTGGCCGGCGTCACGCCGGTCAAAGTTAGTGTCACCGATTCTGGCGACCTATTCGCCAGCGTCCAGGCTGGCACGACCACGGGGCTGGTCACCGCCCAGTACGGATCGGCCAGGATCCTGTGGAAAGACGCCGGCACGGGCTGGGCGATCGTCCGACTGGGCGATGGCGAATCTACGGTCCGATTCGAATTGCTGGCAGCTCTCAAGTGCGGGCAGACCGCCTCGGCAACCGTCATCGGCACCGGGCAATCGCTGGACGTCGTCGATGCGTATCGTCTGGTCGCCAACCTCGACGGCCAAGTAGCGCCGTCCGGAACGCGGGGCGTCGCCAAGTACTGGGCCGATGAGTGCCAGTGGGAAATCATCGCCATCGGCGGCGTGTGCTCCAGTTCCAGCAGCCCGTCAAGTGAGTCACCGTCGAGCAGCCCGCCACCTTCGAGCAGCCCCAGCAGCAGCCCGCCGCCAGAGTGCGACTACACGGGCTCGATCACCGTCGGCACCGGGCAGCTCTATCGTTCCGGCAACAACGTCTGCGAGCCACAGGTGACGATGGTCTTCGAAGGCGGCAAACTCTGCAGCGTGGCCGCTGCCGGCACTGTCTGCGTGGACGTGTGCAACTGCGGGTCGAGCAGTTCCAGCGTCCCGTCCTCGCCGTCGAGCAGCCCGCCGTCGAGTTCCCCGTCGTCGAATCCACCGTCCAGCAGTCCACCACCGTCGAGCAGTCGGCCGTCAAGCGATTCGAGCGTTTCCAGCGAATCGAGCCCGCCGCCGTCGTCCGACAGTCCCTCGTCCAGCAGCCCCGTCTGCAGCGGTCAATGCATGTGGGTGGCCGCGGCAGACAGTTCCAGCAGCCCGTCGTCGGCCAGTAGCTCGCCCTCGCCCAGTAGCTCGTCCTCACCCAGTAGCTCGTCCTCACCCAGTAGCCCGTCGTCTCAGTCTAGCAGCCACAGCAGCAATTCGAGTTCATCCAGTTCATGCTTCTGTGGCGAGTACGACGGGTTTGTCTGGGACGCACTCTTGGACACCGAAAAGCGCTGGTACTACTGGAGCTTGACATACGCCGGCCAGAACTTCTGCCCGGTCGCCGGCGGATACTGCGCGATGGGGCTGCCCACGGAACAACCGGATGCCGGCATGCAGGTCCATACGGACTGCATCTGCGGCTGTGGGCAGTGCAAGTGGTATTGGAATGCCAACACGCAGCAGTGGGAAGGCGCCGATACGTGCCGCATTCGCAGCGGGTGTTCCCCGGTGACACCTACCGCTCCCGGTGCATTCCACGGTCACTACATGATCACTAATTGCGAGTGAGGCGAACGATGGGATTGCATTGGGAATTGGTTACGCCCTGTCCTGACGTGCCGGGCTGCGACTGCCCGGCCCCGGCGACCGCACCGACGTACCTTGGCCAGGTCCAGTATACCGACTGCGGCCTGTCGTCGAGTTCCGTCAGCAGCCCCACAACCTGCACGCAGGCCACCTGCACAGCTCAAGTCATCTTAGACGGCGAAGGCAACAAGATCTGGAAAATCATCGCCAGCGAGTGTCCTGGCTTCGCAGATTGCATGTGTCCCCAAGCAGGTGGCGAACCGGCAGAAGAGTTCCCGTTGGGTTACCTCAACATTATGGAGTGCTATGCCCTATGAACTGTCCACACTTGACGTCAGACCAGACATGCCGAGTGGCCGCCGAAATCGCCGGCCAACCGCCAGCCCCCAATCCCGAAGCGTGTGAGTATTGCACGCGCAAAGGGACACCGCCACAAGCAGTAAACGACGTAACCGTGAGCCTGGCGATTTACACCGTCAGGAACGACCCGGCACGCACAAAAGCCTTACTCGCCCAATACGGCCATCTGCTGCGTGGCCGCCAGGGCCAGGACGGTTCCAGCAGGTTGGACCGCGTGCGTAACGGCCACGGCCCCGGCAGCCAACTGTGGCGATTGCTGGAGTCGCTGGGCGTCCAGCACAGCGCCGACTGCCAGTGCCTGACTCGGGCGGAGCAGATGAACGCCTGGGGACCCGCTGGCTGCCGTGAACATCGCGACGACATTATCGCCTGGATGCGTCAGGGGCAAGACCGCTTTGGCTGGCGGGATAAGCTCACGGCCGCCACGCGGGCGGTGACCACGGGCTTGGCGTTCCGCTTGAACCCCCTCGACCCGTTCCCCGGCATCATCGACGAGGCGATCCGGCGTGCGGAGCGAGAAACCGATGTCCACAAGGCTGCCGAGTTCGGCCGCGCCGTCGGTCCCGTGGCCCAGGTCCGTCCCCGAAAGCTGATACTAAAAACCGGCCTCTGTCCGGGCGACATCCTGACGCTCACGGCGGCCGTCGAGTCATTGCACCGGACCTATCCTGGCAGTACGTTACCGACGTGCGGACGCCACATCCTGACATCTGGACGGCCAATCCTCACGTGACACCGATCCGCGGCGACGACGAGTTTGGCGCGCAGCAGATCGACATGCATTACCCAAGCATCAACCGCTGCAACCAAGAATCGATCCCATTCCTGGCCGGATATACAGAATACCTCGGCGAGCAGTTGCGGCGGCAACTGCGGCTGAAGACGAACAGGCCCCACCTGTACTTGACGGATCAAGAATCCGCCAGGCCGCTGAGTCAACTCTGGCCCGGGGCCACGGACCTGGCAGTGGCAGCCGGCAGCCGGCCGATCTGGCTCGTCGTGGCCGGGCTGAAGAACGACTACACCTGCAAGGGCTGGCCGCTCGAATACTACCAGGAGGTCATCGACCGCACGTCCAATCGGATCTGTTGGGTGCAAATCGGATTACGGGAGCACAATCACCCGGAATTGCGGGGCGTCGTCAGCCTACTGGACAGTGGCCCGCCGATGCGAGAGACGATCCTACTGGCCCACCGCGCCGTTGGCGGCCTCGGCCCCGTGACGTTCCTGCAACACCTGATGGCCGCATGGCAGCGGCCGTACATCTGCATCGTTGGCGGCCGCGAGCCGGCCACCTGGGTCCAGTATCCCTACCAGCACACGCTGCACACCGTCGGCCAGCTCGATTGCTGCCGGCCCCATTCCTGCTGGCGAGCCCGCGTCGTGCCGCTGGGTGACGGCGACGCCAAGGACAAGAGCCTGTGCCAGTATCCGGTCACCGAGGGGCTTGCCCGGCCGGCAGCGAAATGCATGGCCATGATCCGGCCCGAGGAAGTCCTGCAGATCCTGGAGCGATACCCGTGATTCCAATCGCCGTCTGCAGCGTGGCCCGCCCGCAACCGTACCTGTACGCCACCATGACCAGCCTGCTGGCCAGCGACTGGCACGGTGGCCCCGTCCACGTGTGCGTCGGTGGGCCGGATCACGCTTACGCCAAGCCGCATGCCGGCCGCCGTGTGACGATCCATCCGCTCACCGCGGCCGATTGGGCCGCCATGAAGGACACCAGCATCCACACCCGCTTCAACGCCAATTATCGTCGCTGCTTGCAGCACGCCAACGACGAAGGGCTGATCGTGCTGGAAGATGACGTCCTGATGCGGCCCGATTGGTATCGCTGCCTACTCCTGGCCCTCGACGAGATGCAGGCCGCCGGACGCCGGGACTACGTGTTGGCGTTGTACTATCCCGGTGACGTTCAGCGATCGCCCCGCGGCGTTCACTACCAGTCCTACGTCGCCTCCAGCTTCTACGGCACGCAGGCGTTGTACTTCGCGTCTGGTGTCGCTGCCGCTGTCATTGACCACTTGGCAGCGACGCCCAGCCGTACCGTGGACATGGCACTACGCGACCAGCTTGTCAAAGACCAAAACGTCTACGCGACGATCCGCAGTCTGGCCCAGCATATCGGCTACACGACCACGGGCCTCGCCGGCCACATGCACCGTGCCGCCGACTTCCACTTGCCGTGGCCCGAGGAAAGGGGCTACTAATGATCGCCGTGACCATCGCCGTGGGCGACCAGTACCAACGCCTCGCCGAGGCGGCCGCCGATTCCTGCCAGCGGTACACCGGGCTCGACGTCCACATCATTCGGGACACGCCGGGCGAGTACCAGCCGGCTCGCTACAAGCTGCAGTTGCTGCGACTGTTCCCCGGCGAAGCGATCCTGTACTTCGACGCCGACACTCGGTTTCTGAGGCACTGGGGCGTCCGCGGGCTGGATGACTTCCCGGCGTTCGCCGCGGTCCTCGACATGCCGTCCGCGGCACGCGACGACGACTGCAGGCACTACGGTATCGATCCGCAGAAATATGTCAACAGTGGGATCTGGATCGCGAACGAACGACACGCGGAGGCGTTCGCTTTGGCCGACGAAATATGCCACACGGCGGACTACCGCACGGGCTTCCGGTACGAGCAGACGGCGCTCAACGTAGCGATCCAGCGGCTGAACGTGCCCGTGGTGTTCCTCGATCGCCGCTACAACGCCATCTGCGACCCGGCCTGCAAGATGCCCGCCGACCCCGTGGTGGTCCACAGGGCGGGCGGCAAGCCGGGCGGGGGCCATGAACGCATCTTCGAAAGGACGATTCGCAATGCTCAGTGTGTATCCACATAGCCGCTACCTGGCGGGCCTGCTGCGAGCCCACCTGGACGATCCCAAGCGGCCGTTCGTTGGCGCCGAGGTCGGCGTCTACAAGGGCGGAACCTCGGCCCATCTGCTGCGTGAACTTCCGGGGCTGACGCTCTACGCCGTGGACTGTTGGCACCCGGGGCCGTTTCGCGACCCGCGCAACCAGTTCTCGATGATGGCCCAGCAGAAGGACCGCCCCGACGTGTTCGCCGCCTGGGAACGCGAGGCCCGCAGTAACACGGCGTTCGCGGGGGATCGCTGCCGGATCCTGAAAGCCGACTTCCGCGAGGCGGCTGAGCTGATCAACGATAACTCGCTGGAGTTCGTGTTCCTGGACGCGGCTCATTCCTATCGGGACACGATGGAACAGATCCTGTGGTACTCGCCCAAGGTCCGCGAAGGCGGATTGGTCACGGGGCACGACTACGGCTACCCGCGGGCCGGCTACGAGGTCGTTGCCCAGGCGGTCGATGCGGCGGCTCGGTTCTTTCGGGCGGACCTGCACGTGGACAAGGGGTCTTACGTCTGGTGGTGGCGGAAAGGGAAGTAACATGGCTTGCTGCAATCAAGCAACCGATCTGACCGTGGACAACGCGGCCACGAAAGTCCAGGAATTCATCGACGGGGAGCTGGTCAGGTGCGAGTATCCCGCCGACCAGTTCGCCGGCCGCGGCATCGTGATCAACGCCGGCAAGCCTAAGTACTCGGTCGGGGCCTACGTCCTGATCCGCGTGCTGCGGGAATTGGGCTGCACGCTGCCGATCGAGGTCTGGTATCTGGGCGAGGCGGAACGCAACCGGGCCTGGGAGGAACTGGTCGCGTCCTTGGACGTCCGCTGCATCGACGCCTACGAGGTCCGCCAGCAGCATCCGCACGCCCGCCTGAACGGTTTTGAATCGAAGCCCTACGCTATCCAGTGGTCGCGATTCGCCGAGGTCTTGTACCTGGACGCCGACAACGTGCCGGTCCACGATCCGACGTTCTTGTTCGAGACGCCGCAGTACGCCCGCTGCGGGGCGATCTTCTGGCCGGATTACCACAGGCTGCAGCGTGATCGGGCCGCCTGGCGGGTGTTCGGGAACGTGCCCTATCGCGACGAGCCGGAAGTTGAGTCGGGGCAGATCGTGATTGACAAAGCCCGCTGCTGGCGGGCGTTGACGTTCGCGAACTGGTGTGGGGAACGCTCGGCGTTCTTCTTCCAGCACGTCTACGGCGACAAGGAACTGTTCCACCTGTGCTGGCGGAAATTGGGGCAAGAATACGCCATGTCATCGCGTGGCATCCACACCCTGCCGGGCACGATGTGCCAGCATGACTTCGAGGGCAATCGGCTGTTCCAGCACCGCAACGGGCGGAAGTGGACGATGTACGAAAACCCGCAAGTGCCTGGGTTCGACTTGGAGGCCGCGTGCGTCCGGTACATTGACGAGCTGAAGTGCGGCTGGTCGCCGGCCGCTCAGACGCTGCCCACCGACGCCGACCTTGCCGCGATCGCGGCGATGGATGGGCGGCGGTTCGAGTACCACCGGGTGGGCTACGACCACAGGCCGATGGTGTTTCGAGGCGACGGGACGTTTTCCTCGGGCGGGGCCGGCTGTGAGCGGTACTGGACGATTCGCGACGGTCGGCTGGTGATCGCGGGGGACGATGGGCGGTTGACGATGGTTCTGGCGGCGACGGCGGACGACGGATGGGAAGGGAGGTGGTTGGTGCATGAGAAGATGGAAATACGTTTGGAGGCCAGAACGTGACACGAACGCGCGGACGCAGAAGTGGTGCCGTGCGAACCAGCGTATGCCGCCGGTGTGGGCGAGAGTGGCGTCTGGCAGATTATCGG